>WNFC01021620.1_pt1 | contig 16842 bp, 25 predicted proteins | sample 5400541 | NCBI WGS metagenome assembly WNFC01 (sample SAMN13153342, study PRJNA577476) | soil metagenome | isolation source: 120 cm saprolite under Douglas fir tree site 2 hole 2 replicate 1 | place: USA:California | collected 2015-04-18
TGAGTGTTCGGACGGCACACGAGAGGCCTATGCGAGCAAACACGCGATCAGACCCGCCCGGAAAACGCTCCCGACCAAGGCAAGAAGGTCCCTTGGCGCGACTACACGCGCCCGTCGATTCCGCTGCAGCACACGTTACGCTACGATGGCTGTAGACGCCATGGGGGAGAAAGCGGCATAGTCACTTCCCATGTCCTTATCATTACACATTGGTCATGTACATATTCACGAAGTGCTACATGGGGTTCTGTACAGACGCACAATAATGGACTCAAAAAAAAAGAAGCTGATGCAGGGATACTGAGGTACGTGACCCTTCCAGCACCTGGGCCCGTCCAAATGGATTGTCAGGGGTTAGAATGAATTATTTGGAGTTGTCGGGCTGCGCCGCTGCGGTACGGCATGGTGCTAGTATACGCAGATAGCTTTCTCGCTTGAGTCGACTTCCTCGCTGATCACCGCGGAAGGTAAGATGTTCTTGATTTCATCCGCCCCAACGGCCAGGTTACTCTTGTGGCTCGTACGGTCAGAGAAACATATCGCGAGATGACGTTTGGTACTATTTGGATGCACCGTTCATCCAAGTGGGTTGTGCCAATTCGAAGATCAAGATGCAAACCCGTATTCGAGCAAAGGCGTCACTCAAGTGTTTAGACAAGACCATGGGAATCCCTGGGAGACCGTCCAGTGCGCTACTGCACACCTGGCCAAGTCCATTCGGGTGTTATCAGTTGAATAAGACATCAATTATAGTGGCCAAAACGATTTGGAATCTACATATGCTTACGAACTGTACAAGTTCACAATCACACCCCGGTACCATTCTGGACTCGACACTGGAAGGAGGTTCACTTGCGGCATTTCTTCAGCGTTCTTGACCGCTCAGGGGACGACACCTAACTCGTCGAAGTTATCGACTACTTCTTGAATAGGATAGATGCGTTTCCAGCTACAGTCAGCGGCCACGTGTAGAGCTGTATCAGCGCGTGGCAGTGACACGTGCAGCATTGCAACATGTCCCACGTGAGGGATTTATAGCCAATGAACTCGTTCACCTGAGAAATGCTTCCCTGCCAATTAGAATATTTATTTGTGAGCTCCAAATTTATCAGTCGTGAGCTAGAAGAGCAGACACTGCACGGACAACATAACCGGAGAAAATTGACTAAGAGTTCTCAAGCAGACGGAGGACTCGGAGTAGAGATTGGACCGACATTGATGTTGTGATACAAGCCCAGAAATAATTTGGGATGAACATTGGTGATAGTTGGGGGAGCTATTAAGAGAATCAATAGCTCGAGGAAAGACTACCGAGGCCACAGATGGACGACAACCGCTGCGGCAGTCCCGTGAACCCGTGACTTACATATGCCGAAGGCCAGTGGCCACAGTGTGAATACGTGTCCTAACTGCTGGCCAATAACCAATAACCCACGACGCAATTCTTACTCGCTGTGAAGAAAAAACAACCCGATGATTCCTCCCTGGATCTCAACTCTAGCATCCATAGGGATGGCTGTCGGGCCGCCACTCGTATATGTTGATCAGTCTGTGTCCATCATCAAGAAGAAGTACGTGTGTTTATTCCGTATCACGGGATCCTGAGTACTCAGGGTCATTTTTCAGAGATTCCACGGGATTTTCTCGAGACATTTGTGCAGTTCTGTGCGCAGACCATACCCTTTTTTGTGCTTATCGATCAACTGGCGGTTCAGGCTGCTTGCCAATATTACTCGATGCTTCTTCTGGCTCGGAGAGCACTTTGAGTTCGCGCTCTTAATGCAGTCTCTTCTGATGATTCTGTGCCAAGTGAGTTCTTCCCCCACGTCCTTAAAGAAAGCTGAACTGTCTTAGCTAGCGTTGTTGTATATCTGCGTTCTCTATCGCCCCCGCCTAAGCCCTGAAAATCTTGGCACGTCTTCCCGGCCATTGGGCTTCTGGCAGTGGCCGACCTATTCGCAACATATCGAGTTCCTTGCCGGGTATATGTAAGGGTACCAAAAATTATAATCGTTGTCGTCTTCTCACCGATGTTAGTGTCCTCCTTACGATTCTGGTGCTTATATTCGGCCGAGTGGACGTTTTCATATGGCTTCTTGGCTTCTTTTCCTTGGGGTTAGAGAGCACGCTGCCGCTTCCGCAGTTTATAAGGCTGGTCATGTTCCTCTTCAAACATCGCGTCTACTTATCCTCGTCTAGCAATTACAAGCAAAAATCTCTATATGGATTCCGAATGTCCACATTGCTGGGTTGGGTTGGGGGAGACTCGTTCAAGTACGGTCGTTATTCCATCGACGTTCGTCTCACAAACGCAAACATCTATGAATTGCTTGCAGGACAGTTTACTTCTTCACACAAGGGACGCCCTTACAGTTCAGGGTTTGTGCAGTTTTCCAACTCTCAGTGGACATTGGTAGGTGTAGGTGTCATTTTAGCTGAATTCCAATTGATGGTTTCCCAGCGATCGTTGGACAGAGATTGATGTACGGAAATGCGCCACCTCCTGCGACCTTGGTAGAGGAAGATGATTTGGAGCAGGCTCTAGCATTAGCGGAAGCGGAAGAATAGGTGTATACTTAGAGTAACGTTAATTGATATAATACTTACTGCGCGTCGGGGCGTGCAAACAAGCCCAAATTAGGTCACCCAAGTGGCCAGTTAGGCAACTTTCGCTTTAACAACTCGTCCTCTGACGCGTCCCATTGAGCCGTTTAACGGCGTTCACTCCTCCTTTGCTCTTCCATCATGGATATTTCTAAACCCATCGCATTTTCCGAGCATCTACAACTCTCCAGTCTCGGTGTTCAACCTGCGTCAATTTCCTTCCAGGTTCATACGACCCAATGTTCCCGTTTCTTTCGTTTTCTCACTCGGCCATTCATCACACAGACGTTAACACTCGAGTCTGACCATTTCATCTGCGTGCGCGAAAAGGTCAACGAACAGAATCAAGTCGTCATCATCGACCTCTCGAGCCCCCCCGATGTCCTTCGGAGACCAATCGGTGCTGATTCTGCCATCATGCATCCCACCCAGAAGATCCTGGCATTGAAGTGCAAGTTTTTCATCGAATCTTCAGAATCTGACCAAAGCTAAAATCTACAGCAGCCAACAGGACTTTGCAGATTTTTAACATCGACACGAAACAGAAAGTCAAGGCCCACGAGAACAACGAAAACGTCGTTTTTTGGAAGTGGATTTCCGAGTCTGTAATAGGCATCGTCACGGATACTTCAGTGTATCACTGGAACATAACAGACGCGACGTCCCCCCCGCAGAAGGTCTTTGACCGGCATGCGACACTTGCGGGCAGCCAAATAATCAACTATCGCACTTCCGCAGACGAAAAGTGGATGGTTTTAGTTGGCATCTCGGGGAATACCGCAAATCCCGCCGCCTTCAAAGTAAAGGGGGCTATGCAACTTTACAGTCGCGAGCGTGGAGTGTCACAACCCATTGAGGGTCATGCTGCTGCGTTTGCGGAAATTAAGCTTGAAGGGAACCAGCACGTAACGAAGCTATTTACGTTTACGGTTCGAACAGGTAATGGGGCTAAGGTGCGCATGTTTGGTGTATCGAGTGTTTTTTTTTTGGTGAACCTTGATCTTGTCAGTTGCATGTTGTGGAGGTCGACCATCAGACTCCCGATCCCCCGTTTACGAAGAAAGCCGTCGACGTCTACTTCCCACCTGAGGCTACGAATGACTTCCCTGTGGCCATGCAAGTGTCCAAGAAACATGGAATTGTCTACCTCGCGACGAAGTACGGCTTCATCCACCTATACGACCTCGAATCTGGTGCATGCATTTACATGAACCGTATCTCTGGTGAGACGATTTTTGTGACCACCGAGCATGAAGCGACAAATGGGGTTCTGTGTATCAACCGGAAGGGCCAAGTACTTGGCGTTAGCGTGGACGAACAAACCATGGTACCGTACATCCTAACGACACTGAACAACACGGAGCTCGCCTTCAAACTTGCAAGTCGGGGTAACCTGCCTGGTGCAGATGGCCTTTACACGAAACAATACCAATCGCTGTTTCAGAGTGGCCAGTACAACGAGGCCGCCAAGGTTGCAGCGAACTCACCGAGGGTTGGTCTTTGCGTTCTATTTTCTGTTTTAGAAGGACCGCTCACGCTTTAATTAATAGGGCATCTTGCGCACGGCGCAGGTTATTGAGTCATTCAAGCAGGCACCTGCTCCTGCCGGGGGTCTTTCTCCTATTCTCCAGTACTTCGGTATCCTTCTGGAGAAGGGGGAACTCAATCATCTCGAGTCTGTGGAGCTCGCCCGCCCCGTCTTGCAGCAGGGTAGGAAACAACTCTTGGAAAAATGGCTTAAAGAGAACAAGGTGACCTTTCACGAACTTTGCCTATCCTATCTTCTGATCAGCGTACTTGTAGCTCACCTGCAGCGAGGAACTCGGTGATATTGTGCGCCAACATGATATGACGCTCGCCCTGAGCGTGTACCTGCGTGCGAATGTGCCAAACAAAGTCATCGCATGCTTTGCTGAGACGGGGCAAACGGAAAAAATCGTGTTGTACGCAAAGAAGGTTGGATATCAGCCAGATTACGTCGCTCTCTTGCAGCACATTATGCGTACAAACCCTGACAAAGGTGCCGAATTCGCATCGGCACTGGTCAATGACGAGAGTGGCCCTCTGGTCGACGTCGAGCGAGTCAGTGATTCCTCACCTGTAGGCGATGAGATTGACTGATGGTGTCCCCATAGGTTGTCGACATCTTCATGTCCCAAAACATGATCCAGCCTGCCACGTCGTTCTTGTTGGATGCGCTCAAGGAGAACAAACCGGAGCAGGGACCGTTGCAGACACGCCTTCTCGAGATGAACCTCGTTCACGCACCTCAAGTTGCCGATGCAATTCTCGGCAATGAAATGTTCACCTATTATGATCGCCCTCGCATCGCCAATTTATGCGAGAAGGCCGGTCTTTTGCAGAGGGTAATTGATTTACATGTCCTCAGCGTACGAAACTCAAACTGTCAATGAAGGCTTTAGAACACTACGAGGATCTCGCGGATATCAAAAGAGCTATCGTTCACACTAATGTCCTTGCTCCTGACGTACGTGTCACGTTCATTCGGATTTCATTTGCTTGCTAACCTGCACGCGCAGTGGCTTGTCAACTACTTCAGCCGTCTCACCACCGAGCAATCAATGGCATGCATGCAAGAGATGTTACGCGTCAACATTCGCCAAAATTTGCAGGTCGTGGTCCAGATTGCTACCAAGTATTCCGACATTCTTGGCGCTGTCAAGCTTATCGAGATGTTTGAGTCGTTCAAGAACTTCGAGGGTAAGCCCGACAGAACTTATGTGACCGAGGTTGACCCGCTGTTTGATAGGTCTCTATTATTATCTCGGTTCTATCGTAAATCTGAGTGAGGATACGGAGGTTCACTTCAAGTATATCCAGGCTGCTACGAGGACTGGTCAAATTCGTGAGGTTGAGCGCATCTGCCGGGAGTCCAATTACTATAATCCCGAGAAGGTCAAGAACTTTTTGAAGGAGGCCAAGCTTGCGGATCAGCTTCCACTCATAATCGTTTGTGACCGCTTCGATTTCGTGCACGACCTTGTCTTGTATCTGTATCAAAACGGTCTCACGAAGTTCATCGAGGTGTACGTGCAACGCGTGAACTCCGTGCGCACTCCCCAAGTCATCGGTGGTTTGTTGGATGTCGACTGTGACGAGGCAACGATCAAGAGTCTCCTTGCGTCGGTGACCGGACCCTTCCCCATCGATGAGCTCGTGAACGAGGTCGAGCAGCGTAACCGCCTGAAACTTATCTTGCCGTGGTTGGACACGCGTGTTCAGGCTGGCAGCCAAGATCCTGCTATCTACAATGCGATTGCAAAAATCTCTATCGACAGTAACAACAATCCTGAGCAGTTCTTGAAGGAAAATAACGTATGTGCGCATGTCTGTCTATATCTCAATACTGACACCTGCTCCTCAAGTTATATGAACCACTTGTTGTTGGTAAATTCTGCGAGGCTCGCGACCCCTACCTTGCGTATATTGCATATGCCAAGGGCTTCTGCGATGAGGAGTTAATTTCGATCACGAATGAGAACACCATGTTCAAGCAACAGGCACGCTACCTGGTCAAGCGTCGTGTTCCTGAGTTGTGGGCGCAGGTTCTTGTCCCGGACAACATGCACCGGCGCCAGCTGATTGATCAGGTCAGCATGGCCTTCAGAGTGCCCTCACGATGCTAAGCATCTTCTCACAGGTGGTCGCGACTGCTGTTCCTGAGAGTACAGACCCCGATGATGTCTCCGTGACTGTCAAGGCCTTCCTTTCGGCTGATCTTCCCATGGAGCTCATTGAATTACTCGAGAAGATTATCCTCGAACCCTCATCGTTCAGCGACAATCGGAATCTCCAGAACTTGCTGTTGCTCACGGCTATACGCGCCGATAAGGGGAAGGTCGTCGGCTATATTAACAGATTGCAGAACTACGATGAAGAAGAAATCGCCAGGATCGCCACGGATCACGGCCTCTACGAGGAAGCCCTAACGATCTATAAGAAATATGAGCAACACGTGAACGCCATCAACGTGCTCGTAGAATACATCGTCTCCATTGAACGTGGCCTGGACTACGCGAACAAGGTCAACAAGCCAGAAGTTTGGAGCCGGTTGGCTAAAGCTCAGCTTGACGGCCTCCGGATCCGTGACTCTATCGGTATTGCTTTGTGTTTCCTCGTTCATTTAATTCAGCTCACGATAAATGTCCCAAGATTCTTACATCAAGGCAGATGATCCTTCCAAGACACTGAACTCGCATACGCATACGCAAAAACGGATCGCCTGCACGATATGGAAGACTTCCTTAATTTCACAAACGTTGCAGATATCCTCGAAGTTGGAGAAAAGTGCTTCGAAGATGAACTGTACCAGGCAGCGAAACTTCTTTTTACAAGCATTTCGAACTGGGCTCGCCTTGCAACCACCCTTATCTACCTTGGTGAGAACCAAGCCGCTGTGGAAAGTGCACGTAAAGCTGGGAATACCCAGTAAGTTCTTATACCCTTTGGGCTTAGACACGAAGCTAACAACATGTCAGAGTTTGGAAACAGGTACATGCCGCATGCTTGGAGAAATCGGAGTTCCGTCTCGTGAGTTTCATCATATTTAGGATGATGTTCTCTCTGGATCTAAGTGCAATAGGCTCAAATTTGCGGCCTCAACATCGTCGTTCATGCGGAAGAACTTCCTGGCTTGATTCAAGGCTACGAGCGTCGCGGTCACTTCGAGGAAATCATCTCTCTTCTCGAGGCTGGGCTCAGCTTAGAGAGAGCCCATGTACGGTCACTTCGCATCATACAGTTGATCTCGTAGCTCACCACAAGATAGATGGGTATCTTCACTGAACTATCCGTTCTCTACAGCAAGTACCGCCCCGAGAAGCGTGAGTTCAAGGTGTCCCATTAATAGAGCGTAATGCAACCTGAACACCGCGTATAGTGATGGAGCATTTAAAACTCTTTGTCTCGCGTATCAACATCCCGAAGGTCATCCGCGCTGCAGAGAAGGCACACCTATGGCCTGAGCTCGGTTTCCTCTACGTGAAATATGACGAATTTGTGCGTACGGGTCGCCAACTTGACACTGGTATACCTGACAGAACGTGACAGGATAATGCTGCGCTCGCCATGATTGAGCGATCTGCTGATGCTTGGGAACACAATCAATTTAAAGACGTCATTGTTCGCGTTGCGAACGTTGAGATGTGCGTATCACAAGGTTCACGCATCCCTCCCTGGTCTGATCTCACCCTCCTGCATCAGCTATTACAAGGCCTTGTCGTTTTACCTGCAAGAACAACCACCCCTTCTGACAGACTTACTAACGGTGCTCATCCCGCGCATCGATCACGCACGCGTCGTGCGCATGTTCCGCCAGGTTGACCATATACCACTCATCCGCTCTTATCTCATTGCCGTGCAACACGTGGGTCCCATTCGCCTTAGGTAGAACGCATATTTACTCCCTTTCCAGCTCAATGTTGAGGCTGTGAATGATGCATACAACGACCTGCTCATCGAAGAAGAGGATTATAAAACGCTGAGGGATTCCATTGACAGCTTTGACAACTTCGATAACACCGGCCTTGCCAAGCGGCTAGAAAAGCATGAACTACTTGAGTTCCGTAGACTTGCCGCGCACTTGTATAAGGTGCGTTCTTGAAAACTGACCAACTGGATGTAAGTTGATATCTTCCGACCTTAGAAAAACAACCGGTGGGAAGAGTCGATCTCCCTTAGCAAGCAGGATAAGTTGTACAAAGACGCGATGATTACAGCCTCCGTTTCTGGTTCCACCGAAATCGCCGAGGAACTACTTTCCTACTTCGTGGATATCGGGAACAAGGAGTGCTTCGCAGCATTGCTATACATTTGCTTCGACTTATTGCGCTCGGACGTCGTCGAGGAGTTATCATGGCAGCATGGCTTGAATGACTACTACATGCCATACAAAATCCAGCATCAACGGACTCTAGTTGATAAGCTGGCCGCGCTAGAGAAGGAAGTACGGGAACGGTCAACGAAAGAGAAGCAGAAGGAGCAACAGGAAGCTGATGCTCCCATAATCAATCCTGGTGGCTTTGGACAACCCCGTCTGCTGACACAAGGAAATGGGTACAGTTTCTCTGACCCTCGGTTTTTTATATCGCTAAGTCCTTGACAGCTTTGCTGGCCAAGCCCCACCACCTCCAATGAACGGCGTAACTGGGATGGCATTCGGAGTCCCACCGGTAAGTCGATCATGGAGGTGCTCTATTCTGATTTCTGACACTAATCATTTCATAAGCAAATGACCGGTTTTGGCGCATTCTGACCCTCCTATCTTCCTCATTACTTATATGTCCTGTCGTAATGCCTAGTTTTCCATCCCTTGATTTTACGCTTTCCCATGATCCCTATTCTCCGCGGGTCACTTGTGAGCCTGAGTCTTATTTAACGCAAAATATAATCAAATCCGGGATGGTAACGCCAATGTCGGTCTCTTGCGAATCTACTTTGGCGCAATTTGAAATGCCATTTTTGTGGCCAACCCTCGGCTACGAATGTCTGCTGACTGTTACGACTCACAAATCCTTAGCAAAACAGCTGCCGAGGTATAAGAAAAACGAGCTATTATGTATTGTCAAACAGGTGCTATAGGGCAAGTAACGTGCTTCTCCCGATTCGCGCCTCGCGAGAGCCCCCTGCCTCATACTGTGCTCGCCGGTGGACTGGTACTGTGATTGAGCCCCCGTGACTGGCATCTCGAGCTGTGCCGAAGGATCTTCTCTACCAAAGTTAGCTGGCGGCGCAGTTCTAGTGACAGCGGTAAGAATGGGGTTTCATCGGAAGCTTCGTTGGCCGGGTGACAATATTAATCAAGATGGGCTACTGGTACAATTAATAGCCCCATCATAGTGCCCATGCGGACACGGGCACATAAAGGGCACGAAGCATGCGGTCGATTTACGGCGTGGGAGGACCCTCTCTCTGTGTGTTGTCGCTAATCGCAGGCGTGGATCATAACGGCACTGCCAGTGGCAGCGCTACTGAGCTCAGCCCATATCTGGACCGCAGCGTGCTAGTAGCCCACCGTGACCTGTCCACGAACACAAAGACGGAGACTTTCGAGATGAGGGACTATATTTTTTTCCTTTCTGGGGCCGGAGGTTAGACGGTGCTAAGGACGACTCGGAGGGCAAAGCAAGGCAAAGTGCTGCCCCCCCCCCCGATTGACTGGCAAACGGACTCAGAGAAAACACTCGCGCAGCCGTGACCATCCGAGTCTTTTCTATTTTCTCTCTCTGTCTCTGTCTCTGATAAATTGAATGATCTAAATGATCCAATACACGTGGTGCATCGAGCGTCCATCCTTGTATCGGCCGCCCTGACCACGCACACACACACGCACACGCACACGCACTGCAATCATTTTCGTCGTCGCACCTTCTCGGGTCCTGGCGGCAGGGCATTATGCCGTCATTTTATCGCCCAGCAGGTTCCCCGCATATGGTATGGGGCCCCTACGTTTCTGCTTCTCGGGTCTCACCGGTTCGGAAAGGATGGTCATGGTCATCATTCCACAGTGCTACAGTAGTATACTAAGTATAGTACCGCATACGGCTCTCCCGGCGGGGACGACCACGCGGTACGACCTCTTTGCGCTCTTGACCCGACATTGTGGTACGGTACGTCCTGAGTAATCGAGGGAAGTATGAACAAGTCAGATCGTGACAGACAGCGCGCCGAAGAAACGCTGCGTAATGATAATGATTTGTCACGTCGACTTGGGGCGCGTATTGATGTGATGCCCACTTTATGAGAAAATTCCAACTTGACGGTCACTTGTATCACTGGCACAGCTTTTCGGACATACAATTCCGAGTCAATACGCCGCGTCCAGCGGGATGCTGCTGCTGCTGCTGCTGCTGCTGCTACTGTAGGTGCCTTAAGTTGTTGTTTCCGCGGTCAAACTGTACCGGACAGGCCGAAATAGACTTGGTATTTTCCCTATCTATCTTTGGAGAGCACTCAAGCGCCGCTTATCGGCTTCACGGCTCACCCCCTCCCGACTCCTCCCTGACATGCTCGTGCGCTCATATCCTGACAGGTACTGGTATTACGGTATGCCTCTCCTGCCGGTGGAGTAGTGTTTCGCCATGGCAGAAGTGAATTGTCCATCGTCTCGGTTCTTCCGATTGTTCCATGTCGTGACCCTGCCAGTCTAAAGCTTGTGCGTCGAGGCGGCCCTCCCGAATTACAGTTCAATTGGTGAAATTCCACATGCAACATTCCGTAACAGATCTGCCTCATGTTGACCCGCTTCCGCAACCCTTCACCAGATGAAACCGCCTTATCATGCGGAATATGTTTCAGGTAACGCGTGTGATACCTACAAGGATCAGTACAAGGTTGCAAAGTGTGAGAGCGCATGTGCGTAAGTATTATTCCAGGGGAAAGAACAAATAAGGCCTAGTGTCAAAAAACGGTAACAAATAAGCTGTAAGCATCACATCACAACACATCTCCTTGGCCCGCCCCCACCACTTTGGCCCCTTGCGCGCGTGGTGAGAGATACGCGCGCAACCTCATAGAATACTTCCTTGACGCCACGATTGTGTTTTGAGCTGCATTCTGAAAAGAGATGTAGGGATCAAGGAGGGAATAGACGAAATGGGGGGGGGGAGGCTTTGCATACCAAGGTATCGTGAGGCGCGTATTCGACGCGCTGTCGAAAGACCATCTTCATACTGGACTGCCTGCATGCCATACCGTGCAAGCCGCTCTCTGGTCGAAGCATCATCACGAAGATCGCATTTGAGGGCTGATTCTCGCTTTGTTAACCAAAGCGCTAGCCTGGATAAACAATACACACCGACGAGAACGAGCTAGGATCATGTTGATCAAAACGCATTCGACTGAGTACGAGAAATGAGTGGCCCACCTTAACACCCGGACAATATTCTAAAATCTCATCAAGCCACTTTGGCGGGATATCGTTGAGAACGAGTGGACAACATATCCGTACTACGGGAGAGACAAAGACTCACCTTTGCTTCGATGTTTTCTAATGACGTGGGGTTATCGACCTGTGAGATGAACAGTCATAAGGATAGCAGGATAACGAACATGCCGAGTCTTGGCCTACCGAAAAACACATCATCACGACGTGGGTCTCCGAGTAGCTGAGCGAGCGTAGCCTGTCAAATTCCTCTTGACCTTTGAAAGGACAGAACAACTAGAATCGATGTGATCGTTACGGGCAATACTGCGGGGATTACGCACCGGCGGTATCCCATAGACTCAGTTCTACCGCTTGGTCATCAACATAAAGGTCATGGACATAGTTCTCAAAGACGGTGGGTTCACTGGTAGGTCATTTCGAGATCAGTGATGCCGTTATCATCGGGGAAGAGGAGGACGCGCTAGACTTGTGTGAAGTAGCCACGCGTGAATACGTTTAAGAGCGAGGTCTTGCCTATATTGTATATCAATAAAGCGGTAGTCACAGATGAATGATGGAACCTGCGAACCACATGCGCCATCTCCACAGACAACCACTTTGCGCTGTACCTGTCGTCACACAACCAGAAGCGTTGGCACGCCCCCAACGAGCAGAGAAAGAGAGGTAACGTACGGGTTTCCTTCCAAAAGATGGCTTATTCGACGACGAGCCGCACAGAGACATAATGTTGACGCAAGGACGGGGATGGTAGGGTGAGGAAACGTGATGCCAAGCAGCGCCACGCTTCCCCGGCATATTCAATTCCATTTCGGTTATTCGGCTTCTTTGGCCGGGGCTCGTCACGCACAGCCCAGTAGCACGTGCCAGGTGACATCTATTAATTACAAGTACAACGTTGTACGCGAGTGAGGCTATCAGCGTCGATAATTAAGGTTCTTGTCCCTGTCTGTTAGAGTATCGAATCGTAAACAGCGTTCATAAGGGCAACTAATACAATCCGAATTGCGCGATGAGATCTTGCCAGGAACTCTCCATGGTCACCTCGGGCCTCGTGCTAGCGTTCTGCTGGGCACTTTGCTCCTCAGGAATCTGAGAATCGAGGTGGATCGGGGAAAGCATGGCCCTAACGTCGGCGGACCCGCCGTATTCAAGTCCTGGGAAATACGTCAGAAAGACAGAAGTATCCAGTGTATCGTCGGACAGCCCAAGCGATCGCGGCGTCTGATGGACTGAGGACTCTGCAGAGACGGGCGGACTCGGGTATGACGCGGAGAATGCGGCCACATCTGGTAATGGCGAAAAGAGGTGTTGCATATTGTTGGCATGGTTGGCGGCAGCGGAGGGGTGTGATGGCGGCCGCGGTGGCACGAACGCATTCGGGTAGTTCATTATGGTTGGGTGCACATGCTCGCCTAGGCCCTGTTCCAGTGAGAATGGTATATGGAGGTGGTTCGACGTCATTGACTGCTGAACAACGATAGGCGAAGGAGGACGCGTAGGAGCCGATCCTTTGCCGACGAGCCGAGTCCTCCCGCCAAGCATAGCCAGTTCATCGTTTTGCATCGATCTATCATTGTCAGAAAGGGCAACAGTACGGACGAGCGGCGAGCCTCTCCCGTCTTTGAACGCCTGCAAGCTCGCATGCGCCTTCTCACGCAGTCTGGTCATGATTTCCTGCATGTCATCCCAACTCTTATCAAAATCATTTCTCCAAAGAAAGAGAAATCGTCCATACCAAAACTTTCTCTGCCTTGAATCCTATGGCCGCCTTGGAAAAAAGTGCGCAAGCAGAATCGAGTTGCACAAGTGCGGACGGTGCCAAACTCAGCGAAGGGCAACGCGTCACAATCGATCCCAGAATAATCTGTAAATAGGTGGTATCAATCGGCAATCGGTGACCGAATTCATGCAAGGAAACATACTGCGCAAGAGAACATGTGGGTCCAAAGGAACCACATTCTTTCCACCGGCTCTTGCAGCTGAGAATGCAAGTTTCGCATCAGCACTGTTAGTGAAACAGCGCTTCTGTATGCGGCGATAAGAGATGTCCCATACGGACTGCCGAGTGGGTCCTTAGGATAATTGTTTAGTGCGTGGGCAAAGAATCCCCGATGCATATATAATAAATCTGCCAAGGTGGTCAGCAAATGCGGCCAATGGTACAGGTACCGAGGGAAGGTATCACGGACTTATTTCCCTAATAGCCAACACGATGTGTCGTTGCAGCACGAGGGGGATCGACTCTGGGTAGGACCCGATATCCGGCTCTGAGGATGTGCCCCCGAAGCCGGCAATCTGTAAAACCGGAGGCACCGGATAGGCGCGGAGCTTCCTGTCAAGTTGGAGAATGGTGGCATAAGTGGGCGTTCTCGCTCCGAATACCTGGTCGTGGACGGCCGCCATGCATTCAAGGGGAATGTGCAACACCGACAGGTGTCATTAATGGAAGGGCCATCCTGGTGTGGCATCTTGCAATCTATATGGGCAGCAGCGAAGGCCGGTGGACGGCCGAAAGTGAGTGACTATTCAGAATTTATGTCAGAGGAGATCCGACCACTTAACAATCTACTTACCTGCCACGAATCGTGAACATAGGTCTCCCAGAATATCTCTCGCCTTCGTTGAGTCTCAGAGGGATCTAATTTCCAACGACTTGTGTCGCGATCTGCAGGGACAGAAAACGTTCTCTAAGGAATGGTCGATAGGCATGGGTATTGTAACAGGGCTCACGAAGTCCGATCTGAAAGCGGGCAAGGGAGGAAGCAGTTTGAGCCGAGCGCATCCGTCCGCATATGAGTAAACTTACACTCTGGGCAATCCTTGCTACCATTCCCATGGTGGCCCAACGTGAACCGCCGGTTGTAGTTGTACCATACCTATCTGAGAAGAAAAGATAAAAGGACATGAGGAACAATGCTTGCACTGCCCCAAGGTTGGGCTCATCAAAGACGCTATTCTGGAAAAGTGTTGCGCGGGCGAGTTGATGGTACTTCTCCGCTTCAATATTGTAAGAAGGGAGGCGAGTATCCATCAGGCTTCCAACGGCGAGGACCATAAACATTACAGAGAGTCGGTGCGAAACCACCAAGTTTGGTTCGTCGCTCGATGTCGGTGATCCTTCTGACTTAAAAAGGATAGAATAGATGGTGGTATTGAATTCAGAGATCGAAATGGGGTTGTACCTGAATAATAACATCGTGATTGTCAGAACAGATAGATGTAGGGTCGGAAGGAATGTGGGAAAACTCACATCCACGCGGCATACATGTAGTAGAGATCACGGAGTTCCGCAGCTTTTTCGGCCGAGGGCAAATACCAGTGTAGGCTTCGCAGGCGCTCTTTGATCGTGTCATCAGACGGGCGGCTAATTGGTGAAAGGGGAAGCGAGCCGCTGAATTGAAGGATGTCGGTGGGCAAGATGTTACGAAGGTCATGAGTGCATTCATGCTTTGGCTCATCGTCCATTTCATTCTAAAGAGTAGAGAATGAGTTTAAGTCACCAAACGACGAGGCCCTAGGCGACTGTCGAACCTGCAGGAAGTACTATTAGATTGAAGGCGAGAGAGTCAGCGCATTGATGTGTAGTGTGGCTAACTGTCTCCTCACCCATGAATTCGCGGACTGACTGTGGTAGCTGGTGTAGCCTGTGCCATTGATTGCTAGTGTGCCGAAAGAATCTATCACGTCTGGGTTGTTCTCTTCTTCCTGCTGATTTATTGTGATAGGATGTTTCGGGGGGGCGTCGCGTTGTAAAGGGGTCTTGATGTCCAATAGCTCCTTCGAGAGAAGCGGGTGAGGCTCGCTTGAGGTATGTGGGTAGATGCCAACACAAACCTATACGTGGAATTAGGGCCATCTCAGTTACAAGCCTCGTCAAAAGCATACCGATTACCCTGTCCAGTGGTGAGTGAACCTGGAGGCGATCATGGTAAGCCGAGGTGGTCTTAAGTAACAGATTGAGAATATATTTGTGGTTACCATCTGGACAAATGGCCCCGCAGCCTCGCTTGACGCAAGAGCTACAAGGAATGCCTCGATCGCAGCGAAGCTTCAACCTGAACGAGAAGATAGTGAGGATGTGGGACAGAGGCGAGAAGAGTAATCAAGGAGACCTTCGACACTCGGCACATGAAAGTCGAGTTGCACCACGCCCCCGCTTCCTGGCCACTCCTGGCGCTGGTGACGAATCGCGCTCCCTCTTGGGAGATGGGGACGGCATGATGATGGGAAGAAAGGTGACAAAGGATAGGAAACGCCAGGGTGGGGGTTATAAATGCGCATGAAGAGTGATGCGCCCGCCTGCCATAGCTACATCTTTGCACCCATTCCCAAAGTCCGTGAGATCGCCAGCCCGAATCTAACGCACACTGCCATCACCGCCCAGGATATAGTGGCCGCGCTCATCGCATCAGCACTGTCTCAACATGCCAGAGAGTGGATGGTAGACTCGCGTACCGTGTGACCTCGCCAACAATTCAACGGTTGCCCCGGGCCCCCCCGCAGTAATGCCGATCGCCCGTCCACTAAAGGTTTGTCACCTTTCTCGCGCTTCCATGGGCAAGACTACTGCGAGATTGCAGTGTCCTTCGGATAGCTGCATCGCAACGTGGATGCGATGCGGACACTTGCAAGTCGTTTCGTCACCTCATTAAGCTGTTTTCGGGCTACCTTGTTATGTTCGTGAGTCAAGATCACTTCTCGGCGTCTTCCGTGTCTCCGGCGTCTTGAACCCATACACTACTAGCACGGTTTGGGAATGCGCGCAAGGCTTCTTGTTTTCAGAACTCTCCAAACCAGCACGCCAGATCATACTTTCCCGACAAGAAGGTGAAGAGAGAATAATCTTTGAAAGTCGGCGCGATCTAAACCGGTTGTGTCTACTGCTTCCTGGGGCTTCCTCTCTCGGATTACGCGTTTCCATTGCTCGCCTCCGTACTATCGAGAGTGTATTTAGCTGAGTCGCAGTCGTTTTGCCGCTCGTTTTCGTGGCAAAAGTTGCACCATATGGGTCCCTAGTACAATCAATCGGTTAGTCGCAGCATATCATTGAGGAATTTGTTTAATGAAAAGTACTATTGATCATATGTCGGACGGACCTGCCAAAGTACTGCCAAATTTCCAATCGCGTGAAACTAGACTAGATATGGGACGGGAACGGAGTGAGTTAGGAGCAAAATCCCCTTCATGCTTTCGGATGGATTGACCATTATCAAGATCAAGGTGATAGTATAGATGACGCTTAATTACTGTAGGTAGGAGAAAATCGTCAATGGGGGTGCAATTCCCATTCGAAACTTGATCACTCAGTACTCAGGTACCAAAGCACTTGGCAG
>WNFC01003571.1_pt1 | contig 16838 bp, 12 predicted proteins | sample 5400541 | NCBI WGS metagenome assembly WNFC01 (sample SAMN13153342, study PRJNA577476) | soil metagenome | isolation source: 120 cm saprolite under Douglas fir tree site 2 hole 2 replicate 1 | place: USA:California | collected 2015-04-18
TCCTGCCCCGAGGCGGCGGGCGCCAGCGCGGCGAGCATGACGGCGATCGCGAGCGCTTTCAGGCGCCACGGCGGAATCGGGCGGACGGGCGTCGGCAGCTGCGCAGACATGGGCGAATCCGGGTTGCTGACCGGGGAGATATAGGCCCAAGGTCGCGGCAAATGAAGGGCGATCGGCGAGGCCTATGGAACGAGGCCGGGGATGACGCCTATAGCATTTTCAGGAAAATGCCTGCCCCGGACTTGATCCCATCGGCGCTAAGTTAACGTCCCCTCCGCTGTCATCGTCCGCGTAAGCGGACGATCCAGTAATCCGGGGACCGTCGTAAAGGGCACCGATTCGCCTCCGCCGCTCGCATCGGGGTTACTGGATGCCCGCCTACGCGGGCATGACAGCGGAGTGGTTCTTTGCTTTGGCCGCGTATGGGACTTGATCCGGGGTGGGAACCGGTTTTCCGTCCGAAAATGCGACCGCGCAAAAAAGCTAGAGCGCATTCAGCTTCCTGCTAAAGCTGAACGCGCTCTAGACTGCCCCGGCACCTGCGCACGAGGCCTTCGTGGACCACTCCGCCGCCGAGCCGCCCGCCGGCTCCTCTCATGCCGCCGTGATCTATGCGGCCGCCTTCGTCACCGGGGCGGTCGTGATGAGCTTCGAGATGCTGGGGTCGCGCTACCTCAACCCTTATTTCGGCAGCGGCATCTATACCTGGGCCGCGCTGATCTCGACCGTGCTGAGCGCGCTCAGCGCGGGCTATTTCCTCGGCGGTGCGCTCGCCGACCGCACCGCCTCGCCCGCCGTGCTTGCGTTCACCGTGATCATCGGATCGGTCTATCTCCTGGCGATGCCGAGCTTCGCCCAGGCGGTTCTCGAGCTCGTGCTCGCCGGTGTCGACGACGTTCGCGCCGGCAGCCTGATCTCGGCGCTGGCGCTGATGTTCTTTCCCGTCACCCTGCTCGGCATGTATTCGCCGTTCGCGATTCGGCTGCTGCTCTCCTCCGCGCAACGCTCCGGCCGGGTGTCGGGCGCGGTCTACGGCGTCTCGACCGCGGGCTCGATCGTCGGCACGCTGGGCACCACCTTCCTGTTGATTCCGACGATCGGCGCGCGCGCCATCACGCTTGCGCTGGGGGCGGTCGGACTGATCGCGGGATTGGCGCTGCTGGCGCTGCCGCGCCGCGAGCGCGGCGTCATGCTCCTGATCCTTGCGCTGGTCGCGCTCGCCGCACCGGCCGGCCGCGCCGAAAGCCTGATCGACGAGAGCGTCCGCGCCGCCGCGCTCAAGCGCGCCGACGGCCGGATCGCCCATCTCGAGACCGAATACAACGACATCTTCATCACCAAGCGCAAGAACCAGCTGGTGATGTCGTTCCAGGTCAAGGGCTGGGACTACACCGAATCGGTGATCAACCTCGCCGACCCGGACGACCTGCCGCTGCCTTATGCGCGGGTGATGACGGTCGCGGTCGTCTACCCCGCCGCCCGCAAGAGCATCCTGATGCTCGGGCTCGGCGGCGGCTCGATCTCGACCTATCTCGGGCGCTTCCTGCCGGAGGCCGCGATCACCACGGTCGAGGTCGATCCCGGCGTGGTCGCGGCCGCCAAGACCCATTTCGGCCTGCGCGAGACCGATCGCGTGCGCTATCGCGCCGGCGACGGCCGCGTCTTCCTCAACCGCGACCACGAGCGCTACGACCTGATCCTGCTCGACGCCTATCGCGGCGGCTACGTGCCGTTCCACCTGCTGACCCGCGAGTTCTACACGCTGGTCCGGCAGCGGCTGGCGCCGGGCGGCGCCGCCGCCTTCAACGTGCACGACGGCAGCAAGCTCTACGCCTCGACGGTGAAGACGCTGGGCGAGGTTTTTCCGGCGCTCGATCTCTATCCGACCGGCGTCGGCGAGGTGATCGCGGTCGCGAGCGCCGCGCCAGTAGACCCGGCAACGCTGGCGCGCACGGCGGCGGAGCTGCAGGAGCGCCACGGCTTGCGATTTCCGCTGCCGCAGCTGCTGCAGCGGCGCATCGACAAGCCGCGGCCGCAGGCGGCGGGCGGCGACGTCATCACCGACGACTTCGCGCCGGCCGACATCTACGACGTGCTGGGGAGAGAGCTGCGCCGGCGGAGGTGACGGCGGTGCAATTCATATCAAGGCGTTCAAAGGCTGCATCACGCGATTCACGATAGGAAAGCGCATGCTCCCGACGTGTGCGCGGATCGCCGGTGTGACATTTGCTTCCTAATTCTAATCGCCGTCCTGTTCCGTCCGAGCCACTTGTGGAATGTCGCAGATTATCTAGCTTTTTCGCAGGCAGGAGGCTTCTCCGCCTGTTTGAGTCCGATGCCGTAAGTTCGCGATCGGTAGCAAGCGCCGCTGTAACGGACGCCGTATGTTCCCGGAGAGCATCAGACTACGAATCAGCCTGGTCGATTCAAAGCTGTTGAAGAATCGCGCATTTTTTGGAGCATCTGTGTTTTGCACTGAGGCTCATCTACGGCCTGCCGGAGCATGCCGTCGCATCGTCGGTAGCCTGCCATCGAGAGCAGCGATCCGCTCGCCATATGTCCGCTGTACCTCCGATTGCGACCGAATTGCTGCACAGCAACAGCACGCCGCTTTGTGCCAAGAGCGGTCATTCGTCGGCAGGGACCTAGCCTCCTTACGTCGACCATTCCGCCGCTTCCGCGCGTTCATCAAGGACGAAACGGATCGGCTCTCCGGCGTGAACCGCGGCACGAATATCTCGCTCGATTGATGCGGAAGGTCACGTTTGAGGTCGCTCTCACTGGGAGGGCGTCCGCAGATTGAGACGGACCTAAGCGCGTTAATCCAGGCGAATGAGTATCGAAAACCCGCTTTGGGGAGCGCCACGTATCCACGGTGAACTGCTCAAACTCGGGTTTGAGGTCGCGCAGTCGAGCGTCGCCAAGTACATGGTCAAGCGACGGGGACCACCAAGCCGGGGATGGCGAACCTTCCTGCGTAACCACGCCCCAGATATTGCCGCCATGGACTTGTTCATTGCTCCGACCATTGGCGATGGGCATCCGGGACAAGCCTACTGCACCAGCCTCGCCTTGGCAGAATGGCTTTGCCGAACGGCTGATTGGGTCGATCCGGCGCGAGTGTGTAGACCGATATCAGAACGCACCGGGCATTGGACAAAAATGCGCCGGTCTCTCACCCGGTTCAGCGGATCGGAAGCATCAAATCACATGCAATCCTGAGCAGACTTCATCACCATTACGTCCGGGTTTAGGATTTCGGTACACACAACCAGCTCAAGTGATTGCCGGACCGACATAAAGTCGCAGTTGTCAGCCCCGCCGGATCGCCGGATAATGCCCTCAGACCGTAGGCGGGGGCGACCCCGACCGTTACGGCAGACCCCAGGATCAAGAACCCTGGGCATAACCCTCTAGGGAGGCATTATGGATACCCGCAAACCTCGTCGTCGCGGCCTTAGCCGCCGCGAAGTCATCAAGACGGCCGCCGTCGGCGCCGTGGCGAGCGTCGGCCCGTTCTTCCACGTCAATTCGGCCCGCGCCGCCAAGACCCTGAAGATCATACAATGGAGCCACTTCGTTCCCGGCTACGACAAGTGGTTCAACAACGAATACACCAAGGATTGGGGGAAGAAGAACGACACCGAGGTGATCGTCGACAATATCAACCTCGCCCTCCTCGAGTCGCGCGCCGCGGCCGAGGTCTCTGCCCAGAAGGGCCACGACCTATTCTTCTTCCTCTTGCCGCCTTCGGTGTTCGAGGAACAGGTCGTACCCATGAACGACGTCTATGCGGAATGCGAGAAGAAGCACGGCAAGCCGATCGACCTCGCGGTCAAGAGCACCTACAACCCCAAGACCAAGAAGTATTTCGCCTTCTCCGACAGCTTCGTCCCCGATCCGATCAACTACCGCACCGACCTCTGGGGTGACATCGGCATGAAGCCCGACAGCTGGGACGAGATCCGCGCTGGCGGCAAGAAGATCAAGGACAAGCACAAGACCCCGGTCGGCATCGGGCTCTCGGCCGAGATCGACACCGCCGTGGCCATGCGGGCGATCATGTACTCCTTCGGCTCGCACGAGCAGGACGCCGAAGGCAATCTCACGATCAACTCGCCGCAGACCCTCGAGGCGCTCAAATTCGTGAAGGCGCTGTTCGAGGAGACGATGACGCCTGAAGTGCTGGCCTGGGACGCCTCGTCCAATAACCGGCAGATGCTGGCCGGCCGCTCGTCGCTGGTGCTCAATGCGATCTCCGTCACCCGCGCTGCCGAGAACAACAAGATGCCGATCCACGAGAAGATCGGTCTCGCTAAGGCTGCCAAGGGCCCAGTGCGCCGCATTGGCCTCGAGCACGTGATGGACTGCTACGTGATCTGGAAGTTCTCGGAGAACATCCCGGGCGCCCAGAAGTTCCTGGTCGATTACATCGACAACTTCAAGCAGGCGTTCATGGCGAGCGAGTTCTACAACTTTCCCTGCTTCGCCAAGACCGTTCCGGACCTTAAGCAGCTCCTCGCCAAGGACACGAAGGCGGTGCCGGACAACAAGTATGCCGTCCTCGAGGACGTGCTCGATTGGGCGACGAACATCGGCTATCCGGGCTACTCCACCGCGGCGATCTCCGACACGTACCAAACGTGGCTCCTCAACACCATGTTCGCCGAATGCGCGACCAGTGCTGAGACGCCTGAGGACGCGCTCAAGCGGGCCGACGCCAAGATGAAGGCGATCTGGGCCAAGTGGAAGGAAAGGAACCTGATCTGATCCGCTTGACCTTGCATTGAAAAAAACGGGGGCCCGGCATCAACCCGGGCCCCCATTGGCGCCAGAAATCTTAAATCACGGACCAACCCGAGGCCCTTCATGGCGACGGTCGAGGCACGACGTATTTCCAAGCATTTCGACGAGGTGTGCGCGGTCGACGGTATCGACCTCATTGCCAAGGAAGGCGAATTTCTCGTCCTGCTCGGCCCCTCGGGCTGCGGCAAGACCACCTTGATGCGCCTGATCGCCGGCCTCGAGCAGCCGACGTCCGGTGAGATCCTGCTCGACGGCGCCGTCGTCAACGATCTTCCGCCGCGGGCACGCAACATTGCCATGGTTTTCCAGAGCTACGCGCTCTATCCGCATCTGACTGTCGAGAAGAACATCTCCTTCCCGCTGCGCGCCGTCGGCATGGAGAGAGGCGAGACTCGAAAAAAAGTCGAATGGGCGGCGAAGATGTTCGGGATCGAGCGTTTCCTCGACCGCAAGCCGCGCCAGCTCTCCGGGGGCGAGCGCCAGCGCGTGGCGCTCGCGCGCGCGGTCGTGCGCGAGCCGGTGGTTTTCCTGCTCGATGAGCCGCTGTCGAACCTGGATGCCAAGCTGCGCAATTCGGCACGCGACGAGCTGAAGCAGTTCCAGGACCAGCTCGGAACGACGACGATCTATGTGACCCACGATCAGGCGGAAGCCATGGGGCTTGGCGATCGCATCGCGGTGCTCAACCAGGGCAAGGTGATCCAGATCGGCACGCCGCAGGAGATCTACGGCCACCCGATGGACATCTTCGTCGCGACCTTCATCGGCTCGCCGCCGATGAATCTGGTCGAGGACGGCAAGACTTATCTCGGCTTCCGACCCGAGGAATTTCTCCCGCGCGAGGTCGGAAGCCAAAAAGACAATGTCACCTTTCCCTTCCGCGTCACCCGCGTCGAGTATCTCGGAGCCGACCGCCTGATTTACGGGGTACTCGAAGGTCGCACACCCGAAGCGCGCGTTATCTCGAAGCTCCCGAACAACATCCGCGCCGAGATCACGGCCGGCCAGAAATACGACTTCGTTGTGAGAAAAAGCGACATCGTGCGCTTCGACCGCTCCACCGGGCGGCGCGCGAACGGAGGCGGGCGGTGATGCGGCAACCGGGGGCAGCGGCCAAGATCGCGGCTTCAAGGGGCTTCCGGGGGCGGCTCGCCGACAACGAGCGATGGTTGTGGCGGCTCATGCTCGCCCCGGCAATCCTCTACATCGTCCTGCTCGTCGGCTTCCCATTCTTTCTCTCGCTCTACTACAGCGTCTCGGACGTGACGGTTGGAAGCCGCGAAATGAACTTCGTCGGGCTCGAAAGCTTCCGTCGCGTGATCGACAACCGGACCTTCTGGACCGCGCTCAAGAACACACTCATCATCACTATCGTTACGCAGATTTTCGTACTTTTCTTCGCCAATATTCTGGCGATGGCGCTGTCCGTCGATTTCCGCGGCAAGTGGTTCGTGCGGCTCCTGATCCTGCTGCCATGGGTCGCGCCGATCTCGCTCGGCTCGATTGGCTGGCTGTGGATCTACGATTCGATCTACTCGATCATCAACTGGACGGCGCAAGCACTCCGCATCCTCGGCCCTAACGACTGGCCGATCTGGCTCGGTCAGCCGAACCTCGCCATGGCTTCGATCATCATCGTGCAGATCTGGCGCATCGTACCGCTCGCGACCGTGATCATCCTCGCGGGGCTTACCTCGATCCCGCAGGACATCCACGACGCGGCGCAGGTCGACGGCGCCGGCTTCTGGCGGCATCTGTTCCAGATCACCTTTCCGCTCTTGCTGCCGATCACGCTGGTGGCGGTGCTGTTCGGCGCCATTTTCACCTTCACCGACTTGATCGTGGTGTTCGTGCTGACGCGCGGCGGCCCCTATGACACGACGCAAGTGCTTGCGAGTTGGGCCTTTTTCACCGGCATCCAGGGCGGCGACCTCGCCGGCGGCGCGGCGGTCTCGCTGTTCCTCTTCCCCGTGCTCGTCGCCGTGGCGATCGTTTTCCTGCGGCTCGCCCGTCGCGCGGAGGTGACGTGATGAGGAGCCCGGCTGCCCGCGCGAAGCGCTTCGCCAAGGCCAGCGGGCACGCCGGCGTACTCGTCTTCTTCGTCACTTTCCTCGCCTTCCCGTTCTATTGGATGCTGATGACCACATTCAAGACCACGATCGACCTGCACGACGTCACCAAGAATCCGTTTCTCTTCAACGAACCACCGACGCTCGAGCACCTCAAGGTGCTGTTCGAGGACACCCAGTATCTGCAATGGCTGATCAACACCGGCGCCGTCGGCCTCGCGGTAGTGGCGATCACGCTCGTGCTCGCCGTGCCCGCTGGCTACGCGCTCGCGCGCATGACCGGCGCCTGGGCGCAGACGCTCGGCATCGCGATCTTCCTCACCTATCTCGTGCCGCCGACCATCCTGTTCATCCCGTTCTCGCGTATTATCGCCACGCTCGGCCTGCAGGATTCATTGTGGTCGCTGGTGCTGGTCTATCCGAGCTTCACGGTGCCGTTCTGCACCTGGCTGTTGATGGGATTCTTCAAGGCGATCCCGCGCGACCTTGAGGATGCGGCCATGATCGACGGCCTCTCGCGCTTCGGCGCCTTCGTGAAGGTAGTGATGCCGGTATCGCTCGCCGGCTTGCTGACGGTGGTGATCTTCGCCTTCACACTGGTGACACAGGAATTCGTCTACGGCGTCACCTTCATCACTGCCGCGTCGAGCTATACCGTAAGCGTCGGCGTGCCGACCTTCCTGGTGCGCGGCGACGTCTATTTCTGGGGCTCGATGATGGCCGCTTGCCTGATCGCGAGCGTGCCGATCGCAATCATCTATAATTTCTTTGTCGACCGGTTCGTCGCAGGCTTTACTGTCGGCGCGGTGAAGTAGACGCCTCACAGACGATAGATCCTGACTGAATAATTTTCGGGACACACCGACCTGGAAGCGTGCCAAATAAAGGCCGCTTTCAAGCGTTTCCCAAACCGAAGTAACGACTGGGATTGTATTGATAGACCGAATTTGCCTCGCAAAAAGAACCGCAAGCACGCACAGACACTTGGGGTTGAGTGACTTATGCTTGGCTCATCTGCCGGACGTCGGGACTGGGGCATGGGGACCATCCGGCGTGCCTGATGAGCTAAAAATATGAAGCTGGCCCACCGCTTCAATCGAGATCCCGCATTAAAATTTAAGCAATACAAAAGTCACCGATATTCCAATGCCGCAGCGGTGCAAAACTGCCTCTTGATCGGCACAACCACACCTTCCACGGCCACAATCACGCATTTCCGGAGTGCTTCTAAGCTAAGCAGCCCGCCAGCGCCGGCCCGGTATGGACGACGGTAGATGTCCAGTGGGGCAGCCGGCTCATCTAGGGCCGCCGTCCGTAGGCGACTTCGTCGAGGTCCGCTGTGGGTCATTCGCGTCGGAGCCGGCCTGGGCCGGTCGTCGGTCCATGTCCGCAGGACCCCAAAAGCTGACGTAAATTCGAGGCTCGGGCGCGCTGCGGCGAACGATTGCCACGCTATCGGCCACCCTCGAGCTGCCGCAGCGACCGGCTGATGCGGGTCACGATCGCGTCCCAGGCGCGTTCTTCCCGCTGCGGGTAGACCAGATCGAAGCAATGCAGGGCACCGCCGGCGTCCGCGGAGAAATTGCATCGGCTGTAATAGACCAAGCCCTCGCGGGTCGAGGAGATCGCGAAGAACGATCGCGTGACCCGCTCGTACTCGAGCGCCGCGCGCGCGACCCTGAGATTGTTTTTCAGGTAGCTCGCGGGCGTGTCGGCGGCTTCGTTGGCGCGGGAATAGATCGTCAGGAATGCGCGCCCGTCGGCCGTCATCCAGCGCTCGCCGATGCCCTTCTCCGATTCGCCGTCGAACACCTCGAAGAGACCGGCGGGATATTCGACCTGGGAGCGCCACGGCTTGCGCTTTCCGCTGCCGCAGCTGCTGCAGCGGCGCATCGACAAGCCGCCGCCGCAGGCGGCCGACGTCATCACCGACGATTTCGCGCCGGCCGACGTTTACGATGTGCTGGGGAGAGAGCTGCGCCGGCGGAAGTGAGGGGCGGTAGCCCTTCAAAGGCTGCATCACGCGATTCACGATAGGAAAGCGCATGCTCCCGACGTGTGCGCGCCGCTGTAACGGACGCCGTATGTTCCCGGAGAGCATCAGACTACGAATCAGCCTGGTCAATTCGAAGCCGTTGAAGAATCGCACATTTATAGAGCTTCAGTAATTTGCACTGAGGCTCTACGGCGATTTGCTCGTATCCCTTCTAGTCAATTCCAACCGACGAGAATGATCCAATGCGGTCCTCACATCGAGATCGCGTTTGATTCCAGGCCGACCTCGTCCGATCCCGCCGCAACCAACACGAGGGACAGGGAACGATCACGACGAGCACTGCCAAATAGACTATTAAAGACCCGCGACCGCGTTGACGAAAGGCCGCAATTCGAGCGTTCCCCGATAGATCATCTCGAGCGCAACGTAGAGAATTACGGCCAAGCCGACATAAGCGATCCAGCGATGGTTTTGCAGTAGGCGTGCAATGAAGCTCGCAGCGACGCCCATCAACGCAATCGACAATCCAAGACCGAAAATGAGAGTGATCGGGTGCTCACGCGCGGCACCCGCAACAGCAAGGACATTGTCAAGGGACATCGATACGTCAGCGACGATAATCTGCCCGGCAGCCCGGGCGAAAGTTTTGCGAGGAGCGCGTGCGGCGATCGTTCCGTCGGCATTGATGTCATATCCGATCAATGCCTCGGCAGCCTCCCGCCCTTCTTCGGCCGCCGTACGTAGCTCTCGCCACATTTTCCAGCACACCCAGAGCAGAAGAAGCCCACCGGCGAATAGAAGGCCCACAAGTTTGAGCAGCTGTGTGGTCACGCCGGCAAACAGGATGCGCAACGCCGTCGCAGCGACAATGCCAACCAGAATGGCCTTCGTACGTTGTTCCTGAGGTAATCCCGCTGCAGCTAAACCAATGACGATAGCATTGTCACCGGCCAGAACCAAGTCGATCATGACGACTTGGAAAAATACTGTAATGGCCTCGGTCGTCAGCAAATCAGTCACGTGGCAGGCTTCCTCTTTCCCCGAATACGAGAGTGGCCCGCATGTCTCCACAAGCGTTGCAACGCGAGCCTGGCACACGATCTTGCGGCGGTACTAGACCGGGGTTGAGGACTTGTCGGGGAGCGCGCACCGCGCCGCCCGATGATGGATGCAAGCAGGCCACTCCATAAGACATCCAGTCCGGCATCGCAGCTCGTTGAGCTGCCAGAGGGGCCCGGCCTGGGCCTTTGTTTGATCTACTGGGTCATCGTTATGTGGTCGAATAGTTGGACCACGTGCTCCGGCTCGCTCAGCATCCCCGCGCCAACCCAGATCAACGCGAATACGCCAGCTACGTCCCAAGGTGTTATGCCATTTGCCTGGCGATCGGCTCCGGTGTGATACGCCAACAAGGCAACGACCCCGGCGATTGTGAACGACACGATGCTGAGGGCGGGCAGGACGAGCGGAAGCGGAACCAACCAAACGAGCAGAAGACCCGGAGCTGCCGCAAGCGAGATCAGAACTGGCAGATCTAGGTGCTGTCCCGGAGAATGAAGGGTGAATCCGTCTGCAGAGCCGTGCTCGGATTTTCTGAGAGCCATTGGACGCTCCATCCGGGAACGCATCAATGCCCGTCGACTCCGGGGCAGTGATGCACCATGCCGATACGTATGCAGGTCCGGTTGTGTTGTTACGGCGCAAACTCCGTCACGGACGAAGTGCGTCCTGCTGCCCCAAGTTAGGGCGCCTCGGCGGCAAAGAATATCCGCAACGATCGGGTGGTAGTTCTACGGAGCGATGCGTCCGAGACGGATGGCTTGCCGCACGAGTACGGCGACGCTCTCGGCCTGCATCTTCTCCATGATCTCAGCGCGATAGCTTTCGACCGTCCTCACGCTGAGATTCAGCTTGGCGGCAATGGCGTGGCTCGTGAACCCTTGTACGACGAGATCGAAGATTTCAACCTGTCGAGGCGTCAGTCGCGCGAACTTCAAACCGAGAGCCTCCTGCGACTTCCGCAAATCCTGCTGCTCGAACGTCCGCGCAAGTGCCCGGTTGATCGCCGCGACGAGTTGGGTATCGTCCACCGGTTTTTCAATAAAGTCTTCCGCTCCAGACTTGATCGCCGCCACCGCCATCGGCACATCGGCATGACCAGAAATAAGGACAACGGGAAGCGCGATCTTTCGACGACCGAGTTCGCGGACGAGTTCAATGCCGTCTGTCCCCGGCATCCGCACATCGGCTACAACGCAACCGGAACGCCGTTGGTCGATCGCTTGAAGAAGAAATGTGTCGGCCGAGTCGTAGGTCTCGACGGTGAAACCGAACACGCTGAGCATCTCGCCGAGTGCATCCCGGACCGACTCGTGATCGTCTATGACAAAGATCGTTTGGACAGGCATCGTTACGGCACTTCCGATTGATCGAGCGGCAGCGAAAACCGGAATTCCGTCGCGCCTGCGTCCCGGGAGTGGAGCCAGACGCGCCCACCGTGTGATTCGACAATCGAAACGCAGATCGGCAGGCCCAGTCCGAGCCCCTCCTCTTTCGATGTCGCGAGGGGGTCGAACAAGTGATTCGCTAGCTGGTCATCGACCCCAGGACCGTTATCCAGAACGCCAATCTCGACACGCGGCGGCGCGGCAAGGCGACGAGCGACGACGCGAATGTACCCTTCCGATTGACCTGCTCCGGTGATCGCCTCGATTGCGTTTCGAACCAGATTGAGCAGGACTTGTTCCAACTGGATACGATCGCCGTGGACGGCCGGCAGATCGTCGGATGCGTCCAGCTCAACATGAACTTGATTGGCGGACGCCTCCGCACGTACGAGCGTTAGCGCTTCTTCCAGCATGCTTCGCGTGTCGATGGTGCTGACATGCGGGCGGCCGCGACGTAGAAAATCGCGCATGCGGCGCACCACCCCAGCGGCATGATCGATGTGCGCAATCATGGTCGTCAGATTGCTGTCAGCCCGCGTTACATCGCCACCGGACGTGCGCAGGATATGCTGTGCGGATCGCGCGAGCGCGCGGGCAGCCGTCATCGGTTGGTTGATCTCGTGCGCGAGCGCCGAGGCCATGCCGCTCACAAGATTAAAGCGTGCGGCCTGGGCCGCTCCGGCCTCCTTCTCCTTGAGCCGTGCCTCAGCCTCGCGGGCGAGGCGATCAGAGCTCTGGCGTTCGCTGACGACAACCCCGACGATCAATCCGGTTGCGGTAAGAACTAACATGAGCGTTTGGAATTCGGTGAACGCCCGCGCGTCGTAGCCCGAAAGGTGCAGTAGCCCGATAAGGCCGAATTGGGTCACAGCGAGGCTGAGACAGGCGCCGTCCAGCCCATGCCGAACTGCAGCGAGCACGACTGGCACAAAGAGTAGGTAGAAGAGCCTGAAACCATGCAAACTTTCACTGCCAACGATCGCCGAGAGGGCGGCGCCGATCATGGCGACGTAGAGAACGCCCTCCGGTGCGAGCGAAAGCAGCCGGCGAGGTACAATCTCCCGCCGCCGGAAAACGAACCGCAGCAGCAGGGGTGTCATCACGGCAATGCCTATGATGTCGCCGACCAGCAGGGGCGCAGACGCCCACACGACGTCGCGCATGTCGAGCTGCCCGAACACGAGCAAAAACGCGGCCAGGAGAATCGTGTCGATCGCCGCGCCCGCCAGGCCGACCGCGAGCAGCACCAACACGTCACGAAGGTGGATAAGCCCGACATCGAGGTGCAAATGCCGGCGCGCCACGGCGGCGACCAATGCATAGCTCAATGAGGTAAGTGCGCCCACCCCGATGACGATTGGCCATTCGAGCTTGCTTTGCAGAACAAAAATCTCAGCGGTGACGACGCCAGTGAATAGAACGAAGGCTCCCCGCGACCCAACAAACACCATCAGAGCAAACACCACGCCGAGACCCGGATTCCAAGGTGTGACCGGTACGCCCTTGTACTCGTGGATGAAGCTGACCCATTCGAGCGCGACATAGGCCGTTAGGAACATGCTTGCTACCGCTGCGTTCGCGGCAAGGAGCGACGTCCGGGTTAGCAAGAGTGCTCCCCCGACACCCGGCGGGCCTCGGAGGGCAGCTTCCTCGCTGCTAATCGGCTTCACGGTGGCGATTGCTCCAGCTTGTTGCCAAGGCGACGAGATCGACGAACGCTCATCGGTCTTGTCAGAATAGGATCGAATCGTACGCCTGAATGCGAGTCTTACTGAGCAGCTCCCTTTCGGATATGTTGATCATCCATCGGTTTCGGTATGGCTGTATTCTCGCCCATCGTATCTTTTGGAGCCGTTGTAGCGCCGATGCCGATCAAAATATGTTCGCAAATACCGCGCGCAATTTCTCGCTCACCCATGATGATCAAGTTCGCGCCGCAGTTCTTGAGGTAATCAACCTCAGCATCGGAATGTGCTCGAGCGATGATGTCGAGGCCTGGATTGGCTGCGCGCGCCTGCTCGATTAGATTGCCGCTCTCGAATGGATTTGGAATGGCGCTGATCAGCCAGCGCGCGGCGGCAACGTTAGCGGCCTCGAGCAATCCCGTTTGAGCAGCATTGCCCGCGATCGCCTCAATCCCCTTCGCTTGCAACTGATCAACGATCGCCTGGCGTTCCTCGATCACCAGATAGGATTGCCCGGCCCGTTCCAAAGTCTCTGCAATTAGGCTCCCGACCCTTCCATGACCGACAAGGACGGCATGGCCCACGCGGTTCGTGACCGGCAGTTCGGGAGGTTGGAGTATGGTCGCTTCTTGTGAATCTATGGTTCGCTCGCGCGCCTTCGACCAAGACATCAGCCGATCGAACAACACAAACAGCAACGGGTTGATCAGGATCGAGAGGATTGCACCAGCGAGGATGAGATCACGCCCGATGTCGGGCAGAACCTTTAACCCGATACCTAGGCCCGCGAGAATGAAAGAGAACTCGCCGATTTGCGACAAGCTTGCGCCGAGCGTGAGTACCACCTGGAGCGAATAGCGGAACATGAGCGCCACGGTCGATACGGCAACGGCATTGCCAACTACGATGATCAGGAATGTCGCCACGACGAGCAGGGGCTGCCGGAGGAGGATTGCGGGGTCGAACAGCATCCCGACGGAGACAAAGAACAGGACTGCAAATGCGTCCCGGAGCGGCAGCGTCTCCTGTGCAGCTCTTTGGCTCAGCTGGGATTCGGCCAGAATCATGCCGGCGAAAAAGGCGCCGAGAGCGAAGGATACGTCGAAGAGTTCAGCCGCCCCGAAAGCGACACCAAGCGCGATCGCGAGGACGGCGAGTCGGAAGAGTTCGCGCGAGCCGGTATGGGCAACGTAGTGAAGCAACCATGGGATCAAGCGCCGCCCGACAACCATCATGACGGCGAAGAAGGCCGCCAACTTCGCCAAGGTTAGCCCCAGTGTACCCAAGAACGTATGCGGTGTGAGGAAGGCGAACAGGCCGCGCTCGCCTGTTTTCGTTCCGTTGGGGTCACCGCCGAGAGCGTCGGCAAAAACAGGGAGAAGGACGAGAGCGAGGATCATGGCGAGGTCTTGGACGATGAGCCAGGCAATCGCGATGCGTCCTTGCTCCGTCTCGATTAGTCGTCTTTCCCGCAGTGTCCGCAGAACGACAACCGTACTTGCAACCGATAGCGCCAGGCCGAATACGAGTCCTGCCCCAATCGGCCAGCCGATCCCTTGGGTCAGGGCGAGCCCAAACACCGTTACCAAAGCGATCTGACCGAGAGCGCCGGGAAGGGCAATCGTTTTGACAGAGAGTAAATTGTCCAGCGAGAAATGGAGCCCTGCGCCGAACATCAGCAGGATCACGCCGATTTCGGCGAGCTGGAGGGCCAACGTCTGGTCGGCCACAAAGCCGGGTGTGAACGGACCAATCAGGACGCCCGCCGCCAGGTAACCAACCAGCGGTGAGAGGCGGAAGTGATTTGCCAGAGTGCCAAGAACGAAGGCAAGGCCGATACCCGCAACAATGGTGGCGATGAGGGGGGTATGAGACATCTCTCGGTCGCTTTCAGGCCAATCCGTTGCCGTCGTCACCCGCCGCCGAAGTGCCGACGCCTGACCAGCTCAACGCTTTGAACGATGAGAACGAACTTGAGAAGCCGACCAACTGAGAAGCTCGCTTTCTTTGACAACCATTTCATGTTCGTCAGCCGAACTCCTGACGCGGTAATGGATGCTGCCATCGGGCTGCGGGAGTTGCCGGACAATCCGGTACTCGCCTGCCGCCGCCTGGCGCGCTTCTACGGTCGACCGCAATCGAACCGATTGACCGATTTTGAACTTGTGCGCTGCCATGCCCTAGCCCGTCGGCCGGTTAACCCTCAAACGATTTGCGTAGCTGACTTTCCTTCACGACTCTTTCGTGCGGCTCATCCGCGCTCTTAATCCTGTAATAGAGCTCACCGTAGGCGTCGGGAAGTTGCCGAACGATTTCATAATCACCTGGCGGCGGATATTTCTCGAAGAGTGTAGCGACCAACTGAACCTTCTGGCCAACACGGAATTTGTGCGTCGCCATGCGACATCTCCGCGTTGAGGAGCGAGCGGCGGCTCGAAGCGCTCGACCGCCTGCAACAGGCCCATATTGCTCTCCGAGATCACCTCGGAGATCGGCAGGTCGTATCACCCCGTCGGCATTTGCGGAATTTCAAGCGACGACCCGTGGCACCGCATCGCAAGCCATTAAGGCGCTTGAGGCTTCGTGACGGGCGGAGGGCGGTGACCCATCGCGAGTTGATTTTGACCGGCTCTTGGACGCACGCAGCGATCGCGATGACGAGGCCGCCAACTGAGGCGGTCCCTGTGGAAGCTCCGGTGAATGTGTTTCCTCAGACTATTCCTGAAAAATGGCCCTGTGCGTAAAGGTAGACGATCACGGCGATTATCACCACCACCACTGCTACGGCGATCGCTATGTTTCTGTTTCTGTCGACCCCTTCGAACATTTCCATAACTCTCTCCCTTTTCTGAAGTGCTCCCTGGTTCTGGATTCTTTGGCTCTAAGATTACTGCTGTTAGCGGCGCTCTGCCTTGCGACAAATTAGGACACTCGTATTTTCAAAATTAGGACAAACCTCTCGGAATTAGGCCAGTACCGTCCGTCGACAAGAACGAAACGAGAACCAAGAGTCAAGGCCCCTACTTCACCTGCTGCGCCACCAGCCGTTTTTGTTTCTCGGGATCGGTGAATCCGTACTCCCGAATCGCTTCCTTCGTCACCTTCCAGCAGGTGCAGAAATACGAGAAGGGCACCAACCGAATCGGCGCGGGCCGCCTTCAGCACATATCCAGCGTTCTTCAGGTGTCTCCCACATTCTTCTTCGACGGTGCTCCGCACGTCGTAGCGGGGCAAATCTCGGCAAACGCTACATCCGCCACCGATGAAATTACTGCGTTCATGGCAACGCGCGACGGACTCGCACTCGCCAAAGCATTTATGCGGATCGGGAACCTCGCTCTACGGCGGCTGGTGGTCGATCTCGTCGAGGAGATTGATCAAACGAAGAATGGAACGGCCGCTCAGCGCCCGTCCGCGATAAGCGCGAATTGACGTGAGCGCGCCTCGTCCGGCGCCGCTTCCGGCCCATCAAACATGGTGTGTGCACCTTTGGCCATGGCGGACTGATCTTCTGCTCGGTGATCGCCGGAGCGATTCGAGGGGCACCTCAGGCCGATCGCGGTCGGTTCGGCAACGCGTCTGCCTCACTTCCGAATTTTTCTGATGGCGGTGTCGGAGAACCCGATGCAACCGTACCGCCTCTCCCCCCGGAAGGTACGGCCTCGGTCGTCCCCCGACACCCCCTCTTACCCGACGATGATCGGGGCCGTCTCCCCGCCCCCAGCTCAGACACCCTATGCTTAGAGACCCCGAAGGCCTTTTCTGGTCGGAATTTTGGCCGGGCGTAGAAATTTGGCGATTGCTGCAATTCGGACGTACAACCAAAAATGACGAC
>WNFC01003572.1_pt1 | contig 16837 bp, 15 predicted proteins | sample 5400541 | NCBI WGS metagenome assembly WNFC01 (sample SAMN13153342, study PRJNA577476) | soil metagenome | isolation source: 120 cm saprolite under Douglas fir tree site 2 hole 2 replicate 1 | place: USA:California | collected 2015-04-18
GTAAGATTGTCACGCCGTGGCCGACAAGGTGATCGTACTGCGCACTGCGCGCACGGAGGTTGACGAGCGCAGCTTCCGCATCAAGTACGCCGAGCTGCTCAACCCCTCGCAGCTCGCCGCCGTGACCCATCGCGACGGCGAGGGCGCCAAGGCCGGTTGAGGTTGTGCGATGCCTTCTTTCGCACTGCGCAATCCCCACACGATAATTGTGGGGGCGCTAATTATCACCATTCTCGGTTTCAATGCGTTCGCCCGGATGCCGGTTGACGTTTTTCCTCCGCTCCACATCCCGGCGGTGGTGGTCGCCACGTTCTATCCCGGGATGCCACCGCTCGAGATGGAACGCGACATTACCACCCGCTTCGAGCGCTTCTTCACGCTGGGCAGCTCAATCGAGCACATGGAGTCGCGCTCGCTCCCGGGCGTCAGCATCATCAAGGTATTCTTCCATCCCGGCGTGAACCTGGGCGCGGCGGCGGCCTCGCTGGGCGATTTGGCAATGGCTGATCTGCGGCATCTGCCACCCGGCACGTTGCCGCCGCTGGTGCTGCCCTCGGGTGCGTCATCGCTGCCGGTGGTGCTGGTTACGGTATCGGGTAAGGGATTCCGCCAGGCCCAGTTGCGCGATCAGGCGCAGTACAACATCCGCAACTTTCTCGCCACGGTCGAGGGCGCCTCGGTGCCGCCGCCGTTCGGCGGCAAGTACCGTCAAATCATGGTCTACCTCGACCGCGACTCGTTGCAGGCGCGCGGGCTGACCCCGATGGACGTGGTGCATGCGCTCAACCGCGCTAACCTGATCATCCCGGCGGGCGACGCCAAGATCGGCACGCAGGATTACTTCGTCTATACCAACTCGATGATCGACGATCCGGCCAACATCAACGGCGTGCCGGTCAAAATCGGGCAGGGGCAGGAGCCGGTCTACGTGCGCGACATCGGCCATGCCGAGGACGCCGCCGAGATCCAGCAGAACATAGTGCGCATCGACGGTCAGCGCTCGGTCTACATCCCGGTGCTCAAGCAGAGCGGCTCGAACACCATCGCCATCGTCAACGGCATCGAGCAGGTGCTACCGAAAATCACGGGGATGCCCAAGGGGATGAAGCTGCAGGCGATTTTCAGCCAGTCCACCTACATTATGGATGCGATCGACGCGCTCGAGCACGAGGCGGTCATGGGCGCGGTGCTGGCCTCGTTGATGATCCTGATTTTTCTCGGCAGCTTCCGCTCGACCTTTGCGATCTTCCTTTCGATCCCGCTGTCGATTCTGGCCGGCGCGTTTGGCCTGATGATGGGCGGGTCGACGATCAACATCATGACGCTCGGCGGCTTTGCACTGGCAATTGGCCGGCTGGTCGACGATTCGACGGTCGTGCTGGAGAACATCAATCGCCATCTGGCCGAGGGCAAGGCGCCGAAAGACGCGGCGCGCGACGGCGCCGAGGAAGTCGCGTTGCCGGTGCTGGCGTCGACCATCACGACCATCATCGTGTTTTTCCCGGTGATGTTCCTGTTCGGCGTGGCCAAGTACCTGTTCAGCGCGCTGGCGCTGGCGGTGGTGCTATCGATGGTTGCGTCGTACCTGGTCGCGATGAGCGTGATTCCGATCTACTGCGCGCGCTTCTTGACCGCGGAGTCGGCGCGTGAATCCGAGCACGGCGCCACGCGCGGACCCTTGGCCGCTTTCATGCGGGTTTACGAGCGGATGGCCGCGCGCTACGAACGAATCCTGGATAGCGCGCTCGATCACAAGTTCCTGGTGATCGGCGCGGTCGCGGTGGTGTTCGTGCTCAGCATGTCGATCTATCCGCTGATCGGCACCGAGCTTTTCCCGCAAACCGATGCCGGCCAGTTCATCATCGACTATCGCGCCCCCGTCGGCACGCGCATCGAGCTTACCGAACAGCTGACCGAGCGGATGGAGAACGCCGTGCGCCAGGTCATCCCGCCCCGCGAGCTTTCGACCATCGTGTCGAACCTCGGCCTGGCGCCTGGCTTCTCGTCGATCTACTCGTCCAACGCCGCGCCCGATTCCGGCTTTATGATGGTGGCGCTCAACCCCGCGCACAAAGTCTCGACCTTCGTTTACATGCATCGTCTTAAAAAGCTTCTGCCGCAGGTGGTGCCCGAGGTGCAGACTTTCTTCACCTCCGGCAGCATCATCGATTCCGTGCTCAACTTTGGGCTGGCGGCGCCGATTGACGTGCAGCTCACCGCGCCGACCTACGGGGCGCTGTTCCCGGTGGCGCGCGCGGTCGAAGAGGCGCTGCGCGGCGTGCCAGAAGTGGCCGACACGTTCATCCCGCAGGAGACCGACTACCCGACGCTGCGCGTCAAGGTCGACCGGGTCAAGGCGGCGCGCCTGGGCCTCAATCAGTATGACGTGGTCTCCAACGTGATCACGGCGCTGACCTCTAACCAGATGATTGCGCCGTCGATCTGGATCGATCCCAAGTCGGGCAATGACTACTTCCTGACCGCGCAATATTACGAGAAGGATATCAAGTCGCTCGAGACGCTAATGAATATCCCGGTTTCGGTCGCGCCCGCCCGTCACGCGCGGGGAGACGCGCTGACTCTGCGCGACGTCGCTATCATCGTGCCCGAGCGCCATCCCGCCGAAGCGGACCACTACAACATCCAACGCGTGGTCGACGTGCTGGTCGCGCCGCGCACTCAAGACCTGGGCGGGACCCAACGCGCGGTGATTACCGCGCTCAAGCACATCAATATGCCCGAGGACATGAGCTACGAACTACGCGGCTCGGTGGCCTCGATGCAGAAGTCGTTTTCGAGCTTCGGCTTCGGCCTGGGGATGGCGGTAGTCCTGCTATACCTGGTGATGGTGGCGCAGTTCCGCTCGTTCCTCGATCCGGTGATTATCATGTTCGCGGTCCCGATGGGCATGATCGGCGTGATGTGGACGCTGTACCTGACCAACACCACGCTCAACATCGAATCCTTCATGGGCATCATCGTAATGGTCGGAATCGTGGTCTCCAATTCGATCCTGCTGGTCGACTTCGCCAACCAGCGCCGCCGCGAGGGCCATCCGCTGCGCCGCGCGGTGGTCGAATCGGCACGCATCCGCATGCGGCCCATCCTGATGACCGCGCTCGCCACCATCGTGGGCCTGATGCCCCTCGCGCTCGAGCTGGGCGCGGGCTCTGAGGCCTCGGCGCCGCTGGCGCGCGCGGCGGTCGGTGGGCTCGCCGTGTCGACCATCTTCACGCTGATCCTGGTGCCCGCGGTGTACGAGGCGTTCTATTCGCGGCGCGGAGCGGAGGCGCCTCGATGACACGGTCGGACACGATGCGGCGGTCTGCCACGATGTTGGCCGCGTTGGCGATGCTCCTCGCGGCGACCGGGCTGTTAGTCGGTTGCCATCACGAGGAAGTCGATACTCCAGCGGCAGTGCCGCAGGTGGTGGTAATCAGGCCGCAGCGCGGCGAGGCGACACGCTCGATAACGCTGCCCGGCGACGTAGTCGGCTATTATCAGTCGGCGCTCTATGCCAAGGTCACTGGCTATTTGAAGGATATTCTTGTCGACAAGGGCGACCGAGTGACAAAGGGGCAGGTGCTGGCGAACATCGAGGTTCCCGAGTTGCGCCAGCGCCTGGATCGCGCGCGCTCCAATCTGCGGATCGAGCAGCTCACCTACCAGCGGCTGGAGCGGGTCTGGAAAAGTGACCCGCGGCTAGTTGCGCGCGAGGACGTCGATATCGCGAATAGCAAGTTCGAGCAGGCGCAGGCCGAGACCAACGAGCTTGCGGCGATGGTTGCGTATACGCAGATCGTCGCCCCTTTCGACAGCGTCGTAACCGAGCGCTTCGTCGATCCCGGGGCGCTGATCAAAGCCGGCGGCCAGGATACCGCGACCGCACCGATGGAAGGTACGGCGAACGCGGGTGGCAGCGCCGCGCCGGTGGTGAGCGTGGCCGATATCGCGCAGCTGCGCGTGTACGTTTACGTGCCGCAGGATGCGGTCGGCTACATCCGGGTCGGCATGCCGGTGCTGGTCGAGTTCCGCGAGCTGCCGGGACGCCCGTACATCGCGAGCGTTGCGCGCTTTGCTCATTCGCTGGATTTGGCTACGCGGACGATGCTCACCGAGATCGACATCGACAATCCCCGGCGCGAAGTCTATCCCGGCATGTATGCGCACGCGACCCTTGAGCTCGAGCGCCATCGCGACGCGCTCGAGCTGCCCAACAGCGCGGTCGGCGATGCTCCGGGGGGCGGTCATTTCGTGCTCGTCGCCCGCGGCGGCCGCCTCGAGGAAGTTCCAGTGACCGTCGGGATCAACACCGGCGTCTACATGGAGATCGTGTCGGGACTGAGCGGCAACGAGGAGGTCGTACGCTCGTTCACCGCGGCGCTGAGTAATGGCGAGCAGGTGCGCACGGTGCTCGACGATCACTACCACCTGGGCTTTCAGCCCGAGTTGGTCAAATCAACCCACAACTGAGCGGAGAGGAAAGATCATGCTGATCAAGCTTGGGCGCGCGCTCGGCGTCGCGCTGTCTTGCCTGGTCCTCGCACCGTCGCACGCGCTGTGGGCCGTCTCGATGCCCACGCCGGGCCAGCGTCTGACGCTCGGCGACGCGATCGGCTTCATGCTGGAGAATCATCCGCGGCGCCTGGCCGCGAGTTCCGAGGCGGGTGCCGCCGAACAACAGGTCGGCGAGGCGAAGTCGGCGATGCTGCCGCAGGTCTATGGCGCCACTGACTATTTGGCGTCGACCCAAAACGGAATCGGCGCGGCGAACTATCTCAACCCCGGCTTTATTCCGCGACACAATGGCGCGGCGGGCCAGCCGCAGCACTGGTCGCTTGAAAACAATTACCTCGGCGGGGTAGGCGCATCGCAGTACCTGTTCGACTTCGGCCGCGTCCGCGGGGAGATAGCCGAAAGCCGTGCGCAGGCCGACGCCGCCGGCGCGCAACTCAAGCTCACCGAACTCGACCTCATCTTTCAAACCTCCCAGCGCTACTTCGCGCTGCTCGCGGCCAGGCAACTGGTCGCTGTTTACGAAGAGGCTGTCACGCAGCGCCAGGAACAGGTGCACGAATCGAAAGTCAAATCGGCGGCCGCGCTGGCCCCGCAAATCGACATCTACACCGCCCGGGCGCAGCTCGCACGCGCCGAGACCCAATTGCTCGACGAGCGCAACGAAGTTCTCAAGGCCAAGGCGGCGCTGGACAACGCGATGGGCCTCGGGGACCAGGCGCCCGACTACGAGCCCGCCCAGACGCTCAGTCCCAGCGAGATCGTGGGGTCGGCGAAGGAGTATATCGGCGCCGCGATGAAGCTGCGTCCCGACCTGATCGCGCTCGAGGACCAGGCGCGCGCGGCCGGCGCTAAAGTGCGCGAATACCGCAGCGACCTGTTCCCGACCGTGAACGCCGCCGCCGGGTACAACATCGTGGGGAGCGGACTCCCGGCAGCGAATAACTACAACATCGGTCTCGTGATCAGCTGGCCGATCTTCAACGGGCTACTGACGACGCATCAAATCGAGGAGGCGCGGCTGCGGCGCGAGGCGGTCGAGCACTCGATCACCGACCTCCGCCAGCGCATCATGCTGGAGGTCACGACCGCGTTCCTGGACTGGCAGAACGCGCGTCAGGAAATTCACGAGGCCTCAGTCACGCTCGACGCCTCGCGCGTGGAACTGGCGCTCGCCGATAAGCGCTATACCGCCGGCCTCGGCAATATCATCGAGCTGACCGACGCCGAGCGCGACTTCGTTCAGGACAAAGCCGCCTACGTCAACACGCTCTACGCATTTGCGGTAGCCAAGGCAGGATTGGAACGGGCAGCCGGACAATCGCTCGAGGGCCGCTGAGCGCGCGCGCGACGGCCGCCGAGGTTGGTACGCGAGGTCAGTACATGATGAACGGGCCCGGCCACATCATCATGTTCATCTGCTCCTGCTGCACCGCCTCCTCGTTCATCCGCGCCGCCTCGGCCTCCTGCTGCGCGGCCTGCTGGCTCAGCCTTATCTGCTCATACTGCTGGTAGTTCTTTTCGCTGCCGACGTAGACGCAATGACAGTTCACCGGGTCGTTGAACCAATAGCGCGGCTTGCCGTTGTCGATGAAGTAGCGAACCTTTAGCGGCGTCAGCCGTTGGGTCTCGGCGACTCGCTCTGGCGTGTCGGCGGGGAGCATGTGGAAGCCGGCCGCGGCAAGCATCGGCTCGATCCTTTCCGCGCGCTGCTGCGGTGTCTCCTGCATGGAGCATCCGGCGAGCAGCGCGGCGACGGCGATCGCAAAAGCGACCGCGGCGCTGCGCGATGGCCGTCGCGCACCGCAAAGATGCGGCCGTGATCCACGGCTTATTGAACCAGCGATATGGCCTTCAGTTCCTTCTGCACCACCACTTTCGGCAGCGGCGCGTAGGACAGGTTCGAGGTCATGCCCTGGCCAGTCGTAAGCACCCATTTCAGCAGGCCCGTTATAGCCGTTTTCTTGGCCGGATCGGAAATCTTTTCGGGAATCAGCAGCCAGGTGAAGCTCGAAATTGGATATGCGGCGGGCGCGGCGGAGTTGGTGATCGACACCCTGAAATCATCGGGCATCTCGACGCCGGCGGCGGCGACGCTCGCGCTCGTGAGGTCAGCCTTGATGAACTTACCCGCCTTGTTCCGCACCTCGCCGAAGGGCATGTCGCTCCTTAGCGCATATATCAGTTCGACGTAGCCGATCGAGTTCGGCGTATTCTTTATGATCGCGGCGACTCCTTCATTCCCTTTGCCTCCCAGTCCGACCGGCCATTTGACCGCCGTGCCTTTGCCGACGGTCTTGGCCCAGTCGTCGCTAACCTTGCTCAGATAGTCAGTCCACACGTATGTCGTCCCGCTGCCGTCGGCGCGATGCGCCACCACGATGCCGGCATCGGGAAGACCCGCGCCGGGATTGACCTTGACCAGCTCCGGATCGTTCCATTTCGTGATCTTGCCCAGGAAAATTCCTGCGAGCGCTTCGGGCGTGAACTTCAGCGGCCCCTTGATGCCCGTCAGGTTGTATGAGGGGACGACGGCCCCAATCACGGTGGGAAAATGCCGGATGCCGAAGCCATGCTTGTCCTTGTAGGCCTTGAGTTGTTCGTCGTTCATCGGACCATCAGTGGCGCCGAAATCCACGGTTCCGTCAGTTACCTGCCTGATTCCGCCACCTGATCCGATCGATTGATAGTTGACCTCAATCTCTGGATGCAGCTTGTGATACTCGTCGAACCACTTCGAGTATATCGGGTAAGGAAACGTGGCTCCGGCTCCGGTTATGCGGAGCGCCGCGATACACACTTGGGCGGCCACAGCGAGAATAATCGCTCCGCTCAACAACAGGATCGATGATCTAAAAGTGTACGTCGCTAAGCTGCGAATCCGTCCGTTCAATTGCTTTTCCTCTATTTTGTCGTCGCAGAGCTTTTAGTATTTCCCATTTCCACTCTTACAGCATTTGGTTGTCCGGAGAAAATGCGGCGGCGGCCAAAGACGAGCCGGGGAGGACTCGTCCACGCCGCCGCCGCGACCGGGGAATGATGACTATCTCAGTAGCTGAACTCCACGTTGGCGAATATGGAGTGCGTATCGCGCTGGACCATCTCCGGGATACTCCCGGTCTTAGGCAGCGTCTGGCCGTTAAGCGTGCCACCCGGCGAGTACCCGAACGGTTTCAAAACCGAGATCGGAATCGCCTGCTGGCTGTGATAAAAGGAGAGGTTCTGGCTGTCGATCGCGAAGCGCAGATACTCATTGTACTGGTAGCTTAAACCGAAAATCCAGCGGTAAAAGTCCAGCGGGTTCTTGGCGAACTGCGTGTTAGGCGTCAACCACTGGAACATGCCGAACAGGGTGACCGGCGTTTCCGGAATATGGAAATGGCCGAAGAAGTCGAACCCCTGCTGTTGCGCCTGGCCGTTGTTCAGAATCGCCATCTGCGCGGCCGACTGCGGTCCGAATGTGTTAAACAGCGGATAGCAAGGCAGTATGAGCTTGCCGCCCACGATGGTCGTGGTGCCGTTGCCGCAGGTATTGCCGGCAAAGGTACCCGAGGTGATCGCCTTGCCGGTCGGGAAACCAAACGCGTCGGCCGGGCCGCTGCCCGACCACAGGTTGGAAGCCTGGAACGCATTGCTGCCCGAGTCGAACTCGCCCGCCAAGCCCCAGTTGTAGGCGGTATAGTGCACCAGCGCCGCGATCCTCTGGATATGCGCGTCGCCGCCCTTCAGTGTCGCGGGTAAGTCCGCCGTATCGGGCGCCGTGTTGCCATAGCCATAGTTATAGAAGCCGGTTATACCCAGTCCGTCGTAGCGCCAGTTCGCCCCGAAGGGATAGACCGATCCGCGTACCATGAACTGCTTGGTGTCGGTCTGTTCGAAGGCGTGGAAGCTCGCGTTGTCGAAGGCGCCAATGTCGTAGTCGAAATACATCTTATCGCCAAACTTGACCGGCCCCTGCATCGACACGCCAACCTGCGTCGAGGACAGGCTCAAAAAGTTCCACGGCGTCAGGTTGACATAACGGAATCCGTAGAGTTGCTCTTCCCAATCGACCAGCGGGTTGGGAATTTCTCCGAGCGAAACCGTCCCACCCTTGAGCATCGGAACATGGTCCCACAGCCCGCTGTATACCAGGGAGGCGTACTTGATACGCACGCCGAGGTTGCCGTCCAGGTTGCTGCCAAACCCTGTCGTTTGGCCGATCTTGATATTGGACGAGCCGATGGTCTTGTACATGTTCGGCGTTATGCGGAGCGTCCAATCCTTGGTCGGAAAGAAGAAGAAATTGAGATAGGTGCGGGTGATATCGAACGAATTGTAGTTGTTGTTGCCCGGACCCGGGTTGGTGAGCTGGGTCAGCTCCTGCGGCTGGAACCCAGTGTTCGTATAGAACCGGTAATCGCCGTAGAAAACCGCGCCGAGCCGGAACTTGTCATGGAAATCATCCATGTAGCTCTTCCAGGCAGGCTCCATCTGTTCGACCTGCGTCGCCAGCACCTGGTTCTGCTCCTGTAGCTGTGCGGCGCTCTGCAGGACTTGAGCCTTTATCTGCGCGTCGGTCCTGGCCTGGACCTTCTGCTCGACCTGCTGCTCGATCGCGCTTTCATCCGCGGTGGTCAGCGAGAGCGGGACGCGACCGGCGCCGGGCCGCACGAAGACCTGGCCGGTGCGCTGGTCGACCCATAGCTTCACCCCGCTGGAAACCTGCGCGGACGCGCGTCGCGCTCCAGCCGCGGCAACTCCCGCCACGATTATGATCGCGAGCGCTAAAGTAAGTAACCTCTTACGTTTCATTACACCCTCTCTCCTTGGCGTTCGGCCGTTGTGCCGACTGACCCCCGTCGCCGTGGGGCGACCTGCTTTGTCGCCATGCTTGTGGCGGTCACTTCATTGCGCTGATCAAGCGATTACCCGACTCCGCTTAGCTTCCAGACCGGGACTTGTAGAGCTCGGTGCCGGTGTAGACCTTGCCGTCGGGGCAGGCGTAACGGCTCGGGGTCGAGATTGCCACGACCGCGCAGTCCTGCACCCGTATCCACGATGGCGCCTTCGCCGCCTCTTCTTTGTCGGTCAGTTTCATTCCGGTCGTCCGGGCGAACCGGGGCGCGCCTTGCTGCGCCGCGACTGGAGCGCCAGTGTTCGGCGGCGCCGGACCCCATCCGGCCATCGATACGGCCGTCGATGAGCATCCGGTCGCCAACCCCAGGGTCGCGCCGGCGATCACTGCCAGACCGAATCGACCAACTCTTCCTCTCTTCATTTGACCCCCTGCGTCGGCACCAATTAATTTGGGCGCGACCTCCACGGTCTCCGGTTGCTTTCCCCCCTCGAATGCGATGACCGGGGTGAGCTTACCGGCTTACTGCGGGACTCCCATGATGAACACCCGCCCGCCCTGGTTCGGCACCAGTTCGACCCGGCGGTTCTGGGCGCGTCCTTCCTCTGTAGCGTTACTGGCAACGAAGTTGGTCTTGCCAAAGCCATGCGGGCTCATGCGGCTTTCCGCTACGCCGTGGTCGGCGAGGTAATGCACGACGGCAACGGCCCGGCGTTGAGAGAGGATCAGGTTGTATCTAAACCCGCCGATAGAGTCGCAGTATCCATTTGCGGCGATCGCCACGTCCGGGTGTGCCTTAAGGGTTTCCGCAGCCTCGTCCAGTACGGCCGCGTCCTGGGGACGGATATCTGCCTTGTTAAAATCGAAGTGAACGCCGCGCAGAACCATCTTTTCCACAGGCGCGGATGGTTGCTCCGGATATGCCGTCAGGACAATGAGCGCTGGCGGCGGTAGCGGTGGAAGTTCATACTCGCGGGTTCGAGCCCGAGCCAGATCAAAGCTGGTGTAAACCTTGCCGTCCGGGCAGGCCCAACGATCGGGCGAAGAGATCGCTACGATCGCGCAGTCCTGCACTCGGACCCACGGCGGCACTTCGGTCTCCCGCCAGGTGAAAGCCCCTAGTCCCGACGTCTCTGCGAATCGGGGCGCCCCGTGCCCCGCCGATGCCGACGTAGCCGTCACCGGCGGCGTCGCACCCCATCCGCCATAGGATGCGCATCCCGTGGCTATCGCCAGCGACGCGCCCGCGATTAGCCCCACTCCGAATCGACCAACTCCTCCTAGCTTCATTTGCCCCCCTGCGCCGTCGCTGCCCCTTCAGGTCGAGCGCGACCCTCGTTGCTTAAGTTTTTTGAGCGTAGTGACAGCGGTCCCGCGTAGGGATACTGCGCACACAGCGTGTTTTAAAGTGCAAAGGTTACGTGCGGGTTACGCGATGGTTATGCGCGGTTGAATTCACAGGCGCGCTGCGACGGGCAGTGACGAAGTTTCCTGTTTTCGAGCGCTTGCACGCGCAGCCCGCCTCATGAGAATTTCGACTGCCCGCTGCCGCGCGAATCCGACTTCGCGCGCGGCCAGACTCCGATGAATAAGGCTCTCGACGGCATCAACCTGGTCGAATTCGACTCCAACCTGGGCGCGTCCTACGCCGCGATGCTGCTCGCCGAGCAGGGCGCGCGCGCCGTCAAGGTGGAACCGCCGGGCGGCGCTCGCGAGCGCGGCACGGCGCATTTCCATGCGCTCAATCGCAGCAAGCGCACGCTTTTCCTCGACCTTGAAGCCGAGCGCTCGCGCATCGAGCGGCTGCTCCGATGGGCCGACGCGGCGGTGTTTGGATGGACCGGGGCGCGGATGCGGGAGCTTGGACTTGACTACGCGGCGCTTGGCCGAATCAATCCGCATCTGGTCGTGCTACACGTTTCGCCGCTCGGAAACCGCGGCCCGCTTGCAGATTTCGATGCCAGCGACGAACTGGCCTCAGCGCTCGGCGGCATCTACGGCAGCCAATGGGCGCTCAGCGGAAATCCGGTGGCGCTGCATTTCCCGGCCGCCAGCTATTCGGCCGCCGTGCTCGGCGCGACGGCAGTGGTCGCGGCGCTGTGCGCTCGGGAGGCCGGCGGTGGCGGACAAGTGGTCGAGGTCTCCCTCCTGGCCGGTGCGTTTTCTCTCCAGACCGGCGGCATCATGCGCCACGAAAAAATGACTCGCATGTACGAAGGGCCGCTGGACCCACTCGGCCCGATTCCCTGCTACCGGCTGTTTCGCGCCGCCGACGACCAGTATTTGTTCGTCGCCTGCGGCAACGTGACGTTCTGGAACAAGCTGGCGATGGCGATCGAGCGGCCCGAACTGGTTTCCGACGCTCGTTTCGAGGGCGCACCATGGGGCGTGCCGACGCAGCATCGCCAGGCGCTGAAGGACCTGCTGCAGGAGATAATCGCGACCCGCCCGCGTGAGGAATGGCTCCGCATCCTCAGCGAAAACGACATCCCCTGCGCGCCCGTGCTCTCGCGCACCGACTTCATCAACCATCCGCAGGTGGACGCGCTCGCGATGCGCCGCGCGATCGACGATCCGACGCTCGGCGCGACCATCCAGAGCGGCATCGCGGTCGGACTCGAGCTCACGCCCGGCGAGATCGCCGGGCCTGCGCCGGAGGTTGATCAAGATCGCGCAGATGATCCCAAGATCGAGGAATGGCTCGCGGAACGGCCGTCGCCCTCGCACGACGGCACTCCGCACAACGGTAAATTCGCCCGCGGGCCGCTCGATGGGGTGCTGGTACTGGATTTTTGCAGCTACATCGCCGGCTCATACGGCCCGATGATCCTCAGCCAGATGGGCGCCGACGTGATCAAGATCGAAAGCCTCGAGGGCGACGCGTTCCGCCACTTCGGTTTCGGCTTTCTTGGATGGAACCAGGGCAAGCGCGCGCTCTCGCTCGACCTTGCCGCGCCCGAGGGGCGCGAGATAATCCATGGCCTGGTGCGCCGCGCCGATATCGTGGTCGAGAATCTCAGGCCGGGCCGGATGCGCCGCTTCGGGTTGGATTATCAATCCCTCTCGGCGCTCAATCCGCGCCTCATCTATATGTCGGTCAACGGCTTCGGCAATCGCGGCCCCGAGCACAACCAGCCCGGTTTCGATCCGCTCCTGCAGGCGCGTTCGGGCCTGATGGCGGCCGAGGGCGGGCACGGCCATCCACCTCTATACCTGACGTGCGCGATCTGCGATTACGGGGCCGCGATGCTGTCGGCGTTCGGATGCGTGCTGGCGCTGCGTGCGCGCGAGCGGCTCGGCCACGGGCAGCTCTGCGAGACCTCGCTGTTGCAGTCCGCGATGGCGTTTCAGGCGGGCGAGTTCATTTTCTACGACGGCCGCCCCGATATGGAGAACGGCCGGCCCGAATCCCGTGGCCGCTCGGCGCTCTGCCGCGCCTACCAGTGCCGCGACGGAGCATGGATGTTCGTCCACGCTGCGGAGCCGGCGCAGTGGGAGGCGATGCGGCGCGTGTGCAAGCTCGCGCACGACACGCCGTATGCGGCGGCTGCGCGCGAGCCGGAAGACAGCCCGCTCGCGCAGGCGATCGCCGCGGCGTTCGCGGGCGTCGATCGCGCACAGGCGCTCGCGTCGCTGAGCGCGGCCGGCGTTCCGGCCCTGAGCACGCATCGCACGGCCGATCTTTTCAACGATCCTCAGGTCAGCGCCAATGAGCTGCTCGCCGAGTTGCATCATTCGCAATGGGGCGGTGTCGTGCAGACCGGCACGCTGGCGAAATTCTCCGCGATGCCGGGCAGGGTTGAGCGCGCCGCGCCGCTTTTGGGCGAGCATACTGACGAGCTTCTAACGCGCCATCTGGGCTACGATCGCGACCGTATAGCCGATCTGCGCCGCCGCGGCGTCGTGAAGTAATTGCATTTTTCGAAATGCCGCTGGGCGCTCACCCCTCGGCTTGAAATTGCGCTAGGGTAACGCGCGAAGACGCCAACACGAAGATGCCAGGTGCATGGCGGATGGCCCGCTGCCGCGCCCGCCCATCCGCGAAAGATCGATCCGCATGCGAGGTGACCGATGGCCAATCCAAGCCCATTGCTCGATTTCGACGTCGCCGCGCTCTCGCAGAAGCTGCGCGCGAAAGAAATCTCGCCCGTCGAACTGACCAAGGCCTATCTCGACCGTATTGAGGCGGTCGACGAGCGCGTGAACTCTTACATCACCGTGACCGCCGACGCGGCGCGCGAGATGGCGCGCAAGGCCGAGACGGAAATCACCGCCGGGCGCTGGCGCGGGCCGTTTCACGGCGTGCCGATCGGGCTCAAGGACCTCTGCTACACCAAGGGCATCCTGACCACCGGCGGCTCGAAAATCCTGGGCGAGTTCGTGCCCAACTACGACTCGACCGTATGGACGCGGCTTGCCGATGCCGGCGCGGTGCTGCTCGGGAAGCTCAACTTGCACGAGTTTGCCTACGGTGCGACCAGCAACAATCCGCATTGGGGCGCCTGCCACAATCCCTACGACCTCAACCGCATCCCCGGCGGTTCCAGCGGTGGTTCCGGCGCGGCGATCGTCGCACGCACTGCCGCAGCGACGATCGGGACCGACACCGGCGGCTCGATCCGGATTCCGGCGGCGTGCTGCGGATGCGTCGGACTCAAGCAGACCTGGAGCCGCGTCAGCCGCTACGGTGTGATGCCGCTTTCCGACTCGCTCGACCACACCGGACCGATCACCCGCACTGCGCGCGACGCTGCGCTGATGCTTAACGTCATCGCCGGCTACGACCCCAACGACGCGACCTCCAGCCGCGAGCCGGTGCCCGACTACACCAGCCGGCTCGGCGGCGATCTCAAGGGGATGCGCGTCGGCGTGATCCGCGAGCTCAACACGGGCGTGTCGGAGCCGGTGGCACGTGCGTTCAGCGCGGCGCTCAAACAACTCGGATCGCTGGGCGCGACGGTTGAGGAGGTTTCGATTCCGTCGTTCGTCGAAGGCTCGCTGGTCACGATGGTGGTGTTGATGGCCGAGGCGCTGGAATTTCACGAACAGTGGATTCGCGAACGGCCCGGCGACTATGGCTCGGACGTCCGCTCGCTCATCGAGACCTCGATGACCATTACGGCGGTCAACTACGTCCGCGCGCAGCGCGAGCGCAACCTGATGCTGGCCGAGGCGCTCGCGGCGCTGCAGGACCACGCCGTCCTGCTCGCGCCGTCGCAGGCGACCGCCGCGCCAAGGATCGATGACCGCTCCTACGACATGATCGCCAACATGGTGCGCTTCACCGGTCCATTCAACGCGACCGGGCAGCCGGTGGTCTCGATTCCGCTTGGGCTCTCGAACGACGGTCTGCCGCTCTCGATGCAGATCGTGGGCAAGCCGTTCGACGAAGTCACGGTGTTGGAGGTGGCCGACGCCTACGAACGCGCGCGCGGCCCGCTGCCTCTGCCGAAAGTGTAGGGGAGCATTAACGGCGATTCGGTCGCGACGTTTCGTGGGACAATGGAGGAATGACGATGGCAAAGCTGACAGCTAATACGGCCAAGGCGATGGCGCGCGAGCTATACGGATACGAGCTGAGCGACGAATCTGCGGCGGAAGTCGCTAACGCGGCGGGCGCGATGATCACGCGCTCGCGCCGCCTCGGCAACCTCGATTTGAGCGGCGTGCAGCCGCCTTTCGGCTATCCGACGCTGCTGGCCGAAGCCGAGCGAATCCGCAAGCGCGGCTGATTCACCGCTGCGGATGGCGGTGAATCGGATCGACCCAGAACACCGCCTCAGGACGCTCGGCCGGCTCGATATCAAGATTGATAACCACCGCCTCCTGGCCGCTGCGCACCACCACGCAGGACAACGGCGCGTCGGTCGAGGCGTTGATTTCCTGATGCGGCACGAAGGGCGGGATAAAGATGAAATCGCCCGGTCCCGCTTCGGCGACATATTCGAGATGTTCGCCCCATCGCATCCGCGCGCGGCCCGCGACGACGTAGATGACGCTTTCGAGTTCGCCGTGATGATGCGCGCCGGTCTTCGCGTTCGCTTCGATCTTGACGGTGCCAGCCCAGATTTTTTGCGCTCCGACGCGAGCGTTGTTGATCGCTGCCGCACGTGACATCCCCGGCGTCTGTGCGGTATCCGGGTCAAGCTGGTCGCCGGGAATCACCCGGACGCCGTGGTCACGCCAATGATCGGCGTTATCAGAACCGGCTGGATTGCCGGGTGCGGTGCGAGAATCACTCATCGGACGGCCACTCCTTCGATCATTAGGGTCGAAAGCCATTTTACCGGATGGCTGCGAGGAGGCGAACCCATTTCTGAGCGGCGTGCAGCCGCCGTTCAGCTACCCGACGGTGCTGGCTGAGGCCGAGCGTATCCGCAAGCGCCGCAGACGGGCGGCGCTCGGGCGAAAGCTACCTTGCCGTATGCGAATGTATACAAGATAATACCCACATGTCAGAAGTGATGACGATACGGGTAGACCGCAAGACCAAGACCCGGCTTGAGAAGCTTGCAAAGGCGATGGAGCGCACCAGGTCCTACCTTGCGGCTGAGGCGATTCGGACCTACATCGACCTCAACGAGTGGCAGATAGCCGAAATCAAAGCTGCGCTCAAAGAAGCCGACGCCGGCGACTTCGCTACACCGGAAGAAGTCGAGAAGGTCATGAACAAGTGGAGGCGCGGTGCACGTTAGATGGCTGCGCCGCGCGCTCGAAAATCTTGATGAGGAATTCGCCTACGTCGCAGGAGACGATCCGGAGGCGGCAGCTCGATTGGTTGAACGTATCGCCTCCAGCGTCGAGCGGCTTAAGAATCATCCGGCTGCCGGACGTCCTGGCCGACTGCCCAATACCCGCGAACTGGTAATTGCTGGTACACCTTACATCGTTCCATACCGGATGCGCGGGCAGACGGTTGAGATTTTGCGGGTTTTTCATGGCGCAAGAAAATGGCCGCGGTATCTATAGTGCCAACGATCGCGAGTATCGAGGCGCGCATTGTTAGAGAATCCCATACCGTCACGGGCGGAATTCGCACATCACGAAATCGTGATCGGAAACCCGGCGCCCCAGGATCGAAGTGCGCGCGGGTACGACCGTGGCCGATCCCTTCACCGGCCGGATTCCACGCGCCGCGATCCAGTCTAGCTTCGGACGCCACAGCCGCGGCACCAATCGACTCACGGTAAATGTCGGCACGCCCGGAACGTTTGCCTCTTCGATCGAAAATCCGTGCTCTTTGATCCGTTCGAAAAGGGGCTCGTGCGGCCGCGGCTCACGAAAGCGCCGCGGATGCAAAACGATCGCCGCCGCCGCGCGCAACAACTCACAGCGCCGGTCCATGTCTATCGTGGTCGTATTGAGGTCGCCGCCGATAATGACCGGCGCCTCGTTGCCGATCGCGCTCAGGAAATCATCCATCTGCCGGCCGCGCCCCTCGGGATCCCATCGCCGCTCCAGGTGCGCGACACCCATCGTGACGCG
>WNFC01003573.1_pt1 | contig 16837 bp, 20 predicted proteins | sample 5400541 | NCBI WGS metagenome assembly WNFC01 (sample SAMN13153342, study PRJNA577476) | soil metagenome | isolation source: 120 cm saprolite under Douglas fir tree site 2 hole 2 replicate 1 | place: USA:California | collected 2015-04-18
GTCGGAACTGAGTGGGGTGGAAGGCCGCGAATTGAGCGAGTTCTTCGCCCGCGGCATGCTGCTCAACGTGGCGGCCTGCATGCACCTGCCGGCGACCGGTGATCCGGCCCGCTGGGCGCACGAAGTCCTTGGATTCGCGTAGAGGGATGGAATTTTTTTGGTCTCAGATGTTATTGAGTAATCAGTCACATGAGGAGGGAAACTATGACTGAGACCACCCGGAACCCGTGGGCGATCTTGCTGGTGCTGAGCCTCGGGTTCTTCATGATCCTGCTGGACATGACCATCGTCTACGTGGCCACGCCCAGCATCCTGACCAGCCTGCACACCTCGCTGGACCAGGTCCTGTGGGTCTTCAACGGCTACCTGCTCGCCTTTGCCGTCCTGCTGATCACGGCCGGCCGGGTGGGCGACATCTTCGGCCCCCGGCAGTTGTTCGCCGCCGGGCTCGTGCTCTTTACGGCGGCCTCCGCCCTGTGCGGGCTGTCGCAAACCGACACCCAGCTGATTGCCGCGCGGGTTCTTCAGGGTGTCGGCGGCGCCATGCTGGCGCCCCAGACGCTCACGATCATCACCTCGATCTTTCCGGCGGAACGCCGGGGCGCCGCCTTCGGGATCTGGGGGGCGGTGGCCGGCATCTCCACCATCCTCGGTCCCACGTTGGGCGGCCTGATCGTCACCAACTGGGACTGGCGCTGGATCTTCTACATGAACGTGCCGCTGGGCGTGATCGCGTTGATCGGCACCTTCGTGCTCATCCCGGACCTGCGCCCGGGCCGGCGGCATCGCCTGGACCTGGCGGGGGTTGCCCTGTCGAGCGTGGCGCTGTTCGCCATTGTCTATGGCCTGATCGAAGGCCAGCGCTATGACTGGGGCACCATCACCGGCTGGCTGACCATCCCCATGGTGATCGGCTTCGGCATCGTGCTCCTGGCGGTCTTCCTCGTCTTCGAGCAGTTCCAGGCCGAGCCGCTGCTGCCGCTGCGCCTCTTTACCATCCGCAACTTCTCGATCATGAACTGGGTCGCGGCCGCCATGGCGTTCGGGATGCAGGGGATCATGCTGCCCCTGATCATCTACACCCAGTCCGTCCTGGGCATGTCGCCGCTGCTGTCGGGGCTCACCTTCGCCCCCATGTCGGTCGCCTCCATGTTCGTGGCGCCCTTCGCCGGTCGCCTGACGGATCGGTTCGGTGGCAAGTACTTCCTGATGGGGGGTCTCACCCTCTTCGGGACCGGGATGGCCATCGTCGCGGCGCTGGCGACCGTGTACTCGACCTGGCAGACATTCGTGCTGCCGCTGGTCGTGTCCGGAGTCGGGATGGGGATGATCTTCGCCCCCATGACCACGACGGCCATGCGCGACATCCAGCCGCAGCAAGCCGGGGCCGCCTCGGGCGTCTTCAACACCACCCGGCAGCTGGGGGCGGCCTTCGGCGCCGCCGGCGTCGGGGCCGTGCTCCAGAACCGGCTGGCGATCTCCCTGCACGACCAGGCGGTGACCGCCTCGGCGCAACTGCCCCCGGCATTCCAATCACAGTTCGTGAACGGCTTCAGCAACGCCGCCAAGACTGGCTTTCAGGTGGGGCGTGGGCAGACCGGCGGCATCCACCTGCCGGCGAACGTGCCGGCGCAGGTCGCCACCCAGCTCCAGCACCTGGTGCACGAGGTGTTCAATCAGGGGTACATCCTGGCCATGCGGCCAACCATTGGGGTGGGCGTCGCAGTCCTGGCGCTCGCCGCATTGAGCTGTGTGCTCGTCTCGACCAAGAAGGCGGTGACCGTGGAGCCTGTGGTTCCCGAGGTTGCCGTCGCCTAAGCCGAATCCCCCTCCCCCTCGGCTGAGGGGGAGGGGAAATTCGGAAGAAGGGGGGACACGGGTTGGGCTATTTCTTGGCAGGCCCGCCACGGACGCGGGTTTGCATGTCGCGTAAGAACTCGAGTGCGGGCTGATACGTGCGTTCGTTCATCTCGCTGAGGGCCTCGACCAGGGCCAGGGTCTGTTCGTGGAGTTGGGCGAGCAAGTCCAGCACGGTCTTGACCTCCCCGCTGAGGACGTCGAGGTTCGGCTGAGCTGGCGCGTCAACCTCGAATTCAGGGCGGGACTCGTTGGTGACTCTCGGTGGTGTGCTCATACCAAGGAGACGTCCGAACAGCTGAGTTTTTGACAGGGTGCTGGTTTCGTCAGCTCTCCTCCTCCTTGCGGGGAGGGTCGGGAGGGGTCTCGGGGCTCCTAGTTAGTCGGCGGTCGCGCTATCGTCCCGGAGCCGCTGGACGACCTCGACCAGCATCTTGTAGGTCAGGCTGGCGTTCCTGTTGAGGAGGGGTTTGATCTCCCAGGATGCCAGGGTGTAGCAGACGGTGTCCTCGTCGGCGATCACGCTGGCGGTCCGAGGCCCGCCGCCCAGAACGGCGATCTCGCCGAAGAAGTCGTTCGGGCCGATGCGGTTAAGGATCCGTCCCTGCTTCTTGACCGAGGCCCGGCCGGACCGGATCACGTACAGGCCCAGGCCGGTCTGGCCCTCCTCGACGATCGGAGCGCCGGCCTTGTAGCTCTGCTCCTTGACCAGCTGCGACAGTTGCTGCAACTCGTCGTTGGACAATCCCTTGAACAGCGGGACCCTTCGCAGCTGCTCGCGGGCGTCCGTCTTGGCCATGGCTGCCGACACTATACCGTGGTCCGCTCAGTCATCTTCTTGCTAAGGGCGAACTCCAGCGCCTCATCGAAATCCATCTCGCGGCCGGCGTCCCATGCCGTCGTCGCCGCCTTCGTTCCCAGCGACGAGCGGGCGGGCTGCAAAAACGCCGCTTGAAACCGATCCCAGGCCTCAGGCGGGGTGTTGCCGCTGGCTTGATGCATCGCTGAACCGGCGCCTGCCAGTTGAAGGGCTCGCTCCGGAAGCCCCTCGAGAGCGGCTAGGCACGCCAGTACCTCCAGTGACCAGGCCGCCCGCCGGTCGGTCAGTTCGCGCCCGATCTCCAGACCTTCCACGACGCAGCGCCGAGCCGTGTCGACATCTCCCTGGAGGAGTGCCACTGCAGCGAGGAAGGTCAGCGAGATGGACGCCTCGTCGCTGCGGCCCGTGGCCCGTCGGACTGCGATACTCTGTTCGAAGAGCAGGCGCGATCCTGCCAGGTCCTGTCGTTGGCTCGCCAGGATGCCAAGCTGCTGGAGAATACCGCCTTCCGCCTCGCGTTCCCCCAGCTCGCGGGCAAGCGACAGCGCCTCCCCCAGCTTGATCTCGGCGTCAGATAGCTGACCCACAGCGGTGGCTAGCAGCCCCATTCGTTCCAGCGTTTGGAGGACGGTACCTTGATCCCCCGCCGCGCGGGCCTCCTCCAGCGCCTCACCGAGCAGTCGGCTCGCTGTGCTGAAGTCGGCCTGGAGGTACGCGAATGATCCAGCCAGGTGGAGCGCCGCGGCGTGCATCGGGCCAGGCGGCAGCTGGTCCACGAGCTGTCCCACGAATTGGCGCGGTTCGGCCGCGTGCCCGCGCAACTGCCAGTAGATGTAGACCGCCACAGCCAAACGGATCCCAAGCTCGGGATCAGCACCCACTGCCCACGTCAGGGTGCTGCTTGTGTCGTCGTGGACCGCTTCAATGCCGTTGAGCCAGGCGGACAGCCGGCCAGGCTCCCTGGCTTTGGCCAGCGCCACGAGGTAGGCACCAACCCGGCCGTGTAACGCATCCAGCCCGCTGACCTCGCGCAGGCGCTCCCGCCCATAGGCGCGAATGGTCTCCAAGCACCGGTAGCGCCCCTCGTCGAGCATTACCAGCGACTTGTCCACAAGTTGGGCCAACTGGCCGAGAACCGAATCAGGAGGGAGGGCGGTGTCGCTGCATACGGCCTCTGCTGCCTCCAGCGAGAAGCGGCCGGCGAATATCGACAGCCGCCGGAACAGAACCTTCTCATTGTCGCCCAGGAAGTCGTAGCTCCAGTCCATGGCCGCCTGCAGCGTCCGCAGCCTCCCGGCCGTCGTGCGGTTGCCCCCTGTCAGGAAGGAAAAGCGGCTCTCCAAGTGGCCCAGGATCTGGCCTAGGGGCATTACCGTGACTCTGGCGGCTGCCAGTTCGATCGCCAGCGGGATGTAGTCCAGGCGCTGGCAGATGTTCGCCACGACCTCGACGGTCTCGTCGGTGAGGCGAAACCTCTGATCCCGCGCTCCCGCCCGATCGGCGAAGAGGCGTACCGCTTCATCGCGACTGAGCGGAGGGACCTGCCAGGTGAGCTCGCCGGGCACCTTGAGCGGTTCGCGGCTAGTGGCAAGCACGGTTAAGCCCTCGCACCCCTTTAGGAGCTCCGCCGTCAGTTCGGCGGCCGTATCCACGACGTGCTCGCAGTTGTCGAGCACTAGGAGCAGGTGGCGCTGGCGGGCGTGGTCGAGGAGAGTGTCAGCCAGACGTCGACCGGGCTGCTCCGTCAGCCCCAGGCCGCCTGCCACCGCCTGGGGGACGAGGAGCGGGTCGGAGAGGGGATCCAGTTCGACGAGCCAGACTCCATCGGCGTGCTCACCTATTAGATCCGAGGCGAGCTGAAGCGCGAGCCGGGTCTTGCCTGCGCCACCGGGCCCGGTCAGCGTCAGTAGCCGCGCCCGGTGATGCATGTCCCGGAGCTGTTTTAGCTCATCGTCGCGGCCGATGAAGGGTGTGAGCTGCGCGGGCAAGTTGGTGAGTTGGTGCTGCAACGACCGGATGGGGGGAAAGTGCTCGGGGTGATCAAGGTCAACGAGCTGGAAGACATGCTCGGGCCGTGTGAGGTCCTTCAGCCCGTGCAAGCCCAGGTCCCAGAGCGCCGTTCCCTTTGGCAGGTCGTCGACCAGCAATTGCTCCGTTGCTCGGGTCACCAGGACCTGGCCGCCGTGGGCGGTCGCCAGGAGCCGCGCGCAGCGGTTCAGGGCCACGCCATGGTACTCGCCCTGCCGCAGTTGGGCCTCCCCGCTGTGGAGAGCGATCCGGGTCCGGAGCTCAATGCCTGGCGGCCAAGGCTCGCGTCGGAATTCACGCTGTAGGCCGAGGGCGCAGGCCGCCGCGTCGCCGGCGCGGCGGAAGACCGCCAGCACGCTGTCTCCAGCGCGCCCTGCTCCGACGCCGCCGTTTTGCTCCAGGCACACGGCCACGATGCGATCGTGACGGGCCATGGCTTGGCGCATGCCGGCGGGGGCGGCCTCCCAGGCCCGGGTGGAGGCGACAAGGTCCGTGAGTAGGAACGTCAACGTTCCTTCGGGGAGCCCGGCCATTGGCATGACAGTACTCCCCCAAAGTGCTAGATTCTAGCCGTGCCGCTGATGATCGCGTACCGGTCACCGGCTCAGGAGCTGGCTGAGGCTATCCGGGAGACTTCCCGGCTGGTGGGCGATTACGCTGGAAGGGCAGGCCAAGCCGTTGGCCGTCGACAACCCTCGGCCTACCCGCAGCTGGCCCGGATCACCGCTCGATTCGAGCGGATCAATGGAATCCTGGAGAAGGGCCTGGCCGCCGGCGGACTCACCTCGGCGCAAGTGCGGAGTATCGGAGCCAACTTCAGAGCCATCGGCGCGCTTCTCGACAAGTAGCCTCCGAAAATCGCCTCGGTGGCCCCAAACAAAGTCGACAGCTTGCGAAGGGTTCCGCTCTTCTCGCATTGCTCGCCACGGGAGCTCGAGTTCCTGTCTACCCGCATGGACGAAGTGACCTTGAATCCGGGGCGGGTCCTGATTACGGAAGGCCAGCCGACCGACTCATTTTTCGTGCTGCTGGCGGGCGAGGTGGAGGTGTCCCGCAGCGGCCGGCCGGTCCGGCGGATGGCGCCGGGCGACTTCTTCGGGGAGATCGGGATGCTCGATCGCGGGTCGGCGACAGCGACGGTGAAGACCACTCAGCCTGTGGAGGCGCTGGTGATGAGCCACGCGCAGTTCCGCGACGCGATCAAAGCCAACGACGCGCTGGCCTTGAAGGTCATTACGGCGATGGCCGAACGCCTTCGGGCGACCGACCCGGGGTAGGAGCACGCGTCATCGAGACCCCCTCCCTGCCTCCCAGCAAGGGGGAGGCAGACATACGCGCCTCCCACTTCGGGACGCAGACACACTGCCCTCCCCTCCAGGTGGGGGAGACGGCTCAATCGGCGCAGCAATGAGCCGCTTTCAGGATCGGAGCATGGCGAGCGCCGCCGAGGCCAAGACCCACGCTTGCCGGATGGGCCGCCTCAGGGTCTCCTTGGCCACTCGTTCGCGCCTGATTGTTTTCCGTTCGCGCAGCGCCTTCGAGGCCAGGGTGATGCGCTCTGCCTCTCGGAGGTAGTCGTTGACGCGGATTCGCGCCAGGTCGCCGGAGTACTGGATCATTTCACTCCTCCTGTCTCGGTAATGGGGGCAGGCTAGTCTCGATCGGCGATGCCGGATATGCCAACCGGCACTGGAGCCCTGTGTCGTTTGTCACGCCCGGCTTGACATCTCTCCGGTGCCCTCCCATAGTCGGGCGGAGAGGAGGGGAGATTGCCGACGAAGGAGCAGGTGGACGAGGTCGCGCCACCGGCCGAAGCAACTCTCTGGGAAGCGCTGGGGGAGCGGCTCGACCCTGCCAACTACGTCCCCCGCCTGCGGCCCGGCCTGACCTGGGCGCGGCTGACCAGCCGCCACGGCGAGCATTACACCATGCTTGGCCGTGACGGCAGCTACTTGCGACTGACGCCGGACGAGGACCGGCTGGCGAGCGGCATGGACGGCACCCGAAGCGTGGCTGATCTCGAGGCGACCCAGGTGGAAGAGTCCGGGAAGATGGACCTCGACGGCGTCGCCGAGCTGGTGGCCGACTTGCGAGAGGCCGGCTGCCTGCTCGATCCGCCCCGCGACATCTTCGACGACCTCCGCCTGCGGCTGCATGCGCCCAAACGGCGCCGCCGGGCGCTCACCGAGGGCGGCCTGCTCATGATGCGCGTCCCCCTGCGCGGCATCGACCGCTTCGTGACCTGGATGCACCACCATGTCGGCTGGATCTTCTTTACCCGCCCGGTGCTAGCGGCCACGGTGGTGATCACCGTCGCCGGCATCGCCGCCGCCACCCGCGAGATCCTGGCCGGGCGCGATCCGTTTGCCCCGATTGCCGGGTCGGGGATCGCCGGGCTGCTGGCCCTGGTAGTCGCCTACTACGTGGTCACGTTCGTGCACGAGAGCGCCCATGCGGTGACCTGCAAGCACTTCGGCGGCCGCGTCCCCGAGGGCGGCTTCCTGCTCTTCTACTTCATGCCCGCCTTCTACGTGGACGTCACCGACGCCTGGCTGCAACCGTGGCGGCGGCGGATCGCCGTCTCCTGGGCGGGCCCCTACTCGGGCTTCATGCTGGCCGGCGTCAGCGCCATCCTGGTCTTCATCCTGCCGCCCGGCTGGCTGATCACGACGGTGCTGTTCAAGCTGGCCATCGTCTCGTACATCGACGACGCGTTCAACCTGATGCCGCTCCTCAAACTGGACGGCTACTACATCCTGATGGACTGGCTGGAAATCCCCGAGCTCCGGGAGCGAGCCATGGGCTTTATCAAAGGTCCGATGTGGCGCCAGCTGCTGGACCGGCAGCGGTTCACACGGCGCGAGGTCCTCTACGCCGTCTTCGGCATCCTGGCCGCCCTCTACTCATCACTCTCCATCTACTTCGCGGTCCTCTTCTGGATGCGCCGGCTGCGGCCCATCGTGCGCCCCCTGTGGCAATCGCCGGGCTTTCTCGGACGAGCCTTCGCGGTCCTGGCGGTGGCCGTGATCTTCGTGCCGATCACGATCGCCCTGGCGCGGCGTTTCTGGCGCTACCAGCAGCGCCTTCGCCGGGCGCCGGGAGCGGCCCGCGAGGCCATCGAAGGCATCCTCACCCGCGACCGGCTGCGTCTGCTGGAAGAGCTGGCGTTCCTGGAGAGCCTGCCGGCGCCTGCCATCGATCGTCTTGCCCGCTCGGCTCGCCTGAAGCGCTATCGCCGCGGCGACCAGGTGGTACGGCAGGGGGACCCGGGCAGCCAGTTCTTCGTCATCGCCGGGGGCCAGGCCACGGTGCTGGTCGACGATCGCGAGGTCTCGCACCTGGCCAAGGGCGACTTCTTCGGTGAGCGGGCGCTGCTGGGTGCCGGGCGGCGGGCCGCCACCGTCCTGGCCGAGGACGACCTGACGGTGCTCATCTTCGAAGAGCGCGCCTTCTGGCAGGAGCTCGCCGGCATGGTCGAGTGGCAGACCAGGGTGCGGGAGGCGCTCGAGGAACGCGAGCAGCTGGCGAAAGTGGATCTGTTCCAGGATCTCGATAGCCGGGAGCTGGATCTCCTTGCCGTCAAGCTGACCGTCTCGCCGTTCGACCGCGGGGACGCGCTGGTCAGAGAGGGCGAGCCGGGCGATGCGTTCTATATCGTTCGCGAGGGCACCGTCGAGGTCCGCCGGGATGGGGTGCAGAGACGGCTGCGCCTCCTCCACCCTGGCGACTACTTCGGCGAGCTCGCCCTCCTGCACGGCACGCCGCGAAATGCCACCGTCCAGGGCGTCGAGCCGGGCTCGGTCTGGCGGCTCGGCAGCCGGGATTTCCGTGACCTGGTGGGAGGCTATCTGCGGCTGGACGAGGAGATTGCCGCCACCGCCGCGGGGCGACAGGTGGGCGGCCATCGGATGCGGAGGCGCTCCTGATGCAATGCTGGGTCTGCGGCTCGGCCGCCCAGGGCGTCTGCCGCTTCTGCGGCCGGGCGATCTGCCGGGACGATGCCAAGACGCTGCCCTTCTTCCTGGAGGTCTTCCCGTCCAACGGGCAGCTGCTCGGCCTGGCGCTCGACGACGCCCTCTACTGCGGGGTGTGCCAGCCGAAGCCCGAGCCGGTTCCGATGGAGTTTCTGGAGAAGACGAGTGAGAGCGAGTGACGAACGGCACACCTTCGGTGTGATGAACGGCATGGCGGCCAGATCAAGGTGAGTCCATCGTCGTGGCAGCTCAGAGAAAGGAGGTGACAGCATGGCCGAAGGTACCGAAACCGTCAGTGTGAGAAAGAGTCCGAAGCGCATTGCGACCAAGCGGACGGCGAGCAAACGCGTCGCCAGCAAGCGCGTAGCCAGTAAGCGCATAGCCAGCAAGCGTGTGGCCAGCAAGCGTGTGGCCAGCAAGCGTGTGGCCAGCAAGCGGGTCGCGAGCAAGCGTACCGCTGCGAGCAAGTCGTCGCTTTCGTAAAGGGCCCTTCCGATCACTACCCGAGCGCGCTTGGGCAGCCCGGTGGCTGCCCTTTCTTTCGTCCTTGCCCGGTATCATTCCGCCATGGACCCGGTGCAGGTCCTGTCCCGGACGGCCCTGTTTGAGGGGATCCCGCTGGAAGAGCTCGAGCCGCTGGCTCCGGCCGCCAGGGTGCGTAGTTACACGGCCGGTTCCTACATCTTCCACGAGGGCGATCCGGCCACCGTCCTGTACATCGTCGTCCGGGGCCAGGTGAAGATCGCCCGGATGGGGACGGCGGGGAACGAGGCGGTCTTCGCGGTGCTCCTTCCCGGCGACAGCTTCGGGGAGTTGAGCCTGTTCGACGACGACCCCGTCCGAAGCATGGACGCCGAGGCGATGGAGCCGACCGAGTGTCTGACCCTTGAACGACAGTCCCTGCTTGGCTTCCTGGAGCGGAACCCACCCGCTGTCCGGCACCTCATCCAGATGCTGGTCGGCCACCTTCGGCGGGTGGACGAGAGCTTCTCCGAAGCCGCCTTCCTCGACATCCCCGGCCGGGTGGCGCGCAAGCTGCTCGATCTCGCCGCCGAGCACGGCCAGAAGACCAGCGAGGGCGTCCGGATCGACATGCGCCTCACCCAGCGAACCCTGGCCGGCATGGTGGCGGCCAGCCGCGAGAACGTCAATCGGGCGCTCTCTCGGCTCACCAGCCGCGGCGACATCCTCCAGGAGGCGGGCTACATCACCATCGTCCGCCCCACTGAGCTGCGGAAACGCAGCTGACCCGCCACATTGTCGATTTCCCGCGCCCGCCATTCGTCGACTGGACAGGGTAGATAATGGCCGACGAGGCTCCAGGGAGGACGGAAATGAAGTACATGATGCTGTTGGTCGATGCGGCGGACGCCTGGGAGAAGCTCCCGGAGGCGAAGCGGAACGAGCTCTATAGCCGCACCGGCCAGTGGTGGGGCGAGCTCTCCCAGAAAGGCAAGATCGTGGAGGGGCACCAGCTGCAGCCCGTGCACACGGCCACCACGGTAAAGCACAACGGTGGGAGCGTGGTCGTGACCGACGGCCCGTTCAGTGAGTCCAAGGAGACGGTCGGCGGCTACGGGATCCTGAACGTGGCCGACCTCGACGAGGCGATCGCCATCGCCAAGAGCTGGCCGGGCGGCGGTACGGTCGAGATCCGGCCAGTTGTGGACCGCGGGGGCATGTAGACGCCAGACGGACCCCTTCTCCAGCCCTCACGGCAAGCCGCAGAAACCCCCCACCCTCACCCTCCCCCGCAAGGGGGGAGGGACATTCAGGTGGATACGGCCCTCACCAAGGTCTTCAGGGAGGAAGCGGGCCGGCTGACGGCAGCCCTGGTCCGCTTCCTGGGCGACTTCGACCTCGGCGAGGAGCTTGTCCAGGAGGCGGTGGTCGAAGCTCTGGAACACTGGCCGGCCGAGGGCATTCCCGATAAGCCGGGCGCCTGGTTGCTGACCACGGCGCGACGAAAAGCCCTGGACCGCCTCCGGCGGAAGGCGAAGTACCAGGAAAAGCTGTCGCTGCTGGTGGGGTCGCAGATGGCTGAGATTCACGGAGGAGGCGACGACCGCCTGCAGCTGATCTTCACCTGCTGCCACCCGGCACTGGCGCGCGAGGCGCAAGTCGCGCTGACCCTGCGGGCGGTGATGGGCCTCACCACCCCCGAGATTGCCAGCGCCTTCCTCACCACGGAGACCACCATGGCGCAGCGCATCGTTCGGGCCAAGCGGAAGATCGTGGAGGCTGGTATTCCCTACCGCGTCCCGGATGCGGCCGAGATGGCCGACCGGCTCGGTGAGGTGCTGGCGGTGTTGTACCTCACTTTCAATGAGGGCTACCTGGCCAGCAGTGGGGCCGCCCCCGAACGGCGGGAACTGGCCGAAGACGCGCTCTGGCTGACGAATCTGCTGGTGCGCCTGATGCCCGACGAGCCCGAAGCCATCGGCTTGCTGGCATTGATGCGCCTGCACCTGGCCCGCGCTCAGACTCGTTTCGATACCAACGGCGGCCTGGTGTTGCTGAAGGACCAGGACCGAAGCCGGTGGGACCACGCCGCGATCAAGGAGGCCGCCGACATGACCGAGCGGGTGACCTGGTTCCGGCGGCCCGGGGCGTACCAGATCCAGGCGGCGATCGCGGCCTGTCACGCCGAAGCTCCGACCTGGGAGGCGACCGATTGGCCGCAGATCTTCTTCCTGTACAACTCGCTGCAGGGGTTCTGGCCGACTCCGGTGGTCCGTCTCAACCGCGCCATCGCGATGCAGCATGTGGTTGGGCCATCGGCGGCGCTGGAAGAGGTCGACGCGCTGGCGGGAGAGCTGAAGAACTACCGCCTCTTCCATGCCACCCGGGCGCAGCTGCTTCGGGCGATGGGCCGAAACCAGGACGCCCGGACGGCAGATGCCCGGGCCCTGGCACTGGCCACGAATCCAGCTGAACGCGCGCTCATCGAACAACGGCTGGGCGATCTGTAAGGCGTTTCACCCCCACCCAGCCCTCCCCCTTAAGTTAAGGGGGAGGGACATCTAACGGGGTAGGGGAGCGGCGGATTCTGACGCTGCTGCTGTGAGCGCTTACTGAACCCGGAGCGTCACTGGTGTGCCGAGGAAGTCGGCTTGGGCGGTCTTCTCCGCTTGATTGATCACGATCGAGACAACGCCCTTCTCACGTGGGGCGAGCGTCGGCTCGCCGACGACCACCCCGGCAATCTTGACCATATCGCCCGACCGCTGAACGCCAGTCACTCGGATCGATCGGACGGTGCCGGGGAACAGAATTGTGCTCATGGCTTCTGGGGCCCCCGCGAAAAGGCTCTTGCTCACCGTGCCAGTACCGCGATCGAGGTTCACCGCGCCTTCGATCACGAACGAGGCGTACATGGGCAGCGGGTGCTTGGGCAGGCCGGCGATAGCGCGGAACTTGACCGTTTGCTCGCCGGTCCAGGTCAGAATCCCACTCATTGGGACGGCGGCGCTGGCGAGGGCGACCGCTGAGCCGGCCGCGGCCATCCCCAGGAATTGGCGTCGATCCAGCTGCTTCATTGCTCCCACCCTCCTAGTGCGGTGTCCCGGCGTACGGGAAGCGGTCAAGATAGTCCGTATGTGGTCCGACGTTGTCGGTCGTCAGCCCGCCGTTGGTCACCAGGCTGAGGGAAATGCTGATGACGTCGTCTCGGAGCCGGCGCCCGTTCAGCTTGGCATAATCGGTCGGCTTGGAAAAATCGTAGTTGAGGACGTCCGGAAGGAGCACGGTGGCGAGAGCCGGTGATCCACCCAGCGCGCCCAGCGTGTTCATGAAGCTCTGGACAAAGGTGATCCCCTCGCTGGTCAGCGCGGTCGCGTCCTGGCTCGGTTCGAGGCCGTTGAAGATGTTCTTGTCCACGCCATGATTGAATACGGTGTTGATGGCCGCCCGACCCACCCGGTCGTCGTTCACCAGCGCACCGTTCTGCATGACGCGGGTCCGTGCCCAGAGGGAGGTCGTCGCAGGAGTCGCGCCCAGGGCCCGGTTGGGAACCTCGAGGACGATGGCGAACACATTCTTGTCAGCGAAGAAGTCGCCATTGACGAAATTGAAGTCGTCGATGAACCCGAGGAGGTCGAAGAAGAAGGGATCGCTGCGCAGGCCCGCGTAGAAGCGATAGGGTCCGTTGGTGGTGACCGTGGCCTGGGCGCCGAACGAGACGAGAGCGGCCGGGACAACGACCTGGGACCCGGCGCTGTCGGTCCGATCCACGCGACCGGTCTGCTGACCGTTCACCTTCGGTGAGAAGGTCACCCGGAAGGTGATGTCCTCGACCGCGTCATTGTCGGTGTCGACCTTGATCAGGTACTCGGCCCCGGTCTCGAATTCAGGTGCCAGCGCCAGCGGGTTCACGTTCAACATGAGGATCGACTTGCCCGGGAGCTCGCCGTTTGCCTCCCCGTCGTCGTCGGGCTTCAAGAAGGCGTACAGGTCAGTGATGTCGGTCTTCAGATCGCCCATCGGCGGCCCGACGGAGGCCGAATCGTCCCCTATCGTGAGCGTGATCGGTCCAGGGGAGTCGAGATGGTCGGACATGATCCCTCCCTCCTTAGTTCTACGTATCACCCTTCCATACGACTTTTGAGCGCCTCTGGATCAATCGGACTGATAAGGTTGGTGATCTGAGGGGGCTCGGCTTGCGTATACGAGGAATAGGGGATGAGCCGGGAGCCCACAGACCAGGATGGGGAAATGGCTGCCCAGCTCAAGCGTGGAGAGGCCACCGCGATTGAGTCCCTCTATGACCGCTACGGCCGCCTGGCCTATGGGCTGGCCCTCCGGATCCTGAATGATCGCCAGGCTGCGGAGGACGTCGTCCAGGACGCGTTCGTCGGGGTCTGGCGAAACGCCGGATCATTCGACCGGTCGCGGGGCAGCCTGCGGAACTGGCTGCTCTCGGTCGTCCACAATCGCGCCATCGACCGCCTCCGGGGAACCGCGAAGACACGCCGGGAGGCACAGTTGGAAACGATTGAGCGAACCGCCGCGGTGCCCGACCCCTGGGAAGCGGTGGCGCTGGAGCTTGAGCGCAAGCAGATCGTGGAGGCCTTCCGACAGCTTCCCGAAGCCCAGCGCCTGACCCTGGAGCTCGCCTACTTCCGCGGCTACACGCATACCGAGATTGCTCGGCACCTGAACCTGCCGCTGGGCACGGTCAAGGGCCGCCTGCGGATGGGGCTGGAGAAGATGCGGAGTTTCCTCCAGGCTCGCGGGGTGACGCCATGACGATGACCCACGCCGAAGCCGAAGAGCTGCTGGGCGCCTACGCGCTCGATGCCCTGCCCGACGCCGAGGCTCGCCGGCTGGAGGAGCACCTGGCCGGGTGCCCCGAGCATGCGGCGGCAGCGGCCGAGCTGCGGACGACGCAGTCCCTCCTGGCGCTGACCGCCGACGAGGTGCCGCCTCCCCCCGAGCTACGCCAGCGCATCAGGCAGGCGGTGGCGGTCAATCCATCCCAGTCCCCGACTGTCTCGGCACCGGCTCGCCGGGTGGTGCCCATCCGGCGAGCCTCCCGCATGCCGAGGTGGGCGCCCCGACGCGCGTACCTGGCGGTGGCGGCCGCCGTGCTGGTCTCCCTGGGGGTCGGCGGGCTGATTGGCTATCAGCTATCGCAGAGTCAGCAGCCGCTGGCGTACACATTCCAGGGCGACCCCACTCGAGCACCGGGAGCGGAAGCCAGGCTGGTCTACTTCAGAGACCGCCAGCAAGCCGTGCTCACCGTGCGCGGGCTGCCCAGACTGACCGCCGGTCATGTCTACGAGATCTGGCTGATCAAGGGTGGGGTGCCAGTGGATGAAGGGATCGGCGCCGATCCCAACGGCGTCGTGGCGGCCCAGATCTCCGGCAATGTGCCGCGGTTTGACCAGCTGGCGATCACGATCGAGCCAGGGGAGCAGCAGCTACCGACCACCACCCCCATCCTGATCGGGAACCTCCGAACTGGCGCCACTTAGTTCACCACTCATGCGAAGACGAGCCTCCGCGGCGGCGGCGGCCGCGCACCGGGTGGCCAGAGAGTAACGGAGGGTGACTGGTCTCAGGATGGCGTATGGCGCTTCGATGCGCCCGCGTTCCCTTGCCAGAGAAGTATGCGGCGATCAGCGAAGTGGTTCGACGGCGCTGGCCTCACCTCGCAGAGACGGACCCGCTTCTTGCCGACCGGCTCTGGGAAGACAGGAAATTGGAAGTACGGTAATGAACGCTCGGGTGACGGCGGCCGCCCGCCTCACCGCGCCCGTCCAGACGCTGATACTGCAGTCTGTCCGGGAGAGCTGGGCGCGGACACGATTGGAAGAAGCCATGAACAGGCTGATAGCGGACGAAGCCAGGACTACGCTTTAGCCAATCGCTCCCGGGCCTTCTGCTGGCCATCGGCCGGCAGAGCCTCGATCTTCTGGCTCTGCGGCTGACAGCACTGGCCGTCCTTCTGGGCATGCTCAATCCACGTCCTCCCGTCACAGCACCAGCCTTTGCTCGTGTCCAGCTGCTGAGCCATCCCACACCTCCCACAATCTTGCGATCATCCTGTCTTGAATGTAGCTGTTCTGGGTACGCTAGCGGTATGGAAAAGGCCACGTTCGCTGCCGGATGCTTTTGGGGGGTAGAAGCGGAGTTCCGCAGGATCCCCGGGGTGAAGGACACTACTGTCGGCTATATCGGCGGGACCATGCCCCAGCCCACCTATCGAGATGTCTGCGGGGATGGGACTGGCCACGCCGAGGCGGTCCAGGTGGAGTTTGATCCCGCCCGGGTGTCGTTCGACCAGCTGCTGCAAGCCTTCTGGCGCATGCATGATCCGACCACGCCCAACCGTCAAGGTCCGGACGTCGGGAGTCAGTACCGGTCCGCGATTTTCGTGCAGTCCCCGGCGCAGCAGGCCGCCGCCCGGGCCTCGTTGGAGGAGGCGCAGAAGCATGAGAGGCGGCGCATCGTGACAGTGATCGAGCCGGCGCCGGTGTTTTACCCGGCCGAGGAATATCATCAGCGCTACTACGAAAAGAAGGGGATTACCCATGGCTAGCACCCTGGAAGAGCGGACGATCAACACCATCGAGCGGCCCTGGGGCGCGGAGGCGCGGTTCGAGCCCAGCCCCCGCCGGGTGCGGGTGCGGTTCGGAAATACGTTGGTGGCCGACAGCCAGCGAGTCATGCTGCTGCTCGAACCGAAGAAGCTGGGCATCTACTACTTTCCCCAGGACGACGTCCGCATGGATCTGCTGACCAGGGCGGGCGAGCGGCTTTGGACCGTGAAGGTAGGCGACCGGGTGGCGGAGCGCGCCGCCTGGGAACGCGAGGCGTACCCCGGCTATATCGCCTTCAAATGGGACCTGATGGACGCCTGGTTCGAAGAGGACGATGAGGTCTGGGTCCATCCGCGCGACCCCTATCACCGTGTGGACGTGGTCAGCAGCTCGCGGCACGTCCAGGTGGTGGTGGACGGGGTGACCGTGGCGGATACCCAGCGGCCCCATCTCCTGTTCGAGACCGGCCTGCCCACCCGCTACTACATCCCCAAGCTGGACATCCGGATGGACCTGCTGACGCCGACGGCGACCCAGACGCGCTGCCCGTATAAGGGCAAAGCCATGTACTGGTCGGTCAAGGTCGGCGACCGCGACTACCAGGACATCGTGTGGAGCTACTCGCCGCCGATCCCGGAGTGCACGCGGATCGACAACCTGCTCGCCTTCTACAACGAGAAGGTGGACATCATCGTCGACGGCGAGAAGCAGGCGAAACCGAAGACCCCCTGGTCGTAACGAGGGCGAATCCGGGCTTAGCCCGAATCCACCGAGTCGAACTGGCATCTTGGGCGCGCTGCGAGCGAGCGGGGTGTCGTCTCCTGCGCGCGTTCAGTTACGCACCGACGGGTGCGCGCCTTCACGTGCTCGTCGCCTCCTACCGCTCATCTCGCCGCGCATCCCAATCTGCGTCGTCCGATCGGTGGATCCGGGCTTAGACGGTCTTGGTCAGGCTCTTGATCTGCTGCGGCAACTCCGCGGTGACCTGCAGGTCCGGGTGAGCCGACTTGGAATGCACCTGGACGTGCTGCATCAGCTCAGTTTCGGTCTCCACCGTGAAGTTGCCGGGACGGTCCATCCCGGCGTCCTGACAGGCGAATTGCTTTGCCATCTTT
>WNFC01003575.1_pt1 | contig 16836 bp, 17 predicted proteins | sample 5400541 | NCBI WGS metagenome assembly WNFC01 (sample SAMN13153342, study PRJNA577476) | soil metagenome | isolation source: 120 cm saprolite under Douglas fir tree site 2 hole 2 replicate 1 | place: USA:California | collected 2015-04-18
GGCAGTGACTCGGGATCGGATGTGAGACTTTCCCTGGTCGGAATTTGTTAAGCATTTCAAGCGATAATGGCGATAGTTTATCCCTCTGTTGCATGGAGTGCCGAATGCGTTTGACGGCCGTGCGGCCCGGCCATGTTTTGCGGATCTGCTTTGGCGGCGCCCTGCTGCTAACCGCTTTCTGGATCTATGCTCCGAACCTGCTCGGAAATCGGAGCCTCGATGCCGTTATCAACGCGCGGGCAATCCAGATTCTCTCTCCGATCGAGGGCGTGGTGACGGGAACCGCGCCGCCGGCGGCGACGCTGCTGCAACCTGGCGACCTCATCGTCGATATCCGCAATGCCGCCGCCGAGCAGACATTTCTGACGCAGCTGCGAACCGAAAAGCAGTCCCTGCAGGAACGCGTTTCCTCGTTAGAGCCGCTCCGTGATCAGCTTGAGGCACAGCGCGACCGGATGCGCCACGATCTCGAACGCACCCGAGCCGCAGCGGTGGAGCGACTGCAGATCATGGTGAAGGAGGCCGAGGCCGATGTGCGCGCCGCGCGCGCCGCGGCAAAGGAGGCGGAGCGCGAGGTAGCTCGCCAGCGCTGGCTCCTCGCCTCCGGTCACGTGAGCCAAGCATTGCTCGACAAGATGATCAACGCGTCCGACAAAGCGCGCGCCGAGGCAGAGCGGGCCCAGCTCGTTACGGAACGCACACGCCACGATCTCTTGACGGCGAAATCAGGCATCCTGCCCGACCGCCCCGAGTTCAGTTTTGCGCTCCAGCGCATCGATGAGACCGCGACGCGCAGCGCCGAGCTTTCCGCGCAGCTGCGCGAACAGAAATCTCGCTTGGCCGATCTCGAACGTGTCGTTCCACTGGAGGAGGCACGGGCCCGCGAGCGCTCGACAGCTCACCTCGTCTCACCGATCCGCGCAATCGTGTGGCGGCCCGCGACCTTTGCCGGTGGCTGGGTCGGCGCGGACAAACCGGTCACCACCCTCATCGATTGTACCGACCGGGTGATCCAGGCAAAGCTGCCGGGCCGGCGGTTCGAGACGGTGGAGCCCGGCACCGTTGCCACGGTCCGCGTCCTCGGCGGCGGCCGTGATATGCGCGCGATCGTGCAGGATCGCCGCGGCATGGGCGCGTCCGAGCAGAACGACCGTTTCGCCGCCCCGGTCCCGGCGATCATCAGGGACGAGTTCCTGGTGACACTGACACTTGCCGATCCGGCCGGATGGGGCGATGGCAATGCGTTTTGCAATGTCGGGCGGAGCGTGGAGGTAACCTTCGAATCCTCGATCGGTGGGTTCGCCAGCATGATCCAGACGGCCTCGCGCTGGCTCGGTACGACGGCGAGAGCGGAGGTCTCCGATCGCGACGGCGCACAAGCAAGGACAATGGATTCGGCCGCCCCGCAGCCTCCCGATCCATCGGCTGGCGACAGCCGCCGCGGGCCCCCCCTGGCAGAACCGATATCGTCGCCGTGACAATGCGCGAAGCTCACGCCATTCACGCTTGACAAGTTGTTCACACGATAGGATTAAGCGGCTCGTTGCTCGGTTTACGCGTTCCTTATGACATCCACCTAGACGGGAAAACGAACAACATCAGCACGCCATTCGTTATCCATGCGGTCACGAAGATCGCGATTTATCTCCCCATTAATCTGAATGGACGATGACGCCAGTTCGCCTCGCAAACCCGTTGACGATTCCCTCGAGCCACCTCGAGGATTGGGGACCGGTGGAGGAATCGGATGGCGAGCGTGTCGGCCGGGTTCGCGGGCGCGAGCATGTCTCGGTCTTGGGCGGGGCGTTCCGGGTCGGCGTTTGGGAATGTTCGCCCAGTCGCTGGCGGCGCCGCGTGATGGAGCCCGAATTCGCTCATTTCGTCGCCGGCCGCGCCCGCTTCATCCCCGATCGTAGCGAGGCCTTCGACATCAACTCGGGCGACGCGGTTTGGTTCCCGGCTAATACGACCGGCGTGTGGGAGATCGCCGAGACACTGCGAAAAACCTATGTGATCGTTGCCCCTGGCGGCACCATGCGAATGATTTATATGCTCTTCCAGCGCGTGAGCAATCGCCTGGCAAAGCCCGAGCGAAGCTAATCCGCCGGCGCCCAGAAGGCCGGGGTCTCGGCGAATTTTTTCCAGTCCTTGCGCAGGCGCGGCTCGAACTCCCGCAGGTCGCGGGCGTGCCAGCCGATGACTTTGCCGGCGGCATTGCCTAGTTCGGCGAGTTGCCCTGCATCTCCCACGCTCTTTAGTTGAGTTGTGAGTTCTGCTGCCGACGCGACATCGTTGAGATGGCCGAGCGCCGATTGCAACCCGGTCACCCGCTGCAGGTAGCGCTGGACCGATCTGCGTTCGTAAAGCGAGCGGAAAAATTCCGCCGCGTAGCGCAATTTCTTGAGGGCGATGCGCAGTTCGTGACGATGCGCCGCCGATTGGCGGGCAAAATGAGCTCCCTGCTTGAGCGCCTTCTTGCGGCGTTTGGCGAGCAAGCTGTCGGCAAGCTCGGTGACCGGACTGAAAAGCATCGCCGAGCGCTCGGAGATCGGCTGCTGGCGCCAGCATTTGCCCTCGACCCACGCGCCTATCTTGAGGAGCAGCGTCGTGTAACGCGGCGAGGAGATCGCTTCACTCGCGTTCGCGTAAGAATGGGCGCGCTGCTCGCCCGCCGCGCGCTCGAGTGTGGACAGACTGGCGTCTTGATCGAAATGGCCGTGCACCGGACCGACGAGCTCCCCGAGGAATACGTCCCAGTCACGCGCGACCCCGAGTATGCCGGCCAGCCATTTGATTTCGCCAACGAAGAAGCCGTATTGATCCGCCGGCAGCAATGAGCGAAAGACCGAAAGAGCCGAGCGCATCCGACGTAATGCGACGCGCATCTGATGAAGCGCCGCCGCGTCCTGATCCTGGAGGACGAGTTCCTCGTTGTTGGCGAGGTGATCGAGGCACTGACGAATAATCGTGCTCAGCGCCTGCTCGACAGTCATCTCGCTCGTAAGCTCGATCGGCGCGGCGTGAACCGGCAGCCGCTTTTCCGCCTCGACGAGCGCGTAGCCGCGCTCCGACTTGCTGCGGTTCTCGATACGCAGCGCTGCGATCTCGCTCAGCGCGAGGGCAAGGTCATAGAGCGCGCGCGGGTCGCCGCCCTTGAGCTCGAGCTCGAGTTCGCTGACCGGCATGGTGACCCCCGCGGGCGTGCGTATCTCACCCTCGTCGAAGGCAATCTCGATAGCCGGCGCGCCACTATCCTGCGCGTTTTCGAGGCGCCTTACCGTGCGCTTGATATGACTCGCGAAGACCGGACGCAGCTCGCCCACCATCAGCCCGCTGAGATGCCCGTCCGCGGTCTCTCCGGCGAGTAACGCGACATCGGGCTGCGCGCTCGGCAGGGGCGACTCCCATTCGCCGCGGTGCAATGCGCCGCCCCGACGTTGGATCCCCGTCTTCAGGGTCTGGACGTAGTGGCGGCCCTGCTTGCGCACCCGCAGGGTCGTATTCTTGCGGCGCAGCCGCAAGTCGGCGGTATCGAAATAGACGCTCTCCAGCATGCGCGTCACGCCCGGCCCCGTGCCGCGGGATGACAGCAAAGGCGAATCGCGCAATCGCGACAGATCCTCCGATCGGACCTGGAGCTTCAATTCGATCTCCACCCCGTGTCTTGTTTTCTCTCCGTCCATTGTCCTACCCGGGCGTTGTCGACGGCGGAATTTCTCGCTCCCCTGTGACCGGCGCGGCAATATCAATAAATCGCCTTTTTCAGTTTATTTGTAATGGTTTAGAACTTACGCCGCATTCGGCCGCCAGTAGAGTACACAAGGGCCCAAAACCCGACGCAATCAAATCGTCGCATTGTCACAAAAAATTCATCTTGGATGCCAATGCCCGCACCGATCGCGGCCTCTGCGAGGCGGCATAGCCGATGCGCAGCGCATGTAATCGTCCTGTCACGAATCGTTCCGATAATGCCCGCCGAATTGGTGCGTTGTCAAAGAACCGGGGATCTTGATGATCGACGAAATCATTCGGCGCTGCGCCTTCGTCGGCGGGCTGGCGGCATGCCTCGCTGGGCTCGCTCCGGCTGGCGCGTATTTTGCCGATCAGGCGCAGGCCTCGCCATTGCGGCGGCGGCTCCTGCTCGCCTGGCTCGCGCTCTTCGATGTCGATCCGCGCGCGGAAATCGAGCGCGAGCTTCGCACCATCGCGCGCGCGATCGACGAGCGTCCGCATCATCGCTCGCTCGCCCGCGGCTACGCCTATCAACTGCTCTTTCGGATGCCCGACTCGGACCGCCTCTAGGCTGCGCGGCTCTCGTTGATCTCGAGCGAGTAGCCGGCCGAGCGGACGGTCCGAATGATATCGCGATTGCCGGCGGCGTTGAGTGCCTTGCGCAGCCGGCGAATATGCACGTCGACCGTCCGCGGCTCGACATAGACATCCTGGCCCCACACCGCGTCGAGGAGTTGCTCGCGCGAATAAACGCGACCTGGATGCAGCATGAAGAAGCGGAGCAGGCGAAATTCCGTCGGCCCGAGGTGAATAGGCTGGCCGTCGCGGATGACGCGATAGGCCGCGAGATCCATGACGATGTCGGCGAATTGCAAATGCTCCTGCGAGGTATCTCTGTTGGTGCGACGCATTACTGTGCGTATCCGCGCAACCAGCTCGGCGGGGCTGAACGGCTTCGTCACGTAATCGTCGGCGCCGCAGTTGAGACCGCGAATGCGGTCGCTCTCCTCACCGCGCGCGGTCAACATTATGACCGGTAAGGCGCGCAGCTTCGGCGCGCGGCGAATTTGCCGGCATACCTCGATCCCCGACACCCGGGGCAGCATCCAGTCGAGCAAAACTACATCCGGCTTGCACTCGGCGATTCGCGTCAGCGCCTCTTCGCCGTCGGCGGCTTCGCTGACGGCGAAGCCTTCCTTCTCGAGGTTGTAGCGCAGCAGCGTGACGATCGCGATCTCGTCATCGACGATGAGGACGAGCGGCTTCACGGTCTTTCGCCCCCACGCCCGACGCCAAGCTGATGAGGCTCCACCACGGCTGTCGAGCGGTCGCCTTTCGGCCGCGCCTGATTGAGGGGCTTGCCGTGCACCAGAAAGTAGACGGTCTCGGCGATATTGGTCGCGTGATCGCCGATGCGCTCAATGTTCTTCGCCACGAAGAGGAGATGCGTGCTGGCGGCGATGTTGCGCGGATCCTCCATCATGTAGGTCAGCAGCTCGCGGAAGAGGCCAGAATACATCTCGTCGAGTTCCTCGTCGCGCGCCCAGACGACGAGGGCCTTTTCGGCGTCACGCGCGACATAGGCGTCGATGACGTCCTTGGTCAGGCTGCGCGCAAGGTTAGCCATGCGCGGCAGCGCGAAGATCGGCTCCGCCGGGGGTACGTGTTTCAGCGCGATGGAGCGCTTGGCGACATTGGCGGCGTAATCGCAGATCCGCTCAAGGTCGCCGGCGATCTTGAGCGCGGCGAGGATCTCGCGCAGATCGCGCGCCATCGGCTGGCGCAATGCCAGCAGGCGCACGGCCATCGTGCCGACCTCGGTCTCGAGCTTGTCGACGCGGGAATCGGCTTCGATGATGTTGGCAGCGAGCTCGCTGTCGCGTTTCATCACCGCCTGGGTGGCGGCGGCGATCTGCGTTTCCGCCATGCCACCCATCTCGGTGATCGTATTGGTGAGGCGTTGCAGTTCGTCGTCGTAGCTTTTGATGATGTGTTCTGACGCCATTGTTGCTGCTCTTCAGTCGTTTTGTGTCTGCCGCGGGTCAGCCGAAGCGACCCGTGATGTAATCCTCGGTCCGCCGGTCCTTGGGATTGGTGAAGATCGTCTCGGTAGAGGCAAACTCGACGAGCTCGCCGAGATACATGAAGGCGGTAAAGTCCGAGCTGCGCGCGGCCTGCTGCATGTTGTGCGTCACGATGGCGATGCAGTAATCCGTCTTGAGCTCACTGATGAGCTCTTCGATCTTCTGCGTCGAGATCGGGTCGAGTGCGGAAGCCGGCTCATCAAGCAGCAGGACGGCCGGCTGAACGGCGATCGCCCGCGCGATGCATAGGCGCTGTTGCTGACCGCCCGAGAGGCTCAAGCCGCTCTGCTTGAGTTTGTCCTTGACCTCGGCCCAAAAGGGCGGCGCGGCGCAGCGCCGATTCGATGCGCTCCTCGAGCTCGCTCGCGGCGAGCTGTTCGTAGAGGCGGATGCCGAAGGCGATATTATCGAAGATCGACATCGGAAAGGGCGTCGGCTTCTGAAACACCATGCCGACCTTGGCGCGCAGGAGATTGAGGTCGTGCTTGGGGTCCAGGATGTTCTGCCCGTCGATCAGCACTTCACCAGTCGCGCGCTGTCCGGGATAGAGATCGTAGATCCGGTTGAAGGTGCGCAGCAGCGTCGACTTGCCGCAGCCGGACGGGCCAATGAAAGCGGTGACCTGCTTGTCGTAGAGCGAGATGTTGATGTTTCGCACCGCCTCGAAATCTCGGTAGAAAAAGCAGAGGTCGCGGATGACGACCTTTTCCGCGAGCGCCGCTCGCGGCGCGTCCTGACTGCTATCCGGCGTGGCGGACTTGACTTCGATCCTTGGGGTGGCGGGGAAGCGCTGCGCGGTGGCGGACGCCGTACGGTTCGCACTCATCGGGTAAAGCTGCTCCATGAAGCGAGGATACGCGCCATGATGTTGAGAACGAGGATGGCGGCGGTGATCAGCAACGCGCCGCCCCAGGCGAGGGTCTGCCAATCGGCATAGGGGCTGAGCGCAAACTGAAAGATGACAACCGGCAGGTTCGCCATCGGGGCGTTCATGTTGGTCGTCCAGAATTGATTGTTGAGGGCGGTGAAGAGCAGCGGGGCGGTTTCGCCGGCGATGCGTGCGACCGCCAGCATCACCCCGGTCAGCATGCCTTGCATGGCGGCACGGTAGGCGACCATGACGATCACCCGCCATTGCGGCGCGCCAAGCGCGGCCGCCGCCTCGCGCAGGCTGTTCGGCACCAGGCGCAGCATGTTCTCTGTCGTCCGCACCACCACGGGGATGACGATGATGGCAAGCGAGACCACGCCGGCCCAGGCCGAGAAATGGCCCATGCGCAGCACCATCACCTCGTAAACGAAGAGGCCGACGATGATCGACGGCGCGCTGAGCAGGATGTCGTTGATGAAGCGCACGGCGGCGGCAATCCGCCCCTCGTGACCGAATTCAGCGAGATAGGTTCCGGCAAGAATGCCGATCGGCGTGCCGAGCAACGTCGCCAGCGACGTCATCAGGATGCTGCCCATGATCGGGTTGAGCAGACCGCCCTGGCTACCGGGTGGCGGCGTCATTTTCGTGAAGAGATCCGGGCCGATCGCCGCCAACCCATTGCTGAGCAGGGAGAACAGGATAAGAGCCAGCCACAGCAGCCCGACCGAGGTCGCCGCCATCGACAGCGCGATGAGCACCGCGTTCTTGCGCCGACGCCTGGCATAAAGCGCGCTCATGTGCCGGCCTGCTTTTCCAACTTGATCAGCATCATCTTCGCAAGGGCGAGAACGATGAAGGTGATGATGGAGAGGATGAAGCCGAGCGCGAAGAGCGAGGAGAGGTAAATATCGCCGACCGCCTCGGTGAACTCGTTCGCCAGCGTCGCCGAGATCGTTGTGCCGGGCGCGATGATCGAGTTCTGAATGCGATGCGCGTTGCCGATGACGAAGGTCACTGCCATGGTCTCGCCGAGCGCGCGACCGAGGCCGAGCATGATGCCGCCGACGACGCCGACCCGCGTATAGGGCAGGACGACCTGCCACATCACTTCCCATGTGGTCGCGCCGAGCCCGTAGGCCGATTCCTTCAGGATCGATGGCACCGTCTCGAAGACATCGCGCATCACCGAGGAGATGAACGGCAGCACCATGATGCCGAGAATGAGCCCCGCGGTCAGGATGCCGATGCCGAGCGGCGGCCCGCCGAAGAGCGGCCCGATGCCCGGCAGGGCGCCGAGCGTATTGATGATCGCGGGCTGGACATAGGATTGCATGAACGGGGCAAAGACGAAGAGGCCCCAGATGCCGTAGATGATGCTGGGGATCGCCGCGAGCAGCTCGATCATCGTGCCGAGCGGCCGCTTGAGCCAGACCGGGCAGAGCTCGGTGATGAAAACGGCGACGCCGAAGGCGATCGGGATGCCGATCAGCATGGCGATCGCCGAGGTCACCACCGTCCCGTAGATCGGCGCCAGCGCGCCGAATTTCTCGGTGACCGGGTTCCACGAATCGGTGGCGAGGAAACCCCAGCCAAAGCTGCGCAAAGCCGGCAGCGCACCGTTGACCAGCGAGATGATGACGCCGCCGAGGATGACGAGGACGAGCAGCGCGAAGAACGCGGTGGCGCCGCGAAACGCCGGATCGGCGAACTTGCCGAGTTCGCCGGTCCGGATCTCTTTGGCTGCAATGTCGGTCAGGTGGCCCTCACGATTGAGAACTCAGGCGGGAGGCGTTCACCATCCATCTCTCGCCCTTCGCTAGCTCGATATTAGGAGGACGGACCGGTCCACACCGGCTTGCCTTCGGGTCCCGTCAATTGCGTCTTCCAGGTCTCTTCGACGAGTTTGACCACCGGATCCGGCATCGGCACGTAGTCGAGCTCGTCGGCGAGCTTCTGGCCGTTCTTGTAAGACCAGTCGAAGAAAGCCAGCACTTGTTTGGAGTTCTCGGGATTCTTCGGCTTCTTGTGCATCAGGATGAAGCTGGCACCGGTAATCGGCCAGCTCTCCTTGCCGGGCTGATCGGTCAGCAACAGGTAATAGCCGGGCGCCGCCTTCCAATCGGCGTTGGCAGCGGCGGCTTGGAACGCCTTCGCATCCGGCTGATTGTAGACGCCTTCCTTGTTGGCGAGCAGCGAGTAGTTCTTCTTGTTCTGCTTGGCGTAGGCGTATTCGACATAGCCGATCGCACCGTCGGTGCGGCTGACCAGCGCCGCGACGCCCTCGTTGCCCTTGCCGCCGAGCCCGGTCGGCCATTCAACCGCGGTGTTCTCACCGACCGTTTCCTTCCACTCCGGGCTGACCTTGGAGAGGTAGTTGGTGAAGATGAATGTCGTGCCCGATCCGTCCGAGCGGTGCACAACGGCCATCGCCTGATTGGGAAGCGCGATGCCCGGATTGAGCTTGGCAAGTGCCGGATCGTTCCACTTGGTGATCTTGCCAAGATAGATATCGGCAAGGGTCTTGCCATCGAGCTTCAATTTGCCGGTCTCGATGCCCTGGACGTTGATCACGGCGACTTCGCCGCCCATGATCATCGGGAACTGCATGAGGCCTGACTTCTCCAGCTCGTCCGGCTTCAGCGGCATGTCGGACGCGCCGAAATCGACGGTCTTGCTCTGGATCTGCTTGATGCCGCCGCCGGAGCCGATCGACTGGTAATTCATCGACAGGCCAGTCTTCGCTTTATAGGCCTCGGCCCATTTCGCATAGATCGGATAGGGAAAGGTCGCGCCGGCGCCCGAGATTTCGGCTGCCTGGACCGAGGCCGACAGCAGGCCGGCGATCATGACGGCTCGCGCCAGGGTCGTTGAAATAGCGTTCACGGGATCCTCCTTGCGGGGCAGCTCGAATTTCGACTGCTGACCGGAGGCTAGCCCTGGGAAGCGACTTTATTGCTGCGTTTTGATGACAGTTCGATGAACGCGAGGAAAGCCCACCTTGCGGCGGGCCTTCCTGTCGAGCGGCGGTTACGACTTGCTGACGCCGAGGATCTGCCGCTGCTGATCGCGCAGCTGCTTCACCTGCTTGCTGAGATCGTCGAACTTGGCCTTGTCGGCGGCGCTCAACTTCTCGTATTTGGCGTGCATCTCGGCGCGCCGCTGGTGGTGCTCGCCGCGCTCGTGATGCGGCTTGTCCGGCGTCGCGCTCGGCGTGCCGGCCGCCGCCGGCGGGGTCACAACGGGCGGGACGGTCTGCGCCATCGCGAGGGCGGGAAGGGCCGCGACCGAGGCGGCAAGGAAGAGTGTACGCATACGCATGGGAAGCCTCCAAGTTTGTTGTCATCAATTATAAGACCCGGGATTGGAAAATGTGCCCATGGCAGGTATTACAAGTTTTTAATATTTCATAAGTCGAAGACCTTTCGAGCAATTCGTCGATCCTCGGCGGAATCATTACAAGGTTTTTACCAAGGAAGGGTGGCTGATGTTCGAGAATTTCACGACGATGGACATCGATACGGCGGGGGCGCGCATTCACCTGCGTCACGGCGGCAAGGGACCGCCGCTCCTCTTGCTGCACGGCAACCCGATGACGCACGTCGCCTGGCACAAGATCGCCGGCCGGCTCGCCGAGAAATTCCACGTCGTCGCCGCCGATCTGCGCGGCTACGGCGACAGCGTCGGCCCCGAGGAGGGCGGCGAGAACCACATCAACTATTCCTTCCGCGCGATGGCGTGGGACCAGGTCGAGGTGATGGCGTGGCTCGGCTACAAGAGCTTCCTCGCCGCCGGTCACGACCGCGGGGCGCGCACGGTCCATCGCATGTGTCTCGATCATCCCGCAGCGGTGACGCGCGCCGCCGTCGTCGACATCCTGCCGAGCCATCACCTCTGGACGCATCCCTCGAAGGACTGGGCGCTGAAGTCCTGGCACTGGCTCCTGATGGCGCAGCCCTACGACCTGCCCGAGCGGATGATGGCGTCGGTGCCGGCCGAATGGTTCATGGAGAGGAAACTCTCCAAGCCCGGCATCGGCCTTGGCTTCTTCGCGCCCGAGGCCTTCGCCGAATATGTCCGCTGCTTCAGCTGGAAGACGATCCGCGCCTCCTGCGAGGATTATCGCGCCTGCGTGACCTGCGATCTCGAGATGGACACGGCGGATTGGCAAGCCGGCAACAAGGTGACTTGCCCCCTCCTCGCCATCTGGGGCGCGCGCAGCCACACCGGCACCGTCCATGGCGACGTTCTCGCCGTCTGGCGCGACTACGGCAGCGACGTCACCGGCGGGCCGATCGATTGCGGCCATTACGTCCCCGAGGAGGCGCCCGACGCCACGCTGCGCTGGTTCCTCGATCATTTCGCCGGCTGAACCTCCGGTGTCTGGACGTGCTCGGGGCGGATGCCGACCCCGACCAGCCGCGCGGGGAGCCGCCGCAGCACCGGGAAGCGCTGGAAGAAGCGAACGGCCAGCGGCGCCTTCAGCGTCCCCGTGCGGCCCAGCACCGGCGAGATGATGCGGTTCTGGACCAGCACCTGCAGGCGCTGGATCACGCGGGTCGCCAGCATGCGCCGCGCCTGCACCTGCTGAAGATCGCCATCCGTCAGCCGCCGGTCGCGCAGTGGCGCGACGAGCAGATTGGCGGCGGCGACGGCATCCTGGACCGCGAGGTTGACGCCGACCCCGCCGATCGGCGACATCGCATGCGCGGCGTCGCCGATGCAGAGCAGCCCCGGACGATGCCAGACCGGCATTCGGTCGACGGCGACGGTGAGCAGCTTGACGTCGTCCCAGCCGGCGATCTCGCCGACGCGGCCGGCGAGGAACGGCGCCATCGCGGCGACGCTGTCGCGGAAGGCAGGCAGCCCCTTGGCGCGGATCTCGTCGAGCGTGCCCTTGGCGATGACATAGGCGCATTGCCAGTGCGCGCCGCGATTGATCGTGACGAAGATCCGTCCGCCATCGAAGTGCGCGCCGGTCTGCTGGCGATCGCCGGGCGCGGCCGACACCCGGAACCACAGGACGTCCATCGGCGCGCCGAGCGCATCGACCTTGAGCCCGGCGAGCGCGCGGATCGTCGAGTGGCGCCCGTCCGCCCCGACGACGAGATCGGCGCGAATCTCCACCCTCCCCTCCGGCGACGTCGCGACGATTCCGGCGACCCGGCCGTTCTCCTCGATCAGCTCAGCCGCCGAATTGCGCATGCGCAGCGAGAAGCCGCGGTAGCGCGCGCCGCGCGCCGCGAGGAAGTTGAGAAAGTCCCATTGCGGCATGATGGCGAGGAACTTGGCATGGGTCGGCAGATGGGTGAAATCGGCGATCGTCACGGTGAAATCGCCGACCTGTCCCGTCAGCGTCAGCGCCTTCTGGTGCGGCAGGGTGAGAAATTCGTCGAGCCATCCGAGCTCGTGCATGATCTCGAGCGTCGAGGGATGGATGGTGTCTCCGCGGAAGTCGCGCAGGAAGTCGGCGTGCTTCTCCAGCACGACGACGTCGATACCGGCGCGCGCGAGCAGGACGCCGAGCATCATCCCGGCCGGCCCGCCGCCGGCGATGCAGCAGGTGGTGGCGATCCTAGTGTCTGGCATGGCGACTGCCTGGCTCAGATCGTCCCCTCCCGCTCGAATCGCGAGAGATAGGACGGATGATGCGGTCGTAACCCCAAAAACGCGACCGCTCACTCTCCTGACGGTAGCAATTTTCCTGTTTAAAACAGGAAAAGAACAGGCGCAATTTTATTACGCCACACTCATAAAGTGTGACAATTCGCACCCGGACTGCGAATTCGCCCATTATTCCACGTTGCAAATCGAATCCCGCCACAGACGCCCCGCCTCATAACCAAAATTGGCATCTATTATATCCATAGAGGACAACTGTGTCAACACTTATTGTTTGTACTGTTTCTTCGGATATCGTGGCATTCCGTCTCAAACTGACGCAAGAGGCATCGACTAAATGCCCGTCTAGCTTGATGATTGGTCCAAAGCGGCCCATTCTTGATTTTGTGACCGAAAGTCCGGTCAAGCCCAGGGGGAACTGCGTGAATCGATTAGCTGCGTCGCCATAAAGAATGTTTCCGAGTTCATCAGGCGCTTATGGGACGCTATAAAAGTCATAATAGGACTCAGCGAGACAACCAATTGCGCGCGCTCATTGAGCCGCCCGTAATATACTATGACGACCGCATCCGAAGAGCATTCTTGCAAACACTTCCGATTTGCCTACCAGGAGGAATTTCGTATCGTTGCAATCCCGGCGCACGCGGAAGAGCAGCTGCCGTTCTGCGTCAACGTTGGTGATATCTCTGATATCGCGGAACTCGTATCCGAATCACTGTGCGACGACACGGATTAGGTATTCGATTTGCCGTGTGCGCTGGAACCGTGGAACTCACTGGCTCGCGAGGACGTCGATCACCTGCGTCGCCGTGGTCAAGTCGACATTGGCGGCGAGCTGATATCGCTTGATGGCGTCGATGCGGCGGTTGTGCGCGAGAAGATCCTTGACCTCGGAAACAAGCGGCTCCTGGAGCGCGCCGGCGAGCTGCTTGGCATGGGCCTGCTGCCGCTCTCCCTCGGCATGGCGCGCGCGGAACATGGCGAGCGCCTCGGTGGTCGGGCAACCGAAGACGATGAACCACGCGCCGTCGCGCTCGGCGACCGTTCGGATGATCGTCAGGGAATGATTCCTGCTGTCGAGCGGCGTGTCGAGCTGGAGCTGGTGCGTCGGCGGCACCGGGTTCGGAAACATGCCCCCCATCGTGCCGGCCGACGCGGCATCGGCATCAAGCGGATCAAAGTGGGTCAACGTGTAGCCGCCGTGAAGCTCCGCGCCATGGCGCAGCTCGTTGGCGAAGACGAAGTCGTAGAAATCGCGGTTCTCGTCGGTGATGCAGGCGAGCGTGGCGGGATGAAAAAGCTTCTTCAAGCCCTCGCGGTCCTGCGATGTCACCGCGGCTACGTAGCGCTCGACGAGCGCACGCTGCGCCGCGTCCGCACCTTGCGCGCGGCCCGCTCCTGGGCCGGCGGCTGTGGAGAGCAGAAGCGCAAGCGCGATGCATTTGAGCTTCACCATCGACCTCCCGGAGGGGTACATGCCGCCCGCCTTCGGGACAGCATCGGGTAATTTAAGCCGGAAAGGAATAACCTGGCGTAAGCACGGTCGAATTGCCGATCTCCGCCGCCAGCGGGCAATCCGCTTCTCGAAACAAATCGCATTCCCGTGCCGGCGAGACTAGAGTAACCGTTCGCGGATTCTAGGCTCGCGACCAAGATGCGGTGTCGCCGTGAGTACTGACTCGCCCGCGCCGACAGGCGGTGTGCTTTCGAGGCTGTGGACTGGCTCGCCGCTTTTGCGCCGGCTGACGAAGCTGTCCAGCGGCGCGCTTGCGGTGATCGGCGTCGTCTCGGCGATCATCGGCTATGCGACGAGCGGGACGAACTTCTTCGTGCGCGTCGACGATTACCTCCGCGGCAGGTCCGAAACGCGGAGCCTCATCGCCGCCGCCGACGAGCGTCTGCAATATTCGGACTATGAGGAGGCTTGGCGCGCCAATACGAAGGCGCGCCAACTGTCGCCGAGGAGCGAGGAGGCGGCGGCGCAGCAGGCGCGCATCGCGATGAAATGGCTCGAAGACGTAAGGTTGAGTTCCGCGGCGGGGCCGCAGAAATTCAGCCAGATCGTCGATCCGCTGAAGACGGCGCTCGTCGAGCGCTTGGCCGAGACGCACGGCCGGGAGAGGGCCGACATCCGCGCTCACATAGGCTGGGCGAACTTCTTGCGGCGACACGAGGGGTTCACGGACGCACGCATCGCCGAGGAGTTCGACGAGGCGCTCAGCGAAGACCCCGCAAACATGTACGGCCATGTGATGCGCGGGTTCTGGACCCTGTGGGAAGGCCGGCCGGTCGACGAGGCAAGAACGGATCTGGAGATCGCCCTGCGCAGCGATGTCGATCCCGAATTCGCCGACAGAATGGTGATGGCCGCCCTGACAAGCAGGACGACCGATGAATTCATCGCCGGGGCGATCGAGTTCGCCAACCGGATAAGGGCGGCAGGGCGAAACATCGGCGATCACGATAAGGGTCAGATTCTCTGGTATTATTATATCTCCTTGGACAGCTCGGCGATTTTGAACGCGATCGCAAAGGCCGCCTCGCCGCAAGACCAGATCCTGACGCTGGCTTGGCTGAAACAGGCGAATACGTCAGTGTTGGACAAGCGCGTTGCCATCTATTTCACCGCGTATTTTCATGAGGTCCAGTCGGAAACCGAGGAAGCATCGCGTCTCTACGACGAGGTGGTGCAGACCTCGCAGGGAAATGGCGACCGCTTGGCCGGCTTCGCGCGAGCGCGCGTCGCAAAGATGAAACGATAATCTGCGTTGCTCATGGCAACGTCACAGATGCCGGCAAGATCCGTCCTCTAACTTTGTCCGGTCGCGCGCCTCGCCGCGATCCGTGAAGCGTTCGAGGCGATCACATCAGGCACCGCCGGCGGGATCATCGTCGACATCGAACCATCGCGTCGGCAATATGGCAGCGTCTCGCACTTTCCCCCGCGCAGAATTGGAAAGGACAGACCATGAGCACGATCACCACCAAAGACGGCACCGAGATCTATTACAAGGATTGGGGCAAGGGTCAGCCCGTCGTATTCAGCCATGGCTGGCCGCTCAGCGCGGACGCCTTCGAGGACCAGATGTTCTTCCTGGCCTCGCGCGGCTATCGCTGCATCGCCCATGACCGGCGCGGCCACGGCCGCTCGAGCCAGCCGTGGCACGGCAACGACCTCAATACCTATGCCGACGATCTCGCGGCGCTGACCGAGGCGCTCGACCTCAAGAACGCCATCCATGTCGGCCATTCCACCGGCGGCGGCGAGGTCACCCGCTACATCGGTCGTCACGGCACCAAACGCGTGGCCAAGGCCGTGCTGATCGGCGCAATCCCGCCGCTGATGCTGAAGACCGCGAGCAACCCCGGAGGCCTGCCGATCGAGGTGTTCGACGGGCTGCGCAAGAGCGTGCTCGCCGACCGGGCGCAGTTCTGGAAGGAGCTCAGCCTGCCGTTCTACGGCTACAACAGGCCGGGCGCCAAGGTCTCGGAAGGCGTGCGCGAATCGTTCTGGCTGCAGAGCTCGATGGCCGGCTTCCCGGCCTCGTATTTCTGCATCAAGGCCTTCTCGGAGACTGACCTCACCGAGGATCTGAAGAAGATCGACGTGCCGACGCTGATCCTGCACGGCGACGACGATCAGATCGTGCCGATCGGCGCCTCGGCGATGCTGTCGTCGAAGCTGGTCAAGAACGCAAAGCTGAAGGTTTACAAGGGCGCGCCGCACGGCATGTGCACGACGCTCAAGGACCAGATCAACGAGGATCTCCTCGCCTTCCTCAAGGACTGACCGCGAGGGCGCCACGGCGAGGGGTGCGCCTGCCCGGCGTTCCGCATTGCGCGCGGACCCGAACAGGCGCACCCTCGCCGTGCCGGTGCCGCGACAACGTGGGAGGCCTGCCATGTCGACGAACCAACCCGATATCCAGGGGTTTCAGCGCGCGGTCGAGACCTCGCTGCGCGAGCATTGGAAGGTCTTCCTGATCGAGGGCATCATCCTCGTGATCCTCGGCGCCTTGGCCATCCTCATTCCGCCGCTCGCCACGCTGTCGGTGACGATCTTCCTCGGTTGGCTCTTCCTGATCAGCGGGGTCGTCGGCCTCGTCACCACTTTCCAGGCGCGGCAGGCGCCGGGGTTCTGGTGGTCGCTGCTCTCGGCCGTGATCGGCATCCTCGCCGGCATCGCGCTGATCGGCTGGCCGCTGAGCGGCGCCGTATCGCTCACCCTGGTCGCCATCGTCTTCTTCGCGGTCGAAGGCTTCGCCACCATCATGTACGCGCTCGAGCACAAGCGCGAGCTCAGTGGACGCTGGGGCTGGATGCTGGTCAGCGGCATCGTCGATCTCTTCCTCGCCGCGGTCATCTTCGCCGGATTGCCCGGCACCGCCGCCTGGGCGATCGGGCTGCTGGTCGGCATCAACATGATGTTCGGCGGCGTCGCGCTCATCATGATGGCGCTGCACGCCCGCGAGGCCTAGCAGTGAGGCGGCCTCGGCGCGTTGAAGCGGCTGGGCATTCCCCTATCTTTTT
>WNFC01003576.1_pt1 | contig 16833 bp, 18 predicted proteins | sample 5400541 | NCBI WGS metagenome assembly WNFC01 (sample SAMN13153342, study PRJNA577476) | soil metagenome | isolation source: 120 cm saprolite under Douglas fir tree site 2 hole 2 replicate 1 | place: USA:California | collected 2015-04-18
GCCGACTAACGTATGGGAACCGGGCGCGCGGCTTTCATCAGGGCCAGAGCACTCATGCGCTCACCAACAGGCCGGTTATAGTCACGCAGTCCTTCCTGTGCCCATCCTTGTTGCAGTTTCGGGGAAGTCCTTATAGTTCGAGTTGAGCGGCCGGCCACGCTGCCTGTGCCGCGGCCAGACGCGGCCCACGATGATCCACGGTCCGCTCCAACGTGTTGTTAGACCGCATCATGTCTGCACCCGCTCCGCTGCTTCCTTTGAGGTAACGACGGGATGAACTTCGAAATCGACGAGATCGGACCAATGGCTCATCCAGTCTTCGAGAAGGGCACGATCCGCGGTCTCCATGACTTGATAGCACGTCGACAGATCATCGGTGACCCAACTCGAGATGTAGGACAACCCCTCGGGCGCCATTCGGCCGCGCTCTCTGAACCGGCGGTAGACGGGCGCTGCATCGGAATTTCGGAAGCGCTCCAGAACCATGTATAGAGCCACGACGGTTACTCCCCGATATCGTTAGCAAGTGTGATGATGATGCGGTCTAACTTAAAGTCGACCGCCGAAAAGCGGTGTCTGGATACCCCATTCTGCGCCGACACTTGTCATCCTTCAACGGGATCAATCCGTTGTGGAGGCTTGGCACACTAAATGCCCCGATAAAACCCCGATTCGCATGCGTCACGCAGAAAAGCCTCACTTGCCGCTCCAAGCCACAGTCAAGCCGAGGCTCCTGGATCAGGTGCGCGGCGTGCTGCGCCGCAAGCACTACAGCATCCGTACCGAGCAGAGCTACGTTGATTGGATCCGGCGTTTTATCCTGTTCCATGGCAAACGGCACCCGTCGCAGATGGGCAAAGCCGAAGTATCCGCTTATCTTACCCACTTGGCCGTGCAGCGAGACGTGGCGGCGTCCACTCAGAACCAGGCGCTTTCGGCGATTTTGTTTTTGTATCGAGATGTCCTCGAGCAGGAGCTGGAGTGGATCGAGGGTTTCGAGCGGGCCAAGCGCCCGGCGCGGCTGCCGGTGGTGTTGACCCCAGCCGAGACGCGCGCCGTGCTCGCGCAGCTCGAAGGCACGAAGTGGCTGATGGCAAGCTTGCTCTACGGTTCGGGCCTGCGCTTGATGGAATGCCTGAGGCTGCGGGTGAAGGACGTTGATTTCGGCTACGGGCAGATACTGGTTCGCGACGGCAAAGGTGCCAAGGACCGCGTCACCATGCTGCCGCAGGCGCTGATCGAACCGCTCCAGGCGCATCTTGAAAAAGTGCGCGCCTTGCACCGGCGCGACTTGGGGGCGGGTTACGGAGAGGTCTATCTTCCGTACGCCTTGGAACGCAAGTTTCCGCGCGCGCCCAGGGAATGGGGTTGGCAGTACGTTTTTCCTTCGCGCAAGCTCTCCGCGGATCCGCGCAGCGGCGCCATGCGCCGACACCATCTCGATGAAGATGTGCTGCAACGGGCGATCAAAGAGGCGGCACGCAACGCGGACGTACGCAAGCCGGTCAGCTGCCATGCGTTTTCGCCATTCTTTCGCCACGCACCTGCTCGAAAACGGCTACGACATCCGCACGGTGCAGGAGCTACTGGGGCATTCGGACGTCTCGACGACGATGATCTACACCCACGTCATGAACAAGGGTGGTCGCGGAGTGCGAAGCCCGCTCGATGGCGCTGCTTCTGCCGAGCGCCGCAGAGGACAAACGATGCGAGACGGCACGGCGTAGAACACTGCGCGCAAAGCGCCGCTATGTGCCCGTTCGTCCCGCCGGATCCTGCCGGTAGAAGAACGCGAACTGCCGGTACAGCTCCGGCCAGTCGCGCGCGAGCACCGCGGACTCGGTGAAGAAAGCTTCGCTCATCACGGCGAAGAACTCGGCCGGGTGCTCGGCCGCGTATTCGTCGATGAAGGTCGGACGACCTGAGTCCACTTCGTTGCAAAAACGTTCGTAGGCTCCTTCGAGAATCTTGCGCCATTTCGCGGCGTCCATTCCGGCGCGCGCCGCCGGAAAATCCGCGTCGCCCGCTCCATTCATGTGAATCTTGTGCGCGAATTCGTGGATCACCACGTTGTAGCCGCGCTCGGCCAAGCCCACGTCCTCCCAGGAGAGGATCACCGGCCCGCCCGGCCAGGCTTCGCCCGCAAGCTCATCATCGAAAGTGTGGACGATGCCGTTCTCGTCCATTTCCTCTTTGCGTACGCGGAATTCGCCTGGATAGACGACGACGCCGACCCAGCCGTCGTAGACGTCCAACCCGAGATTGAGAATCGGCAGGCAGGCCTGCGCGGCGATCGACAGGCGCGCTTCGTCGGTGAGCTGAAGGCCCTGCGCGCCATGCATTTCCTTCTCCGCGAGAAAGACGACGACGAGCTGCTTGAGCCGTGTCGTTTCCTCGTCCGACAGGCCGCGGAGAAAGGAGAGCTTCGAAGCGACTCGCGTCCACAGCGCTTCGTCGATACGGGCGCTCTTCAGCACGCGCTTGCGGCGCCAGTCGCGCAGAAAGCCCATCTAGCGTTTCGAACTGAGCACCACGCCACCGATCACGAGGGCAAATCCGGCGAGGTGATAGAGATACAGCAGCAGGGTGGGCAGCATCCGTCGCTGCAGGAGGGTGTCGGGCATCGGGGGTCTTGGAAAAAGCGGATTATCCGGGACAGTACTCCTGAATGCCATAGCGTGGGATAAACTCCGAGCATGGTTTCCACTACGCGCTCAGATCTCGCCAGCGCAGGCGAATCCGATGCCATGTATTCCGGGTTGGCGGACGAGGAGCGTCGCGCGCTCGCGCGCGCACGCGAATTCGCGGCGAACCTCTACGGCGAAAAGCTGCTCGGTACGGGCGAATCCGCTTACGAGCACGCTCTGGGAGTCGCTCGCAACGTCGCCGAGCTCAGGCTCGACGCCGACGCGCGGGCCGCGGGGCTCCTTTTCGCCGCACCCGCATATCTCCCCGGAGCCGAGGAAAAGCTGAAGGAATCGTTCGGCGCGGCGATTGCCTCGCTCGTCGCCGGCATCACCCGGCTCAACCAGCTGCGGGTCGTCATGAAGACGGCGGCCGTGGGCAAGGATTCCGGGCCGCAGGCCGAGGTGCTGCGCAAAATGCTGCTCGCCATGGTGGAGGATATCCGCGTGGTGCTGCTGCGCCTTGCGAGCCGCACCCAGACGCTGCGCTGGCTCGCGCGCGCCCCGGATGCCGAGCGAGCGCAGCTTGCGCGCGAGACGCTCGACATTTACGCGCCGCTCGCCAATCGCCTCGGCGTGTGGCAGCTCAAGTGGGAGCTGGAAGACCTCTCGTTCCGCTACCTCGAGCCCGAGCTCTACAAGCGCATCGCCGGTCTGCTCGAGGACCGCCGCAGCGAGCGCGAGCGCTTCGTCGAGCAGGCGATCGGCGCGCTTGCCGACGAGCTCGCCCGCGCCGGAGTCCCGGCAGAGATCACCGGGCGGCCGAAACACCTCTACAGCATCTACAGCAAGATGCGAGAAAAGTCGCTCGATTTCTCGCAAATTCATGACGTGAGCGGCCTGCGCGTGCTGGTGGGCGAGACGAAGGACTGCTACACGGCGCTCGGGGTCGTGCACAATCTGTGGACGCCGATCCCGAGGGAATTCGACGACTATATCTCGCGGCCGAAGGCGAACCTCTACCGTTCGCTGCACACGGCGGTGATCGGTCCGGAGGGGAGGGCCCTCGAAGTGCAGATCCGCACCCGCGAGATGCACCGCGACGCGGAGCTGGGCGTGGCCGCGCACTGGCGCTACAAGGAAAGGGCAAAGCGCGCAACCGGCAAAGGCGATCCCTTCGACGAGAAAATCGCCTGGCTGCGGCAGATGCTTGCGTGGCGCGACGAGATCGTCGACGCCTCGGACTGGATCGAGCAGTCCAAGCACGCTGTGCTCGACGACACCGTCTACGTGCTCACGCCCCAGGGTAAGGTCATCGACTTGCCGCAGGGGGCGACGCCCGTGGACTTCGCGTACGCGCTGCACTCCGACATCGGCCACCGCTGCCGCGGCGCCAAGGTGAACGGGGCCATCGTCCCGCTCGATTATCGGTTGAAGAATGCGGAAGCGGTCGAGATCATTACCGCCAAAACCGGAGGCCCGAGCCGCGACTGGCTCAATCCCGCGCTCGGCACCATCAAAAGCTCTCGCGCGCGCAACAAGGTGCGCCAGTGGTTCAACAGCCGCGAGATCGCGAGCGTTGTCGCGGCCGGCCGCGCCGCGGTGGAGCGCGAGCTGCAGCGCGAAGGAAAGCGCGCCGCGAGCCTCGAGGATCTGGCAAAGCGCCTCGGTTTTGACGAGCCCGATGAGCTTTTTGCGGCGGTCGGGCGCGAGGAAGTCGGCTCGCGGCAGCTGCAGACCGCGGTGCGCGGCGGGACGGAACGGACGCCCTCGCCGGAAATTCCGCCGCACCGTGCCCGGGCCGGACCATCGAGCAGTGGGATTCTCGTCGTCGGCGTCGAGCGCCTGCTCACCCAGCTTGCGCACTGCTGCAAGCCCGCGCCGCCCGACCGGATTTCGGGATTCGTCACCAAGGGGCGGGGCGTGTCGGTGCACCGGCGCGACTGCACGAGCCTCGCTCGCCTCGTCGAACGCTTTCCCGAGCGCATCATCGGCGCCGATTGGGGCAAGCGCGGCGCTCAGGCGTACCCCGTGGACATCGTCGTTCGCGGTAACGACCGGCAAGGGCTGCTGCGCGACGTGACCGAAACGCTGGTACGGGAGAAGACCAACGTGATCGCGGCGAAGACGCAGACCCGCAACGACATCGCATCCATGTACTTCACCGTCGAAGTCGAAGACATCGACCAGTTGCAGCGCGCCCTGTCCGCGATCGAGGACGTGCGCGGTGTTCTCGCTGCCGCGCGGCGCTGACCAGACCCGGCCCAGAAATTGCTCCCCTTTCCCTTCCGCAACCCGGACGGAGGGAACGTGAAAGTCTTGCCCAAGGAGGAGCTCAGGGATTTGGCCGCAAAAAACGGCTGGTCCGAGGCTTTCGCGGAAGGCTACCTCGATGGCACCGCGACACGCAGATACGGTGCGCAAACTCCAAACTATCCCCTGGGCGACCTGGACGAGTATCGCCAGGGATTTCTGGCCGGCTACTCCTTAACAAGGATGAAAAGATGTTGAGGCACGATCTGACTCCGGCGGCTTACACCTAGCGCGTCGCCTCGAATCAGCGTCACTGGCACGGTGCTTGCTGACTTGAGGGTGGGTATCACTTCGGGAACCGGTAATGGGAACAGTGACAGAGTTCAAGGCCCTCGGGAATGAGGGTCCTTCGGCCGCTTATACCAACGGAGTCGCGGACGGGCAGTCGGCCCGCGCCGTAGGCAGCGCGCTTACTCTCTATCTTCAGGTGGGAATCGACGATTACGCCAGGGGTTTCCGCGCGGGGTTTTTTGGTCAGGTGAGCCACGCCGGGACCGCGGACAAGCGATAACTCGTTCGCAACGCGGGTTGGCCATAGAGGAAGATTCAACGAACGCAGGGTGTGCGGGATCCGACACTTTTTGACGCCTGGTCAACATGAACGAAAAGCCCGCGCACGAAGCCCGGGCTTTTTTGCTTGGTGAGTATGTCTCGGCTCAATGCATCGGCAACAGCCGGTGCGCCGCGCCGTCGAGGATCCGAGCCGTCCCGCGCATCGCGCGCGCCGCGGCTTGACAGATCTTCGCAAGCGCGTACTTGACGGAGCCCCAGGCCTCGATGCCCAGGTCGAGCAACGCATCGAGCCGCTCCGCAGCCTCGAAGCTTGCCGCGTGGCGACGCTGCACGTTGGGCGGCAAAGAAGCAAGGGCGTCCTTCCAGAACAAAGTAGTCATGGTTTTCCTCTTGGTTGGAAATTGTGAGCTGTCGCACGGCGCAGCGTTCGTACTGCGGACGTTATGCCGACGTCATAGCGATTTCTGTGCCACACCTGACTATCCTTGTGAATTCAAGGCCAACGCTGTGGCGCAACTCGGCTGATAGCGGGCAAAACCGTCGTCAAATTACGACGCGGACCACCAGCGGATTTGGCAATCGACTGATTTATGGATTGTTCTGGTGTCGCCTGCCGACAACAACGGCGGAAGATGAGTTAGCCCGGCTGGTAGAATGCGCCGCGTGTGCCCGCGCTTCCGCTCGATCCGACTGTGATCTTTCAATAGTCAAAGGGTTAGCGTACAAGTGCGCATTCTGCTCAGCAATGACGACGGGTACTTCGCTCCCGGCATCGCGATCCTTGCAGAAACGCTCTCCGGCCTTGCGAGCATCACCGTGGTCGCGCCCGAGCGCGACCGCAGCGGCGCCTCCAACTCGCTCACCTTGGATCGGCCGCTTTCGGTGCGCAAATCCGCGAACGGCTTCCAGTTCGTAAACGGCACGCCGACGGACTGCGTTCACCTCGCTGTGACCGGATTGCTCGAGGAGATGCCCGACATGATCATCTCCGGCATCAATCTGGGCGCAAACATGGGCGATGACACCATCTACTCGGGCACCGTCGCAGCAGCGACCGAAGGCTATCTGCTCGGCATCCCGTCGCTGGCGATCTCGCTCGCGAGCAAGGCCGGGAGGCACTACGACACCGCTGCACGCGTGACGCGCGAGCTGGTCGAGCGCTTCCAGAGGCGGCCTCCACGCGAGCCCGTATTGCTCAACGTGAACGTCCCTGACGTTGCCTACGAGGCGCTGCAGGGTTTCGAAGTGACGCGGCTCGGCAAACGCCACAAGGCCGAGCCCATGATCAAGACCAAGACTCCCCGCAACGAGACGGTGTACTGGGTGGGCGCTGCGGGGAGTGCGCAGGACGCCGGGCCCGGGACAGATTTTCACGCCGTCGCGTCCGACTGCGTGTCGCTCACGCCGCTGCAGATGGACCTTACGCATCAGGAGCAGATTCCGGTGATCAAAACGTGGCTAACGGCCGAATAGTGCTCCAGAAAACCCGCGGCATCGGAATGACCTCGCAGCGCACGCGCGACCGCATGGTCGCGCGCCTGCGGGAGAAAGGCATACGCGATGAGGTGGTGCTCGCCGCGATGGCCGCCATTCCGCGCCATATTTTCATCGAGGAAGCGCTCGCCAGCCGCGCCTATGAGGATACCGCCCTGCCGATCGGCTTCGAGCAGACCATCTCGCAGCCCTTCGTGGTGGCGCGCATGATCGAAGCCTTGCGCGGAGAAGTGCCTCTCGGAAACGTGCTCGAAATCGGAACCGGATGCGGTTATCAAGCGGCATTGCTCGCGCGGCTCGCGAAAGAAGTTTATTCGGTCGAGCGCATTGCGGGATTGCTCGAAAAGGCGCGCGGCAACCTGCGCCCTTTGCGTCTGTCGAACCTGAGGTTGGTGCACGCCGACGGCACGCGGGGATTGCCCGAAGCGGCGCCCTTCGACGGCATCATCGTCGCAGCGGCGACGCCCGGGATTCCCGGCGCGCTTTTGCAGCAGCTTGCGCCGGGTGGCAGAATGATCGTGCCCGTGGGAAGCGGCGATCAGGCGCTGTGCCTCATCGAGAAGACTCCGAGCGGATTGACGGAAAAATGGCTCGACGCCGTGCATTTTGTGCCTTTGAGAGGAGGCAAGCAGTGAAGCTGGCCAGGATTTTTTTCGCGGTACTCGCGTGCGCGTCTCTGGCCGGATGCGCGGCCTCGTATCGGGCACCGGTCGTCGAACGGACCGTCGCGCGCCCCTCCGCCGCAAAGCCCGCGGCGCCCCCCGCGGAGCAAAGGCCCGAGAGCTATACCGTCAAACGCGGCGATACCCTTTACAGCATCGCGCTCGACAACGGTCTCGATTATCGGGAACTCGCCGCCTGGAACAACATTACCGATCCCGCCGCCATCAAGGCCGGGCTCGTGCTGCGTATGCGGCCGCCGGGGCAGGCAGTTGCGGCGCAGCCGGAGGGCGGGGCGCAAGTCCAGCCGGAGGCCCGCGTGCAGGTGCAGCCCGTGACCGTACCGGGCTCGGTGGAGGCACGCTCGCTCGGCGCGGATCCGCGGGCTGCCGTGGAGCCGCGGGCAGGAACGGAGCCGCCGCGGGTCGCCGGCGATCTCAAGACCGGCCCCAAGGCGATGAAGCTGCCCTATTCCGAGGAAAACCTCGCGATGCTGTTGCGGCAGACCCCCCCGGCGCCGACGCCGGAACCGGTGCCGCCGCAGCCGAGCGCCGAGGATGGGCAAGACACAGTGGCCTGGATCTGGCCGGCCGGGGGCCGTGTTCTCGCGGGATTCTCCGAAGCGACCAACAAGGGCGTGGATATCCTCGGCAAGATCGGCGATCCGGTCTTTGCCTCGGCGTCAGGACGCGTCGTCTATAGCGGAACCGGGCTGCGCGGCTACGGTAAACTCGTGATCATCAAGCACAACCAGACCTATCTGTCCGCCTATGCACACAATAGCAACCTGCTGGTGAAGGAAGGACAGAACGTGGTGAGGGGCCAGAAAATCGCCGAAATCGGCAATACCGATTCCTCCCAGGCGAAGCTTCATTTCGAGATCCGGCGTCTCGGCAAGCCGGTCGACCCCCTTAAATTCCTTCCGGACCGGCCGTCGTGAATTCGCGCGCGCCAGAGCACGAACTCCAGGCGGATTGGGCCGGGAGCGACCTCGCCGCCGCCGTCGAGCCGGCCTCTACCGTCTCCGAGGAGCCCGGGCGCGTGGCGCCCGATGGGGCCGCAGAAAGCCCCTCGCGCAGGGAGCCGGGTGAAGATGCACCGGAAGCCGATGCCCTCAGCGACGCGACCCAGCTCTATCTGCATCAGATCGGTCTCAATCGCTTGTTCACGCCCGCGGAGGAGCTGCATTTTGCCCGGCGTTCCGTCGCGGGGGATTTCTCCGCCCGGCAGAAAATGATCGAGCATAACCTGCGCTTGGTGGTCAACGTCGCCAAGGCTTATCTCAACCGAGGCATGCCGCTTCTGGACCTCGTGGAGGAAGGCAACCTCGGGCTGATGCACGCGCTCGACAAGTTCGATCCCGAGCGTGGCTTTCGGTTTTCCACCTATGCCACCTGGTGGATCCGGCAGAACATCGAGCGCGCCATCATGAACCAGTCGCGCACCATCCGGCTGCCGGTGCACGTGATCAAGGAATTGAACACCGTGCTTCGCGCGAAGCGCCATTTGGAGGCGCACGCCGAGCGCGAGCCGACCGCGGAGGACATCGCGCACCTCGTCGGCAAGGACGCCGGTGAAGTGCGTCGGTTGCTGTCGCGCAGCGAGCACATCGCTTCCCTCGATGCGCCGCTCGATGTCGATCCGCTGCTCTCGATCGGCGAGTCGATCGCCGACGAGAGCAGCGTGGGCCCGGAGCTGCAACTGCATGCGAACGAAATCGAGTCGCTCGTTCGCGAATGGATCTTGCAGTTGAACGACAAGCAACGCGCCGTGATCGAGCGGCGTTTCGGCTTGAACGGAAGGGAATTGCTCACGCTCCAGCAGCTCGCCTCGCGGCTCATGCTCACGCGCGAGCGCGTGCGCCAGATTCAGCTCGAGGCTCTTGCGCAGCTGCGGCGCATCCTGCGCCGGCGCGGGCTGTCGAGGGACGTGCTTCTCTAGAGCATCAGCGGACGTCGTCCGCGATGGTGTTTGGGGGATTGCGCTTCAAAGCAGTGCCGTCGCCTTCAACGTTGATGGCCTGCGCGAACTCGATGTTCTTCGTGAGCTCCTCCAGGTACAGGTGCTGCCCGCCGAAGTGATCCCGCGCGTACTTGTGGGCCCCGCCGAGATCCGCGTCGAGGCGCCTGCTCGCGCCCTGATAGAAATGCGGGGTCTTCCTCACCAGGTCATCTCCCGATTCGTACAGGACTTCTTCATTTCCGTCGGGAAGACGCTTGCGGGCGATACCGCCGGCGAGGAATTCGGGATAAAGCCGGTCGCGGCATTTTTCCAGGTAGCAGCGGTCCGACATCTGTGCGATGATGTCCGCCGAGCCGAGCAGGCTGCCGAGCAGCTTGTAGCCAAGAGACGGCACTTTGATTTCGGCGACCGGGATCTCGTAACCGGTGAAGTGGATCAGCGAAGCGGCGACGTCGGCCACCTCGCCCATTCCGATCTTGGGCAGGTAATCCCTGAGAAAGCGCGCGCCGCGGGAGACGTGGGTCAGCGTCAGCTCGCCTCCGTTCCTGTGCTGCCTGTCGTCGAGCGTTCGTATGTAGCCGCAGTCGTGAAACAGGGCCGTGATCACGCCCAGCCGGAACATCGCTGCGTCGAGCGGCTCCAGGCCCATTCGGGCGCGCTCGTAACCGTCGATCAGCCGCGCCATCGCGAGCGTGACCTCGAGCACGTGCTGGATGTCGTGATAAGCGGTATCGCAGGCGTGGTACCCCGGGCGGTCCCCGCGATACATCGTGGTGAGGTCCCGGAAAGCCCGGTCGATCTGCGCAGGCGCCGCCTTGGGATACAACTCGAGGAAAATCCGGTTTACTTCCGAGTTGACGAGCGCCGAGTCGGTGGTGTTCACCCGGCAAGAAACATCGTACTCGTTACCGCGACGGTTCACTTGCACTTGAATTGCGTCCTCCGACTGGCTTGCCCCTGGAGGGCAAGCCGAGGGCATTTTACCGCCCATTCCCGGGAGAAGGGTCCGGAAAACGTGAATTATTTGGCATTCGCATCCGCATTCTCAAGGTCGGCCGACTAGGTCTTGAGGGTAAAGGGGTTGAAGTCCGTATCCCTGTCGTAGTAATCCTCCTGTTCGGCGCGCTTCAGCCAGCCGACAACGGTGTATGTCAGCGGCGTAAAAGCCACTTCCAATCCGACCTTGGAAACGAATTGCACCAGCATGATCTGCGGCAGTCTGTCATCGGGAATCAGCCCGCTTCCATAGAATGCGAGCGGATAAAAAATCAGGGAATCGACGCCCTCGCCGAAGATCGTCGAGCCGATGGTGCGCGTCCATAGCCACCGGCCCCGCGTGAGAATTTTCATCTTCGCCAGCACGAACGAGTTGACGAACTCCCCGCACAGGAACCCGATCAGGGAAGCCGCTGCAATTCGCCAGGTCGAGCCGAAGGCGATTTCGTAGGCCGCCTGGTTCTTCCAAAAAGGCGCCGGGGGCAAGCCGACCACGATCCAGGCCATGATAGCGGCGAAAGCAAGGCCCGCGAAGCCGGCCCAGATCACGCGTCGGGAACGGGCGTAGCCATAGACCTCGGTGAGGATGTCGTCGAACACGTAGGAAATCGGAAAAAACAGCACGCCGGCCCCGAACGACATGATCCCGATCAGTGGGAGGTCGAACTGCGCGACCTTGGCAGGGCCGATCAGGTTCGAGCAGATCAGCACCGTGACGAACGCCGCCATGATGAATTCATAGTAGCGGTAGGAACGCGGGTTCATGAATTTTCCTTGCCGGGATTGGGCGGTGGAGCGGGCGATCCGGGTCTCGCCCGGGCTAGCTCCGTTGCGAGATCCATCACTGCCGCGGCATAGAGGTTGGATCGGTTGTAGCGCGTCAGGACGAAGAAATTCTGCAGCGTCACCCGGAAGTCGGACGGCTGGCCCGGCGTTTCCAGCTCGATCAACGCGCAGCGGGTGTCCGGAGCCATGGGAACGGCGAGTTTCACGCCGAACCCCGGAAGCTCGGCGACGCGGTTGGCCGGCGTGACTCCCGCCTCGGCGAGCTTTCGCCAGGCCTCACCGCTAACCTGGGCGGAGAAAGCCACCGGCTCCCCTCGGGCCCATCCGTGAGCCTTCAGGAAATTACCGATGCTGCCGATGGCGTCCGCTGGGCTCGTCGCGAGATCGCTCAGTCCGTCGCCGTCGTAATCCACCGCGAAACGCCGGTACGATCCCGGCATGAACTGGGGAATGCCGATCGCCCCCGCGTACGATCCCTTGAAGCGCAGGGGATCGATTTTTGCCTCGCGGCTGAGCATCAGGTAGTTCTCCAGCTCGCCGCGGAAGAACTGTGCGCGCTTCGGGTAATCGAACGCGAGCGTGGCGAGGGCATCGATAACCCGGTAGGTCCCGATATTGCGGCCGTAAGTGGTCTCTACGCCGATGATGCCCACGATGATTTCCTCGGGCACGCCGAATTCGCTCGCGGCGCGCGCGAGTGGCACGGCGTTGCGGTTCCAGAACTGCACGCCCGCCTCGACGCGCTGGGGGTTGATGAATATCGCCCGGTAAGCCTGCCAGGAGGCGAGCGCGGTCTCGGCGGGCTGCTCCATCGCCTTGATGATCGCGGGCTGGAACTGCGCCTTGCCGAAGACCCGGTTGAGTTCCCTGCGGGTGAAACCATGCTTCTTCATCATTTCGGCGATGAACTGCTTCACTTCCCTGCGGTGCGGGTAAGCCGGAGGATCTGCGGCGACGACCGAGCCGACCTGCAGCGCGAGGGTCGCGGCAACGAAGAACCCGTGACAAGCCTTCAAAGACCGAATTCCCGAACCAGGTGCTTCAGGCGGGCGATCGAGCGGGCGTCGGGGCGCGGGCCATAGCGCTGATCGACGTAGAGGGCGGCGATCGCGCGCACGGCGTTCTCGCACGCAGGGAGCGCAAGTGCGATGCGCCTCGCATAGTCGAGCGGACCCTCGGCGCGCGCGCGCGCAAGGCCCTCGCGAGCGAGCTTGTCGCAGAAGCGCGACCACGCGCGCTGCACCGGATCGTCGCGCCGTATGCCGCGAAGGAGCCAAAGGGCGGTCAGCAGCAGCACCCCGGCCACGCTCCAGAACAGCATCACCGTCATCGTTTGCCAGCTCGGTTGCTGCATCCCCAGCCACGAAAGCATCTCGCGCTGGCGATCGGGGTTGTAACCGAGCACCCACTGGTTCCACTGGTTCGTGAGAGCCTCCCAGTTGTTGCGCAGGCTTTTCAACCAGTTGAGGTTGGTGCGCATGAGGAGCGGCAGTGACGCTCCTCCCGGCGCGGTGGCCGTGATGCCGAGTTCGACTCGGATCGGGACTGCCACGGCGGTGGGATCGACGCGAGTCCAGCCGTTCCCGGCGAGCCACACTTCGGCCCAGGCGTGGGCGTCGGCCTGGCGCACGACCATGTAGCCGTCCACCGGATTGGTGTCTCCTCCCTGGTAACCGGTCACCACGCGGGCGGGCACGCCGGCAGCGCGCATCATAAACACAAAACTCGAGGCGAAGTGCTCGCAGAATCCCTGCCTAGTGTCGAACAGGAACTCGTCCACCGAGTTCCGGCCGAGCGCCGGCGGCTGCAACGTGTACTCGAAGCGGCCGCCGCGGAAGAACTCGATAGCGCGGCGCACGATCGCCCCAGGGTCGGCCAGCGACTCGCGCCACTCGCTCGCGAGCGCGAGCGCACGCGGATTGACGCCGCGCGGGAGCCTGAGTGCGTTGGCGAGGTCTTCGGGACCGCCTCCACTTGCCGCCTGGAATTGGGGAAAGGAGCTCATTTCGTAGCGGATCCGGCTGCGAATCGGCGTCAGGGAGATCACGAGGTACTCGGAGGTGAGGCGCGCGGTCGGCGGGATCCGCGCCGGCATTTCCAGCGCGAACATCCAGTTGTGGTTGTGCGGCTCGAGGGTCACCTCGTAATCGACAGGCGACCCGGCGGACTCGACGCTCATGCTCCGGCGCAGCTGGGGCAGGCCCACGCGCCAGGTGAGGCCGTCGAAATCCGACAGCACCGGGCCGCGCCAGTAGAGCCGGGCTCGCGGGGGCGGCTCGGTTTGGAATTTCACCCTGAATGCGATCGCGTCCGACAGGGAGAGGGAGCTGATCGAACCGGGCGACATGGTCTCCGACAGGCCTGTCACGCCGCTGTAGGCGTCCTGCGGCATTCCCCACAGGGGCCCCTGAACCCGAGGAAACAGGAAAAACAGCAGCAACATCACCGGGCCGGCCTGGGCAAGCATGCGGCCGGCTGTTTTCAGCACGTCGACGATGGGCCGCTGCGGCGCGCTGAACCCGACTAGCGCAGTCGTGGTGACGAACACCGTGAGCAGCATCAGCCCCGCGATCGGGATGGACTGGGAGTAGAAAAAGTTGGCCAGCACGACGAAGTAGACGAGAAAAGCCACGACAAAGACGTCGCGCTGGGCGCGCGTCTCAAGCAGCTTGAGGAACAGAAGCAGCACGAGCAGCGTCACCCCCGGATCCCGGCCCATGATCGTGCGATAGGAGAAGAAGACGCCGAGCGCGCCGGCGAAAGTCAGCAGAATCAGCAGCCAGCGCGCGGGCAGGGCGCCGCCGCGAATCGAAACGAAGGCGCGCCAGAAAAGGAGCGCGGCCGCGGTGGCGTCGACCCAAAAGGGCAGCCACAAGGTGTGCGCGGCCACCGTGAGTGTCGCGCCGGCGATGAGCGCAGCGAACGGCAGCGGCGGCAGCGACTCGGCGTATCTCGGCTCAGCCACGGTAGAGCGCAAGCTCTTTCAGACAACGCTCCCGGTGCGGGAATCCCTCGCCGAGGGGCACCTCGACGCCCGGGAGCTTCAGCCCGTAGCGCAGGCCGCGCTCCTCGGCGAGCATGACCCAGCGAGCAAGTCGCGACAGCCGCGCCTCCGTGTGCATGCCCGCGGGGAGTTGATCCCAGTCGAACCAGAGCTCGGAAGCTGCGCGCCCCGCGAACAGCTTGGTGAGCAGGAGCTCGCTCCGGGCCGAGGCCTTCCATGCGATATGACGCGGAGAATCGCTCGCATGGTAGGGTCGCAGGCCCGCGAAATCGTCGGTCCCGGCGCCCGCCGAGATCGCGTCGCCGGTGTCCGAGTCGGAATGCTCAGGGGGCAGCGGGGCCAAATCGGGCCGCGGGTACACGAGCGCGCGCGTGTCCGGCTGCACGTAGCTCCAGGCGCGCATCAGGCCCAGAGGAAACCGCGTATCGACCGTCACCCGCTCGAGCTGCAGCCAGCCCCGCTTCTCGGCTTTCACCGGCAGTGTGACGGAGCGGTGCGCTCGCGCGGGCGCGTCGCAGCTCACCCGGGCTCCGCGGCAGGCGAGATCGAGCGAATGGCGATCGAAGTCGCTCTTGTTCTCGAATACAAGCTCGAACTGCGCCGTGTCCCCTGCGAACACGGGCGCCACGCGCCCGGCGCTCACGTAAAGGTGCGCAAGATTCCTGAAGGTGTGCAGGATCGAAACGATGCCCAGGCCCGCGAGCAGGAACGTGAGCACGTAGCCGAGGGAGAGGTTGTAATTGATCGAGCCGATCAGCATCAGGATCACGGCAACCCCGAAGGTCAAGCCGTGACGCGTGGGCAGGATGTAGACGCGGCGCTGGCTTAGGAACACCACGCCCGGTTCCGGCGCGTGGCGTCCGAACACCCACTGGAAGAAATTGTAGGCCTGCGAATACTGCAGCACCCGGTCGAGCTTCACGGGATGGGCACGGCGGAGATCAGGCCGTTCGCCTTGTCGACGCTCGAGACGCGAACCCCGTCGTGCACGGGCCGCAAGCGGTGGCCGGCCACGCCGGGGAGCACGGCCTGCACGTCCTCCGGGACGACCTTGTCGCGGCCTTCGATCAGCGCCCAGGCGCGCGAGGCGTGCAGCAGGGCGAGCGCCGCGCGCGGAGAAAGGCCCGTCGCGTACTCGGGCGAGCGCCGCGAGTGCTCGACGAGCGCCTGGATGTAATCGAGAAGCGGCGCCGCGGCGTGCACGGTCTTCACCATCGCCTGCAGATCCATGAGATCGCCCGGCGCGAGGCACGCGTCGAGCCCGGCGATCATGTCGCGGCGGTCCGCGCCTTGGAGCAGGGTGCGTTCGGCGTCGCGATCGGGATATCCGAGCTCGATCCGCATCAGGAACCGGTCGAGCTGGGATTCGGGCAGCGGAAAAGTGCCCACCAAGTGCGAAGGGTTCTGCGTCGCGACGACGAAGAAGGGCTCGGGGAGCTTTCGCGTCTCGCCTTCGGTCGTGACCTGGTGCTCCTCCATCGCCTCGAGAAGCGCCGACTGGGTCCTGGGCGTGGCGCGGTTCACTTCGTCGGCGAGGATCAGCTGCGAAAAAATCGGCCCCGCGTGGAACCTGAAGGTGGAGTTTTCGCGCTCGTATACCGATACACCGATGATGTCGGCGGGGAGCATGTCGCTGGTGAACTGGATGCGGTGAAAATCGAGCCCGAGGAGCTTCGCGAGCACCTGCGCGAGCGTGGTCTTGCCGACACCGGGCAGATCTTCGATCAGGAGGTGCCCGCTCGCGAGCAGGCAGGCGAGCGCGAGACGGATCTGGCGCTCCTTGCCGAGAATTATTTTTCCCGCTTGCTGAACGACGCCCTGAATGAGCGGATAGGACATCCGATTTGGCTGCGCCTGAAATCCGTCTGTTAAAATCGTGAGTCTACTGGAAAGCCGATATGATTGGACGGAAGGAATAAAGTTCATGGCGACGGCGTTTATCACCCATGCCGACTGCACAAGGCACGACATGGGCCGCCACCACCCGGAGAGCCCGGCGCGACTCGCCGCGATCGAAGACCACCTCATCTCCTCGGGGCTTGCGGGACTGCTCGAGCGCCACGATGCGCCCGCGGCCAAGATGAGCGAGCTCGCCCGAGTGCACCCTGTGGAATACATCGAAGCGATCCGCGAGGCCTCGCCGCGGAGCGGAATCGTGCACCTCGATCCCGACACCGCGATGTCCCCGCACACCTGGGATGCAGCGCTTCACGCGGCGGGGGCCGCGGTGCTCGCCACGGACCTCGTGATCGGCGGACGCGCCGACAGCGCGTTTTGCGCGGTGCGCCCGCCCGGCCATCACGCGACGCGCACCCGCGCCATGGGGTTTTGCCTCTTCAACAACGTCGCCGTCGGAGCCAAGCACGCGCTCGAGCAGCACGGCGTCGAGCGCGTGGCGATCATCGACTTCGACGTGCACCACGGCAACGGCACCGAGGACATCTTCAGCGACGACGAGCGCGTCGTGATGGCGAGCATTTT
>WNFC01004423.1_pt1 | contig 16830 bp, 14 predicted proteins | sample 5400541 | NCBI WGS metagenome assembly WNFC01 (sample SAMN13153342, study PRJNA577476) | soil metagenome | isolation source: 120 cm saprolite under Douglas fir tree site 2 hole 2 replicate 1 | place: USA:California | collected 2015-04-18
GCCGAAGCAATACGCTATCTCATCCATTTTGTCGCCGATCTGCATCAGCCACTGCATGCCATCACCAATGCCGACAACGGCGGAAATTGTGTCCCGGTGAAATATTTTCACCATGAACCGCTTCTCAATTCGCTCCATCCGGAACGTGAGGATTATTCTCCCAATCTTCACCAAATCTGGGACACGGAGATTGTGGAGCGCGACATGGAAATCTCCAACCCGTTTCGGTACGCGGACGAACTGGACGAAAAGTTTCGCGCGGAGAGCGCCGCCTGGGAAGCTGCCGGCATCCATGTGGACAACTGGGCCTGGGAGAGCCACGAGCGAGGGGAAACCGCCATCTACGATGCCTTCCCGGAAAAAATCGGCATCGAACCGGACATGAAATTGAAGAGCTGTGCCGAAAACAATCACATGGGAAGGCGAATGTTCGAGAAGCGTCTTGCCGTCGGCGAGGCTTATCAAACCAACGCCGCCAAGGCCGTGGAAGCAGGCCTGGCGGAAGCTGGCGTGCGTTTGGCGATGATTCTGAACGAGGCAGCTAAGGCTGCGAATTAGGATTCGTCCGTCAAGGTTTCGAAGCGGGAGACTCGGCCGGCGGAGCAGTCCCGCCCAGTGATTTGATGTACCGCACGAGCTGCCAGCGCTGGGGTTCCGGAAGCTTCGACCAAACAGGCATCCCCTTTCGAACGACTCCATTCGTCAAGATCCAGAAAACAGCGCCTGGCGTGGTGTCCTGAACTTCCGCAGCGCGGAGGCTTGGCCCCTTCTTGCCACCGCGCGCAGCGTCACCATGACATTCAGCGCAGCGCTGTTCGAAAAGAACGGCGCCCGCGGCAACGGCGTCGGGATCATTTTGCAATGGATTTGCGCGGTTCCGCGCTTTCTCGGGTGCCTTTTGCAATTCCGCATAGACGGCCGGATCGTACTTAGGTGCTGCGCCCGTGGGCGATTTGTCGGCATTCTGGCTCCGCGCAAAGACACCAAACAACGCAAGAAATGAAACGCAAACGGCAAGCGCCGCGGCTGTGACTTTCATTTGCGCCCTCCAAAAAGGCGGCTGACCATCGCACCGAAACCGGTTATTTCCCGCGAGACGCCCCAGCGCGTGAGGAATTGGTGGCTGTTGTCGTTCAGACCGAAGCCAGGCGAAATCCGCAAAGTCCAGCTGGAGGGTAGATTCCAAGCCAGAACGGGAGCCAGATAATGCGATGTGTCGTGCAGGCCAAAGCTGTGCCGGTCGCCCAGGCCGCCATACATCTCGACCCCGACGACAAAATTTTGCGGACAGAGCGTGCAGCGCTTCGCGGAAGCCTTTAGGGCGAGGGGGCGGCTGGCGCCCAGGGCATAGCCAAATTCCCAAGGTGAGTTCGAAAGATCCTTGGCAGCGAGGGTGTTCTCCGTGAAGTTCCAGCCCTTGAACGTGCTGGACAAGATGAGCTTCAACTCGATTTCATGGATATGCTCCTTGCGGGCTTCGGCGTTTGAAACCAGGAAGTTTGATTCCACATCATGACCTTCGCCTTCTTTGAGGATCTTGTCTGCGCCGTTCTTGTTTTCATACTCCACGTAGAGCACGGGATTGATGAAGTGTTCGCGCCTCAGGGGCCGGAAGCGATTCTCCCAGCGGAAACCTGTGAACACCGTGCTGTCGTTGAAGGTGGTCTGCCCGTCCAGGTAGAGCTCCGTCGTCCACCAGGCGGTCACTCCGTACTCAAACTCGGCCCAAAACGCATGGAAGTTGTTGCCGCCTCGCTGGGTGCCCAAGGTGGAGAAATACTCGATCTCCAGGTCGCCGGGCTCTTCGAGATAGTGATCATACGCGACAAAGTAAGGGTTCTCCTGGGCGAGGGCAGGAGGCGGAGAGAAAACCGAGAGTACGGAAAGGAAGAAAAAGTCAAACAAAACGAGACGACAGAGCCGGGCCACTGGATCTCCTTGCAAATGAGTTGCATTAAGCAATTAAGACTAGCTTAGTCCGATATGGTTTGCAAACTCTTGTCATCTGGAAGGCGTACCGCATTTGACGCGCGGTTTCGGACAGGGGATCAATTCTAAGCAGCAAGAGAGCCGGGCGTTGACACAAAGGAGCGAGCCCGCCATGCTTTGCGAGCTCCTATTATGACGGCCCCATGAGGAAGCCTGTGGATTCCGCAAACCTGGTGCTCGCGCTGCTAGACGAGGCCTACGAGAAGAAAACCTGGCATGGACCGAACCTCAAGCAGTCCATCAAGGGAGTAACAGCGAAGCAGGCCGCCTGGCGCCCTGGACCGGGCCGACACAACATCTGGGAGGTGATGCTGCATGCCGCTTACTGGAAATATGCGGTGCGCCGAAGAATCGAAGGCGGAAAGCGCGGATCGTTCGCGCTCAAAGGAAGCAATTTCTTCGCAAGGCCAGAAGAGGGCAAGTTAAACGAGGCGGCATGGAGCGCGGATAAGAAGTTACTTGAGCGGGAACACCGGGCTTTGCGCTCGACGGTGGCCAAAGTATTGCACACCGCGCGGGACGCCAAAATGGTGAACCAGTTCTACGGCGTGGCGTTTCACGACATCTATCATGCCGGGCAAATACGGCTTCTCCGCCGCCTGATGGAGCGGTGATTAGCGGGTCAACTTTCGCAGGGACCGGACAAGCGAGGACATGTCCGGAGCGTCCTGGAAAAGGCGAATTGCCGCGATCCCCGACGCCCCGGCAGCGAGACAAGCCGCGGAATTCGCCAGCGTAACGCCGCCGATCGCCAGCACCGGGACGGACACCGCGCGGCAAACTTCCGCGAGCCGCTCAAGTCCTTGCGGCGCGCCGAATGCCGCTTTCGATGGCGTGGCGAAGACCGGCCCAAAAAAAAGATAGTCCGCGCCACCGCTTGCCGCGGATTTCGCAGCTTCCAGCGAGTGGCAGGAAACGCCGATCACGAAATCCCGGTCTTGGGCTTGAGCGTTCGCAAGCCGCTTTGCTTCCGGCAGCGGCAGACTGTTCTCGCTCAGGTGCACACCGCCGGCGTGCTCCGAGAGCGCGACGTCCAGCCGATCATTCACAAGGATGCGTGTTGGAGCCGCGCTGCTGGCAGGCGGTTTTGCGGCCCGCTGCAAAGCTTTTCGAGTGAGCAAGCCGCAGTCTTTCCCCGAAAGATCTTTCTCGCGTATCTGAATCCAATCGACGCCCGCGGCGGCAGCGGCTCCAATTTTCGATAAGAGAGTTTCCTGTGACTCCGGAGATTCGAATGCGGCGAGGCTGTGCCGGTCCGTCACGTAGCAGAGGAGCGTGCCGCGAGATGGCTTATCGAGGCGGGACACGATCAGGCCCTGGGCGCGAACCGACCCAGCCAATTGCAAGAAGGATATCCAACACCCCAACGCCACTCACCGCGCCTCGAAAGGACGGATGAAGAACAATCCGCATCAGCGAAGGATAGTGGCTCAGAAAGAAATTCTGTTCCCAATAGACGGACCATGGCAGATAGAGGAGCATTGCGCCCATTTCGAACGCAAGAACGACCAGCAATGCGCGATAAGCCCGGTTCATGGATGAGCGGAAACTCGTCCTATCAGGAATGGCTCAGGATCGACGGATGGGCTTCTGAAGGGCAGCAATGCGTTCGGCCACGTCACGATAGTCGATATTCATCGCGTAGACCTGGGAGAAACTCTTCAGCGCCGCTTCAGGCTCGCCCGCCGATTCCTGAGCTACGCCCAAATCATACCGCAAGGCGAGCGTGCTTTCCGGATCATTGCCGGGGGTCTGCAACGCGCGCTCATACCAGATGGCAGCGATGGCCGGCTGGCCCTTTTCCATGAATGCCAGTCCAAGAAGCGTGCAGCACTGCATGGTGTAACGAAAGGCGCGGCCGCGATCGCTGGCTTTGGCAACTTTCTGGAACTCGCTAATGGCTTCCTCGAGGAGCCCCATTTCACGAAACGCGATGCCCAGGTTGTAGTGCGTTTCGAGGTCTTCGTCTTCCGCGCCCATCTCACCCAGTTCGGCCCGAAACTCGTCGAACACCTCCTTGAGTAGACCGGACTCGCCAGACGGCGCGGGCACCGCCTCTGGTTTAGCCACGGAAGCCGGCTGGGCATTCGTCATAGTTCCTGAGAATCCCGGCGTTATGTCGCCGATGCCGAGCTGATCGATTTCCTTGGCAAGATCGGCAAGAAACTGATCGGAAGCAAAACCGCTGTCCGCGGGGCGTGCTGACGCGGAGTTTTGACCGACCGGCGCTGGATGCGGTGGAGCAATCGGCTTATCGGGCGGTCTTTGGTCGTAGGCCGGGACCAGGGGCTCCGCTTCCAGTACGAGTTCATATTCCTGTTCGAGTTCGAATTCAGGCTCGCTTGCCTGAGGAGGTTTCTGCGGAACTTTAGCCGGTGGTACCTGTTTGGGCTTGGCCGCCGCGGGCTTCTCTCCCGCTTTTCCGGCGATGCGTTCCGGCTGGAGCGGAACTGCAGGTGCTGCGCCGGCGGCATCGAACGCGACGATCGCCGGTGCATCGGCCGGCGGAGCAATCGGAGGTTCCTCGCCAATCTGAAACTCTTCCACGTGCCCGGGCTCCGCGTGACGCACGGGTCCAGCCGCGGTCTTTGCTGGCACAGGGGCTGGCACAGGGGCGGGAGGTTTGCCAGTTCCCTCGCGAGGACGCGTCTCTTCGAGAAGGGTCGCCCATTCGTCGGACAAATCGACTTCCTGCACCTCGGCCTGCGCTGGAGCGGCGCTGACTTCGACTGGCTCGGGGCGCGCTTCCTTCACGGGAGCAGGTCGGGCAGGCACCGGAGCGGGCGCAGGTTTTTCCGGCGCGGGTTCCGCGGCGATTTCGGGTATCGATCCCTCCACCGGCTGTGATTCGGCGGCTTGTGGGGCCGCCGGTTTTGCCGCAGGAACCGCACTCGCCAATTCCGCATCCGTCAAACCAGCGGCACGCTGGAAGCGGCGGCGCAATTCCCCGAATCGTTCGGAGCTGCGCTGGTCGCCCGTTTCACTATGGATCTGTTCCAGTTGCGCAGCGAGTTCGGCGGTGCGCCGGTCGTCACCTGCGCCGAGGACAAAGTCGAGCAATTTTTCGAGTGTCGGCGTGTGGCGCGGCGCGCGGCGCAGAATGGCCTCAAGCAAACCAATGGCTTTCTGCGTGAGGCCGTAGCTGGCGAACAGGTCGACGTCGGTGAGCGACTGCGCGATGAACTTTTGTGTCTCTTCGTCTAGCGCAGGCTCGGGGGGCGCCACTGGAGGCTTGGCTGCTATTTCGGGAGCGAATTCTTCCTCATCGACGGGCAGCTTGGGAGCAGGGGGCTTGAGAATCTCTGCCTGCAGGTTTTCCTCGGGAAGCTCCTCCGGTTCACCCGGCGCCAAGAGCCCCATTTTGCGGAGCACGCTATTGAGTTTGCGCTTTGCCGAATCGCTCTCTGGATCGCGATCGAGAAGCTGTTCGAAAGTCTTCTTTGCTCGGTCCCATTGATGAGCGGCAACCAGGGCATCCCCCAGATGCGCCAGCGCGTCGGGCAAGCGGAAGGAATCGCTTGTGCGTCCGTAGAGTTCCACGAGCCATTCCAGCGGCCCGATGCTGCCAGGCATGCTTGCCGCCAGCTCATTAAGCAATTTCCCGACAACCTCGTGCTCTCCGGCATCAATCATAGAAAGCCGCGACTTTTCCATGATCTCCATAGCTTTTTCGGCATTCCCGGATTGCAACAGCGATTCCACAACCTTTTGCATCGGCCCAAAATTTTTCTCGTCCGCTTCAAATACGCGATGCGCGAGCGCCGAAGCCTGGTCCCAATCGGAATTCTTGAGATAAAGGTCGAGGAGGAGTTCGGTCTGTTCGCCGCCCTTCTCGAGATCGGCCGCCTGTTCCAGAAGCTGCGCAGCCTTGGCGAGATTGCCTTGTGAAGAATGCGACCGCGCTTTGACGATGACCGCGGCCAGATTGTTGGGCCCGAGTTTCAGCGCCTTGTCCGCGAGCTTTTCGCTTTCTGCCTGGTCACCGCGGGCCAGCGCCCGCTGCGAAGCAGACACGTAAGTCTCGATGGCGTCCCGAGTCTGCCCCATGGCCTGGTACAAATCGGCCAGGCGAATCTGGATGCGCAGATTGTCGGGTTCCGCTTGCAGAAGTTTTTTCAGCAGACTCACGGCTTCCGGCTGGCGATTGTTCTTCAGATGGATCTCAGCAAGCTGCAGGAAAAGGGGCCGGGCCTCGCTCATAACGCCTTGTTGAACGTAGAGATCGGCAAGCTTTTCGAGGGGGCGAATCTCTTCCGGAGCGAGCTTGGCGATGCGCTTGTAGACGGCGATTGCTTTTGTCAGGAAACCGTCGCCGACGAAAATCTGCGCGAGGCGTTCGAAGTAGTCGATGGCCTGAAACGTCTCGCCCTGCCGGATATAGAGCTCTCCGATGGTCATTAGCGTGACCTGATCGCGAGGTTCGTACTTCAGAATATTCTGGTATTCGGCTATGGCCTGAGCGATCTTGCCCTGGTTCAGCAGCTTTTGTGCGGCTTCGACGTTCTTGCTCTTGTTATAGGCCATGCGTGAACAGGGACAAATCTCCCCCTGGAGATTGCCCCGCACGTTCTCCTCAAATTGCTGCGGTAGCGAAACGGCTCACAACGCTACTTCGTTACGCTATCAGGCGGGAAAAAGACAAGTCAACGTACGCAGGACCTAGTGTGAGCAGGCAGTTATCCCCATTCCATCCAGGAAATTTGCCGGCGAAAGCAAGGCGAAGGGTCCTCGAACTTTTCCCTCTTCACACTCCTATGATTCTACGCCCATGGCGGACCAATACCGTAAGAGATACTGATACAGTCGCAGACCAGTCATTAATTCTCGAGAGGTAGCTGCACTTGGGTGGCGCCGATGGCCCAGCACGTGGAATCGCGTACGGGCGCAAAGGAATAGCGGTGAAGGGGCGTGGGGCCGTAGTGGCGCAAGGCCTCGAGATGGTCGGGTGTGGCGTACCCCTTGTGGCGAGCAAGGCCGTATTGCGGATAGATAGCGTCCCACTCTTCCATTCGCATATCCCGATGCGTTTTCGCCAGGATGGAGGCTGCCGCGATGGAAATGCTGCGGGCATCGCCCTTAATCAAAGATTTTTGCTCGATCAAAACGTCGAGCTGCATCGCGTCAATGAGCAAGTAATCGGGGGGAGTCGTGAGTTGCTGTAACGCGGCAGTCATCGCCTGACGGGATGCCTGATAAATGTTCCACGCGTCGATACGTTGCGCGTCCACTTCGGCGACAGCCCACGCGAGTGCGTGTTCGCGGATGCGCGGCGCAAGCTCCGCGCGGCGTTCGCAAGTGAGCTTTTTCGAATCGTCCAAGCCGACAATGCGCCGCTTGGGATTGAGAATCACCGCGGCGGCAACGACTGGACCAAACAGCGCCCCGCGTCCGGCTTCATCGATGCCGGCAATGCGCAGCCAGCCCAATTTGCGCGCGGCACGCTCGAAACGGGAGGAGCAAAGTCGGCTCATTGGTTCGGCGCGACCCTGATGCAGCATCGGGGTCGCCTGCGCGAGATTCTAGCACGCTACGTAACGAGCGAGAGGAGAGAAACAAAGGCTTCTGTCTGTTTTATTCATAGCGCAGGGCGACCATGGGGTCCACGCGCATGGCGCGTCGCGCGGGGATATAAGAGGCGATCACCGCGACAGACACCAGCAGAACGGCGACACCCACGAATGTGAGCGGGTCGTGTTCACTGACACCGTAGAGCAGGCTGGATACCAGCCGCGTAAGAACAAGCGCAGTGAGGCTGCCAACCGCAAGACCGAGAAACGCGAGCTTCGTTCCCTGGCCGACAACGAGGCGGAGAACGTCGCTCGCCTGTGCACCCAGCGCTATTCGTATGCCGATCTCACGCCTGCGTTGCGCAACGGAATATGAGGCCACGCCATAGAGTCCGGCGGCAGCGAGAATCAACGCCATAGCGCCGAAGAGGGCAACCAAAGCAAGGTTGAATTGCTGCGGACCTAGATAATTGGAACGCACTCGCTCCATGGTCTGAATGCGCGAAATGGGAAGCGTGGGGTCAATCGCCCAAACCGCGGTTCGAACGGCTGATACAAGTGCGGTGGGGTCGCCGGATGCGCGAATGACCCAATCGCGCAAAGTGTCGCCGGTTCCGGCGTCCTGGGAAGCGGGAAGATACATGGCCGGGCGCGGCGGGCCAATGAGTTCGAGCTGGTGCACGTCCGCAACGATTCCAACGATTGTGACCCAGGGTGCGCCACTGTTCGCCCCGCCAAGCTTGATGCGTTTGCCGATGGCATCGCCATGGGGCCAGAAGTTCCGCGCCATGGTCTGGCTGACGATCACGACAGGCAGGGATTGCGGCGCGTCATCCCAGGAAAAATCGCGCCCTTGGAGGAGGGGGATTCCCATTGTCGCGAAATAGGCGGGAGAAACCGAGCGGAAATCCGCGAACGGCACTTGACCAGGAGCCGGAGGCGGCTGACCCTCCACGGCGATACCGGTGGTGCGGCCCTGCAGGGTGAGAGGAAGAAAACTGATTGCGCCAACACCCCGAACTCCAGGCAGAGACTGCATCCGCTGAAAAGCTTGCCGGTAAAAAGTGGTGCGCTCAGGCAGGCCCGAGTAGCGTGGCCCGCGAAGAACAACTCTCAACGTGAGCACGTCATCTGATCGAAATCCGAGAGGGATTTGTTCAAGACGAACAAAGCTTCGCAGCAGCAGGCCCGCGCTGATGAGAACGATGACGCCAAGCGCCATTTCCACGACGACGAGAAGACCGCGCGTGCGCACACGTCCGATGGAAGCGGAATCGCGGCCGCCTTCTTTCAAAACGCCAACGACTTCGCGGCGAGCGGATTGGAATGCTGGAAATAGCCCGAAGATGAGCCCGGCCAGAAGCGAAACACCGAGATTGAATGCTCCAACGAGGGTGTTCAGGTGAACTTCCGCGAGATTTTGTTCGGCAGGGGCGTATCCGTGAAGAACGTTGATTCCACAAAACGCGAAGGCGAGACCGAGCACACCGCCGAGAGAGGAAAGGAGAAGGCTCTCCACGAGAAGCTGGCGGAGGACGCGCGCGCGGCTGGCTCCGAGTGCGGAGCGAATAGCAAGCTCACGTCCACGGACCGAGGCACGCGCGAGGAGCAAGTTGGCGACGTTCGCGCAGACCATCAGGAGAAGCAAGCCAGCCACACCAGAAAGCATCAAGAGGGGTCCCCGCATGTTCCCGGCGCGCTGATCCTGCAGAGAAATGAGCCTGACGCCCACGCCCGTGTTGGAGTCTGGGTATTGCGTTGTCAGATGTTGCGCGACGACTTCCATTTCAGACTGAGCTTGTGGCAGCGTCACACCAGGTTTGAGCCGGGCGACAACGCGGAGAAAATGGCTGCCGTGGTTGGCGAGTTGCTCCTCCGTAAGCGCAAGCGGAACATAGAGCTGGTCGTCTGGATCGGGAAAGCGAAATCCCTGCGGCATGACGCCAATAACCGTGTAGCTCTCTTCGTCCAAGCGAATGGTGCGGCCAATCATGTTGGGATCGGCGGCGAAGCGGTTGGTCCAAAGACCGTAGCCGAGCAGGGCGACATGAGCGGCGCCGGAGCGATCTTCTTCGACAGTAAATGCGCCACCGAGCATTGGATAGGTTTGCAGGACAGAAAAAATGTCAGCGGAGAAGGCTTCGCCTTCGATGCGCACGGGCTCGCCGGTCCCTGTCAAGTTCCAGCTTCGATAGCCGATGGCTGCCATGCTACTGAAGGCCCTGTTGCGATTCTTCCAGTCCGCGAAATTTCCGGGCGCCGGGGTGTTTTGATCGTTCTGGTAGTGAGGGAGATGAACGTTCTCCCAAACCATCGCGAGCTGCTCCGGATCCGGAAAGGGCAACGGACGCAAAAGGACTGCCTCCATGACGCTAAAAATCGCGGTGTTTGCGCCGATGCCTAGCGCCAGGGTGAGGACGGCGACCGCAGTGAAGCCAGGACTCTTACGCAGCATGCGCAGCGCGTAGCGCACGTCCTGGAAGAGCGTTTCCAGGAAGAGCAGGCTGCGCTGTTCGCGGTAAAGCTCTTTGGCTTGTTCGACGCCTCCGAATTCGCGCCGCGCAGCAGAGCGCGCTTCTTCGGGAGTCATCCCCTTGCGCATGTTTTCCTCCGCCAGCATCTCCAGATGCGCGTGAACCTCGGCGTCAAGGTCCCCGTCCAGTTGTTGCTTGCGGAATAGGCCGCGCAATCGCGCGGCGAAAACGCGAAGCCACTCCATCTCAGGCTCCTTCCGTACTGCCCAGAAGGCGTGCCATGAGCGCGGTCATGCGCTCCCAACTCTTGGTCTCTGCGAGCAACTGTTTTCGCCCGGCCCTTGTCAGCGAGTAAAACTTCGCTTTGCGGTTATTTTCTGAGGTGCCCCATTTTGAAGTGATCCAACCGCGCTGCTCGAGGCGCAACAGGGCAGGATAGAGCGTGCCTTGGTTCAGCTTAAGCAGATCCTCGGAAACCTGCTGGACGCGCTGGGCGATGCCGTACCCGTGCAGCGGGCCCATGGCATGAAGGGTTTGCAGAACAATGAGGTCGAGCGTGCCTTGCAAAACTTCCCCGCGTGGCGGCGTCATGAGCCTCTCCTTTTGACAAACAACAGGAGCATACGCTTTCTCCTGTAGAATGTCAACAGGGCGCTCTCGGAAACGCGCTAAATCTGGTAAGGCCGCAGGAGGAGCATCTTCGCAGCTCTCTCCTTGCGCTGGGAATGTTCATCTCGAGAAGACAAGTTGACCGCAAAGCGTACCGGGGCCTAGCATGGCCGGGCAAATCCTGCGCCTGCTGAGAGTCAAGGGAGAACTCCATGTATCTATACTTGCGGTCTGTTTTGCTTCAAGCCGGTTTCTGCTTTTGTTGTGCAGTGGCAATGCTCGTGGTTACTCCATCGGACATGGCACAAGGTCTCGCCAGCAGCGACCTTTCGCGCTTGCGCTCCGTTGGCAGTGTTGAACTGTCGCCCGACGGTCGGCGGATCGCCTACACAGTGACCATGCGCGATCGGCCCGGCCGCCCTTACGGCCAACTTTGGATCATGGATGTCGCCACGCAGAAATCCGTCCGCGTGGGCGGCGAAAAGGATTCCGGCAGCGGTCCGCTTTGGTCGCCGGATGGCAAATGGCTCGCGTTTGAGGGACATCAGGGTGAAAAAGATGGATTGTTCGTAGCGAGGCCGGATGGCTCTGACGTCACGTTTCTCGCGCCGCTGAACGGCACCAACAGCCCGCTGCCGGGCACGGGCAAAGATGTGACTTGGTCGCCCGATGCTAAACAGCTCGCGTTCATCTCCGCGGCTCCCGGGGCGGAGACTGCGGAAGCCAGCGGCGATCCCATGGTAATCACGCGGTACCTCTACAAGCCGGAAGCTGGCGAGGGAATGACGCACTTCAACGACAATCAGCGGCTGCACATTTTTGCGGTCGACGTGTCCACAAAGCAGGTGCGCCAGTTGACCCAAGGCAATTTCGACGAGCATTCGATTGACTGGTCGCCGGACGGCAAGGAAATTCTCTTCGTTTCGAATCGCGAGCCGAATCAGGATGAGTTTTTCAATTACGATATTTTCGCTGTAAAGGTTGCGGATAACAGCATTCGCCGGCTGACCGCCACGGAATACAACGAGTACGAACCGTTGTGGTCCCCGGACGGCAAACGCATCGTCTTTCGCGGCACTCGCCGCGGCCTGACCGACCGCGAGACCACCATGGAAGACACTCATGTTTGGGTGATGAGCGCCGACGGCAGCGATCGGCGCGAAATCGGCGCGGTCCTCGACAACCGCCAGGGCGCGCCACGGTGGGCGCCGGATGGTAGCGCCGTCTACTTTACCGTTCAGGAGCGCGGCAGCATCCATTTGGTGCGATTGCCAATCTCGGGCGGCAATCCGGAGCATGTGGTGAAAGACACGGGAGGCGTGGCCGGCTGGTCCGTAGGGAAGGACGGTATTTTGGCGTACGGTTTCGCGTCGCAACAAGACGCGACGGAACTCTATCTCAAAGTGGGCAGCGGTGCGCCGCGCAAGCTAACGGACTTGAACGCGCAACTCTTCGCGGGAAAACAATTCGGCGAAGTCGAGTCCTTCACGTTCATCAGCAACGATAACAAGTTTGAAGTCGAAGCGTTTCTCACCAAGCCGCTGGGAATGACCACCACACCGAAGCATCCTCTCATCGTCAATATACACGGAGGGCCGCACGGGCAAAATGGTCCGGCGTTCAATTTCAAGAATCAGGTTTACGCGGCACGGGGATGGGCCACGCTACAGGTGAACTATCGCGGGTCCACGGGCTACGGGCAGAAGTTCGCCGACGCCGTCTTTGGCGCTCAAGATGGAAACGAAGGACAGGATGTTCTGTATGGAGTGAGCGCGGCGGTGCGGCGCTACCTGTGGATCGATCGTGAGCGGCTAGGCATTGAGGGAGTCAGCTACGGCGGTCAACTCACTGATTGGCTTATCACGCAAACGAATGAATTCAAGGCCGCGGTGCCCATCGCAGGGATCGCCAACCTCGTCAGCTACAACTACATGACCTACTACAACCAGTATGAAGAAATGGAATTCGGCCAGTTCCTGCACCAGGGAAACCTGATGGATGTGGCGTGGGAACGCTCCGCGCTAAAGCATGTGGCTGCCGCGCACACGCCCACGATGCTGATGCACGGCGAAAATGACAACGATGTGCCCATCGCCGAAGCCGAGCAGTTTTTCATCGCGCTCAAAGACGTAGGCACGGAGGCCATCTTCGTGCGCTATCCGCGCGAGGGCCATGGCCTTAGCGAAACCAAGCACGTGATAGATTCCATCGACCGCTGCATCGCCTGGTACGAAAAGCATTTCCCCAAGCCGGGCACGGAAGGGGTAACGAACGTTCAGCCCTAGCGGCTGCAACTGGACTCCCGTTAGCTGTCAATTCACAATCCATCCGATGAGTGTGGGCGAAGAGACTCTCCAAGCTGGAACCGCGATGCGAAACAAAAAGCCCCGGTTCCCCGGGGCTTTTACTTCTGAACGTATGCAATCGAAAGGCGCGGCCTAAGCCTCCGTCTCGGTGCCGGCCGTTGCCACAGCGGCCAATTCTTCGCGTCCGGCGCGCTTGATACGGGCGGCCTTGCCCTTCAAATCGCGCAGGTAATACAGCCGCGCCCGGCGAACTTTACCCTTGCCAACCACTTCAATCGAGCTGATCGTGGGCGAGTGCAGCGGAAAGATGCGCTCGATGCCGACGCCAAAACTGACCCGGCGCACCGTGAACGTTGCGCTGGAGGCCCGGCCCTTCTTGGAGATCACCACGCCCTCGAATGCCTGGAGGCGCTCCTTCACCTTCTCGCCTTCGCCTTCCTGCAGGCGGACGTTGACGCGTACGGTGTCGCCCGCGCGGAAGTCGGGGAGGTCTTTGCGCAGTTGCGCTTCATGTAGTTTACGAATTACCGGATTCATGTTCCTGTTTCCTTTTAGACCCACTCAGGCAGGGCCAACTCTTCAGACGCAATCGATAATTATAGACAATTCGTTACATTTTTCCTAGCGGATTTCATCCCGCCTGCCAACGAAACAGCCCGGCCAGCATCCTGTTGACAGGCGCCGGACAAAGCAGTCAAATCACAAGAGCCGCACGATTGACCGGCAGGAGGTCCGCTGCCATGAGCAAAGTAACCAGGCAGATTTCTGAAGTCGTCCTCGGCTTGGCGCTGTTGCTGTTCTTTTCGTCCAGCGCTCGAGCGCAGGAGCAGCATCCATCAGAAGCGGGGCAGATCTCAAGCACCTTGCGTTCGGCCGCCTATCCCGAAGCCATCTACCCGCATGGCATCATGCCGGACTGGGACCGCGCGTATGTGATCCACTACGAGTTCGAAATCAATTACAGTCCCAACACGCCGACGGTGGTGATGTACGACAACACCGGCAGGCGAATCCGTGAGGGGAGAATCTGGCCTCACGGCGCCGGCAGCGTTCGCATCGGAAGAACCGCCGCAACCCGCGAGGGAGCCATCCTCGCAGCCGGTAACGCCATCATGCAGGATGGTTCCAGCCAGGGTTTCATCGTCAAAACGGACCTTGGGGGAAACACCGCGCAATCGCTGCTAACCGGTTCTTTCAAGCCTTGGCAAATCTGCGAGGCGTCCGACGGCACGATATGGAGCCTCGGAAGAAGCTTGAGCCCCAATGACGGCCAGCAGCATGACACCAACGTTCTTAGACACTACAGCTTTGAAAAGCAACTCTTGCACAGCTTTCTGCCGGAAAACACGGTGGCGACACCGGTCGGCTCGGAAAAGATGTGGTTTGTGCCGTTCGGCAGCTACGTTCGATGCGGGAAGGAAAAAGTTTCCGTGTACCTGAAATTCACGGAAGAGTATGTGGAAGTCAACACTTCTTCTTTTGAATTGAAGCGCTGGAAGTTGGACGAAACCGCAGTGCAGCAAGGAAAGGCCAGCGGTCTAGCCGTTACGGATGACGGCAGAGTCTACGCGAGTTTCAGTGCTCATGGGATGAGTGGTCCATCCGGTCTCACGGGTCTATACCAAATTAAAGCTGAGTCAGGGAATTCTATAACTGAATTAATACCGGTTACAGGTACGATAACCACGATCGAACCGGATAAAGTTCTTCCGCCTGGAACTTTCACCATGCTCTGGGGCGCGGATGGCAATCAACTGGTTGTCTGGCGGAAGGAAGAGAGCGATGCGCGTCTGTCCTGGGTCAATGTGATCCGCAACGAAAGTACGGACTAAACCCACAGGCGCACGGCTTTGTCTAGTTACGCAAATACCGCAGTGCCCCGCGCCATCACACAACCGCAGATGATGACGTCTGCTTGCGGATCACGTTTTCCGCGAAACGCTGCATTTCTTCCATTTGTGGGCTGAATTGGAGCAGCACCAGGTCGACTCCCGCGGCCTCGAATTGGGCCAGCCGCTCGGCCACCTGTTCGGGTGTCCCAACGAGGCCCGACCGCAAGCCGCGATTCGAAACCGAATAATCTTCGAGAGAAACCCGTTGCTCCAGTTGCGTTCCAGCAAGCCATTGCTGATAGTTGGCATATCCCGCGGCGGACTGCTGGACATCCGTGATGCGCCGCACCTCGTCCTGAGCTTCACTCTCCGTTTCGCGGACGATGGCGTACCCCGCAACGCCGAACTTGAGCGGGGGCAGATTGTGTTTCGCCCGGCGTTCGCGAAGATCTGCCACTTTCTCGCGAACCCGCTCCGGCGAGTCACCGTGCATGAGATACGCATCACACTTTTCGGCGATTAGCTCTTTTGCCGCGGGAGACTCGCCGCCCGCGTACAGCGTTGGCCGCGGCTTCGCCACCGGTTCTTCCACACCCCGTCTAGCACGTCGAGCCACTCGCTGGTGCGCGCGTAGCGGTCGTCATGTTGTTCGAACGCCACGCCGTACTTGCGCGCTTCGTCCGCCCACCACGAAGAGACTACGTTCAAAGTGAGGCGTCCATTGCTGATGTGATCGATGTTGGCCGCCTGCTTCGCCAGCAACGCGGGCAGATGAAACGTGGGGCGCACCGCCACCATCAATTCGATCCGCTCAGTCACCGCAGCCAATGCAGCCGCCGTGGACCATGCATCCAGCGAAGGCGCTTCAACGCCCTTGATGTCGTTGAGGTTGAGTTCGGCGATCAGCGTCAGGTCGAAGCCGATCTGTTCGCTGCGTTGCGCGAGCCGCTTCACGTACGCCCAACTCGTCTCCATGTTTTCGTTTTCCACGTTGCGCAGCCATCCGCCGAAAACGGGAAGCCAGTAGCCGTATCTCATCGCGGGCCTCCGCTCGCGGCAACGCGCTCGCCGAGATTCGCCTCGTGGCGCTGCGCCTCCGCGATGAGGAAATCAGCCAGCCGCGCGTACGGGTTGAAGCCGATGACGCGCACCGGATCGGCAACAAAATTGGAAAGCGCGTTCACGTCGTAATAAAGTTGCCGTCCTGTCCGGTCGTCGATCACGTATTCGACGCCGCCAACTTCGACGCCGGCAAGTTCCACGATCCGCTCCACGTCTTCGATCACCTGTCGCGGCGGCTCGTAGCCTTCCACTTTCATCCCGCTCTTCGGGGCGTCCACCGGGCAGGCGATACGCGTCAACTCTTCGCCGCGGGTGTTCTGGCAGATATCCGCAGGACACAAGTTGTAACTCTCGCCGGTAATGTGAATCTGGATCGCATAGAGAAATTTCCCCCCAAGAACCTCGACTCGCGTGATGATTCCGCCGCGCGCCGTGAATGCTTCCTGGACGAGAGCCGTCGAATCGATCCCGAAATAAAGCCGATTCTCTTCGACAGCGCCCCGCAATTCATTCGGAGCATTGAATCGCTCGATGCCTGCCCCGCTGCCGCCGATATTTGGCTTGATCACCACGGGATATCCGATAGCCTCCGCCGCATCAAGGGCTTGCGACGGATGATTGATGACTCGGGCTTTCGGAAACGGCAATCCCAGTTTTTCCAGGTTCGTCAGTTGCAGCGCTTTCGAAATCTCATGCGCGAAGCAGCGGTAGCCGTTGACGACGCGCACGCCTTTCCCTTCCAGGTGCGCCAAATAGCTGAGCGTATAGAAAATCCCATGTCCCAGACCGCGCTGCCACGCCGAGGGACTCATGCGATTAAAAAGTAGCGAATATTCTCGTTCCGGCGACGCCACATCATAATTGTGATGCCGCGCGTTAATCTTCAGCCACGGCACGCCTCGCTCATCGAGTTGCTGAAACAGCGGCCGGAACCAGTCCGGATGCTCGTAATAAATGGCGATGGGCTTTTCGAGCCCGCTGCCGTTTCCATTTGTCTCGTTGCTCATGAATCCTCGCATCCAGCTCCCGCTTTTGGAGCATCTTTTGTAAG
>WNFC01003581.1_pt1 | contig 16827 bp, 14 predicted proteins | sample 5400541 | NCBI WGS metagenome assembly WNFC01 (sample SAMN13153342, study PRJNA577476) | soil metagenome | isolation source: 120 cm saprolite under Douglas fir tree site 2 hole 2 replicate 1 | place: USA:California | collected 2015-04-18
CGGCGTGCGCTTCAATTTCGTGCGCCGGCTTGTCGATTTCACTCCGCGCGAGGTGCTCGAGCGGATCGTCAAGCGGGTTGCGCCGCTCGGCTGGCACATCGTCGTCTATTTCGAGATGCCGGACCTGCCGGAGCTCGAACCCTTCTTCACCGCGCTGCCGACCACGGTCGTCGTCGATCACATGGGCACGCCCGACGTGCGCAAGGGCGTCGATCACCCGGATAACCGGCGCTTCCACCGGCTGCTGGAAAGGCACCAGAACTTCTGGGTCAAGGCGACCTGCCCGGAGCGCATGACCGTCGCCGGACCGCCCTACGACGACGTGGTGCCGTTCGGCCGCAGCCTGGTCGAGGAATTCCCCGACCGCGTGATCTGGGGCACCGACTGGCCCCATCCCAACATGAAGAAAGAGGCGCCCGACGACGGGGCGCTGGTCGACTATATCCCGAGGATCGCGCCCTCCGCGGCGCAGCAACGGGCGCTCCTGGTCGACAATCCGATGAAGCTCTACTGGACTTAGAATCGCTTCGAGCTGCGGCGGCGGCCTACGTTGCCAAGGCGGTTTGCGCTATATATGTCAGCTCCAAAATCGGCGGCGGCAGCGAAGCTCCGCCGCGGGCCGAGCGCGATGGGAGGCAAGTCGATGCCACGCACGCCGCAGGACTACGACGACATCCCCGGCACCTTCGTCTTCGACGCCGAGCGCTCGCGCGAGGGCTACGGCATCAACATGTTCTGCATGTCGCTGATGAAGGATGCGAACCGCAAGGCGTTCAAGGCCGACGAGGCGGAATACCTCAAGCGGTTTCCGCTCACCGCCGAGCAGCGCGAGGCGATCCTCGAGCGCGACTACAACCGCATGCTCGAGCTCGGCGGCAACATCTATTTCACCGCCAAGCTCGGCGCCACCGACGGCCACTCGTTCCAGCATCTGGCCGCGGTCATGACCGGCGCGACGCAGGAGGACTACGCCAAGATGATGCTCGCGGGCGGCCGCTCGGTCGAGGGCAATCGCAGCAAGTCCGGGCGGGACAAACCCAAAGCGAAGACGCGCAGCAAGGCGAGGTCGAGACGTGGCTAACATCATCGCGGGAGTGGCATCGTCGCACGTGCCGGCGATCGGCGCGGCGATCGACAACAAGCGGACCGAGGAGCCCTATTGGAAGCGCGTGTTCTCGGGCTTCGAGCGGTCCAAGCAATGGATGGCGACGACGAAGCCCGACGTCGCCATCGTGGTCTACAACGACCACGCCTCCGCCTTCTCGGTGGAGCTGATCCCGACCTTCGCGCTGGGCTGCGCGGCGGAATTCCCGCCCGCCGACGAGGGCTGGGGGCCGCGGCCGGTGCCGGTGGTGAAAGGGCATCCCGCGCTCGCCTCCCACATCGCCCAGTCGGTGATCCTCGACGAGTTCGACCTCACGATCGTCAACAAGATGGAGGTGGACCACGGCCTCACCGTGCCGCTGAACCTGTTGTTCGGCTCGCCCAGGGAATGGCCCTGCCGGGTGATCCCGCTCGCCGTCAACGTGGTCATGTATCCGCCGCCGACCGGGCACCGCTGCTACATGCTCGGCCGGGCGATCCGCAAGGCGGTGGAATCCTATCCGGAGGACCTCAAGGTCGTCATGTTCGGCACCGGCGGGATGTCGCACCAGATTTCCGGGCCGCGCGCCGGCCTCATCAACAGCAAGTTCGACAAGGCGTTCCTCGACAATCTCAGCAAGGATCCCGCGAAGCTCACCCGCATTCCGCATCTCGAATACATGCGCGAGGCCGGCGCCGAAGGGATCGAGATGGTGATGTGGCTGATCATGCGCGGCGCGCTCGATGCCAAGGTCGAGGAGGTCTATCGCTTCTATACCGTGCCGGCCTCGAACACCGCGGTCGGCCACATCATTCTCGAGAACCGGGGCCGGACCGCCGGCAAGCGCGCGGGCGCGCGCAAGGGCGGCGGCGAGCGCCGCCGGCAGGCGGCCGCCCGCAGGGGCGGCGAGCGCATCGCAAGCAAGGCAAGACGATGAAAATCTGCGTAGCCGGCCAAGGCGCCTTCGGCCAGAAGCATCTCGACGCGCTCAAGCGGATTGCCGACGTGGAGGTGACGTCGCTCGTCGGCGGCAACCAGGATGCGACCGCGGAAGTCGCCAGGAAATACCGCATCCCGCACTTCACCGGCGAGCTCAGCGAGGGCATCAAGCGCGCCGACGCGGTGATCCTGACCACGCCCACCAAGATGCACTTCCGGCAGGGCGAGCAGGTGATGCGCGCCGGCAAGCACGTGCTGGTCGAGATCCCCGTCACCGACAGCGTCGAGGATGCCGAGCGGCTGGTCAAGATCGCCAAGGAGACCGGCGTCGTCGCCATGGGCGGGCACGTGCGCCGCTTCAACCCGAGCCACCAGTGGGTGCACAAGCGCATCGAGAAGGGCGAGCTCAAGATCCAGCAGATGGACGTGCAGACCTATTTCTTCCGGCGCCGGAACATCAACGCCGCCGGCAATCCGCGCAGCTGGACCGACCATCTGCTGTGGCACCACGCCGCCCACACCATCGACCTGTTCCAGCACCAGACCGGCGAGACCATTTCCGATTGCTACGCGGTGCAGGGACCGATCCACCCGCAGCTCGGCATCGCCATGGACATGGGCATCGTGGCGAAGGTGCCGTCGGGCGCGATCCTGACGCTCTCGCTGTCGTTCAACAACGACGGGCCGCTCGGCTCGTTCTTCCGCTACATCTGCGACAACGGCACCTACAAGGCGTTCTACGACGATCTGAGCGACGGCAAGGACAATCGCATCGACGTCTCCAAGGTCGACGTCTCCATGGACGGCATCGAGCTCGAGGACCGCGAGTTCATCGCCGCGATCGAGGGCAAGCGCGAGCCGAACGCCAGCCTCTCCCAGCTCCTGCCGTGCATGCGCGTGCTCGGCTGGCTCGAGCAGATCATCGATCCGCAGCGCCAGGCGCACGCTTGAAGGAGCGAGTGGCGAGTAGGGTGGGCAAAGGCGCCGGGCACGATGCCAACCCAACGCATGCTCGACCCGTGGCGCCGTGCCCACGCGTCGGCTGGTAACGCGAGCCGACCCAGAGGCGCGTGGGCACGGCGCGCTTGCAAACGATCGATGTCTCTGCACGATCACGTCATGCGCGCCTTTGCCCACCCTACGCTGCCTGCGCCGCCTCGTCGCATACTTCGGCCATGACCGGCGGGGAGTTCCGAGATAGATTGCCGGCAAACCCGGCCAAACAGAGAGGAAACCCATGCTCCGCAGATCAGTCATGATTGGGATTGCCTTGGCGGCGGGCGCGTCCGCTTCCGCGCTCGCGCAGGACAGCGTCAAGATCGGCCTCGTGCTGCCGCTCACCGGCGGGCTCGCCCCGGTCGGCAAGCAGGTCCAGGCCGGCGCCCAGCTCTACATGCAGAAGTACGGCTCGACCGTCGTCGGTAAGAAGCTCGAGGTCATTATCAAGGACGACGCCGGCGTTCCCGACAATTCCAAGCGGCTGGCGCAGGAGCTGATCGTCAACGACAAGGTCGCCATCATCGCCTCGGGCATCACCCCGAGCGCCATGGCGATCGGGCCGCTGTCGACCCAGTCCAAGACCGCGAACGTGGTGACGGTGTCGGGCACCTCCGGGGTGATCAATCCCAACAATCCCTACATGGTGCGTACCAGCTTCACGCTCGGCCAGCAATCCGGGATCATCGCGGAATGGGCGGCCAAGAACGGCAGCAAGAAGGCGGTCATCGTCCAGTCCGACTGGGCGCCGGGCGCCGAAGCCACCGCCGTGTTCACGGACAGCTTCACCAAGGGCGGCGGTCAGGTCGCCGAGACCATCAAGGTGCCGCTCGCCAATCCCGACTTCTCGCCGTTCCTGCAACGGGCGCGCGACGCCAATCCGGACACGCTGTTCGTGTTCGTGCCGGCGAGCCAGGCCGGGACCTTCACCAAGCAGTTCGCCGAGCGCGGGCTCGACAAGGCCGGGATCAAGCTGATCGGCCCGGGCGACATCGTCGACGACAACGATCTTCCCGGCATGGGCGACTCGATGCTCGGCGTGGTGACCGCCGGCATCTATTCGGCCGCGCACAATTCGGCGATGAACAAGGAGTATGTCGAGGCCTTCAAGAAGGCGAACAATTTCCGGCCGAACTTCATCTCGCTCGGCGGCTATGACGGCATGCACCTGATCCACGAGGCGCTCAAGAAGACCGGCGGCAAGACCGACGGCGATACCTTGATCGGCGCGATGAAAGGGATGAAGTGGGAGAGCCCGCGCGGGCCGATCTCGATCGATCCGGAGACCCGCGACATCGTCCAGAACGTCTACCTGGGCAAGGTCGAGAAGGTGAACGGCGAGCTCTACAGCGTCGAGTTCGCGACCTTCGAGGCGGTCAAGGATCCGCTGAAGGCGAAGAAGTAGCCGTCCGCCTCGCCGTAAGCTCGCGGCGGCCCGGGAAGCGGCCTTGCGTCGCCGCCCGGGCCGCCGCCATTATGTGGTAGGATCGTCGCGCGGGGACGACGAGCGACCATGCTGACCATTCTGTTTGACGGAATCGCCTACGGCATGCTGCTGTTCGTGCTGGCATGCGGGCTTTCGGTCACGCTCGGGCTGATGAATTTCGTCAATCTCGCCCATGGCGCCTTCGCCATGGCCGGCGGCTACATCACGCTCGTGCTGGTGAACCGGGCCGGCCTGCCGTTCTTCGCCGGGCTTCCCGTCGCCTTCGTCGTCACCGCGCTGATCGGCGCGCTGTTCGAGCGCACGCTCTATGTGCACGTCTATGCCAAGAGCCACCTCGACCAGGTGCTGTTCACGATCGGCCTCGTGTTCATGTCGGTCGCCGCGGTCGACTACGTGATGGGCTCGCAGCAGGTCTTCATCCAGATCCCGAGCGCCCTGCAGGGCCGCTTCGAATTGTTCGGGGTCGGCATCGGGCGCTACCGGCTCTTGATCATCGTCACCTGCGGGCTCCTCACCGTCGCCCTGCAGCTCATTCTCTCCGGCACCCGTTTCGGCAGCCGGCTGCGCGCCTCGGTCGACGACGCGCGGGTGGCGCGCGGGCTCGGCATCAACGTCAACGGCGTGTTCGCGCTGACCTTCGCCTTCGGGTCCGGTCTCGCCGGGCTCGGCGGGGCGCTCGGCGCCGAGATTCTCGGCCTCGATCCGACCTTCCCGCTCAAATACCTGGTCTATTTCCTGATCGTGGTGACGGTCGGCGGCACCTCGAGCATCACCGGTCCCTTCCTCGCCTCGCTGCTGATCGGCATCGCCGACGTGGCCGGCAAATACTACGTCCCGAAATTCGGGGCCTTCGTCATCTACACCATCATGATCGTCGTGCTGCTGTTGCGTCCGCAGGGCCTGTTCGCCCGCGCCGCCGGCCGGTAGCGGCGAGGGCAGCCGATGCCGTCCCCCGTGGTCGCAGAGGTTGCCCGCCGGCTCGCCAGGCGCGCGCGCTGGCAGCCGCTGGAATACCTGTTCTGGCTGGCGGCGCTGGCGAGCGTGTTCCTGCTGCGCGACCGCCACCTGATCCTCACCGAGATCGCCTGGCTCGGCCTGTTCGCGCTCTCGCTCGATCTCATTCTCGGCTATGCCGGCGTCATCTCGCTCGGCCATGCCGCCTTCTTCGGCTTCGGCTCCTATGCCGCGGCGCTGCTCGCCAAATACGGGATCGTCAACGAGCCGGTGCTCGCGCTCGTCGTGTCCGGGCTCGCCGCCGCCGTGCTCGGCTTTGCCACCAGCTTTCTCGTGCTGCGCGGCTCCGACCTTACCCGGCTGATGGTGACGCTCGGCGTCGCCCTCATCATGCGCGAGGTCGCCAACCAGATTCCGGACGTGACCGGCGGCGCCGACGGCCTGCAGGGCGTGGTCATCGCGCCCGTGCTCGGCCTGTTCCCGTTCGATATCTTCGGCCACGTGTCCTACGTCTACTGCCTGGCCGTGCTGTTCGTGCTGTTCGTGCTGGCGCGGCGCATCGTCTATTCGCCGTTCGGCCTGTCGCTGCGGGCGGTGAAGGGCAATCCGCTGCGCGCCGCATCGGTCGGCATCTCGGTCAATGCCCGCCTGGTGGCGGTCTACACGCTCGCCGCGTTCTATGCCGGCGTTGCCGGGGGGCTGTTGGCGCAGACCACCGCCTTCGTCTCGCTCGACGTGTTGTCGTTCGAGCGCTCGGCCGACCTGCTCCTCGTCCTCATCATCGGCGGCACCGGCTATCTCTATGGCGGGCCGATCGGCGCCGTCGTCTTCAAGCTGATGCAGGACTGGATCGCCAACCTCACCCCGCAATATTGGCAGTTCTGGATCGGCCTCGTGCTGGTGCTGATCGTGCTGGTCGGCCGCGACCGCATCTCCCTCATCACCGGCGGGCTGCGCCTCGTCGTCGAGCGGATCGCGCGGCGATGGAACGCCGGCGCCGTCCCCCCTCCTTATCCTCCTCCGCTTGCGGGGGAGGGTAGGGAGGGGGTGCGCGGCGAGGGACGCTGACCCATGCCGGCCGTGCTCGAAACCCAAGACCTGGAGAAGCATTTCGGCGGCATCGCCGCGGTCAACGGCGTCTCGCTCAGGCTCGAGAAGGGCGCCCGCCACGCCCTGATCGGTCCGAACGGGGCCGGCAAGACCACGGTGATCAACCTGCTCACCGGCGTGCTGCGGCCCTCCTCCGGGCGCATCCTGCTCGAGGGCCGCGACATCACCGCGCTCGAAGCCTACCAGCGGGTGCGGCGCGGGCTTGCCCGCACCTTCCAGATCAACCAGCTGTTCCTCGACCTCACGCCGCTCGAGACCGTCGGGCTCGCGATCGCGGAGCGGATGGGCGCGGGCGGTCAGTGGTGGCGCCTGGTCGGCACCAATCCGGCAGTGATCGAGGAGATCGTCGAGATCCTCGACCGCTTCCATCTCGCCGACGTGATGCACGAGCGCACCGGCCATCTGCCCTACGGCAAGCAGCGCCTGCTTGAGATCGCGCTCGCCATCGCCTGCCGCCCACACGTGCTCCTGCTCGACGAGCCGGCGGCCGGCGTGCCCGACGACGAGCGCCACGAGATCCTGGCGACGGTCGCGGCGCTGCCGGCCGACGTCACCGTGCTCTTGATCGAGCACGACATGGACATCGTGTTCTCGTTCGCCGATCGCATCTCGGTGCTGGTCAACGGCGCCCTGTTCCTCGACGGCGCGCCCGACGAGGTCGCGCGCGACCCCCGCGTCAAGGCGGTCTATCTCGGTGAGTCGCTCGATGCCTGAGCTCCTGTCGATCGAGCGGCTCATCGCCGGCTACGGCGAGGCGATCGTGCTCCACGAGGTCTCGCTTGCGCTTGCCGAGGGCCAGTCGCTCGCGCTCCTCGGCCGCAACGGCATGGGCAAGACCACCTTGATCAATTCGATCGTGGGCGTGACCCGCTTCGTCGGCGGGCGCATCAGCCTCGACGGCCGCGACCTCACGCGGCTGCGCCCGGACCAGCGCGCGCATGCCGGCATCGGCTGGGTGCCGCAGGAGCGCAACATCTTCAAGTCGCTCACCGTCGAGGAGAATCTCACCGCCGTGGGACGCCCGGGCCGCTGGACGGTCGCGCGCATCTACGAGCTGTTTCCGCGGCTTGCCGAGCGGCGGCGCAATCTCGGCAACCAGCTCTCGGGCGGCGAGCAGCAGATGCTCGCGGTCGGGCGCGCGCTGATCCTCAACCCGCGCCTCATGCTGCTCGACGAGCCGCTCGAAGGGCTCGCGCCGCTCCTGGTCGAGGAGCTGCTGGCGGCGCTCAAGCGCATCATCCGCGACGAGGGCATGTCGGCGATCCTGGTCGAGCAGAACGCCCAGAAGGTGCTCGCCGTCACCGACCGGGCGGCGATCATCGAGCGCGGCGTCGTGGTCTACGAGGGGGCGAGCGCGGCGCTTTCCGCCGAGCGCGCGCTCTTGGAAAGCCATCTTGGCGTCACCGCCGCCGGAACGCGGCGCGGCGGGCGGGGAAAGAGCTAGACGGGCCCACGATGGGATCGGTCCCACATCGGCGGCGACAATTCGCCGTCGTTTTGTGGTTGACGGCGCCTTGGCAGCCGTGGCCTTGCTCGCGGTAGACTGTTGCGAGGAGCCCCAACGATGAAAAGAACCAGGCCGCCGTTCCGGGCCGATCACGTCGGCAGCTTCCTGCGCCCGGCGCCGCTCAAGGAGGCGCGCGCCAAGCACGAGAAGGGGACGATCGGCGCCGCCGCGCTCAAGGAGGTCGAGGACCGGGAGATCGAGAAGGTCGTCAGGAAGCAGGAGGAGGTGGGGCTTGCGCTCGCGACCGACGGCGAGTTTCGCCGCTCCTGGTGGCACTTCGATTTCTTCGGCATGCTCGACGGCGTCGAGATCTACGAGGCCGATCACGGCATCCAATTCCAGGGCGTGCAAACCAAGCCCAAGAGCATTCGCGTCAGCGGCCGGATCGGCTTTTCCGATCACCCGATGCTGGAGCATTTCAGGTTTCTGAAGGCCCACACCCGGGTCATGCCCAAGATGACGATCCCGAGCCCGAGCGTGATGCACTTCCGCCTCGAGCCGGGCGCGGTCGCGAAGTCCGCCTATCCCGACCGCGACGCCATCTTCGACGATCTCGGCGCGGCTTACCAGAAGGCCGTGCGCGCCTTCTACGACGCCGGCTGCCGCTATCTGCAGTTCGACGACACCGCCTGGGCCTATCTCTGCTCGCAGCAGGAGCTCAAGAAGGCGAAGGACCGCGGGCTCGACGTCGATCACCTGCAGGAGACCTATACCCGCACCATCAACCAGGCGCTCGCCGCCAAGCCCGCCGACATGACCATCACCACCCATGTCTGCCGCGGCAATTTCCGCTCGACCTGGATTTCCTCCGGCGGCTACGAGCCGGTCGCGGAGAACCTGCTCGGGCGCTGCAACTACGACGGCTATTTCCTTGAATACGACAGCGAGCGCGCCGGCGGCTTCGAGCCACTGCGCTACCTGCCCAAGGGCGACAAGATCGTGGTGCTCGGCCTCGTCACCTCCAAGAGCGGCGCGCTCGAGAAGAAGGACGACGTCAAGCGCCGGATCGAGGAGGCGGCCAAGTTCGCGCCGCTCGAGCAATTCTGCCTGTCGACCCAATGCGGCTTCGCCTCGACCGAGGAAGGCAATATCCTCGCCGACGACGAGCAATGGGCGAAGCTGCGCATGATCGTCGCCCTCGCCGACGAGGTGTGGGGATGACGGACGACAGACGACAGACGACACGCGACGGAAGACGGAAGACGAAAAACGGTTGTCCCGTCCGCCGTCGTTCGACCAAAGGAGGAAACCATGCCTGCAGCACTGAAATGGCGAGTCCTTGCAGCTTCGTTGCTCGCGAGCGCCGCGCTCGCGGCCTCGACGGTTGCGGCCGCTGCCCAGGCGCCGTCCGGCCAGCCGATCACGATCGGCTTCGGCATGGCGCTCACCGGGCCGCTCGCGGCCAACGGCAAGATGTCGCTGGTGGCGATGAAAATCTGGGAGGAGGACGTCAATGCCAAGGGCGGTCTGCTCGGGCGCCCGGTCAAGCTCATCCACTATGACGACCAGAGCAGTCCGGCGACCGTGCCCGGCATCTACACGAAGCTGCTCGACGTCGACAAGGTCGATTTCGCGGTCAGCCCGTATGCCTCGACGCAAATCGCGCCGGCGATGCCGATCATGATCCAGAAGAAGCGGCTCTATCTGAGCCTGTTCGGCACCGGCATCAACGACGAGTTCAACTACGACAAATATTTCTCGATGCTGCCGACCGGCCCGAACCCGAAGCCCGCCTTCACCAAGGGCTTCTTCAACGTGGCCTTGGCGCAAAACCCGAAGCCCCAAACCGTGGCGCTGGCCGCGGCCGATGCCGAGTTCGGGCGCAATGCCTGCGAGGGCGCCCGCGAGAATGCCAAGACCGCCGGCCTGAAGATCGTTTACGACAAGAACTATCCGCCCAACACCACCGACTTCTCGCCGATCGTGCGCGCGGTGCAGGCGAGCAATCCCGATCTGTTCATCATCTGCTCCTATCCGCTCGACTCGGTCGGAATGGTGAAGGCGATGAACGAGATCGGCTTCAAGCCGAAGATGTGGGGCGGCGCCATGGTCGGCCTGCAGGCGACCACGTTCAAGACCCAGCTCGGCCCGCTGCTCAACGGCATCGTCAACTACGAGACCTGGATTCCGGCGCCGACCATGCAGTTTCCGGGCTCGATGGAGCTCCTGAAGAAGTATCAGGCGCGGGCCGCGGCCGAAGGCGTCGATCCGCTCGGCTACTACATGCCGGTGTGGGCCTACGCCTACCTGCAGGTGCTCGGCGACGCGATTGCGGCGGTCAAGAGCCTCGACGACGAGAAGCTCGCCGACTACCTCCGCAAGACCACCTTCAAGACCGTGGTCGGCGACGTGAAGTTCGGCGCCAAGGGGGAGTGGGCCGAGGAACGCATGCTGCTGATCCAGTTCCAGAACGTCAAGGACAGCAGCGTCGACGCCTTCCGCGACCTCTCCACCGAGGTGATTCTCTATCCGCCCCAATACAAGTCGGGCGATGTGATCTATCCCTACGAGAGGAAATAAATCAGGAGTCGCAGAATCGTAGGTTGGGTCGAGCGCAGCGAGACCCAACCTCCCCCTGCAGATGCGTTGGGTCTCGCGCGAGCGCTCGACCCAACCTACCAGTTCGGCCCTCCACGAAGTCGCGCGAGCCATGCTCCTCCCCACTACCCTGGTCGGCTCCTATCCCCAGCCGGACTGGCTGATCGACCGCCAGCGGCTGTCCAAGATGGTGCCGCGGGTGCGCGCGCAGGATCTCTGGCGGGTCGATCCGGCGCGGCTCGAGGCGGCGCAGGACGACGCCACGCTGCTCGCCATCCGCGACCAGGAGCGTGCCGGTCTCGACATCGTCACCGACGGCGAGCAGCGCCGCGAAAGCTACTCCAACCGGTTTGCCACCGCGCTCGAAGGCGTCGACCTCGACAATCCCGGCAAGACCCCGAACCGCACCGGCGGGTTCTCGACCGTGCCGCGGGTCATCGGCCCGATCCGGCGCCGGCATCCGGTCGAGGTGCGCGACGTGGAATTCCTGCGCGCCAATACCGACCGCGCGATCAAGATGACGGTGCCGGGGCCGTTCACCATGTCGGCGCAATGCCAGGACGATTTCTATGGGGACGCGGAGCGGCTTGCGCTCGACTATGCCGGCGCGGTCAACGCCGAGATCAAGGATTTGTTCGCGGCCGGCGCCGACGTCGTGCAGATCGACGAGCCCTGGATGCAGTCGCGCCCGGATGCGGCGCGCCGCTACGGGCTCAAGGCGCTCGCGCGGGCGCTCGACGGCGTCGCCGGCACGACCGCGGTGCATATCTGCTTCGGCTATGCGGCGGTCGTGAAGGACAAGCCTTCCGGCTATTCCTTCCTGGCCGAGCTCGAACGCTCGGCCGTCGACCAGGTCTCGATCGAGGCCGCCCAGCCCCGGCTCGATCTCGCGGTCTTGCGGGAGCTGCCGTCGAAGACCATCATCCTCGGCGTGATCGACCTCGCCGACCCCGCCGTCGAGACGGCGGAGACCGTCGCGGAGCGCATCCGCCGGGCGCTCCCTTTTGTTCCGGCCGAGCGGATCGTGGTGGCGCCCGATTGCGGGCTGAAATATCTTGCGCGCGAGGTCGCGTTCGCAAAGATGCGGGCGATGGTCGAAGGCGCCGGCATCGTGCGCCGGGAAATCGGGCGGCAATAAGCGGTGCGACCGGCAAGCAAGAAGAACCGATCTCAGGAGACAGCCATGCCCCATGTGACCGAAGACAACCTGACCGACGTCGCGCTCGAGCGCTGGCAGGAGATTCCCGATCCGCGGCTGAAACGGATCATGCAGTCGCTGATCAGGCATCTGCACGGCTTCGTGCGCGACATCGAGCCGACCGAGGCGGAATGGGCGGCGGCGATCGACTGGCTCACCCGCACCGGCAAGCTGTGCTCGCAGAAGCGGCAGGAATTCATCCTCGCCTCGGACGTGCTCGGCGTGAGCATGCTGGTCGACGCGATCAATCATCGCCGTCCGGGCGGCGCGACCCCGAGCACGGTCGAGGGCCCGTTCCACGTGCCGAACGCGCCGGCGATCGCCCACGGCGGCGACATGGCGGCGGGCGCGCCCGGCGTGCCCTGCTTCGTCACCGGCACGGTGCGCGGGCTTGCCGGCGAGCCGGTCGGCGGCGCGCTGCTCGATCTCTGGCAGACCGACGGCGAAGGCCTCTACGAGGACCAGCGCGACGTCGAGGGCCCCTGGATGCGCGGCCTTTACCGCAGCGCGCCCGACGGCTCCTACGTGATCCGGACCGTGGCGCCGGTCGCCTATACCATCCCGATGGACGGGACCGTCGGCGAGCTGATGAACCGCACCAATATCAGTCACATGCGGCCGGCCCACATCCATTTCGCGGTCACCGCGCCGGACTACCACGGTCTCGTCACCCATCTCTTCCGCAAGGGCGACGAGTTCATCGACGCCGACGTGGTCTACGGCGTGAAGGCGCCGCTGATCGTCGAGTTCACGCAGAAGCCGCCGGGCAAGGCGCCGAACGGCGAGACGATGTCGACGCCCTACGTCGAGGTGAGGTTCGACTTCGTGCTGCAGCGCAAGGCCGAGGCGCTGGCCGCGGCGGAGTGAGGGAGAACCCCGTTGGTCGTCCCCGCGTAAGCGGGGACCCAGTAACCCCCCGGCCGATGTCGTCGACTCCGTCCATTCGTGATTACTGGATCGCCCGCCTGCGCAGGCGATGACAGCCAGTGTTGGCATCCGAAAGAGCACCATGCCCCGCCTGAAGCCGCCGTTCCGCGCCGATCACGTCGGCAGCCTGTTGCGTCCCGCGGCGTTGAAGGAAGCGCGGGCGAAGCGCGAGCGCGGCGAGATCGGCGGCGACGAGCTCAGGCGGATCGAGGATCGCGAGATCGAAAATGTCATCCGCAGGCAGGAAGCGATCGGGCTCAAATCGGTCACCGACGGCGAGTTCCGCCGGGCGTTCTGGAACTACGATTTTCTCGGCCGGCTCGACGGCGTCGAAGCCTATCTCGGCGAGCGCAAGATCAGGTTCCAGGGCCCGCAGCCCAAGCCGATGATGCTGCGCGTGACCGGCAGGCTCGGGTTCTATCGGCCGCATCCCATGCTCGAGCATTTCAAGTTCGTCGCGGCGCACGCCAAGGCGACGCCGAAGATGACCATTCCCTCGCCGTCCTCGCTGCATTTCCGCTACGGCCGCGACGCCGTGCCGCAGAGCATCTATCCCGCGATGGACGATTTCTATCGCGACCTCGGCGAGAGCTACCGCAAGGCGGTGCGCGCCTTCGCCGATGCCGGCTGCCGCTATCTGCAGCTCGACGAGGTGAACTTCACCTATCTCTGCGATCCCAAGCTGCGCGCGCTCGTCGCCGACCGCGGCGAGGACCCGGACCAGCTGCCGCACGTCTACGCCCGCATGATCAACGCCGCGCTCTCCGACCTCCCTGCCGACACGACCAAGGCGATGCATCTGTGCCGCGGCAACTTTCAGTCGACCTTCGTTGCATCCGGCGGCTACGAGCCGGTCGCCGAGATCCTGTTCAACGAGATCGCGATCGACGCCTATTTCATGGAATACGACAGCGAGCGCGCCGGCGGCTTTGAGCCGCTGCGCTTCGTGCCCGCGGGCAAGACGGTGGTGCTCGGCCTCGTCACCTCGAAGCGCGGAACGCTCGAGGAAAAGGACGCGCTCAAGCGCCGCATCGACCAGGCCGCGAGGTTCGTTCCCCTTGAGCGGCTCTGCCTCTCCCCGCAATGCGGCTTCGCCTCGACCGAGGAAGGCAATATCCTCTCCGAGGACGAGCAATGGGCGAAGCTCGCGCGCGTCGTCGAGGTGGCCGAGGAGGTGTGGGGGTGACGCAAACGCGAATGGCGAATAGCGAGTAGCGAATGGCGAATAGCGAATAGAAGAGACCATGTTTTCGGAGAGATGTGATCACAGCAGGCGGCAAACTCGGTCTGCTCCCTCTCCCCGTTCTTCACGGGGAGAGGGGTGGGGTGAGGGGCACTTGAGATTCGGATGAGCCCCTCACCCCCACCCTCTCCCCGCAAGCGGGGAGAGGGAGCCCACCGAGTATGCGGCAGCAGCGGTTCGCCCTATTCGCTACTCGCTATTCGCTACTCACCCATACATCGGGATGATCCAATGCAGCGTACCAAGCCGCCGTTTCGTGCCGATCATGTCGGCAGCCTGCTGCGCCCGGCCGCGCTGAAGGCGGCGCGCGAACAGCGCGCCAAGGGCGAGATCACCGCGGCCGAGCTCGGGGTGGTCGAGGACCGCGAGATCGAGCGCGCCATCCGTAAGCAGGAGGAGGTCGGGCTTGCGGCGGTCACCGACGGCGAGTTCCGCCGCTCGTGGTGGCACCTCGACTTCCTGTGGGGTCTCGACGGCGTCGAGCGCCACGTCATGGATACCGGCATCGCCTTTGCCGGCGTCACCACCCGCAACGAGGGCGTGCGGGTCACCGGCAAGCTCGGTTTTTCCGGCCACCCGATGCTCGAGCATTTCAAGTACGTCGCGGCCCATACCGGGCGGATGCCGAAGATCACGATCCCGGCGCCGTCGGCGATCTATGGCCGTCCGGTGCGAACGCCGATCGACCCCGCCGTCTATCCCAAGCTCGACCGCTTCTTCGACGACCTCGGGCAAGCCTACCGCAAGGCGGTGCGCGCCTTCGCCGACGCCGGCTGCCGCTATCTGCAGCTCGACGAAGTCTTCATCGCCATGCTGTGCGATCCGAAATATCGCCGGCAGATGCAGGACCGCGGCGACGATCCCGAGCATCTCGGCGTGCTCTACGGCGACCTCATCAACACCGCGATGTCGGACATTCCCGCCGACATGACCGTCACCATGCATCTGTGCCGCGGCAACTACAAATCGACCTTCATGGGCGAGGGCGGCTACGAGGCCGTGCAGGCGATCCTGTTCGACAAGATCAACGTGCACGGCTATTTCATGGAATACGACGACGAGCGCTCCGGCGGTTTCGGGCCGCTGCGGATGCTGCCCAAGGGCAAGGCGGTCGTGCTCGGCCTCGTCACCACCAAGCGCGGCGCGCTCGAGAGCAAGGATCGGCTCAAGCGCCGCATCGAGGAGGCCGCGAAGCATGCCCCGCTCGACCAGCTCTGCCTGTCCGGGCAATGCGGCTTCGCCTCCACCGAGGAAGGCAATCTGCTGACCGAGGACGAGCAATGGGCGAAATTGCGCCGCATCGTCGAGGTGGCCGAGGAAGTGTGGGGATGAGGGGATCGCGAATGGCGAATAGCGAATGGCGAATAGCGAATAGGAAGAAGCGTGTTGAGCGCGAAGGAAGGTAAACAGGGTAGCGAATAGCGACCAGCGGTTCGCCCCTATTCGCCATTCGCTACTCGCTATTCGCTAGATGAGGGAGCCACATGCCAGGCATCGTTTCCGGCAAGGTCGCGATCGTCACCGGCGCGGGCCGCGGCATCGGCCGCGGCATCGCGATGCTGCTGGCGCGGGAGGGCGCCCGCGTCGTCGTCTGCGACATCGGCGCGAGCCTCGAGGGCGCCGGCACCGACGCCGGCCCGGCGCAGGCCGTGGTCGACGAGATCAGGCGCGGCGGCGAGGCGATCGCCTCGACGCTCTCGATCGCCGAGCCGAAGAACGCCGACGAGATCGTCAACGCCGCGCTGACCGCCTTCGGCCGCGTCGACATCCTCGTCAACAATGCCGGCATCCTGCGCGACCGCATCTTCCACCGCATGAGCTGGTCGGACTGGTCGGACGTGCTGGCGGTCCACCTTAACGGCTCCTTCAACATGAGCCGCGCCTGCGCGCTGCGGTTCCGCGAGCAGAATTCCGGCGCCTTCGTGCACATGACCTCGACCTCGGCGCTGGTCGGCAATTTCGGGCAGGCCAATTACATGGCGGCGAAATTCGGCATCGTCGGGCTCTCGCGCGCCATCGCGCTCGACATGGAGCGCTTCAAGGTGCGCTCGAACTGCATCGCGCCGTTCGCCTTCACCCGCATGATCGATTCGATCCCGGCCGAGACGCCGGAGGAGAAGGCGCGGGTCGAGCGCTTCCGCGAGATGACGCCGGAGAAGATCGCGCCGCTTGTGGTGTATCTCGCTTGCGACCGCGCCGATGGCATTACCGGGCAGATCTTCGGGGTGCGCAACAACGAGATCTTCCTGTTCAGCCAGCCGCGTCCGGTGCGCACCATCCATCGCTCCGACGGCTGGACGCCGGAGCGGATCGATGGCCAGCTCAAGGGCGCGCTCGCTTCCGCCTTCACGCCGCTCGAGCGCTCGACCGACGTGTTCTCCTGGGATCCGGTGTAACCACATCTTTGTCGTCAGCCGAAGTCGGATCTATCCGACTTCGGCCAGTATTTAGTGGCCGAACTCGGGTAAACCCGAGTTCGGCTGCGCATGCGGGGACCCAGTATTCCAGAGGCCGTCGTGTGTGGCACGATGGGTCCCCGCCTGCGCGCGTAAGCGCTAAAACTGGACGCTGTCATTGCCGGGCTTGACCCGGCAATCCATCTTCTTCGCCAAAACTTTTGTTGCGAAATGGATGGATGCCCGGGTCAAGCCTGGTCAAGCCCGGGCATGACGATCTGAGCAATCTGCCTATACGCGCAAGCAGGGACCCAGTATTCCAGAGGCCGTCATGTGTGGCACGATGGGTCCCCGCCTGCGCGGGGACGACAAACGGTGAGTGGAACCGACGTCATCGATCCGGCTTGAAAGGAAATGGCCGAGCTTCACCCCGTCGACGAGGACCTCGCGCAAGTGCGCGAATCGGTCCGCGCTCTGTGCGCCAAGTT
>WNFC01004592.1_pt1 | contig 16825 bp, 15 predicted proteins | sample 5400541 | NCBI WGS metagenome assembly WNFC01 (sample SAMN13153342, study PRJNA577476) | soil metagenome | isolation source: 120 cm saprolite under Douglas fir tree site 2 hole 2 replicate 1 | place: USA:California | collected 2015-04-18
ATTAGAAATTTCGGAAGCCCTCGGGCGCCCGAAGACAGGAAGCCTCTCTCATGAGCCTGAACCATCCGGACGTGAACCCCACGGCGGCGCCGTGTGTGATGGTTATTTTCGGCGCCACCGGCGACCTGACCAAACGCAAACTCCTCCCCGCTCTCTGCAATCTCGCGCAGGACAACTTGCTTTCCCCTCAATTCGCCATCGTCGGCTTTGCGAGCAACGACTACACGACCGACAGTTTTCGCAAAATGCTGTCCGAAGAGATGCCCAAGTACGCCCCCGCTCCGATTGACCCCAAGTTGTGGAGCTGGATGAGCGAACGGATCTACTATGTGCGCGGCGATTTTCAGGATGCGGAAGCATTCAATCGGCTGGATCAGCAAATTGCGGAAGCGGACAAAGAACACCATACGCTTGGAAACCGGTTTTTCTATCTGGCCGTGGCTCCGCGGTTCTTTTCCTCCATCGCGCAAATGCTGGGGCAGTGCTGCTTGACGAAAGAAGAAAATGGCCGCTGGGCGCGCGTAATCGTCGAGAAGCCCTTCGGGCATGACCTGGCCTCAGCGAAACAGCTCAACCAGGATCTGAAGCAAGTCCTTACGGAAAAACAGATCTACCGCATCGACCACTATCTCGGCAAAGAGACCGTGCAGAACGTCATGGTCTTCCGTTTTTCCAACAACATCATCGAGCCGCTGTGGAACCGCAATTACGTCGACCACGTCCAGATCACCGCGGCGGAAACCGTCGGAGTCGAGCATCGTGGCGGCTTTTATGAAACGGCAGGTGCGCTCCGCGACATGGTGCCGAACCATCTCTTCCAACTCCTCACCATGACCGCGATGGAGCCGCCGATTTCCTTCGATGCCGATGAAGTCCGCAACAAACAGGCGGAAGTGCTCCACGCCATTCAACCGTTTGGCCCCGAAGAAGTACTCACCAATATGGTTCGAGGCCAGTATGGCGGAGGCACCGTCGACAGCCAGCGCGTCTTGGGCTACCGCGGCGAGCCCGATGTGGCTCCCGATTCGAACACGGAAACCTTTGTGGCCCTGAAGTTACAAATCGACAACTGGCGCTGGGCCGGGGTCCCTTTCTATCTCCGCACAGGCAAGCGCCTCGCGCAGCGCATGACGGAGATTGTGATTCAATTCCGCCGCACGCCTTTTGTGCTTTTCCGCAATACCACGGTGCGAAATCTCGAGACCAACCGGCTCGTCATTCACATTCAGCCCGATGAAGGCATCTCGCTCAGCTTCGGCGCCAAGGTTCCTGGCTCGGTGATGAGGCTCGGCCTCGTCAATATGGACTTCGATTACAGCACCTATTTCGGCTCAGAACACAGCACCGGCTACGAACGCCTCTTGCGCGACTGCATGGCGGGTGATGCCACGCTTTTCCAACGCGCGGACATGGTCGAGGCGGGCTGGAGCGTGATTCAGCCCATCCTCGACGTCTGGCACGCTTTGCCCGCCCGCGGATTTCCAAATTATTCTTCGGGCTCCTGGGGGCCGGTGGAGGCGGAAGACCTGCTGGAACGCGATGGCCGCTCCTGGCGCCGCATCGGCGAAGAAGATGTGGACAAACGCGGCCGCATTGCCGCCCAGGACAGAACGGGAATCATCACTTAAAAGGAGCGCGAGTGGATCGCGAGATTCGAATCCTGGCGGACGGCGCGGCCATCGCCAAGCGCGCGGCCCAGGAGTTCGTTCAAGCCGCGGCTGCGGCGGTGCGCGCGAAAGGCTCCTTCAACGTAGCGCTCGCAGGGGGATCGACCCCCAAAGCGCTTTACAGCCTCCTCGTGAACGATCCAACACTGCGCTCACAGGTTCCTTGGGATAAAATACATCTGTTTTTCGGCGACGAGCGCCATGTCGCGCCGGACCATCCGGACAGCAATTTTCGCATGGCCACGGAAGCGATGATTTCCAAATCGCCGTTGAAGCCGGAGCAGGTCATGCGGAGAAAAGGCGCTGCGCGAGCATTTCAATCTGAAAGATGCAGAGTATCCGCGCTTTGATCTTGTATTGGCCGGGATGGGCAACGAGGGCCACACCCTCTCGCTTTTCCCGGGAACGAAAGCGCTGCATGCCGATGGGCGGTTGGTTGTGCGAAACTGGATCGGCAAGTTGTACACGGAGCGCATCACTCTGACCGCCCCGGCGGCCGGCAATGCCGCGCAAGTCATCTTCATGGTGACGGGCGCGGACAAGGCACCGGCGCTGAAAGCCGTACTGGAAGGGCCGTTTGAGCCGGAGCAATTGCCCGCGCAACTGCTCCAGCCGCAAAATGGAAAATTGCTTTGGCTGGTGGACACTGCCGCCGGCAGCATGCTTTCGGTAGGAATCCGAGAATAGCCGATCGCATAGAGATCACACTTCCGTTGACCGCTTAGCGGTCACGTCTTAAACGAGGAGAAAGAAATGGCAACCACTGCAAGCTTGGGGAAAATTGAAACCTATCTCGGCGCAAAGGCGGATTCCCTGCTGGGATTCAAGTCGCCGAAAATAGCCAAGGAACGCCTGCATCTTCCCGGCCCGGACTTTGTCGACCGCATCTACGCCGCGACCGACCGCAACCTCCGCGTGCTCACCAATCTGCAGCGCATGTTCGGCCACGGCCGGCTCAGCGGCACGGGTTATCTCTCCATTCTGCCCGTCGACCAGGGCATCGAGCACTCCGGCGGCGCAAGCTTCGCCAAGAATCCCGATTACTTTGATGGCGGGAACATCGTCAAGCTGGCCATCGAAGGCGGCTGTAACGCCGTCGCTTCCACATTCGGAGTGCTCGGCTCCGTCGCGCGCAAATACGCCCACAAAATCCCGTTCATCGTGAAGATCAATCACAACGAGCTGCTGACTTTCCCGAATAAAGCGGATCAGATTCTCTTCGGCACCGTGCAGCAGGCCTATGACATGGGCGCGTCTGCCGTCGGGGCCACCATCTATTTCGGCTCAGAGCAGAGCGGCCGCCAGATCGTGGAAATCAGCCAGGCCTTCGCCAAGGCCCACGAACTCGGCATGGCCACCGTTCTCTGGTGCTATTTGCGCAACAACGCGTTCAAGAAGGACAAGGACTATCACGTCTCCGCCGACCTCACCGGCCAGGCCAACCATCTCGGCGTAACCATCGAGGCGGACATCATCAAGCAGAAGCTCCCGGAAAATAACGGCGGCTATGCGGCGCTGAACATGGGCGATTCCAACTACGGCAAATTCGACAAGCGCATCTATACCGACCTCAGCAGCGATCATCCAATCGACTTGACCCGCTATCAGGTCGCCAACTGCTACATGGGCCGCGCCGGCCTCATCAATAGCGGCGGCGCTTCCGGCGCCAACGACTTCGAAGAAGCCGTCGCCACCGCCGTCATCAACAAGCGCGCCGGCGGCACCGGCCTCATCTCCGGCCGCAAAGCCTTCCAGCGCCCCATGAAAGAAGGCGTCCAGCTCCTGAACGCGATCCAGGACGTCTACCTCAGCCCAGAAGTCACCGTCGCCTAGCGCGATAATATCCAAGCAGGATTCGCCGCGGGAAGTCTTCGGGCAGCAGCCGGGGGACGCCCGTGGCGTGCTTTTTTGAGCGGCAACATTCTTGAACCAAAAACCAGCCTGCCACATCAGACTTCTTAGCGAGTAAGAAGGAGAATCTTGTGACTTACAGGCTGGAAGGCAAGACCGTTGCTATCACCGGCGGTGATCAAGGAATCGGACGAGCCATCGTCGAGCGGCTCGCCCAGGAAGGCGCGGACGTCGCTTTTTGCTACCGTTCGAACAAGGCTGGGGCGGATGAGACGGTCGCCGCTGTTACGGCGCTGGGCCGCAAGGCTGCGGCGTTCCAGGCCGATGTCGGCAAAGTTGCGGATGGGCAGCGTTTCATCTGCGAGGCCGTTGCCGCGCTCGGCAAAATCGACATTCTCGTGAACAACGCGGGCCTTGAACGCCACGCGGACTTCTGGGACGTGACGGAAGCGGATTACGACGCCGTCCTGAACGTCAATCTGAAGGGCACATTCTTTATCACGCAGGCCTTCGTGAAGCATCGCATGCAGGTCAAAGGCGTAGGTAAGATCATCAATATCAGCTCTGTCCACGAAGAACTTCCCTTCCCGCATTTCACTTCCTACTGCGCCAGCAAAGGCGGCGTTAAGATGATGACGCGCAACCTTTCGATCGAGCTCGCGCCCCTCGGCATCACCATCAACAATATTGCCCCGGGAGCCGTCGAAACGCCCATCAACACGAAGCTCTTGAACGACCCTGCGAAACTCAACGCCTTGCTCGCAAACATTCCGCTGAAGCGCCTCGGCAAGCCCCAGGACATCGCGTCGCTGGCCGCCTTCCTCGCATCCTCGGATTCGGACTACGTCACCGGCACCACGTATTTTGTGGATGGCGGCTTGACGTGGAATTACCAGGAGCAATAGGACAAAACAAGCGAGCCGTCGGACGGCGTGTCAGAAGCGCTGTTGGGGTTCTCGTCTTCAGGCTCGGGTAAGCGTTGCGGCGCGCGCCGCTTCCAATAATTTTTTCGCGTTTTCCCGGATGTCCCCTCTGCCGAAGACGGCGTTGCCGGCGACAAGCAACTCAGCGCCCGCACGCACAACGTCGCCGACCGTATCGAGCCCCACTCCCCCATCCACTTCGATGCGGAATGACAGGCCGAGCGATTCGCGGACTTCGACGAGCGTCTTGATCTTGTGGAGAGCGCCTGGAATGAATTTTTGCGCGCCGAATCCCGGATTCACGGACATCACCAGAACGTGATGAACCATGTCCAGCACTTCATCCACCATGTGCACCGGCGTGGCGGGATTCAGAACTACACCCGGCTTGCACCCGTGCGTTTCAATCAGCTGCAGCGTGCGATGAAGATGAACGCACGCTTCCTGGTGCACGGAAATCCAGCTGGCGCCGGCTTCCGCAAAAGCAGGAATGAACTCGTCAGGGTGCTCGATCATCAGGTGGCAATCGAGGATGGTATTGGGAAGAGCTTTCCTCAGCGAGGCCACGACCAACGGCCCAATCGTGATATTCGGCACGAAGTGACCGTCCATCACGTCGACGTGGAGCACGGTGCCGCCGCCGTCCAGCGCCGCTTTCGCGTTTTCGCCGAGCCGGGCGAAGTTTGCGGATAGAATCGAGGGTGCCAGTTCGATGGTCATGGGCAGCGGGCCGCTCCTTCCTTCCGTCAGAGAAAACAGATTATACGCGGAAGTTCTTCGATGCTCGCTGAAAAGTAGGATTCGAACAAGACCCCGAGCATCACCATGGAATCGAACGGCGTCTCTGGCTGCTCTCGCGCGCCAGCTCGATGATCCGCACGCAAACACGGTCGGAACAAGAGAATTGCAACCGCGCCTTGACTGGCGTAAATTTTGGGAGCGGGGGAATATTTCAAAAATGCACCTTTGGCAAGTTCGGCCCACTCTATTTCTATGCGCAATCCTCATTCTCATTCCGTGCGGCCGACCCATCGCTGCCGATTCCCCGGAAGTTCCCGTTGTTGACGCCGGCCTCGGCTCCTGCCGCGCAGATTTCATCGTAAAAGATGGTTCGGACAAACCTCTTTTTAATGCCAAGATTAGTCTCACGATCAAGTACGGATTCTGGAGCAAGCGCAAGACGGAGCTCGAAATCGGCACCAACAGCGATGGCAAGGCCCGCGTCACGGGGTTGCCCGATTCTCCGAAGAAACCGCTGGATTTTTCTATCAAGAGCGGCAACGTGTCGACCACCGTCACTGACGATCCCTCTACCAATTGCAACGCGGTCTTCAACGTCACTCTGACCGTTCATTAAACTGATGATTTTCCGCGTCTTCCGCACTTTCCGTGAGGCCGGAGCTTCCGCGGCTCGGCGGATGCATTTCCGTCTGAATCGAGGCGTCTGCAAGGCTCTTAGATGATTCCGGAATCCCACGGGAGGGTGCATCGCCGCTCGCTGCTCACGCGCGCCAGCTCGAGCATGCGCATGACGTCCAACGCATATTCGGGAGTCACGGCCGGCGCAGCGCGTCCTAGAATCGCGTCGCGCACGTTCGAATAGTAATCACGGTAGTCGCAGGTGGCCGAGGGAATGCGCCGCTGTTCGAACGAATCTCCTGAGGGAACGGTGAGGACGCCCCAATTCTCTTCCGGCTCGGCGCCCCATGCGGTGTCGCTCGGGATGTAGCCGCGTCGAAGATTGTGCTCTTGTGGGTCGAAAGCCTGTTTCACGAAGCTGGCTTGCGTGCCGAATAGAACGAAGCGGGGGCGCGGGGCGGCGGCGAGGATGCTGGATCGAAGAACCGCGCGCATGCCGTTCGAATAGTGAAGCGTAATATCAAAGGCATCGTCGGCGGCGGCGTTTTCACGCTCCGTTCGAACGTCGGCGGTTACGGCCACAGGCAAGCCGAAGAGCACCAGCGCGTGATCGATCAGATGCGGCGCGATGTCGAATAAGATTCCGCTGCCCGGGCGCGCGGTCTCACGCCAGGCGCCGGGCTTGAGATGCGGGCGGAAGCGGTCGTAAGCCGTTTCGAATCGGACGATGCGGCCAAGCGTTCCGGCCTCCACAACCTGCCGGATAGCTTGAAAATCGCCGTCGTAGCGCCGGTTCTGATAGACGGTGAGCAAGCGATTGGCATCCTTCGCAAACTGCACGAGCGAAACAGCCTCTTCGAGAGTCGTTGTGAACGGCTTATCGACGACTACATCGCGGCCCGCCTCAAGACATTGCCGCGCGAACGGATAGTGCGTCTCGTTAGGAGTGGCAATCACAATGAGGCGAATTTCCGCCATCGAGAGCAATTCGTCCAGGTCCCGCGCGATTCGAACGTCGGGATATTTCTCCGCCGCTTCGGCGCCGCTGCGTTGCAGAATGGCGGCTAGATGCAAACCAGGCACAGCGCGAATTACTGGCGCGTGAAACGCGCGGCCGGCAAGACCGAATCCTACGAGACCGACTTCAATCATGGAGAACCATTGTTCCGCAGTATTGAATGCTAAAGAGTATCGAACTTTCGCATTCCAGGCAGAAGGATTTTTCAGAAACGCGAGGTTGCTTGAAAGAGCGGCGTCCTTCAGAATGGCGGATCACCTATGAGCGAACAAAATGCAGTCATCACAGAAACGCAAGGGCACCGCAACCTGCTCGCGCTGCTCTTCGCAGGCTTCGTGCTGAGCGGAATAGCAACCACGATCGTCGGTCCGATGTTGCCCATTTTTATCCGCAGATGGTCTCTCGACGACGGGCAGGCTGGCCTTTTCTCCACAATTCAATTCCTGGCCGCACTGGGGGGCACTCTGGCATCCAGTGCGATTGCCGCCTGGCGGGGATACCGCCCGGCTTTGGTTTTGGGTTATGCGCTCATGGGAGGAGGTCTTGCGTCCCTTAACGCAAACACGCACGGCGTTGCCCTAGCTGCTACCGCGGCTTTCGGCTTGGGTTATGGGTTGATCACTCCAGGAACAAATTTGTTCGTTGCGGAATTGGGAGGAGCAAAGAGTGCGTCGCTATTGAGCCAGCTCAATTTCGCATGGGGCGCGGGAGCGATGGTCTGCTCCCCATTGATCGCCCTAGCGCTGAAACACAACGGGCTGGCGAGCCTACTGACGGGCACTGCAATCTTTGGCGGAATTCTCGTGCTGGGCCTGGCGTTCGTCTCCTTCAGCGGGCAGAAGCACGAAAAGGAGGTGAGTACGGCCGGAGCGGCATCCCCTGCAATTGGATTGGGAGTCACGATTGCGATGGCCGCCATGTTTTTCATTTATGTAGGGATGGAAAACGGCATCGGTATCTGGTCCGCAGAGTACGCCAAGCGGCTGGCGAATGGCATTACAGACATGACCACGCTGGCGCCGATGTTTTTCTATGCCGGCCTCACCTCCGGCCGCGCCGCCGCACCGTTGGTTCTACAGCGCCTGCATGAGAGAAAAATAGTGCTGGGCGCTCTGGGCCTGGCGGCAGCGGCAACGGCATTGCTGATCGCATCCAGATCGCTGCCTGTTGCCACGGTGGCAGTCTTTCTGGCCGGCCTGGGATGCGCTAGTGTCTATCCCATTTACATCGCCTGGCTCTCTCGATGGTATGGGGCACGCGCGAAAAAAATTGGGGGCATCCTCTTTGCACTCGCTTCTCTTGGAGGATCTGCAGGCCCTGGGTTGATCGGAGCGGTTTCCAAATACTCCGGCAGCTTGCGCGTGGGGTTGCTCGTGCCGCTGGCCGGCGCGACTATCCTGATTTGCCTGGCGCTGCTGCTGCGCCGGCGGACGGCGGCGTGAGGTATTCTTAGCCCGTGCAGAATGCCGCATCCTCGCAACGTTCACCCACGAACGGACTGCTGCTGGGGCTGGTGATCACGCTGGCCGCCGTGCTGGCTTACGCTTCCTACATCACCGTTCAGCTCGCCGGTCTGCGAAGACTCCAGAGCGAGATGGTGGATCGAAACCGGAAAGACTCGCTGCAACTGTTGCGCGTCCAGAACGATCTCAATTCCATCGCGCTGGCCATGCGGGACATGCTCGACACCACGGAACCTTATCCGCTAACGGCCTGGAGCGCGCAGTTCGAACGCATTCACCAGGACCTGGACACCGGCTTAAAGCTAGAAGAGAGCCTGGCGGGAGCAAACCGCACTCCGGAGCAGCGGCTCTATCTTTCACAATCGGTGGCGCAGTTCTGGGACGCCGTGAACCGCATGTTCGGGCTGGCGCAGAACGGCAAGGATGCGGAGGCGCGAGAACACATTCGATTGTCGCTCCAAGCGCGGCAGCAAGCCCTCAGCACAGCGGTTTCGCGGCTGCTGGTGGAAAACAATGAAGGCGAGGAGCAAGCCGCCGCGCGCATCGCTCAGATTTACGATGGTGTGCAGCGGCAACTCTATATTTTTCTCGCGGCAACGCTCATCGCCATTGTTCTGACGAGCTTGTATCTGATTCGCAGCAACCGCCAGATTTTTGCGCGCCTGGCAGACCTCTCCGAGCAGCGTAGCGATTTGGCGCAGAAACTGATCTCCACGCAGGAATCGACACTGCGGCACATTTCCCGCGAACTCCACGACGAGTTCGGGCAGGTCCTGACGGCGATCGGATCGATGCTGAGCCGCGCGGGCAAGCACGCTCCGGAAGGATCGCCGCTGCGCGAGGATCTGAAGGAGGTGCAGGAGATCGCGCAGTCAACGTTGAACAATATCAGGACACTCTCCCAGGCACTTCATCCGGTGCTGCTAGAAGAGGCAGGGTTAGAAAGCACTCTTGACTGGTATATTCCCACGGTGGGGCGGCAAACAGGCCTGGCGCTGCATTACGAAAAGACGGGACAGCCGTTTCCCGTAGAGACGAGCGCAGGTGTGCATATCTATCGCGTGCTGCAGGAAGCGCTGAATAACGTGAGCCGGCATTCCGGGGCGAGTGATGCCTGGATCTGGCTAAGATTCTCTCCGGATTCACTGGAACTCGAAGTGGAAGATCACGGCACGGGTTTCGTGGCAGAAAAGATGCAACGCGGAATCGGCTTGGTCGCCATGCGAGAACGCGCCGAGTTGATTGGCGGCACGCTGGCAATCTCACCGCGCCCGCGAGGTGGGACCAAGGTCCGTCTCCAGATTCCCCGCGGCAAAGTGGACCCCAATGGCGCATAAGATAACGGTTCTGCTGGCCGACGATCACGTGCTGGTACGCCGCGGATTCCGCCGCATGCTGGAAGATGACCCGGGAATCTCCGTCGTGGGAGAAGCCAGCGACGGTAAAGAAGCCGTGCGTCTGGCCTGCGAACTGCGGCCCAGGGTCACGGTGATGGACTGCGCCATGCCGGAACTGAGCGGCATCGAAGCGACGCGAAAAATCCTGGAAAAATTCCCGGAAGCGGGAATCCTGATGCTGAGCATGCATTCCGAGGAAACGCTGGTGAGCCAGGCGCTCGAAGCGGGTGCGCGCGGCTACGTGCTGAAAAATGCCATGGACCTCGACCTGGTCAGCGCGGTGAAGAGCATCGCGTCGGGCATGACCGTGCTCGACCCGCAATTGTCGCGCCCGGGCACTCTTAAGGGGGAGCGCGCCGGAGGATTGACGCCACGCGAGCTGGAAATCCTGCAACACATTGTGGCCGGCAAGTCGAACAAGGAAATCGCGGTGGATTTGAATCTCAGCGTGAATACCGTTGCAGTGCACCGCGCCAATATCATGGACACGCTCGGGATTCACAAGACGGCAGAGCTGGTGGTCTACGCCATTCGAAATGGCCTGGTGAACCTGCCGTGAACCGGCGCGACTTCCTATTCACGGCGTTCGGCGCAGGACTAACCACGGCGGCGCCACCCTGGGTGTTCGCGAATCCCGCCTCCTCGCTGGGATTCCGCCTGACCGATGTTACGAACGCGGCGGGGATCCAGTTTCGGCACAACAGCGGCGCTTATGGCGGCAAGTTGCTCCCAGAGACGCTTGGGTCGGGCTGCGCGTTCCTCGATTACGACGGCGATGGCTGGCAAGACATCCTTCTAGTGAACGGTATGGACTGGCCCGGACACAAACGCCAGCGCGCCACGCTACGGCTCTACCGCAACAACCGAAATGGCACTTTTACCGACGTAACGCGCAGCGCAGGTCTCGACCTCGAGATGTACGGAATGGGGGTGGCCGTCGGCGATTACAACAACGACGGCTTTCCCGACATTTTCATCACGTGCGTGGGGCAGAGCCGCCTTTTTCGCAACACCGGCAAAGGAACTTTCGTGGATGCCACGCGCTCGAGCGGTCTCTTCGGCCGCCAGGGCTTCAGCACTTCTGCACTGTGGTTTGATTATGACCGTGACGGATTGCTTGATCTTTTCGTGTGCAATTACGTGCGCTGGTCACCCGAGCACGATGTCTTCTGCAGCCTCGATGGTTCACATAAGTCATATTGCACGCCGGAAGCCTATCGCGGGGATACCTGCTGGCTCTTCCACAACCGCGGCAACGGAACATTCGAAGACGTTACTGCAACCAGCGGCATTTTTGACAGCAGCTCAAAATCCCTCGGAGTCGCGATGTTCGACTACGACCAGGACGGCTGGCCGGACTTGCTGGTGGCCAACGACACGCAACCTAATAAGCTTTATCGCAATTTGAGGAACGGCAAATTCAAGGATGTCGCGGTGGAGGCCGGCCTGGCGTTCAGCACAGAAGGGAAAGCCCGCGCTGGCATGGGCGTCGACAGCGGAGATTTCGATGGTTCGGGCAAGCCCGGCGTGGCCATCACCAACTTCGACAACGAAATGATCGGTCTGTATCGCGCTACCGCTCCGGGAGTTTTCGACGACGTGTCCATTCCATCCGGAATCGGGGCGGCGTCCCGGAACACTCTCGGTTTTGGCTGCCTGTTCCTCGATGTGGATCTCGATGGCGCTCTGGACCTGGCGGTTGCGAACGGCCACATCGACGAAACGGTTCGCAATATCCGTGGAAATGTCGGTTACGCGCAACCGCCGCAACTCTTCCTGAACCGGGGCGGCGGAAAATTTCGCGACGTGGCCAACGCAGTCGGAGGAGGATTTGAGACTCCGAAGGTTGGACGGGGACTGGCCTGCGGAGATTTCGACCGCGACGGTGACCTGGACATCCTGATGACCACCAACAATGGCCCGGCATACTTATACCGCAACGATCAAACGGCGAACTCTCGGAGCATTCGATTTCTCCTAAAGGGTACGAAGTCGAATCGGGATGCGATCGGCTCATTGGTGCGCATTTTTCACGAGGGGCAAACGCAATCGAGGATGGTCCGAGGCGGCTCCAGCTACCTTTCTCAATCGGAATTGCCGGTAACGTTTGGCCTCGGCTCGCGCGAAAAAATCGATCGCGTGGTGATCGACTGGCCCAGTGGTCGCACCGAGGAGTACAAAGACCTGCATGCCGGAAAAACGTACAACTGCATGGAAACAAAGGGGATAGATGCACAACCTGGCTTCTAATGCTTTTGCATTATTGCCAGCGTCCCCGCCAATACATATAAGTGTGCCCACTAGCAGTATCGCCTCCGGCTCCGCCAGATCCTGGCTCGCTTCGGGGCACCCCAAACTGAATTGCGGCCGGATGTTTCTCAAGCATCCGGCCGCTCTCTTGATAACCGCAATCCGCGCACGCAGGTGGAGATGATGCAAATTGATTTTATAAAGCGGTGGTTATCACGAATCCTGATCGCGCTGATGGTCAGCGCGGTTTACCTCTACGGATATCCCTCGGCCACGATCTCCTACGCTGTTGCGGATTTGTTCCATATCGCGATCGGCATGGTCTTAACGATTCTCCTTATTTTTTACCTGAGACGTTTGCTCCCCCGCGAAACACTGCTGGTCCGTCTGGGCTGGCTTTCGCTGGCTGCGGGAGCGCTCCTCGGAATCGTGTTGATTAAGATCGGTACACCCCGTCGTCTGAAGCCGTGGTTGTATGCACATATTGCGCTATGCGTTCTTGGCACGCTTTTTCTGGCCACATCCTGGCTCTTCTCAAAAAGTTGGCTGGGCGACGGCGTCATCCGGCGCGGCCTGGGTTTTGCGGCACTGACGCTACTGACGGCGAGCATCGCAGCGGGAACATGGTGGACGCGCGAAGTCGCCTGGAAGAACGCGAATCGCATCTCCAATCCGCTGATGCCTCCGGAATCCATGGACGGCGAAGGAGATGGCCCCCCGGGGAAATTCTTCCCCAGTTCCGCGCAGACCAAGCACGGCGGAAACATTCCCTCCCAATACTTCATGAAATCGGATGCTTGCCAGCGCTGCCATGCGGATATCTATAAGCAGTGGGACAGCTCGATGCACCATTTCTCTTCCTTCAACAACCAGTGGTACCGCAAGAGCGTTGAGTACATGCAGGAAGTCGCCGGCGTGCGTTCGTCCAAGTGGTGTGCCGGATGCCACGATCCCGCGCTGCTCTACAGCGTCTTGTTCGATACGCCCATCAAGCAAATCGTTGACCGCCCGGAAGCCCGCGCCGGCCTGGGCTGCCTGATGTGCCACAGCATTGTGGAAGTGAAAAGCACCATGGGCCAGGGCGACTTTTTCCTGGAATACCCGAAGCTCCACGAGCTGGCGGCCAGCGAGAATCCTTTGATGCGCTCGTTGCACGACTTCGTGGTTCGCCTGAACCCCGAGCCGCACCGCCGCACCTTCCTGAAGCCCTTCATGCGCGCGGACACCGCGGAGTTCTGTTCTTCATGCCACAAAGTTCATTTGGATGTCCCGGTGAATCATTACCGGTGGATCCGCGGCTTCAATGAATATGACAACTGGCAGGCCAGCGGCGTTTCCGGGCAGGGCGCGCGCGCATTTTATTATCCGAAGAGCCCGATGAATTGCGCCGACTGCCACATGCCGCAGGTGCCTTCGAACGATGACGGCAACGTCAAAGGTCTCGTGCATTCGCATCGCTTCCCCGGCGCGAACACGGCAGTGCCCATCGCGAATCAGGACCAGGCGCAATACGAGTTCGCCAAAAAGTTTCTTCAGGACCAACAACTGAGCGTCGATATCTTCGCCGTTTCTCCGGCGGAGAAAGAAGCGAATGTTCCCGCGCGGAACGAATTGGGAAAGCCGGAACTCTCGACGACTTTCGCCGTTGGCGAAGAGTCTGATATTTCACTGCCGAAAGGCCCGGCCGGCGAAGTCCGCCCCATCACCGCTCCCATCGATCGCACGGATGCGGCGGTGCGGAGGGGCGATGACGCCCGCGTGGATGTGGTTGTGCGCACGCGCAAGGTCGGGCACTTCTTCCCCGGCGGCACGGTGGACGCCTTCGATGTCTGGCTTGAGCTGCAAGCCACGGATGAGAAAGGCCAAACAATTTTCTGGAGCGGAAAGGTGGAGGACGGCGGCAAAGGTCCGGTCGAGCCTGGGGCGCACTTCTATCGTTCGCTGCAGATTGATGGGCACGGCAATCCCATCAACAAACGAAACGCCTGGGCCACGCGGTCGGTTGTCTACGTCCATCTGATCCCCCCGGGCGCGGCAGACACGGCGCATTATCGTCTCCACATTCCGGAAAATGCGGGTGACAAAATCACGTTGCATGCCAAGCTGAACTACCGCAAGTTCAGTTGGTTCAATACGCATTTTTCATTTGCAGGCATCGAACAGGATCGAACTGGGCCAGGCAGCGCTGCGTCTATCACTACGCCGGATTACGACGACCGCAAGTGGGCGTTCAACGGCGACACTTCGCAAGTGTCTGGAAACATCAAAACGATTCCCGATCTTCCCATCACCACGATTGCCGAGGACACCAAGACGCTGCGCGTTCTTCCTCGAAGCGCTGCTGTTCCGCAACCCAAGACGGCTAGCACCAGGGAAGATTGGACCCGCTGGAACGACTACGGCATCGGGCTGTTCTTGCAAGGTGATCTAAAAGCGGCCGCTGCGGCCTTCGAGAAAATCACGCAGGCGGACCCGCAGAATCCCGACGGCTGGACCAACATCGGCCGCGTTCTGGTGCAGGAGGGCGACACGGCCGGCGCTCGAAAAGTACTGGAGAAATCCTTGGCGATCGACCCGCGGCTTGCGCGGACGAATTTCTTTTATGCACGCGCTCTCAAGGAAGATGGCGACTACGACGGCGCGATGACTCACTTGCGGACCGTGCTTGAGCAGTTTCCGCGCGACCGCGTGGTACGCAACGAGCTTGGCCGCGTTCTGTTTCTGGAGAAGCGCTACGCCGATGCCGTTAAGGAATTCGAACAGACGCTTTCCATCGATCCCGAAGACCTGCAGGCGCACTACAACCTGATGCTGTGCTACAACGGCCTCGGCAACGACGCCAAAGCCGACGAACACAAGGCGCGATATCTGCGCTTCAAGGCCGATGAATCGGCTCAGGCCATCACCGGGCCGTACCGCCAGGCGCACCCCGACGACAACAACGAGCGCCAGGCGATCCACGAACACGTCAGCATCGCGCTCGGGCCCATCCACCAAGCAAAACAAAAGTCGAAATCATCCGCGGCCCATGCAATGCTTCAAGCAGCGCCGCTCAGCGGCAAAGACTGACGTGCACGACTCCACCCCAGCTTGCCGAGATTCGCACATTCTTTGTGGGGGCGCAGCACCGCTGCGCCCCATCCGCCGAGAACCATCCTATTTCAAGGAGCCTTCCTCGTGACTTGGATAAAAACCGTTCGAATGGATGAAGACGATCGCGTCAAGAACGCCATGGAAGCGCAGCGCAAGCTCTATCCGATCGAATACGCTGCGCCCGTCCATCCGGTGAATGACGGCGAAACTTCCGGCATCGTAGCCAGTCATACGCTTCTCCCTGACGTGCTCTTCCATGCCTTCAGCACCTTTGGCGCGCTCATGTCGCCGGACTTGCCTCTCCAGCGGCATCAGCACGAAATGATCGCCACCATGGTTTCGGTGACGAATCGCTGCCACTATTGAATCGAGTCACACGCAGAGTTTCTGCGTCGGGTCACTCTGGATGAAGCAATGGTCAATGCGCTGCAGAATGACTATCGGACTGCGCCAATCAGCGAGCAGGACCGCGCCATGCTGGACTACGTCGTGAAGCTGACGAAAGACGCGACGAAATGCAGCCCGGAAGATCACACCAGGCTGCGCGCCGTTGGATTCGACGATCGTGGCATTTTGCAGATCACCCTGATCGCTTCCTGGTTTAACTACATCAATCGCGCCGCCGATGCACTCGGCGTAGGCCGCACCTGAGCCCTGGAGGAATGGTGAAGCGTTCGCTCGCAACAATTCTAGTTTTTGCCCTGGCAATACTTCTCGTCGATCAAACAGGAATCGGAGCAACGCCGGAAACCTCAACGATTCAGTTCCGGGATGTCACGCAACAAGCCGGGATCCGCTTCGTTCACAACAATGGCGCCTTCGGGAAAAAATTCCTACCCGAAACTATGGGACCGGGTGTGGCCTTCCTTGACTATGACAACGACGGCTGGCCGGACATCTTTCTCGTAAACGGCATGGACTGGCCCGGCCACGTTCAGAAGCACTCGACGCCCAAGCTCTATCACAACAATCATGACGGCACTTTCACCGACGTGACGCACAAGGCTGGACTCGACGTCGAGATATTTGGAATGGGTGTGGCTGTGGGGGACTACGACAACGACGGCTACGACGATCTTTTCGTCACCGCCTACGGCCAGAGCCACCTTTTTCACAACAACGGCAACGGCACTTTCACTGATGTCACGCAAAAAGCGGGCCTGCTGGGGCCAAAGGAATTCAGCACCAGCGCCGCGTGGGTGGACTACGACAAGGACGGCCATCTGGACCTGGTCGTAGGCAATTATGTTCAGTGGACGCCGGAGACCGACCTGTATTGCACGCTCGACGGCAAAAGCAAATCGTATTGCACGCCGGAATCCTACAAAGGAACTTCCGTTCGTCTCTGGCACAATCGCGGCAACGGCACGTTTGAAGACGTCACGCAAAAAGCCGGCCTCGGCGACCCCACATCGAAAACTCTCGGTATCGCCCTGCTCGATTTCGATAATGACGGCTGGCCCGATCTCTTGTTTTCGAATGATACGCAGCCGAACAAGCTTTATCGCAACAACGGCAACGGCACATTCACCGAAAAAGCGGTCGTCGCGGGAATCGCTTTCAGCGAAGACGGCGTGGCCCGCGCAGGCATGGGAGTGGACGCCGCCGACTACGATCACTCCGGCTTCCCCAGCTTGCTGATTACGAATTTCTCCAACCAGATGCTCTCGCTCTATCACAACGAAGGAAAAGGACTCTTCGTTGATGAAGCTCCGCGTTCGGAGATCGGCCGCGCTTCCCTGCTCACTCTCGGCTTCGGCTGCTTTTTCTTCGATTATGATCTCGATGGCTGGCCCGACGTTCT
>WNFC01015717.1_pt1 | contig 16824 bp, 13 predicted proteins | sample 5400541 | NCBI WGS metagenome assembly WNFC01 (sample SAMN13153342, study PRJNA577476) | soil metagenome | isolation source: 120 cm saprolite under Douglas fir tree site 2 hole 2 replicate 1 | place: USA:California | collected 2015-04-18
AGACGGGGGCCGTCTTGAACGGACTCTTTACAGTTTGTAAAGACTGATCAAGGAGAAGAGGTGAGGAGGGGAAGAGAGGAGAGAGGTATACATACTTGACCAGAGGCCGGTAATGGCATCGGTGCCGTCGAGGTCCTGGATGGCATCGGCAGCTAGAGTGAGGAGGGGCGAGGGAAAGCTGGAGACCATGACATTGATTGTTGAGTTGAGGAGAGAGATGCCGGACCGATGACCGCTTCACTTCACGCTCGTCCACAGCGAGTCGAGCAGAGAAACGGATATCGCCGGTCTCACTCGCCGTGCGGCACCCGCCCCGGGCCCGCGGCCTCTACCCCAACCGGGCAGGCAGGCAGGCGCTACGACCTCCCCGCATGATTTGTACTCACGCCTACAAATGGTTCGACGTATTATGCGACATTCACAACGGCTCTAAGATACATGGCTTACACCAGGGCAAATAAGATAAGCCAGTCCCAACCACCGACAATGGTCTTTTATGCTCAGTGCCCCGCGCTCAACGCCAGCACTACACCGCGCTCTATATCGGGTATCCTATCTCTGCCATCGCTCTCAACCAACGGATCACTCCGCTTAGACACCAAAGGTAAAAACAGATCGTGGACGTTACGCGTCACTTGACACAAGTTGACAAGTACCCTTGTCCAAGTGATACTTCAGCCCGTTCGGGTTTAGATACGACTGTGGCGTTCAGGCGTTCACATATTAGTACAAATGAAGCTTTCCACGAGACATCCCGGCACGCAGAACCGACCTTCGAACAGCCAGGTTTCTAACCGAGCCGGCATCAGCAACATGCACACCCAACATGTCCATTTAAACTGTACGCACCGGGCAATGATATAATTTTTCACGTTTCCGCGGGGTTGTCGTCAGTTCATGTGACTGGAATCGCCCACGAGGTCCGCGCCTTTCGACGCGCTTTGGCCCATAAGCGGGTTCGCGTGGTGTTGTTAATAAAGATGGTGAGAGCGCAATCGGCTCTTTTTGGCCTGTCGCCGAGACAGGCTCGGGCGTGGGCGCGCGAGCTAATATATCCTGCGGACTCGGCGGGCCCGCCAAACTCACAGGCGAAGTCGCCGACTCTGACTCGCTATCCAGCATTGGCGGACACGGACTCGGCGTACGTGGACATGATAACTCCGGTAGTGAACGTGGCTGCGGGAAACTGAGAACCTTGTGTGCGACGTCATACGGCGAGTCTGCCGACGAGTAGTACGTTGGCCCAGTGGGGAGGACGGGCACAGACTCGACGTGTGTAGCCTCGAAATGGGCAAGCAGTTCGTGCAGGTCCGGGATGTTGAGCCCGCAGCAGGTAAAGTTGGAACACTGACACGTAATACAGAAAACCATCAACTACTGGACACGGGAGGACAAGGAGCAAGCTCACGATTTCACGCTCGCATGTGGGGTATAGGATCGAGTCAAACACATCGAGAGGATCTGGCGAGTCGAGGGGGGAGGGGGCGGCGCACGAGTGGGGATCTGCGAGGAGGGTGGAGAAGGCGAGGCTAGAAAGGAGGAGGAGAGTAAGCGAGGGAGAAGAGGGGCCAAGATAGCAGATAGCGCGTACTCGAAAGAGTCCATCATGAGGGGCGAAAGGAGTTCAAGGCGAGGCGGGGGCGGGGAAGGAAGGAAGAGGTTGTGACGGCGACGAGGGGCGTGATATGATATACTTGACACTCGCACGTCGCTCGGCGAACTAGGCCAGAAGCGCTCGGTCGCACGCATTTTCCCTTCTGCGCTTCAAAGGAAGCACCGCCAAGATTTAATGGATCAGCGTTTGACAGGAACGGAACTAACTCAATGCGATCTCCGCCCCACCCGCCGCCACTTCACTCTCACCGTTTTCCATTCTGCCTTTATAAAGTTACTCCCTTCCCGAACCTAGCCTTGCTCCTCACATTCCATTCCTCCTTTTGTTGTGGGCGGACGAAACATTTCTCTCTCCGTGTCCGTCAATCGGAGCGAGCGTGTAAACGCTGTGCCTGCCGGCCCGCGTCGACTCCCAACGATGCCCTAAGCTGCTGTCGACATAAATACGGTAACACCGTTTATGACTCTTTTCACGTAAGAATTCAAGCCGTGCGCCAGACATTTACGCATAGAGATACAGATGCCGACACGGCCCCTTCCTGAAACATTCAATTCGAATCGAGATGAGGCACCCATATTTGCGTACGTAACCAACCCTTTTTGATTTGGGTTGCCGTAATAAGCCCCGCCCAAATTTGTCCGTCCTTCACATACGGGGTGCCCCCCCCATGACAACCAACATCGACATATGTTGTGGTTGTGGCATTCCAATCCAACTAGCACGTCACCCTTCATCCTACTCTACACCGGCGACGTTTCAGGAGTAACGCGTCGTCCCAAAAAAAAGTTTCCATAACGGAGGACGCAAAGTGAAAGTCTGGACCCTGCCCGGGATTCCCGTGTTTCCTCCAAATATAAGGTAGATTTGCGGGCGAGTCAATCCAAGGATGAACCGGGCACATTACCAATCCTAGCTTTTGCATTCTACGCCACGTTTTTCGACAGGCGAGTCATTCGTCCACAGTTACACTACAGTAGTTGGCATTGTAGCCATTCCATCCTCCAAAGGGAACAGCTCCATTCCATGGAAATGGAAATGAGGGTGTCTCATTCATCCCTCCTCGGACTTTCTCTCTTCCGTAGGTAACAAGCAACAAATTTCACCCTCTCGATATCAGACGTCGCTTCGCGACATACACAAGTTAGCATCCTCTCTCGTAGACGGATTCGGACGCGGTCTAGGACTACGATAGTGACTGTCGCAAAATCGAATCTGTCAGGGAAACAGATCCAGGGTGGCGAGGCTGTCCATCATCAGGTCAGGCCATCAGGTCTCAGGCCTCAGGTCCATCAGTTGGCGGTTATAACTGCATCTGTTCTCCGGCTCCACCTCTCCTCACGGTCATGCGTAATTTGAAATTTAGCTGTTGGGATAAGGATAAGGCGAAGAACTGGAGGCTGGACACGCTGCAATCAAAAGCGATAGCGATAGATACTATACTCCTTCCACCTTGCACGAATACGGCGATCCCTTTCACCCCTGTACCGCCATCCGGGGGAGGAGGGGGGGCCATACCGAATAGACTGTGTTTGTTCCCTTATTGTCAATTCGCAAGGGCGCGCACCCACGCGGAGCAACGTGTCAGTCACGACAAGGCAAATCACAGGACTGGCAAGGACAAACGCCGCGCATGCACGGCGACTCGGAGGCTGCCTGGCAAGGACTGGTTGGCATGATGACACACTGCACTGTATTGTAAATCTAGAATCAAGACACGTTCAGCAAAGATCGCTTCTCCTTATAGGGATAAAAAGGCGGCGTCCATGATGCCCCGATGCTCTGGTCTGTCCTGCTCCTGCTCCTCGAGCACCGTATCATACTGTATCCGGCACCGGAACCCTGATCATGAAGCCACTCAGCTGCGATGAGATTTGTTTTAAAAAAACAAAGGCAAGAAAATTTGATCCGGCTCGCCAGTCTCAGTCGAACAGAGTACAATATTGCGGAGTGAACGCGACGGATGTTGAAATCGAAATCCCCATAAGCGAGCGAAATAGCACACTAATTGGCACAGCCCGCCCGATCGGCCCCTGATTGGCACCATCCGGAAAAAAAAAGGAGGCGGGGTGGGGCGGACGGTCAATCGTGGGCCGGCGACGGGCCCGGTCATGACATGACCACCACGATTTGCAGTGCATAATATGCCACGCTGTACGCACGCATTCGTGGCGTGCATTGGAAGCGGGCGAGTCAGCAGCCGCGAGGCATGGCCAGCGCAAGGCGGAGGTCAGATGATCACAGGTCGTTACCCCGGTCGATAGTAGACCTCGTGCTACCATAATATGTCCGTTGAAGTGAGATGATATCCACCGAGGACACGCAATTGTTGTGACGACAGTTCGTTTTGGTTTTGCTGCTCAGAAGCTCGTTTCGTAGTACAATACTGTACTGTAATACTTCCCGAGATTATAATAGTTTATAGCAGGTCTAGGCCCCCCGCCGCTAAAACAACCGATGACCTTTGTAATGGCAGCCGGTTCACATGTTTCACGTGGCTATCGAGCCAGATGCCAGTGGCAAGCTCTACTTCGTCAATGACATGGTCGTTGGTTCGACGGCAAGGTGAGAGAAACCTGAACATCGTTGTTCGAGCAATGCTATCTGCACCCACTCTGGCGTCATTTACCGTCAGTCAAACTGACAGCCGTCACAGGGTCGGGTCATTTGAGCTCGCCGCGGCGGCGCGTCGTCTACGTGGCATCGACGAAGAAACAAAGCCTATTGATGGATGCGTCATATACGCCACAATAAAGGAGGGGCCACACGCACCCATCTGAATACAATACAGTACAACGCAGCGCATCACGCAAGCGGCGCAGCACGATCCTGCCGCGGCACGCGCGGGCTATTGCACTGCGGATACAATACAGTGTACCGTCCTGTACTGTATACCGACAATCGTCGTCGTCGCGCGGCGCGGAGGTAATTGCAGTAAGGCTTGTCAGTCGCGAGCCGCGGAGAGCTGCCTGAGGGTTAGGAAAGGATCAAACCCTCAGACTTTGGAACCCCCATTATTCGGCACCCACGCGCCCTGGCGGTGGGTGAACGTTGAACGTTGAACCCCAGATGTCAGCATCCTGTCAATTAAACGTCCCGTCGGTTCGTTGTCAGCAATACGGGGGCCGCGCACGACACGGTTGAATGACGAAAGGAGGTACGGCGTACAACTTGCTATATTACCTATCACAAGTTCAGCTGAGCTCGTTGCGCTCGTGAGGTGCGCTCGTAGGACGTATTGTATTACGGCACAGTGACAAAGTCACTACGTGGGAGGGGCGCTGTTGGCAGAAAGCTGAGAAGACTGCTACGAGGAAACGAAGAAGTGACGATGATGCCATCGAACTCGAGGGGCCTCGTGCCATAATTTCAAGTCGAATGGCGCCGAAAGACAATATGAGTTTCAACGTTTGCTTCTGAACTGATTGATACGGCCATGTCGGAGGAGAGGAGGTGATAGGCGATCATCATCACATCATGAGGCCCTGTATGTGCCAACGGTCACGGTTCTGTGGCGCGCTCAGGCTAAGGCTCCCATTGTTCTCTTCCAGCAATCCCAACATGGACACCTCCACTCTTATCGACCCCTTCATTTTGGGCGTTATGTGATACGACGACAGGAGATATCATCGTACGTGCCACTGGCAAGGGACATTCGTGCTCTCCGAGGCACCGATGACCTTCTACGACTACGATTGTGGCTGCGGAGTGATGCTCCGCCCAGTCCCACCCGGTGGAGCATCGACATGCCGAGTTTGTTACGATTCCCCTTCCCTGCACGCCGCACTCTTATGTTTTTGGGCATCGCCGGCAGGGAATCGAGGAAACGGTCACCCCCCCTTTCCCCGCGCACACTCTTAATCGCGCGCACGGAGTTTGTGCGCGGCACCCAAAGACCTCATGCACTCTTCCCATTGAACCCAAAATTTTGACATGATGTGGGTGTGTGTATGCTTTCATGTGATGGGAAACAAGGGAGAGTTGTTCCCGCCCTGTGCCCAAGGTCATGTTACAAATGTCCTGGGATCTGGAAAGACCAATTGGGCAGGGGTTGTACAATCTTAATCCCGTGGGGGTCAGCCAGGCATGAGTTTGACATCCGCATCTGGTCGGCAGGAACAGCAAACAAGCCGGTCAACAAATCTGTTCCAAAGCCAATCCCCAGAACGGGCGAACAAAACCCACACGCCACACGCGCCACTCACTCACACGTCTACGAATCTTATCGATCATTCAATAAAAAAACATACACGCTCCCTCACCCCTCTGCTGAATCTCTGGGCGTTAGGGTCAAACACCAGTGCTGCACTATACGTACTGGAGACCACGAGCACATTGATTAAAACCCGCACAAGCACCGAAATTGATCGATAAACACCGATTTAAAAACATCATGTCATAACTTGACATGCCAAAGGCGGCCTCGTGGTAAGGCCGTGTAGGGTCGAGGGTGAAGGGTGAGGGAAACGGCGAACAGGCGGGATGGGGGAACCGGAGGTTGTAGTAGACCGAGCGTGAGAGAGCTGGTGGGCACGCATCGAACCCAGGCGACCACCATGATATCCTGAGACGCGCTCGGGGTCCAGGTGTGAAGTAAGCGTGCTGAATTCCCAACGCCGTCTGTACGTGCCGGCTGTCACCGAGTTGGGCAGAAACAATCATTGCCCGCAGAGGTGTATGAAGTGAGAAATGTCTGAAAATCGCCACTGGGCAGAGGCTCTTTCGTATCTTCAGCCTCTAGCTCGATGTGGCATACGCTCTCGATTTGTGATCGAGACAATCGGTGGTCGCGCGTCTCTGTAACCGGGGATTAGATAGGCCGTCATGGTGAACCAGAACTGTTGATCTAAAACCGCAACACACCTTACTTCGGCGATCGCGGTCGATCTAATGTTCGTCATCGCCTTCCTCGCCCTCGCTAGACACCTCTTCCTCTTCTTCCTCCTCGAGCGCGGCTTCCGCTTCGGCTTGCAGCTGGGCCGCCGAAGCGGCGCTCGCGATCGCCCGTTCGAGCATCTGCGCCTGTTCAGGCGAAAGACCATAAAGTGACGACCCCGTTGCGGCAACAGCGGCGGCGGCACTATGCACGAAGCGCACGTCGCCCGCAATAGCAACAGCAACCGGAGACGGGCCCGCATCACTGCCACCACTACCCGGCGAGAGTTGGGCCTGCGCTCGCGCCAACGCGCTAGCGAGCGTCGCCTGACTACCGGTGGCATCTATGGACGCATCCACGCCAGGCGCAGGCCCCGCACCGCCCAAAGCGCGAGAAACGCACGCCTGCAACACCGGGTGCAGCCGCGCCACCGCCTCGTGCGCAGCCGCGAGCACCGGCCGCGGAAGCTCGCCCTCCTCCAGAATGCCCGGTGCACCACCGGCACCGGCACCAGCACTGGCTGCCGCTGCCGCCGCCGCGTCAGACGCCTCGTGCCACATACGCGTGCGACGCAGCTCGTCCTCGACGCCCCCCGCACCGCGTGGGACGTCGATCTCGGCAATGTCTGCCGTCGCGCACGCGCTGTGGCGCGCCGCGGCCGTATTGCGATGTCGTGTGAGCGCGTCGCGGCGGGAGAAGGCCTTGGCGCAGCCTGTGCACTGCCATGCTCTGTCTTCGTGTAGGCGCTCGTGACGCTTCAGGTCGTGGTTGCGGGCAAAGGCAGCGGGGCAGCGCGTGCAGCGGAAGGGTCGCTCGGCGGCGTGGATCCGGGTGTGCGCGCGGAGGCTGTATAGGCGCGCGAAGGTCTTGCCGCAGCCCGGGAAGCCACACGGGTGCACGGACGTCCCCGGGTGTGCTGCCCAGGGGACCGTGGGCCCGGAACTGCCGCTGCCGCCGATGGGCACGCCGGAGAGTACGCCAAGTGCTTGGATGAGGCCGCCGAGCTCTTGCAGCGCGTTGCGCGCGGGACCGGTGGCGGTCATCGCGAATAGGAAGACCTGGTGCAGCGGGAACTGGATCGAGGCGATCAATTGCGGTGGGGGTGGGCCCGTGGGCGGACAGGCGGGGCCAGTGAGTGCAGAAATAATAGCGCGGCTGGCGCCGTCGAGCTGCGTGTGCAATGCGTAGGGCATAGTTATGGGCATAGGCATAGATATGGGCGCGGGCAGCGCGTGCAGCGGATGCTGCGGTATGGGAAGCGGGAAGTGGCGCTTGAGAGGCGGGGCGCCGTCGGTTGCGTCGTCGTGTTCTTGTTCGTCGCGCTGGCGCTTCCCGAGCTCGAGCTGTATGGACGACTGCTCTGAATGACGAAGCGCGGCGAAGAGCGCGTCGGAGCGCGCGAGGGACACTAAGAGGTGACTGAGCGGTCGCGCGACGTCCTTCGGGATGGCGTTGGACGCGACCGCGCCGCTAAAGGCGTCTAGGACGGACACGCCGGCCATGCCCGGGACCAGCGTTGCTGAAAGCGTCGCGCGCGCGAGCGGGTCGTTCGCGACGTCTTTGAGGATGATGCGCATGGTTTTGAGCGCTTCGTGCACCCTCTTGTCGGGCACGGGGCGAGGATGAGGGAGCGTTGAGGAAGATGTGGCCACCTCAGCAGGTGTACTGGAAGGAATGGGCGCCCCCGACGTAGCACCGGTCGTGGCCTTGGTGGCAGCTGCGGCCTCCGCTTGAGCCTTGCTTATCTCCGCCCACAGCTGGTCGTTCAAGCGACGGGCAATCTCCTCTGCCACTGCATCTGCGTCTTTGTCGTCATCGTCATCGTCATCGTCATCGTCCACGAGGTTTCCCTCGCCCGAGCCGTGCTCCGAATGACCATCTACCTCTGTGGGTTCTACGGCTGTATCAGTAGAGGAAAGTTGCTTTTGTGTATCGAGTTGCGTGGACATAGAGAGAGGGCAAGCCAGTCAGCTGACGTAAGGTCATCGAAATTCGGGACCAACTAAAGCCTGCGTATCGTAGTACTAGTTACACTCCTTGGTACGAAATAGATCCGTCTATCCTTGTCATTAACTGTTCTCTTATCTGGGTATCAAGTGTCCGAGAGGAAAATATTTCATCCAGAGCCGCTGCGGGCTATGTTAACGAGCGGCGCTGGCGAACCCCGCAGTCGCCCAATACCCATACCGACGCGCACGAGTGTCTCCAATGACGCGCGCCCGTTGATAAGTAAGTCCTCGTCCCATTCGACGACATTCTTCTCGAACAAGCACACAATCGTCGAGCCGCCTGTCATACGACAACGAAAGTTCAATGGGTCGCCATGCGCAAAGAAAAAGTAAACCTACCGAACGCGAAATAACCAAACTCCTGTCCGCGCTTGACAAAGCCACCCTCCGAGACTGTCGTCTTAATACTACCGACCATCATCGCGCCGATACACACTGCGAAGACGCGCCCAAACTGCGGGCTATCAATCGGCACAATCTTGCGCACGTTCTCGCCATAAACGTCCAACGTCGTCCGGATCGCTTGGGGCTGCGCAGGTAACGCGTGAGTCAACAAATCTTAGCCAAGACGTTACTTACGTTGACGGTGTAATACTCTCCAGGGATATACGTCATCGGCCCTATGGTACCATCGACAGGCGAGTGGAACCGGTGGTAGTCTTGCGGTGCGAGGCGGAAGATGACGAGCGCGCCGCCGACATACCGTTCGGCTTGGTCCTTGTATGCATCGCCAAGGAGCTGCGCAACAGTAAAGTCGCGGCCCTTGATCCACAGCCTTGTCGCTTCGCTGGTCGTCTCGAACGCCATGAGACGGCAATCTGCCCCACTCACTAGACGGTTCGGGTCGTCGGGCGTCTCGACTGGTCGCGCCTCCGGTTTCAACTTCCTGTAATAAACTAGTTAGGACACTGAATCATATTTGTAGAATACAGCAAACCGGTAGAAAAATTGGTTGAAGGTCTCTAGAGTACGTTGTCATCAAGCGGCCCACGAGAATTAAACAAGAATGGCTACCCACTGAATGAGGTAAGGGGTTCCAATATCTCATCGACGTTGAGGTTATGGAAGTGTATGAACGCTGGAATCTCACGGGTAGACTCGGGTGAGTCGTACTTCATGCCCTGTTTTATCGTCAGAGATTTGAGAAGGTTACGGGCTGTCGCAATCGACTGTTGATTAGATTGGGGGTATCCTATATCGTGGCACCGTGTACGCACCTCGCGCGCCCTCCAATCTCGAGCGAGCGCCCTGGCCATCACAAAATAGTCTCAGTGCGACGTAGTATCACCGAGGATGGAGCGATACTCGCCTTGTATAGGAGGCGAATGCCAAGCCGCACATACACTTGCATCTTCTCTTCCTCTAGCTGACCCGTGGTTCTGTTCTGCACAATGATGTTTGCAGAATTCTACAGGGCGCGACACAAATAAGGAAGCAAGCTATAGGAAAGAGAGAAAGGAAAGGCTACTCAACCGCGCCGATCTTGTAATTCCCCGCCGACACCTTGGACAACACGTTCGTGTACCACTTGCGCTGCGCCTGGAGCGCAGTGACGAAATTGCTGACCATAACGCGGTCGACACGCACCCAGTCCTGGCTCGCGCACACCGCGAGATGCGTCACGATGTCGCGCTCCGCCTTGGAGTTCAGGCGCGGCCTGTGGCACAACGGGCAGTTCTTGATGTTAATCACGCGTTCGAACGCTTCATCACTGCTCCCCGAACCATTTCCACTGAGGCTCGCGCCGGACCCATTGTTCTCTGTGTCCTCCGCGGCCGAGGATGATGTCGAGGCATGTCGGACGGCCGACATGTGTTGTCCAGACGCCTCGCCTCCTTCGTGCCCTTGGTCTGCTACGGGCGTCTGTGATGGCTCTGTCAGGTGGATGGTCCGCGGCACTGGATGCATGTGCGAGGAAGGAGACGCGTCGCCGATGTGGAGCACGGGGCCAGAGAACGTCAGCGAGTCAAGACGCAAGGGCGGAGTATGCGTGCCCGGCATGTGCAGGTTTGGTGTATGCGATAAGCTGGCGTCCGTGCCTGTTCCAAGATCGCGCCCCTCGTTTTCCGACGGTTTGATGCGCTTCTTCTCCGAATTGGGCCGGCAAATCTCTGTTTCAAGACACTGGATAGCCTCGGGGAACGTCAACTCGTCTGACCTTGGATCCTTGCCCCAGCGGGTGAAAAACGAGTCAATTGTCTCCATAGACAGCGTTGAGCCGAGCGAGTCGAGCATCGATGTGATCTCAATGTGCGAGAGCGTGCACGTGTCGTCTACGTCATACTGCTTGAGTAATTGTGACCAAAGACGCTGTCGTAGCGCATCATATGGTTGGTACTTTGCACTGAGTAACTTGATCAAGCACAGCCCCCAGTCACAACTGTGGCACTACAACACTCACCGGAATGTAATTATTGGGGTATGGCTCGACTCCCATGGCATCTCTTTGGCCGTAGCCAGGGGGAGTTTGAACTCCTGGAAGGTGCGGGTGCCGTCTTCCTCTTCAGGGTAGAGTCCGGTGTCGGGGTCCTTCTTAGGTACATTCTCGGCCAGCTCGGCGATCTCTACCGCAGCATCGCCAACATGATCGTTGGCGGAGAGCTTATCCCAATCGAGCACGGTGAGCTGGACACGGAACGACTTTTCGTACTTGCGCACGTGAAAGAGCAGCTTTTCATCCCACACCGGATTAAGCGAATGCCGGATGACGCGCGTTCGGAAGACCCTCTTCCCGAACGAGACGACCACAAACGGGTCCATATCCCATCCGGTACGCATCACTTGCAGTCCGATCAGCGGCGAAGCGGCGGGGAAGGACTCAAGTAACTCACTGTTTTTCAGCCTGGGGAGGTCCGTTGCACTGTGGATCTCAAGCATGACGATGCCCACGATGTCGTTGTCTGCCTCGAGCTCGTACGCGCGGCCCTTCTGCCCGTGCCACGGGCCAGGAATCCTCTTCCTTTTCCCTGTCTTCGGCTTCGGAGAAGCAACGGTCGATAGGTGGGGGCTGGACTGGGATGGTGTGCTCGTTGCCGAGTCAGAAGGAGAGCTACTGGATTGTGCCGGCCGCCATGCGAGGATCTTCGGGATTGATGGTAGGAAATACCTCGCTTGACGAGCGAGAGGCAGAGACGCAGCAGTAGGTGATGGGGTTGGGGTCGAATCGGGCGATGAGGAGCGAGATCTTTCTGCGAAAGCGTTGGAATCATCTGGGGTGGAAGACTTGGGCTCTGCCTCATCCTCGTCGTCCGACGCGTCACCCTCTTGATCGTCCACCTCATCTGAGCTGAGCCCGTCATCTTCGTACTCTGGCCCGGTCTGATGAGAGCGAATCGTGCCGATGCCTCGGGTCTATGAACACCTAGCATGGGTTACATGGCGCAGTGAATATAGCGGATACATACTGGGGTAGCTGAGACGAGGCTCGGGCGAGAGAGCTTGACCATTGCTCTGTAGGTCTCCTCGAAATCGGGCTGAACGGTGGCGTTGGGAGGGTGGACAAAGCCAAGTTTGATGTGCATAGTGCCACTCGCGTTGGTCGTCGCGCGCGAGGAGATGAGGTTGAGGGAGAAGGGCTGTGGAATTAAGGCTTATTTCGCTGGTCGGTGACCTTGGATAGTACGATACGACGCGCCTGATTACCGTGATCATCAAAGGCGAATGCATTTCCTTTGAACCACTCATCTAGTGGCAAAGCATGCTCGCCCAAATACTCCTTCCTGAGCATATCCTTATCCCAGACGACGAACTCGAGCACGCCAAGTTTCTCCGAGAGCGAGAGGTATAGGGGGAAATCGAATGTCGCATCCTTTGCGGTATAGACAGGGCTGAGGGTGCGCTTGCAGACTGGCGTCTGGAATCGCGTGCCAAGGACGGACACGCTCACAAAGCTAAATAAAAAAAAAGGCGAGAAGCGGGGTTACATGCGCCAAAAAGTTAGTCAGGCGAAGGGTGGAGATAGAGAGGGGATGAGGAAGCGCACGGATCACTGAAGCCATTGCGGTCCTTGGCCACCAAGTCGTTGCATGAGAGAACCCGCACGCGAAGGATGACGATGGGTGCTTCGCCTGGGGTAGGAGAGAAAGAGTTTCTGGCAGTACGGCGAACAGCAGAGACGCGAATGGGAAGGCGGGCGGCTGAGCGGAGGGCGCGAGGGATCTTGAGGCCTTTCTTTGATGCAACCATTAATTAGAATGCTGGTGATAAATTTAAGGGGACAGTATATATAGTGAGGAGGAGAGATTGGGCGATGATGGGAGATGATGAGTCGGAGAAACGGTGTGCGGTGCGGTGAAACCTATTCTTAGCACTCTCGCCTCGCCCTGCACCCCCTATCCCCATTATTCCCATCAATTTCCTTTCATAATATCCTCGTCGGTATCGATATCCACCTCTTTCTCGTTGACACTCATGATGACGTCACCCGAATACTACACTACGCAGCACAGTACCCACCCACCTGCTTCCGAGTCACCCATTCTCCTTGCAGGGTAGGACTTTGCCCTGTCGTGTCGTGACAGCACAGCGGTGACACCTGCCTGATGTCCCTGCTGTGCTTTAGTCTGCCCGCATAGCCCGAGGGCCAGTATTCTTGTCCGTCTGTGAGACCGTGATATAGAGCAAGAATAGCCTATCTTCTCTGCGGTGCTTGGGCGGCCCGGGGACGTATGAAATGTTAGGGGATTGAACTGACCATATGAGGAGTAGGTGGGCAAGTGAGAACTCGCATTACAGTTGAAAGGTGGCAGACGAGTTATTAATCAGCCATGTTTGGCCAGCCCTTGAGATCGCTAGCATTGCGCGAAGATGTCGTAAGCACGGTCTCTCCAACTCGCGTTCTATGTGTGCGGCCTTCGCGCATTAAATTGCATATCAAACCGTTATCACAACAACTCAGTCACTGTGCCAAGGTAAGCCAACTAGTACAAGCTTCAGAAGCTACAGCCCTTCGGCCGCCTGAAAATACCCGTGACACGCATTGGACTGAAGCACACAGCACACCTGATACATCTACCTTGAGCTGGTCGGGGTGCACCATGTTTGTCCGTGACATAGGCACGATGGGGTAGGATAGGAACTCGCACAGGGCGCGTATTGGGAGGTCCATGTCCAGTAAGCGCCAGTCTCCCCGGCTTGACGTGATGTGTCAAATGATATAACCCTCACTGATGGAGGCGCGGGACTCGGAGGTTCCCCTGTTTCCGTATTCTCCTTCACCCCCCACCACCTATGGCCCACTACGACGTCTTCAGCGCGCAGCTTGCGATCAAGTTTCCCGCGTACGGACATGCTCTGTGGGAGCCCAGTCCCACGGAACTGTCACAGTATTGCGCCGTGGACGTTGGCGACGTTGGTTTCACACGCGAAGGCCGATTCCACCGCCTTTTCAATGTTCTCCTTCCGTTCATATTTTCAGCGGCACACTCACACCCAGCCATTACTGTTCGGCTGGGGTCGACGTTATGGCTGATAGATCAGGCATTTGGGCATCTGGGTGGTTATGATAACCGTTTAAACTTTTAGTCACTAACATCGTTCTTAGCCCAGACGACATTCCACACGATTCGTTTTTGTGCAAACGCAATCGACTTGGCGCAGTATTATCCCTTCCAGTACAGGCTCAACGTCGGGACACTGTCGCGCGGGGGGATTTCGCCAAGTGGATAGTAAAGCACATCGACTCCTGGCTCACCTTCGCCCGACGGCTTGGACTGGGGATCGAGCAGATGGAGGAAATAGTCCTGGTTACCGGCTGCGATCGCGCGAAATCGTGGACAAATGTCGCTTTCTTGGGAAGCCATGTGCAGGCACAGGTATCCTTGGGGGTTAGAGCAGTTGATAATCGTATCAAGTGGGAGGTCTCGCCCGGGCAAGTTCGAGGAGCGGTTTTGAATCAGGGGCCTACTGGCAAGGTATGTAAGTACGCCATCTGCGAGCGTGAACGAATCTGAGACAGCTTGACGTGTTCTTGTGTCTGTTAGAACCTACCTGAGAATCATTCGAATACGTTGTGGAGGTGAGTAACAACGACTGGAACTGTATCTTGATAAACTTTGAACGTAAACACGGTGACTCGAACTACTTAGCAAGCGTCTGAATGCGACATGGTTCTTATTCATGATAACGACGTGGCCTTGCTTAAGGGAGTTCTTGATAGTTATGTGAGTACACGTGATGTTTTAGTTGTGTTGTCCCGCTCACGTCTACAGTCATTGGAAACCTTCCAACCAGATGTGATGAAAAATTGCCTCAAAGGGTCCAACATAGAGATACACAAGGTTTCTTGGGGTGAGCTCCTCCCCATATCATACTCAGGCTAACTTCTTGAATTCTGACACTGAGTATATGAAAAGATTTGCTGTCCGCCAGAAACGCCGATAAAAAAGTCGTCAAAGTTGCGATGCTTTCGAACATATCTCACGAGCCAAGTAAGTTTTGTGTTCTCAGGACACCTTAGTTACGGTGGAATTACCTTGCCCCTCTGCGTCGCTCATGACGGCTCCAGGTCAAGTCGTGAGCAGTAACAAACGCTTCGATCAGACCTCAGGTAACACATCCCTGAAGGACGCTCTTCATAAGCACTCTGGTCTGTTGGCTTCATTTGTTATTTCTCAAGGAGAAGATGTCATACTGACAGACCGTGGACACCACGAAATTAGTGCCACTTGCGCGTAAGTCCTCAACCTTTTCTCTTGACGCCACTAGTATGCTACCCAATGTACCATTCTAGAAACCCGTCCTCCGCAAAAGTTCCCAGGCTCGGCGGAACGCTTCATGGCACCACTGCGACCACACCGCACAGGGAGCACCTCCCATGATCACCGTAGTGGTCATCAACTCCCCGTAACTTTAGCGTCTCAACCATTCAATTCACCCTCAGCGCCAGTGCCATACGGGACGCCAGAGCGGGTAAGTGAGAGCTTCCTCATTCCGGGTTGTCCAAACACAGCATGCAACAATCACGCTGACGAATACCAGGTGGAATATAGCGGACGGGACCACCGGCTGTGCGTCTTCTATGACATTACGGATAGTTTCATTTCTCAGCATCCTTAGGCAAGCCGTAATCCCGCATCGAGAGCCCAATTCGCTTAATCTATCTCGAGGTGCTGTCGCTGGTGGAACACCCGGAACGCCGCGCCATTTCCCCGAGTCCCCCACCTACAATCTCAGCGGGCCCCAGTGTAGAGTACCAGGGTGTAGCCAACCCAGTTGCTTCGTCAATTGCATACAAGAGCAATCGGATTACTGCGGAAACCACCTTTAGTATGCATTCGCTTCTTACCATGCACTGGCATTGTACCGTTTCTGACTCACACAGCACTGCTGTCTCGCAAGGATTTGCGACCTCGTGCGAGCGATGCAAGGAACTTCCCGCTCGCCACGGCTCAAGGTATTGTGGCCAGTCCTGTCGCAATGCAGACGCAGGGGGCTTCGCGGCAACGTGCCAGGAGTGTCGTCGCCCCATAATTGGGGACCCTAACCGGCGTTTCTGCAGCCTGCAGTGCGAAAACGCGTTCCGGGGTAACCTGTCGCGTCGCTAGTCCTTGGGCTGCCAAAATTCATACTTCGGCAGGTTCTTCTGTATTCGTGCTAGGTCCAATACAAGATCCCTTCCATATGCGTATTATCTACCTCAGAAAGCGAGTCTTATCGCTGATTCCGTGTACACTCGTGACTCGTCTCATTGTTATGTTGTCTCTTTTATTTTCCCGGTCTTTAGTACCGCCGTATCTGGAATCAAGTTGTTATCCTAAAGGCCGTTCCACTAGTCACCGTGACTGACTCCCCAAGCAGCCAAAGCCTAACTCGACCATAGGCCCACATCGAGCAGAACACCAGAACTCGGACGACTACCCTATCTGGCGGATCTCGTGTCCAGGTCACCCGGTGGGTTCGGTCACGGGTTACAAGCTGGCTGGTACGCGCGTTTTGGAACTAAATCTCATCTAGGAGGTAGCCATACCACCCAGAATACTCGCAGCACGACTGACTTGATAGCCGATATCATCAACAAACTATCCGATGATGCATGAAAGTCCCATAAAGGTTGTATTACCTCCGCAGTCAGGTTTCAGTGAAAGTGAATCAAGATAAGTGTAAATAATAAATGTAAATGAGCGTGGTATACCGGTGAATGAAAGTGAGACTGCAGTGACAAAGTTCGGACGAAAGCATCACTGCCACGATAAGAGATGAAGGATGTGTAAAAGGACCCGGATTAATCCGTTCAACTAATGCTTACGAGAAGTGGCTGTATCGCCGTCGAGATCAATTACGAGCTTGATGCGTAGAGTGTACTCACGAGAAGACAAGGCAAGCAACTG
>WNFC01010241.1_pt1 | contig 16820 bp, 13 predicted proteins | sample 5400541 | NCBI WGS metagenome assembly WNFC01 (sample SAMN13153342, study PRJNA577476) | soil metagenome | isolation source: 120 cm saprolite under Douglas fir tree site 2 hole 2 replicate 1 | place: USA:California | collected 2015-04-18
CCGGCGCCGACGACGATGGTCCGTCCCTTGGGCGGCGACGGCAGGTGCGGCGGCAGGCAATGCTCGGGGAGGGCCGCCTTGACGGCGGCCTGCAGCATGTCGAGGAGGAGCTGGCGGGGTTGGAGCACCATATGTGAGCGGCGCTCAGCGCCCTTCGAGACGCGCTCGCCTGCCCTGAGGAGCCGCCGCAGGCGGCGTCTCGAAGGGAGCGTTCCTCAGGATGAGGAGGATTTGGCGTGCCCTCGACGATTGCCTATGCAAATCCCGATTTCCCTCATGGGGAGGCGCGGAGCGCCGTCTCGCCGTTCGAGACGCCGCCTTGCGGCGGTTCCTCACGGTGAGGGGGCGCATAACCGACGTGCAGAGCCCCGTCATTCCTTCTTTTGCCCGATCTCGTGGCCGGCCATCATCTCCAGCACCTTGGCCATGCCGGAATGATCCCAGGCGGCGCCGCCATTCGCGGCGGCGGAGTTGAACAGCTCCTGACAAGTCGCGGTGTTGGGCAGCGAGAGATGCAGCGCGCGCGCCCCCGCCAGCGCGAGGTTGAGATCCTTCTGGTGGAGCTCGATCCGGAACCCGGGCTGGAAGTTGCGCTTGATCATGCGCTCGCCATGCACTTCGAGGATGCGCGAGGAGGCGAAGCCCCCCATCAAGGCAGCGCGCACCTTGGCGGGATCGGCGCCGGCGCGCGAGGCAAAGAGCAAGGCCTCGCCGACCGCCTCGATGGTCAGGGCGACGATGATCTGATTGGCGACTTTGGTGGTCTGCCCGTCGCCGTTGCCGCCGACCAACGTGATATTCTTGCCCATCAGCTCGAACAGCGGCTTGATCTTCTCGAAAGTCACCGGGGCACCGCCGACCATGATCGTGAGCGAGGCCGCCTTCGCGCCGACTTCGCCGCCCGATACCGGCGCATCGAGGTACTCGCAGCCAAGCTCGTTGATGCGCGCGGCGAATTTCTTGGTCTCGATCGGCGAGATCGAGCTCATGTCGACGACTATCTTGCCGCGCGACAACCCGGCGCCGACGCCGTCGGGGCCGAACAGTACGGATTCGACATCGGGCGTATCGGGGACCATCAAAATGATCACCTCGGACTTTTCCGCGACCTCTTTGAGCGTGCGGCATACCGTCGCCTTGGCGCCGATCGCATCCGGCACGCTGCGCCCGCCGAAGACGACGAGCTGATGCCCCCCCGCGACGAGGTGTCCGGCCATGGGGGCTCCCATGATTCCGAGTCCGATGAAACCGATCTGCATGGGCTTTATCCTCCACATCGCTATGATGCCGCGGGTTGCTTGCAGTCTACAATGCGGCTACGCGAAGTCGAATGGCGAAACGCGGGGAACCAAGATGACCGAGAAGGACAAGGTGCTGTCAGCCAATCTCGAATTCTATCGCGCCTTTGCGATGGGCGACGAGGCGGCGATGGAACGCCTGTGGGCGCGCACCCTGCCCGTCTCGTGCATCCATCCCGGCTGGATGGCATTGCGCGATCGCGAGTCTGTGATGCGATCCTGGCAGGATATCCTGGCGGGTCCCGATGCGCCGCGCGTCATGTGCCACGACGAGGATGCCGTCCTCTACGGTGCCGTCGCCATCGTCACCTGCGAGGAGGCGTTGGGGGATAACACCCTCGTCGCGACCAATGTCTTCGCACAGGAGGATGGCACCTGGCGTCTCGTCCATCACCAGGCCGGTCCGCTGCTGATGCGGGCCGGGCATGGCGGCAGCGGCGGCAACCGGCCCAATTGAAAGGGCCCGCCGGCGGCAGGGCGGCGGAGGGCGCTTCAGGAGACGCGTTCGGAGGCTCCGGCGGCAAGCACTTCCTCAAGCTTGCGGGCGAGGGTGAGCGGCCGATAGGGCTTGGCGATAAAGGGGAACTCGGCGCGGATAACGTCAGACTGCTTGTCATCCACATGGCCCGAGCTGAGCAGCACCCGGAGACCGGGTCGTAGCCGGCGCGCCGTGCGGGCGAGTTCTATACCGCTCATGCGTTCCGGCATCACCACATCGCTGAACAACAGATCGACGGTCTTGTCACGTCGCAGAACCGCCAATGCCTCGGGGCCATTGGCCGCCACCGAGATCCGATAGCCGAGAAGGGGCAGCGCCCCGGCGATCATCTCACGGACATCAAGGTCGTCTTCGACGACGAGGATCGTGGCAGTGCCGGCTAGCGTTGCTTGCGGGCGATCCTTCGATGAGCCGGCATGCGTACTCTTTCCCTCGATCCTCGGAAGATAGATGCGCACCGTGGTGCCGCGGCCAGGCATGCTCTCGATGCGAGCGCTGCCTCCCGACTGTTTGGCAAATCCGTAGACCTGACTCAGGCCCAAACCGGTGCCCTTGCCGACTTCCTTGGTCGTGTAGAAAGGTTCGAACGCGCGTTCCAGCACGGCGGCGCTCATGCCGCATCCGGTATCGCTGATGGAAAACACCACATAGTCGCCGGCGGGCAAATCGCTCCCCTCGACGCCGCCAATCGCCACATTCTCGGTCGCGATCGTAAGGCACCCGGCTCGACGCCCGGATCCGTCCATGGCATCGCGGGCATTGGCGGAGAGGTTCAGCACGGCCGCCTCGAACTGCGCGGCATCGGTTCTCGTCAGCCAAAGCGCATCTTGCAGGTGCAGGACAATCTCGAGATCCTCGCCAACAATCCTCTGACAGAGCATCACGATGTCGCGCAGCAGATCGTTGAGGTTGACGATCTCGGGACGGATTTCCTGGCGACGTGAGAACGCAAGCATGTGCTCCGTCAGCCGCGATCCGCGCTCCGTCGCGCGTAGAGCACCGTCGAGATAGCGTCGGGCGCGCTCCTCGGCCGGCAGAATCGTGGCGAGCATCTCGAGATTTCCCATGATCGCCGTCAGCAGATTGTTGAAATCATGTGCGACGCCGCCGGTGAGCTGGCCGACCATCTCCATTTTCTGCGCCTGACGAAGTTGCTCCTCGGCGGCGCGTCTTTCAGTCAAATCGCGCGTGACCTTGGCGAAACCCACCAGCTCGCCGTTCTCGTCGCGGATCGTGTCGAGGACGACGCTGGCCCAGAAGGTGCTGCCGTCCTTGCGTACCCGCCATCCCTCGGCTTCGTACCTGCCGGTCGAGATCGCCGTGTCGAGCGCTCGCGCCGGCACCCCCCCCACCCGATCCTCCTCGGTATAGAAGCGCGAGAAGTGCTGCCCGACTATCTCGTTCGCTGAATAGCCCTTGATCCGTTCAGCACCCCGATTCCAATTCGTCACGAAGCCATGCGGATCGAGCATAAAGATGGCATAGTCGATAACGCCTTCGACAAGCAGTCGAAAGCGATGCTCACTTTCATTGAGCTTGGTGAATGTCCGCACCACCTGCTGGGTGCGTTCATCGACGCGCTGCTGCAGCGTCGCGTTCAGACGCTCGAGCGCCTCCTCGGCGTTCTTGCGAGCGGTGATATCGACCAACATATTCACCGCGCCGACCAGCGCCCCTGAACTGTCGTGCAGCGGCGTCGGGTATGGCATGAAATGCACACGCGTCCCGTCGGGCCGCTCAGCGATCGCTCCGATACCCCTGATCGGCCGATCTTCCTTGAGCGCGATCGCCATTGGGCACTCGTCGTGCGGCAGCGGCGTGCCGTCCGGCCGAAAGAGACGCCAGCTGACGCACCAACGGTCGCTGCCCAATTCCGGCCGACGACCCGAAAACTCGACGGCCGCTTGGTTGAAGAACGTAATCCGCCCGGCGGCATCGGTCGTATAGACGGCGGCGGGCAATGCATCGAGCAATTCTCTGAGGTGGCTGCTCTGCTCCTGCGCCTGCCCTAACACGGGCCGATCGAACGAGGGCGGTACAATCCGGCTTGCGAGAGATGCCAATTTCGCTTTCCTCTTCGCTAGGGAGCTCGACCGGGAACCTGGGCCTCGATCACGCCGCTGCAGCAATTCGCTGCCTACGTTCTCTGAGCCAGTGCTATCAGTCGTCAAGTCAACACCGCCGGTCGCGATAGAATTCCCCGCATCGCCCCGCTGCTTTGATCCGTCGCTCGCGGGCGGCGGAGCAAATCGGCTCATCGATCAGTCTGCACCACGATTTGCAACCCCCGATTGTCGACATTCGCTCGGGGCATGTCAGACGGCACCGTTGGGGGCGACGGAGGGGCCCTATGCGGACGGCTGAACGCGTCGCTGACGACGAAGATCGGAATTCAAGGTTCGCCGCTCGATAATGCGTTCGGGTCGAACGTATCGACGCGCAGATCGCCATCGCGCCCCGTACGATCCACATCGCCCGTGAGCGTTGGCCGGGGAGCTAGCGCCAGAATCAAGACCGGGACGCTTGCCGTCCCGGTCTCTCGGCAACAGGAAACCATGCGTGAGCTGACGACAGCCGTCAGCGGCGCCTCCAATGCCGCCATCGCGCAGCGGACCACCGCGCTGGCACGGCGCCAACCGGCCGTCGATAGACCGCAGGATGCCCGTGTTAGCGCCGCTTGTGGCGGCGCAGGACGACGGTCGTCATAGCTCGCGGCAAGCGATCTGCTCATCGCCTACTAGTGGTGCAGCTGGACGTCGACCGAGATCGGTTCGCCGAATTGGCGCTCCTCGATCTGTGCAATTCGCGCGGCAAGGTCCTCCATCGTGGCGCCCTGCGGCAGCGCGATGATGAATGCCGCATCCTTGAACATGACGGCGACTTCATTGGCCATATTCGCTAACCGGGACATCCCTGCCTCCCTTGGCGAGAGCAATATCAATGTCCTTATCAGGCCATGACAGCCTTATCGCGACCGTGGCGGGGATGTTAAATCTGCGTCATGCACGGGCATCCGGCGGTGCCGCTCAAACGCGCTCGACGCTGACCGCGGCAGCATCAATGGCAGCGGCGACAGCGCGAATCTGTTCCTCGGCGAGCGGACCGCGCGACAGCCGGAGCCGCAGCGCGAGCCGAAGATTTTCCATCGCGCGGAGAATTTGCGGCGCCGGCTCGCCGCCATGCGCTGCGCCCGCCGCTGCGATCCGCTCGAGCAGAGCATCGACCGCTTGCCGGTTTGCCTGCAAGAGCGCCGTCCCGCTCTCCGTGATGGTATGCAGCTTCTTGCCGCCGTCGCTCGCACCCACGGTGACGTAACCGAGCTCTTCGAGCATGGTCAGCGTCGGATAGACGACACCCGGGCTCGGACTATAGGCGCCGGACAGCATCTCCTCTATCGCCTTGATGATCTCGTAGCCGTGGCGCGGCTTCTCCGCGATCAGATGCAGCATGACCAGGCGCAGATCGCCGTGATCGAAGATCCGGCCGGAGCGCATCCCACCTCTCCCGTGGGGGTGCCCGGCGCGCCGGCCGCGGCCGCCGAAGCCGAAATCGCCGCGCGCAAAGCGCTGGTCGTGGGAATTCTTGAAGAGCCGATGAAACATAATACCTCGATATGACTACGTTATATCGGGAATTCCGATATAACGGATAATTAGATATATCTAAATATTATCGGATGCAAGCGATATTTTGCCAACTCGGGCCAAGGACGGCAGGATCGGCTGATGATCACGACCGCAGCGTGGGCCTCTGCTGCGCTCTTCGCCTTGCTTCTCGCTGGCTTCTCGGCAGAGGCGGCGGAGGGCTGGCGCCCGCAAGGGGTCTGGCTCACCGAGGATGCCGACGGAGCGGTCGAGATCTATGATTGCGGCGAGCAACTATGCGGCCGCATCGTCTGGCAGAAATCGCCGCTTCGCGACGACGGCACTCCCGATATCGACGACCGCAATCCCGACCCCGCACTTCGCGGCAGGCCGATTTGCGGGTTGCAGATCATCGGCGCGTTGACCCCCTCCGGTCCGGCGCATTGGAGCGAAGGATGGGTTTACGATCCCGACAGCGGCAAGACCTACCACGTGGAGCTGTACCGGGAGGGAGACGACGCGCTCCGCCTGCGTGGCTACATCGGAGTCCCGCTGTTCGGCGCCAGCCAGCTATGGCGGCACGCACCAGCGGATCTGCCGCTCTGCGGCGCGCCACAGTAGCGGCGCGCTTGTGCCGCAGCGGCGACCGACGACCGAAAAAATCGCATCAAGGACTCGCGCTTCCTGCCGCTTAATAGGTCAAGAAGATCGCCGAAAATTTTTCTATAAATAGTCGTTCGATTAATATTTCCATTACAAATATTGGCATTAATTAAATAAATATGACACAATTTACTCATATGCGTCCCCTTGGTGACACAATTTACTCATAATGTTTCTTTCGGTGGTTGATTTATTAAGCGGCGACATGAGAGGTCGCCCAGAAAGCGTGACCCTGGTGCTGGCTATAGCGGCACCAGCGCCAGCAGGTCACCTGCCATGGCGGGGTTTGGGTCAGATCGCCCCTCACAACGTTTTGGATGAAGCACCCGTACGTTCACGAGCAGCAGGCGCGCCGGGCCAAAAGCCGAGGCTGCGTGCGCAAATCGTGGCGCTGAATCCGCGCTGATCTGCGGCAAAAGACCGGTCGGAATTTTGCCTTCGGTGACGGCCTTCGCGGAAGGGCAACGCAAACCCCGCGGGCGGCGACGGCACTTTCAGTCTCCTGCAACCAGCAACCTGCAACCAGCAAAGTCAAAGGGATCAGGTACGACAATGACCACGAGCAACCTCTACGTCTCGACCACCGGCTCCGATTCCAACCCCGGAACGCAGAGCGCCCCGTTCAGGACGATTCTCGCGGCGTCGCTGGCCGCGCAACCGGGAACCACGGTGCATGTCGCGCCGGGGACCTACGATGGCGGCTTTACCACGACGGCCAGCGGCACCGCATCGAGCCCCATCCATTACGTGTCGGACGCCAAGTGGGGCGCCAAGATCGTGGCCACGAATTCCACCCACGATATGGCGTGGGATAACCGCGGCTCCTATGTCGCCATCGATGGTTTTGAGGTCGACGGAACAAACAATAGCGGCACTCAGTGGCGCCTCGGCATCTACAGCACCGGTTCCTACTCCGTCATCGAGCACAACAACGTCCATAACATCGCCGGCAGTATCACCAGCCAGGGCGGCGCCGGCATCGAGGGCGACAGCTATTACGGCGGCAGCCATATCGACCTCATCGGGAACGTCGTCCACGACATCGGCCCCACCAGCGGCGGCAACACCATCCAAGGCATCTACGAGAATGCCTCCGGCAACGTGACGAACAATCTCGAATACCGGGTCGCCGGGTGGGGCATTGCCCTGTGGCACGATGCCAACCACGTCAACATCGTCAACAACACGGTGCTCAACAACGGGAGCGGCGGCATCTCGGTGGGTGGCGGCGACTTCATCCACACGAGCGGTCCGGACGACTATACCGTCGTCGCCAACAACATCGTCTACAACAACCGCATCGGCATCGACGAATATGGCGTGACCGGCACGCACAACGTCTATACCCACAACCTTGTGTCCCACAACGCTACCGCCTTTAGTCTCCAGCACGGGCTGACCGCTTCCAACACGATCACGGCCGATCCAAAACTCGTCACCGGCGTCGGCAACTACGATATCGCCTCCGGTTCACCGGCGATCGACGCCGGCACGGCAACCAACGCGCCAACGACCGACCTCGTAGGCCATGCCCGGCCACACGGGGCGGGGGTCGACATCGGGGCCTACGAGTACATGTCAACCGGATCCACCGGCACGACCGTGTTGGGCAGCACGAGCGGCTACAACAACCCGGCACTCTCGGATGCCGCCTGGCAAGCTTATTCGAAAGCCGAGATCACGACACAGAAGGTCATCAGCGGCGCCATCCTGAACGGCTACACGAGCTCCACGATCCTCCACGGCACCGATGGAACCGACCGCCTGATGGGCCACGGCGCGCCGACCGAGTTCGTCGGCGGCTATGGCCGCGATTCCCTGTGGGGCGGTACCGGCAAGAATACCTTCACCTATTTATCGGCTGCCGATTCGACGCTGCAACACGCGGACGGCGTCGGCAATTTCCACGATGCGCGGGATGTCATCGACTTGCATTTCCTCACCGCGGCCGACAACTGCCAACCACCATGCGCTGTCTTTCATCGGCAGCCATGCCTTCACCGGTGCCGGCGATCAGGTGCACGTGGTTCAGAACGTCGCCAAGAACCTGACCTATGTCGAAGCCGACCTCAGCGGACACGGCCAGCCCGATCTGCATATCGAGATCGCCGGCCTGCACCACCTCAGCGCGGGGAATTTCTGGCTGTAGATCTGGAGCTTCGGCCGTCGCGGCAAGCGATGGGCCAAGCCCGCAAGCGCGGCGGCGTCGGGCTTGCGGCTCAAGCGCGCGCGACGGGATAGGCATCCTCTCGCGCGCGCTTGCCCGTGGATAGGGACCACGGGATCGAGTCAGATCACGCCCCCGGGGTGACGAGGCGAGCGATTTGATACGCGGTTTTCGACCGCGCTAGCGCCAATGGTGGTGGTGGTGATGATGCCAACCGCCACCGAAGAAGAAGCCGCCATAGACCGGTGGCGCGTAATAGACGGGGGGACCGTAATAATAGGCGGGCGGCGGCGCGTAATAGCCGGGGGCGGGCTCATAGACGGTGCAGCCGGCGAGGCCGAGCATCAGGGCGTGGGTCACGGCGCGCTTCAGCGTAGTAAACATGGCGATCTCTAACGAAAAACGCGCCGCCGATCGAACCTATTCCGTGAACCGTACGCGCCGGGGATGGCCGCGACTGGGCCCGCATCACGGCGGCGGCGGTGATGCCGGCGGCAAGCACTGGCGTGACGGCCGCCTGCCCCCGTCGCAGGCCCCCGTTGCGGCCCCGTCGCAGCGAGGACTACTCGGCGGCTTGCGCCACCGCCTCGATCCGCGCCGCGCAGTATTTGAACTCAGGGATCTTGCCGAAGGGATCGAGTTGCGGGTTGGTGAGGATGTTGGCGGCCGCTTCGGCGTAGCAGAAGGGGATGAAGATCATGCCGGGCGGCACCGCACCGTCCGCCCGCGCCTTGAGCTCGATCGCGCCACGCCGCGTCGCGACACGGAGCATGGCGCCCGGTACGATGCCGAGCTTGCGCAAATCGGCGGGGGCGAGCGAGGCGACCGCTTCGGGCTCGAGCTCATCGAGCACGCTGGCGCGTCGCGTCATCGCGCCGGTGTGCCAATGCTCGAGCTGACGGCCGGTGGTGAGCACCATCGGATAGGCGGCATCCGGCTCCTCGGCCGGATTGATGATCGCGGCCGGAACGAACTTCGCCCGCCCCGATTTGGTCGGGAAGCCTTCGCCGAAGACGATGTCGTTGCCGGGGACGTCCGGTCCATCGCAGGGATAGGTGACCGAGCTTTCGCGCACGAGCCTCTCCCAGGTGATGTTGGCCAGCGACGGCATGGCCTTTCCCATCTCGGCGAAGATCTCGCGCGGATGCGCGTAGCTCCAGTCGAGACCGAGACCGCGCGCGATGTCCTGGATGATCACCCAGTCCTCGCGCGCCTCGCCCGGCAGGGGCAGCGCCTTGCGTCCCAGCTGAACCTGGCGATTGGTGTTGCTGACGGTGCCGTCCTTCTCGGGCCAGGACGAGGCGGGCAGGACGACATCGGCGTAGCGCGCCGTCTCGGTCAGGAAGATGTCCTGAACCACGAGGTGCTCGAGCTTGGCAAGCGCCTCGCGCGCGTGGTTGAGATCGGGATCGGACATCGCCGGGTTCTCGCCCATGATGTACATGCCCTTGATGACGTCGTCATGCACCGCGTCCATGATCTCGACGACGGTGAGGCCGCGCTTGGGAGCGAGCTTGGCGTTCCATAGCGCCTCGTAGCGGCCGCGGATCTCGGCATCCTCGACGCTCTGATAGTCGGGCAGGAACATCGGGATCAACCCGGCATCGGATGCGCCTTGGACGTTGTTCTGGCCGCGCAACGGATGCAGCCCCGTGCCCGGCCTGCCGACCTGACCGGCGACCAGCGACAAGGCGATCAGACAGCGCGCATTGTCCGTGCCGTGGATGTGCTGCGAAATTCCCATGCCCCAGAAGATGATCGCCGCTTCGGCGCGGGCATATTTGCGGGCGACGAGGCGGAGAGTCTCGGCGTCGATGCCGCAGATCGGCGCCATCGCCTCGGGCGCATAAGCCTTGACGTGTTCCTTCAGCTTTTCGAAATCGTCGGTATGCGCCTGGACATATTGCTTGTCGTGCAGCCCCTCTTCGATGATGACGTGGAGGAGCGCGTTGAGCATGGCGACGTCGCGTCCGGGCTTGAATTGCAGCATGTGGCTAGCGTGTCGCTTCAGCGCCTGGCCGCGCGGGTCCATCACGATGAGCGCGGCACCGCGCTTTGCCGCGTTCTTGAAGAAGGTCGCAGCGACCGGATGGTTCTCGGTCGGGTTGGCGCCGATGACGATGATGACGTCGGAATCCTCAGCCGCCATGAACGGCGCCGTCACCGCTCCGGAGCCGATGCCCTCGATCAGCGCGGCCACCGACGAGGCGTGGCAGAGCCGGGTGCAATGGTCGACGTTGTTGGTGGCGAATCCGGTGCGCACCAGTTTCTGGAAGAGATAGGCCTCCTCGTTCGAGCCCTTGGCCGAGCCGAAGCCGGCAAGCGCCTCGCCGCCGTCACGATCGCGGATGCGCTTGAGGCCGCCGGCAGCGACGGACAACGCCTCCTCCCAGCTCGCCTTACGGAAATGCGTGTAGGGATCATCGGGGTCGATCGCAACGTCGTGCTTGGCGACACCCTGCTTGCGGATGAGCGGCACCGTCAGACGGTGACGATGATCGACATAGTCGAAGCCGAAGCGACCCTTGACGCAGAGCCGATTCTGATTGGCCGGGCCGTCGCGACCATCGACCGAGACGATCTTGTCATCCTTGATCTTGTAGGTGATCTGGCAACCGACGCCGCAATAGGGGCAGACGCTGTCGACCTCGCGGTCTGGTGCGTTGGCGTAGCTGCCGTCAGCATCGATGTGGCTCGCCGGCATCAGCGCGCCGGTCGGGCAGGCCTGAACACATTCGCCGCAGGCAACGCAGGTGCTGTCGCCCATCGGATCGTCAAAATCGAAGACGATCTTCTCGTTGTGGCCGCGCGCAGCCATGCCGATGACGTCGTTGACCTGTACCTCGCGGCACGCGCGCACGCAGAGATTGCACTGGATGCAGGCGTCGAGATGGACCGCCATCGCCGGGTGCGAGCGATCGGGCGTCGGCCGGTTGTCGCGCGGGAAGCGGCTTTCGGCGACCGCCACCTTGTCGGCCCAGTTCCAGAACTTCGAAGCGGGGTCATGGGCAGTTTCGCGCGCCGGCTGGTCGGCCACTAGAAGCTCGAAGACGAGCTTGCGTGAGTCCTTGGCGCGCTCGCTGGCGCTCTTGACCTTCATGCCGCTCGTCGGCTTGCGGATGCAGGACGCGGCGAGGACGCGCTCGCCCTCGATCTCGACCATGCAGGCGCGACAGTTGCCGTCCGGCCGATAACCCGGCGCCGGGCTGTAGCAGAGATGCGGGATCTCGATACCGCGACGATTGGCGACCTGCCAAATCGTCTCGCCGGGCAGCGCCTCGACCTCGTCGCCATCGAGCAGGAACGTAACCGCGTCGGTCATTTCAGATCTCCGCGGAAATGCTTGAGGACCGATTTCACCGGGTTCATCGCCGCCTGGCCGAGACCGCAGATCGAGGCGTCGCTCATCACTTTGGTCAACTCGCCGAGCAGATTCTCGTTCCAGCTCGGCCGTTCCATGATCTTGACCGCCTTCTCGGTTCCAACGCGGCACGGCGTGCATTGACCGCAGCTCTCGTCCTCGAAGAAGCGCAGGAGGTTGAGCGCGACCTCCCGCATGCTGTCCTGGTCGGAGAGGACGACGACGGCATGCGAGCCGACGAAGCAGCCATGCGGCTCGAGCGTGCCGAAATCGAGCGGAATGTCGGCCATGCTGGCCGGCAGGATGCCGCCCGAGGCGCCGCCCGGCAGATAGCCCTTGAAGACGTGGCCAACAGCGATGCCGCCGCAGAACTCGTCGATCAGCTCGCGCGCCGTGATGCCGGCCGGCGCCAGCTTGACGCCGGGCGATCTTACTCGGCCGGAGACCGAGAAGCTGCGCACGCCCTTACGGTCGTGACGGCCCTGCGCGGTAATGAACGCGGGGCCCTTCTCGACGATGTCGCGCACCCAGAAGACGGTCTCGACGTTGTTGATCAGGGTCGGCCGGCCGAAGAGGCCGACCTGACTCGGAAAAGGCGGCTTGTGGCGCGGCAGACCGCGCTTGCCCTCGATGCTCTCGAGCATCGCCGATTCCTCGCCGCAGATATAGGCGCCGGCGCCGCGCCGGAGATGGATCTTGATGCGGGGCGCGATGCCGGAGCCCGCGAGCTTGGCGATCTCGGCGGCGAGGATCGCGCGGCATTGCGGGTATTCGTCGCGCAGATAGATGTAGATTTCCGGCGCCTCGACCGCCCAGGCGCCGATCAGCATACCCTCAAGGAAGCGATGCGGGTCGGTCTCGAGGTAATGGCGGTCCTTGAAGGTGCCGGGCTCGCCCTCATCGGCGTTGATCGCCATCAGGCGCGGGCCCTTCTCCTGGCGCACGAAGCGCCATTTGCGCCCGGTGGGAAAGCCGGCGCCGCCGAGCCCGCGCAGCTGCGAATCCTCGAGCGCCTTGAGAATGCTCTCGACATCCCGCTTGCCCGAGAGGCAGTCCTCGAGCAGACGGTAGCCGCCGCCGGCGCGATAGGCGGCGAAGCCGATATAGTCCGGCACATGCGGGTGGGTCGCGCCATTCGCCACCGCCTGGGCGATGCTGCTCAGCGTCGCCTGCTCGTGCAAGGCGTGGCCGATCGCTGTAACCGGCGCGTTGTGGCAACCGCCCATGCAGGGCGCACGGACAACCCGCACGCCAGGTCCCAGACGCTGCGGCAGCTCGGCGAGGAGGGTCTGCGCGCCGAAGAGCGCACAGGTCAGGCTGTCGCAGACGCGCACGGTGACGGGCGGCGGCGGCGCCTCCCCATCCATCACGATGTCAAAATGGGCGTAGAACGAGGCGACCTCGTAGACCTCGACGAGAGCCAGTTTCATCTCGTCAGCCAGCGCCGCCAGGTGGCGGGCATGCAGGCAGCCGTACCGGTCCTGAATGAGGTGCAGATGCTCAATCAGGAGATCGCGCTGACGCGAGCGGGCGCCGAGCAGCTCCGCCACCTCGGCGAGAGCGGTAGGATCGACCTGCCGCCCCTTCGGGAAATTCCGGCCCTTGCGCCGCCCGGCGCCGGGATGAATCGCCCGCTCTGGATCCGACACCGTTGCTGTCGCCATGGCTGTCATCATCTGCCCTTCATCGCGCGCAGCATGGTGCTGCCGAGCGCGGCCGGCGAATCCGCCACGGTGATCCCGGCGCGTTTCATCGCCGCGATCTTGTCGCCGGCAGTGCCCTTGCCGCCGGAGATGATCGCGCCGGCATGCCCCATGCGGCGCCCGGGCGGTGCGGTCATTCCGGCAATGAAGCCGACGACCGGCTTCTTGATCTTGTGGGTGCGCAGGAATTCCGCGGCATCCTCCTCGGCCGAGCCGCCGATCTCGCCGATCATGACGATGCCCTTGGTCTGCTCGTCGGCGAGATACATTTCCAGGCAGTCGATGAAATTGGTGCCGTTGACCGGGTCGCCGCCAATGCCGATGCAGGTCGACTGGCCGAGCCCTGCCGCCGTCGTTTGCGCCACCGCTTCATAGGTCAAGGTGCCCGAGCGCGAGACGATGCCGATCGAGCCCGGTGTATGGATGTGGCCCGGCATGATGCCGATCTTGCACTGGCCCGGGGTGATCACGCCGGGACAGTTGGGGCCGATGAGCCGGGTCTTCGAGCCCGCGAGGGCGCGCTTGACCGTCACCATGTCGAGCACCGGAATCCCCTCGGTGATGCAGACGACGAGCGGCAGCTCGGCGTCGAGCGCCTCGAGGATGGCATCGGCGGCAAATGGCGGCGGCACGTAGATCACCGACGCCGTGGCGCCGGTCTTGGCGACCGCCTCGGCAACGGTGTCGAATACCGGCAGGTCGAGATGCGTGGTGCCACCCTTTCCCGGCGTCACGCCGCCGACCATTTTGGTGCCGTAGGCCATCGCCTGCTCTGAATGGAAGGTGCCCTGCGCGCCGGTGAAGCCCTGACAGATCACCTTGGTTGCGGAATTGACGAGAACGGCCATCTATGCGGCCTCCTTCACGGCCTTGACGATCTTCTCCGCAGCGTCGGCGAGATTGTCGGCGGAGACGATGGCGAGGCCCGATTCGGCGAGGATCTTCTTGCCGAGATTGACGTTGGTGCCTTCCAGGCGAACGACCAGCGGCACGTGCAGGCTGACCTCGCGCGCCGCCGCGACGACGCCCTCGGCGATGACGTCGCAGCGCATGATGCCCCCGAAGATGTTGACCAGGATGCCCTCGACATTGGGATCGGAGAGGATGAGCTTGAAGGCGGTGGTCACGCGCTCCTTGGTGGCACCGCCGCCGACATCGAGGAAATTCGCGGGATCGCCGCCATAAAGCTTGATGATGTCCATCGTCGCCATGGCGAGGCCGGCGCCATTGACCATGCAGCCGATATTGCCGTCGAGCTTGACGTAGTTGAGCCCATGCTTGGCCGCTTCGGTCTCGCTCGGATCCTCCTCGGAGACGTCGCGCATCTCCTCGATTTCCTTGAGGCGGAAGAGCGCGTTGTCATCGAAATTCATTTTTGCGTCGAGCGCGATGACCTGACCGTCGCCGGTGACGACGAGCGGATTGATCTCGACGATTGAAGCGTCGAGCTGGGTGAAGACCTTGTACATCGCCAGCATGAACTTGACGGCGCTCGATACCTGTTTGCCGGCGAGGCCGAGGCCGAAGGCGAGCTTGCGGGCGTGAAAGCCCTGCATGCCGGTCGTCGGATCGATTGCAACCTTGAGGATCTTCTCGGGATGCGAGGCGGCAACCTCCTCGATTTCCATGCCGCCCTCGGTCGACGCGATCACGGTGACGCGCGAGCTCGTGCGGTCGATCAACATGCCGAGATAGAGCTCGCGCTTGATATCGCAGCCCTCCTCGACATAGACGCGCTTGACCTCGCGACCGGCGGGTCCGGTCTGCTTCGTCACCAGGACATGGCCGAGCATCTCGCCAGCGCTCCCCGCGACGTCGTCCAGCGACGTGACGACCCGTACGCCGCCCTTGCCGCCGGGATTGTCCTTGAAGCGTCCGGCGCCGCGGCCGCCGGCGTGGATCTGGGACTTGACCACCCAGACCGGTCCGCCCAATTCCTCCGCGACCTTCTTCGCTTCCTGCGGCGTGTAGGCGATGCCGCCGCGCGGCACGGCAACACCGAATTTCTTGAGCAGGCTCTTCGCCTGGTACTCATGGATGTTCATGGGCGGTCCTGGCCTAACGTTGCGCGTCCTGCAGGCCGGCCGCTGCGCGGCCTCCCCAGGATGCGGGTGAAATCCAATGCCATCACGAACCTACCCCATCTGAGGAATGCCGTTCGCGGCGTGGCGCGGTTCAAATCGCCTTTTCCGCCCGCATCGCGGCGATCCGGGCGGAGTCATAGCCAAGCTCGGCGAGGATTTCCTCGGTGTGCTCGCCGAGCAGCGGCGAGCGCTTCACGTCGGAGGCGCTGTCGGACATCTTGATCGGATTGCCGACGGTCAGATACTTGCCGCGCGTCGGATGATCGACTTCGACGACCGTGCCGGTCTGGCGCAGCGACGGCTCCTCCGCAAGCTCCTTCATCGACAGAATCGGGCCGCACGGGATGTCGTATTCGTTCAGGATGTCCATCGCCTCGAACTTGCTCTTGGTCTTGGTCCACTCCTCGATCGTCCCGAAGATCGCCATCAGCCGCGGCAACCGCGCCTCGGGCGTCGCGTAATCGGGATGGGTAATCCAATCCTCCTTGCCGATCACCTTGCAGATCTTGTCCCATACCGGTGCCTGGGTGATGAAGTAGATATAGGCATTGTGATCGTTCTCCCAGCCCTTGCATTTGAGGATCCAGCCAGGTTGCCCGCCGCCCGAGGCATTGCCGGCGCGTGGCACCGCCTCGCCGAACTTGCCGTCGGGATATTGCGGAAACTCCTTGAGCGGGCCATGGGCCAAGCGCTGCTGGTCGCGCAATTTGACGCGGCATAGGTTGAGCACGCCGTCCTGCATGGCGGCCAGCACTTTCTGGCCGCGCCCGGTCGTGTTGCGCTGGTAGAGCGCGGCGACGATGCCGAGGGCGAGATGGAGACCGGTGCCGGTATCGCCGATCTGCGCGCCGGTGACCAGCGGCGGGCCGTCGTCAAAGCCGGTGGTCGAGGCCGAGCCGCCGGCACATTGGGCGACGTTCTCGTAGACCTTGCAATCCTCGTAGGGACCGGGACCGAAGCCCTTGACCGAAGCAACAATCATGCGCGGGTTCAATTCCTGGATGCGCTCCCAGGTGAAGCCCATGCGATCGAGCACGCCGGGGGCGAAATTCTCCACCAGCACGTCGCAATGCTTGACCAGCGCCTCGAGCACCTCTTTGCCCTTGGTGGCCTTGGCGTCGAGGGTGATCGAGCGCTTGTTGTGGTTGAGCATGGTGAAATAGAGGCTGTCGACATTGGGAATGTCGCGCAACTGGCCGCGCGTGATGTCGCCGATGCCGGGGCGCTCGACTTTGATCACGTCGGCGCCGAACCAGGCAAGAAGCTGGGTGCAGGTTGGCCCGGACTGCACATGGGTGAAGTCGAGGATGCGGACGCCGTCGAGTGCCTTGCTCATTTTCTTCTCCGAAATCTGTCTTCTCGTTTCCGGGCGGAACGGCACACCGCATCGTGCTGCGCCGCGCGCCAGACAAAGGTTTATTTCTTGCGAAGCGCGCTTTGTGGATTGAGGTTGCCGATGCG
>WNFC01011407.1_pt1 | contig 16813 bp, 14 predicted proteins | sample 5400541 | NCBI WGS metagenome assembly WNFC01 (sample SAMN13153342, study PRJNA577476) | soil metagenome | isolation source: 120 cm saprolite under Douglas fir tree site 2 hole 2 replicate 1 | place: USA:California | collected 2015-04-18
GCCTCCAGAGGGCCAGATTCATCTGGGTTGTGGGATTCGTCGGCGAGCCGCCCAGGACGATCTGGCATTCACTCTCCGAGGCGAGCTCACCGAGCATCCACCGGGCCAGGGCAAAGCTCTGCATGCCCGCGAGCATCACTGGCGAGACGCGAAAAGCCATGCGCAGACAGTGCAGGAGAAGGCGCTCCGCGGCGGCAAGATGGGCAGCAGCATCGGCTGACGCGTCGATCTGGTGGGCGTTGCGTAGCTGTTCCACGAAGCGCTGCACCCGTCGGCTTGCGGCTTGCGGCGCGAAGAACGCCTGCAGCAGATACCAGGGCAAGCGGGTGCGTGCGAGCAGGAGCACGAGCGCACGCCCAAACGCGCGCCGCGGCGTTGTGCGGAACGAGAGCCGTGGATCAGTCACGAGGTGCTCGAAGCTGGTGGCCGCCTGGACCTCCGCCTCTCGCATGGCTTCCATGAGGAAGCGACGCCCAAAGGAGTTGCGCAACGCGGCGGTGACCTCGAAGAACGGACGACTGGCGGCTTCTGCCACGAAGCGAGGACCGGCGAGCGGATCGCGCAGCGGGGAGCCAATAAGCGTCAGAAACCCGGACGCGAGGAGCCGGAGCGCAGAAAGCCCCAAAGGCGTGAAGGGCCGATAGGTGCCTTGCTGGACGCCAAAGGCCAGGTAGACGCGTAGGCTCTCTTCAGTGGATGGAGCCCCAGCAGGGAGGGGAAACAGGGTCGTAATCGGTCGTGCCTGGAGCAAGAAGACCTTGCTGGAGGCATCGATGGCCCACTCGATGTCCTGGGGGGTCTCATACAACGCTTCAACGCGCGCCCCAAGAGCTGCCAACTCGCGGATCTGCTCATCTGAGAGACAGGCACGAGCGGGGGACGCGCCTGCTTCGATCTGCTGGGTCCCACCTCCAGCCGCGGCCTGGATCAGCACCTGCTTGTCGCCCAGGCGGCGCTCGACCATCTCGCCCGTGGTGGTCTGCACCACAAAATGATCAGGGTTGGTCGCGCCGGAAACGACGGCCTCACCCAGGCCGGGATTGGCATCGATCACCGCTTGACGACGTTTCCCGGTGAGGGGATTGGCCGTGAAGAGGACGCCAGCCACCTCGGTCTGCACCATCCGTTGCACCACGACGGCCAGGCGCACGTTCCAAGGCGCAATGCCCAGGCTGGCACGGTACTGTGTGGCGCGGTCAGTCCACAGCGAAGCAAAACAACGCTGGACGGCAGTGAGCACCGCCTCGCTGCCGATCACATTGAGAAAGGTTTCCTGCTGCCCGGCAAAGGAGGCCTCTGGCAGATCTTCGGCGGTCGCCGAGGAACGGACGGAGACCGGAATGGGCTCTCCAGGAGAGAGGGCCTGGTAGGCTCTCGTGACGGCCTCGACGACCTCTGGCGGCAGAGCTATCTGACATAAGGCGGTGCGGATGGCTGTGGCCAGTTCGATCTGGCGTGCGCTTTCCTCGCGTGGAACGGCCTCCAATCCCGAAAGATAGGTGTCAAGCCCAGCACGGGCAGACACGCGGACATAGGCGGCGGTGGTGACGCAGAAGCCCGCCGGCACGGCGAAGCCCGCGTGGATCAGTTCGCCCAGGTTCGCGGCCTTCCCCCCGGCGACCGGGAGCGATGTCCGGTCAAGCGTCTCCAGAGGTACAACGAGAGTGGCAGCATCGGACAGGCTCTCACGCTCGTGCTGTTGCCCTAGATGAGATTGATTCATAACGCTTTCTCCTCAAGAGATGCTGTATCACATCTCTCTTCCTTGTATACGAACTGCTACTGGACGACGACGGTGAGACTCATGCCCTGGTGAATCGTGCAGTAAAGGTGAAAAACCCCAGCGGTGGTAAATGGCCCGATGTGCAGAGATCCCCCTTTGAGATCCAGGGAATGAACGATAGGAGCCCCCGGCTCCGTTTGCGGATGTGGCAGGCCGCTCGGCGTCCAGGTCCCATTTTGGATGATGTGCTCAACCGAATCGTCCTCCACCAGGACGAGTGATTCCCCCTTGGGAACCAGCACCACGTTCGTCAGGAAATTGCTCCCTGCGATATGCACGGTTGGCATCCCATCGGTGGCGGTGCTTGCAGCCGTGCTCGGTGGGTTGGCGGAGACGATTCCTGCGAGCAGAAGCATCCCCAGCACGAGTCCCAGCACTCCTGAAAGGAACGCGGAGAGCCAGCGTGAGGAAGGCTGCTCTCTCCCTTGAGTGTTCTGGATCACCGCTGCCGCCCCTCCCACGAGCACAATCAGCGCACAGGCACATTGGACGAGGAGGATCCCAAAGAACGCGAGATTGGCGGTGGGATGCAGCAGTGTTGAGCCTGCCAGCGGGATCGCAAGCACCGTCACGACAGGTGCCAGAGCGACGAGCGCACCCAGACCAGGCGCAAAGCGCCAACGTCTCAGGATACCAGCGACTCCCACCAGCGTCACGAGAGCAGCGATCAGAAGCGGCAGCACCACCGCTCCTCGGACAAACCACACGAGCAGAAACTGAAAGAGGGAAATCACCCCCACGCCAAGCAAGGCCAGAGCAGTTGTCCTGCGTAGCGTGTTCAGGCGCAGGCCGGACATGGGCGCAGGCGCGGCTTCTTGCCTCCTGCGATGCGTTTCTGGATTCATCACTCACTCCTTTTCTTTCTCGAAGGATGCTTTCACTCGTGAACAGCAGCTTGAGAGCAAGAGCGGCACACCATATGCTTCTTCAGCATGTTCCTCTTCTGTCCGCGAGCGTGGGAGCGGCGTCACCATCTTCGGGACAAAGCGGGAGATGGATAGCATGATGAACGGGATCCCAATCACGGTGGGAAGCACCCAGAACGTGAGTTGTGGTAGTTGGTTCAACAGTGGGATCAGATGAGCATTATCCACGTAAAAGCCCGTGAGCAGGACGATATACGACCCAATCGTCCCGACAATATGGGCAATCACCCAGTGCCTCCCAAGCAAGCGCCTCAGGAAGCGTCCGCGACGAAATCGTCGTGCTGCGTAGCCACTAAGAGCGAATCCATAGCCCACTAGCGCCATGAAGAAGAGGTAGGCATCCGCCGACCAACGCTCTCCAGACAGGATGGTGGCCGTCAGGAACACCAGGGTGTAGGCCCACAGATAGCGTGCTCCCCAACGGGGGTGACGCCCTCGGCCCTTTGGCATGCTGAACGCCACAATGCCGGTGATCACCGTCGCCAGTCCCGCCCAAACATGCACGACGAGCGGGAGAAAAAAGGAGAGCGGGATGCCAAAGACGAACATAGCTTTTTCCCTCCAGACAGGCTCGCTCCCACGTTACACGGGTGCAGGAAGGCGAGTCAACCCTCAGCTTCTTCACGACAGATCGAGGAAAGGCGTTTGTCCATCCGACGGTCTGCTTTCACTGGAAAGTATAGCCGTGGAGCAGACCTGGGGGAAGTGAAGTTTCTCGTGATTCGGGCGTGACAAATGTCATGGGTGCATACTGCCTCCTGATACGGAATGTTCGGAGGCGAATTGAGTTCACGAGCTACCGGCAGTATGATACAGGAAGCAAAATCAGCCACTACCGCGATCTAACTGTCGAAGACGTGCCCTGGCCGGGAGTATCGGATCAGACGGTCTACACACGTGCCTACCACCGCCCTTTGTCCTGGTATGTCCGCGCGTTGCGAACGGCGGGTCTGGTAGTGACCGCGCTGGAAGAACCCGAACCGACCGAGGAATTTCTGGCATCTCGCCGCAAGGACCCTGGGTTGCCGAAATTCCAGTCCATTGTGTCATCGAAGCCTGGAAGTCCATGTAGTCCATGTAGTGCAAAGATCCCGCAACCCTCCACTTTGAGGACGTTCGGAAGGCCCTGGAGACAGCAAAGTTCAGTCTCTTCCCAATCCGAGTGTGATATCATACGCATCGACTCAATTGAACAGTTGGACAACATGCTCATATCCCTGAGAGCAGGACAGGGAACGCTCAATGAGCGCAAGACCTTTTACTGAACAAGAGCAGGGATTCAGCTAAAAGAGGAAGAGGGCGTATCTAGACTGCAAGAGCACCGTGTGTAGACTAAAGGTCAGTCCAATAAGCTTTTAGACAGTTGAGCAGGCACAGGAGTGCCTGTCCATCCTGGGAACGCAGATGAACAGCTTCGAGCCCCTTGTGCTGCTTGAGTTGCTCCTGCAACCGTTCCACACACTGATCGCGTTCATTGTCGATCTGCGGTAGGAGGATGGGTAGTTCTAAGGAGAGCCTGGATGCAGGCATGTCATCTTCCATCTTTTCGGTTCCCATGCCAGGAGCAGGTTCGACTCATCGCTCTCGCTTCCAGCTTCCACGTGGGGCAAACGTGATCGGGGACACAGGTGGGGCCGTCTCCGCAGCTGTTGTCACTCCCCCGCAATCTTCGTTCCCACATCTACACCTCTCTGCTGTAGCATGAGTGGCTATGGGGTCCCGAGGGGTCGCCGCAGGGGGAACCCCTGCGACTGGTGGAAGTTTTTGACGTAGCAATCGCGACGAATTAGCAAGAATGCCTACATCCGGCAGGGATTGCGCTGCCGCTGCCAGAATCGGCGGGAGGAAACCGAGCGCGGCAAGCGAGAGACCAACCAGATTGTAAAGGATCGTGAAGAACAGGTTCATCTTCACCACCCGCATGGTGCGCTTCGCAATGGTGAACAGATCGGGCACAAGCCGCCAGTCTTCGCGCATGAGCGCCACGTGAGCAGCCTCCAGGGCCACATCTGATCCCATCACGCCCATGGCGATACCCACATCGGCCTGTGCCAGGGCAGGCGCGTCGTTCACCCCATCGCCGATCATCACCACCGTATGACCCTGTGCCTGGTACGCTTTGACGATACGGATTTTGTCTTCCGGAAGCAGCTCTGCACGAGAGGTGATGCCTAGTACTGTCGCCTGCGCTGCTGCCACCCGTTCATTATCGCCGGTGAGCAGTTCAATCGTGCTGATGCCAAGCGCTCGCAAGCGCGAGAGTGCAGCAGGCACTTCAGGGCGAATGGTATCTGCGGCAGCCAGGATTCCAATCATTTCGTCCGCTTGTTCGACCAGGAGTAACGTCATCCCTTGTCGCTCTAATGCTTGCGTGACTTCCACCGGAGCGGATGATGCCATCATGCGTACATTCCCGACAGAGATGGTGACTCCGTTCACCTCGGCTCGCACGCCGAGTCCTGGGACCGCCTCAAAATGCTCTGGTTCAGAGAGCGGAAGTGCGCGTTCAGCAGCAGCCTGTCGCACGGCTTCAGCCAGCGGGTGCTCTGAGTCTCGCTCGACACTGGCCGCCAAAGCAAGTACCTCGTCCTGGGAGTGACCGGCAAACGCGATCACATCAGTGATCTGGGGCCGCCCGGTGGTGATCGTGCCGGTCTTGTCGATGAGCAGCACATCGGCACGCGAGAGCACCTCCAAGTATTTTCCTCCTTTGACCAGCAGACCCCGGGAGGCAGCGGCCCCAATGGAAGCAAGCATCGCAATCGGCGTGGCCAGCGCAAACGAGCAGGAACAGGCAACCACCAGCACCGACGCGACGGCCAGGGGGTTTCGGCTCACGAGGAAGGTGAGCAGTGCAATGGTTGCGACGACCGGGAGGAAGTAGGTCGAGAAGCGGTCCGCGATGCGCTGCACCGGCGCCCGATGGGCCTCAGCTTCCTCCACCATCGTGATGACCCGTCCAAAGGTGGTGTCTGCTCCCACTGACGTGACCTTGAGGCGAAGGCTGCCAAGGGTGGCGATGGTCGCCGCGAAGACGCGATCGCCGAGGCTCGCCTCGATGGGCATGGATTCTCCGGTCAGCGTCGCCTGGTTAACGGTCGCCTGCCCGCCAATAACTTCTCCGTCGACTGGGATCGACTCGCCTGGACGGACAATGACCGTCTCCCCCACCTGCACCTCTTCGATGGGAACGACCTGTTCTGCCCCATCGCGTTCTACCCGTGCTGTTTGGGGAGCAAGCGCGGTTAACCGTTTGACTGCCTGGCGTGAACGTTCGGTCGTAAAATGTTCAGCGTAATCGCCAACACGCATGAAGAACACGATCACCATAGCGGTGGGCCACTGTCCAACCGCCAGTGCTGCGATAACCCCGATGCTCATGAGGGTGTGCGAAAGGACCTGGCGGTGGAGTGCGGCCCAGATGACATTCCAGAAGATCGGAGCGCCTGCCAGCAACACGAGACCCCATCCTATGTACCAGGGAACCCAGTCGGTCACGCGTTCAAACAAGCCAAGCCACTCTCCTGCAATGACTACGAGCAGCACTGCTCCAAAGACGAGGCCGAGAAGGGTGAAGATAGGGCGGGTGAACGTCGCGAGGGATGTGACGGAAGATCGCGATTCCCTGGAGGGAGCATGTTCAGGAACCGTGTAGCCCGCGCCTGCGACTGCCTTGCGAATGGTAGGAAGATCCACCAGTGCAGGATCGATCTGGAGCACGGCCTTTTCAGAAGAAAGCAGCACATGGACATCTTCAACACCAGGGAGGGCAGCCAGGGCATGCTGCACATGCAGGGTGCATTCCGCACAATCCATCCCTTGCACGGGGATTTCAAGCTTTGTTTGGGCCATCTTAGTTCACTTCCTCTCCAGCAGTTGCAAGTGGTTCGTAACGTGTGCATTCGTAGACGCCGCGTGCCACTTCGCTGAGGAGTTCATCGGAAAGCGAGAGCAGTGTTCCAACGCGTGGATCACTGAGGTGATAGAGGGTGTAGCGTCCCTGCGGGGTGGACACTACGAGATCACAGTCCGACAAACAGCGTAAATGATTGGAAACATTGGATTGGGAGAGGCCCGTCTTCTCGACAATGGCTCCGACCGTCAGAGGCCCATCACGCAGGGCTTCTAAGATAGAGAGGCGCGACATATCAGAAAAGCCACGAAAGAGCTTGGCCTTGAGTTTGAGCGCCGTGGTGAGTGGAGTTTGGGTCAGCAATGCATATACTCCTTACGTTATCATATCATTAGTTAATGATATGATAACGTAAGGAGGGGAGAAAGTCAATGAGGAGGAACGAGTTTTTCCTATCCAAGGCAAACTCTTGACAGATGTTTACACTGTCCTGGTCTGTAAATATAGAGAATCGGTGGCTCACGCGCACATTGAAACGTCATGCGCTGTGAGCGCACCACTCCGCATGAAAACGGGTAGAATCGAAGTGGCAACGTTCCAGAGAAAAGACGACCAACAGTATACTGTGCCATAACGTGTTTTTGAAACTGTACCGAGGTGTCTGGACGAACCACTCCATGTTGCCTAAACGGCGAGAGCCGAGCGCAAGAGCACGAAGAATACACTGTACAAGAACAGACACCCCCTGGGATGGTGCCGCAGACAGATGGGATGAAAATGGAAAGAGAAAGGAGCAGGAACCATGAGCCTGGAAGTGATGTATGAACGGTGTGCAGGGATAGACGTGCATCAACGCTTTTTGGTGGTGTGCCTGATTCTGGTGGAGGGAGGAAAACGCCGCCAATCCATCCGCACGTTCCGCAATGAAACAGCGGATCTCTTGGCATTGCGCGCCTGGCTATTGCAAGAACGATGCACGCATGTAGGCATGGAAAGCACGGGGGTGTACTGGATGCCGGTCTATCGACGCCTGGAGGGCTTCTTTGAGTTGAGTGTCGCCAACGCACAACATATCAAAGCCGTGCCAGGACGAAAAACGGATGTAGGGGATGCAGAATGGATTGCCAGTTTGCTCCAACACGGACTCTTCAGACCCAGCTTCGTGCCCAGCCAGGAACAACAAGACCTGCGAGACCTGACCCGGCTGCGGGTGAGCTTGGTACGGGAACGCACACGTCTGGTCAATCGGGTGCATAAAGTGCTTGAAGAGGCGGGAATGAAGCTAGCAACAGTCCTCAGCGATATCATGGGGTTGTCGGGACGAGCCATTTTACACGCGCTCTGTGAAGGAGAAAGTGACCCAGAGCGGCTGGCCAAGCGGGTGTATCCGAGTGTGCATGCGAGTCAGGAGCAGATCGTGGCGGCTCTGACAGGAGAAATGCGAGAGCACCATCGCTTCTTATTACGAGAGTTGCTGTCCCTGATTGCCGTGCAAGATCGTTCGATCACCCATCTGGAGGAGGAGATCGAGCGCCACCTGCACCCCTTTGAAGAACAGATCACGCGCTGTGAAAAGATCAATGGGGTGAGCCGGCACGTCTTGTACGTGTTGATGGCAGAGGTGGGAACCGATCTTGAGCGCTTCCCCGATGCCGAGCACCTCAGTTCTTGGGCGGGTGTCTGCCCGGGACACAAGGAAAGTGCGGGCAAGCGACTAAGTGGCAAGTGTAAGAAAGGCAATCGGTATGTGCGAGAGGTGCTGGTACAAGCCGCTCATGGGGTGCGTCGATGCCGTACCTACTTGGGGGAGCGGTATCGCCGTCTGAAAAAACGTCGGGGGAGCAAACGAGCAGCACTGGCCATTGGACACGATATTCTCGTCATCTATTGTCAGATGATGAAAACCGGGCAGGAATATCAAGAGAAAGGCGTGGAGTTTTTCCAACAAAGGGATCGCAGCAAGGTTGAGCACCAACTGGTTCGTCGTCTGGAGCACATGGGGTATCAACTCACGCGGCCATCTCAGCCAGTCTCCTGAAGAGTGACGATCAATCTTGAAGCTTGAAGCGTTTGTACGTGAACCACGACCAGAGTGAGTGGGTGAGGGGAGCGTTTCTGTCTTTTTTTCGGGCATTTTCAGAATACACTGTTGGGAAACTTTTGTGGTGTCTCTTGCTTTCATCTGCTAGGATAAGAAACCAAAGAGCAAGTCCGAGCACCAATGAAAAAGCAGGAGAAAGAAAATGACACTCCACCCACAACATGCGTTCTCAATCCCAGAAGAAACGGCCCGTGTAGCTCGTGCAGCCTATCCCAAAGGCAATATCTACATGAAAATGCGCGACGCGTTGGGACCCATTTACCAGGACGAGTCCTTTGCCCATGTATTTCCGCAGAATGGACGCCCTGTCGAGGCGCCATGGCGGCTCGCGTTCATCACAGTCGTGCAGTTCATGGAGGGACTGCCAGATCGACAAGCTGCGGACGCGGTGCGTGGACGAATCGATCTGAAATATGCTCTCGGCTTAGAGCTGAGTGATCCCGGCTTTGATTTTACCATTTTGTCCGACTTTCGCAAGCGTCTGGTGGAAGGGGGAGCAGAGCAGGTGTTGTTGGATGCCATGTTAGCTGTCTTTAAAGAACAGGGCTGGCTTAAGCAACGGCAGCGCCAACGAACTGACTCGACCCATGTGCTGGCCAAAGTGCGCGCGATCAATCGACTCATGTGCGTTGGTGAGGCCATGCGCTTTGCACTCAACAGTCTGGCCATTGTCGCTGGAGAGTGGCTGCTGGCCCTGAGTTCCCCTGAGTGGGTTGACCGCTATGGACATCGCATTGAGGAGGCGCGCCTCCCACAAAGCCAGGAGGAACGTCAGACAGTTGCTGAACTCATCGGTCGAGATGGTTCGAATTTATTGGCCGATATCTCTGCTGCAGATGCCCCTGCCTGGTTGGGGGAAATCCCGGCAGTCGAGATCCTGCGTCGCATTTGGATCCAGAACTACGTCTGGGTCGATGGTCAGCTCCACTGGCGCAGCAATGAGGATCTGCCTCCGGGCAAACAGTTCATCAATTCGCCCTATGATCAAGAAGCCCGCTATGGCAAAAAGCGCGAGACGAGGTGGACGGGCTATAAAGTGCATATCACCGAAACCTGTGAGGAAGAGAGCCCTCACCTGATCACCCATGTGGCCACGACCGCCGCCACGACGACCGATGAGGCGATGACAGAGACCATTCATGCAGAGCTTCAACAGATTGATCTCACCCCACGTCAACACTTGCGAGGGTCCTGGCTATATCACGGCTCCCATTCTGGTCTGTCCCTGCCACCCCCTTTCAAGCAGCGAGGATTCGTATGAGCGTTCATATGTTTTTGTTCTTGTTCGTGTTCTTCCTCCTCTCTCTGGCACTGCTTTGGCATCTTGGCTGGCTCCATCTTCCGACTTCCCCCTCAAGAGGAGGGGCCATCCATTCCACTGTCCACCGACTCCTCAAGCCGCGCACGCCAGACGATTGCCCCGCCTGTCGACTCGCCTCCCCTGCCTCGTCGGCTGGAGAGCCTGTGCCTGTGCCTGTGCGTCCCTGGTGTGAGGTGAAAAGCCGCCGGGGAGCTCCCAAACGCGTGAACACAGAAGGGTTCGCCTGTCCGAACCCGCAGTGCCGGTACTTTAGCAGCACTGACCCGCGAGCCCACGCGCTTGTTGGCGATGGCAAGCATGGTCGTGCTGAGCCGATCCAGACGTTTCGCTGCCAGGCGTGCCACACCACGTTCAGTGCCCGACGCGACACGCCCTTGTACCGGCTGAAAACCCCTTCCCAGCAGGTCGCAATAGTGCTGGCAGCTCTGGCCGAAGGGCTCGACCCTTCCGCGGCCGAACGGGTCTTCGGCTTTCGACAAGCCACGCTTACAAGGTGGCTCATGCGCGCAGGCAAGCACGCTCAGGTCTTACACGAACGTTCCTTCTGCCAGCTGCGGCTCCCACACCTGCAATTGGACGAACTGCGAACCAGATTGCGCTGCTCCACCCGGGTGCTCTGGATTTGGTTGGCCATCGATCCCCTCACCAAGATTCTGCCCGTGCTCTCTCTGGGTCCCCGCACGCAGAACGCGGCCCATACCTTTATCCACTCCCTGCGAGGGGTCTTGGCCCCTGGCTGCCTTCCCCTTTTCACCAGCGATGGCCTCAACCTGTACTTCTATGCGCTGACCGCTCATTTTGGGACTTGGCGGCAGGAGAAACGCCGTGGGCGGAACACGCGCCGGTGGCAGGTAGCGACGAACCTGATCTATGGCCAAGTGAAAAAATGCTACCGGCGGCGCAAACTGGTGCGCGTCACGCCGGTGATGCGCCTGGGAACTGAGGACGCTCTCAAAGCCGTCCTACAGGGATTAGGCCTTTCTGGTCGGTTGAACACTGCTTTCATCGAGCGGGTGAATCTGACCGTCCGACATGGAGTGGCAGCGCTCGCACGCCGCACGTGGGCGACGGCTCAACAGTCCTCACACCTGCTCGCTCATTTGGAGTGGTGGCGCGCGTATTATCATTTTGTGCGTCCGCACGCATCGTTGCGTGTAGCGCTCGTGCAGCCTCGCGAACGAGGGGGCAACCGTCTGGCTCAACGCTACCGACAACGGACGCCAGCCATGGCAGCCAGCATGGCGAAGCGAAGATGGACGGCGCGCGAGGTGCTCTCGTGTCCCTTGGTGCCGATCTCCGCCTGAGAGGCGCCAAAGCCAGATTGGGGTGGAGAGTGAGATCGTGGGGTGTTTGGCGTAGGTGCTCGCAGAAGCACGCGCATGCAAACCTTGCTCCGGGAAAAGATGGCATCTCTGGACTGCCTCATCACCAAATACCGGCCCCAAATGAGCCTAGAAAGGGCCGGTCGATTTATCCACCATATCCGATGGGAGCACCCACAGAAAAAAGTGATTTACACATGGTGCCACTTGACCTTTGGTTCTAGTCTTTGTTACTCTATGGCGAGAAGTAGAACAAATTTACAAGAATTGTTCTCAAAAGTGAGACAAGGAGGAAATTTCAATGGCTACTGTTCAGGTTCGTTACATTGTCAATGATGTCGACGCTGCAATAGCATTCTATTGCCAGCATTTGGGCTTCCATGAAGAGATGCATCCGGCTCCAGCCTTTGCCATGCTCTCCCGAGGTGACCTGCGTCTCGTGCTCAGCGCGCCCAATTCGATGGGTGGTGGCGGTCAGTCGATGCCAGATGGAACCAAGCCCGAGCCTGGAGGCTGGAACCGCTTCTCGATTGAAGTCGACGATCTCGCTGCCACAGTCGAGGTGCTGCGCAAGGCGGGAGCCCACTTTCGCAATGAGATCGTGACCGGCGTCGGCGGCAAGCAGATCCTCGTTGACGACCCTTCTGGCAACCCCATCGAGCTGTTCGAGCCGATTTTGCCCGAGGCTCGCCTCCGCCAGAATTGAGAAGCCCCTTGCTTTCTTGAGTGCAGGGGCGCAGCCCCAGCGAAACCAATTGCTTAATTCTCTAGCAGCCTGTCGATGGCAGGCTGCTAGAGAATTAAGCAATTTACAGGCGTCGCGAACAGAAACGCTGATCTGGGGCGGCTTTCGTAGATTACAAATGGTCGCTTCCCAGGTTTCGCGCCGATTTCCTCCATGGTACCTCAAAATCGGTCGAAGTTTCACCCAATTTACCAAAATGGCGCGTGTTTTGGGATGGGCAGTCGATAGGTCTCAGCAAACTGCGGGCCAATGTCGCCACGCGCGTAGGAGGCGACCAGTGGATGGTATTCGAGCCATTTCTTCTAGTCATTGTCCATTTTTCTCATGAGAGCAGAATATCCGCCTGGATACGATCTGTTTTAAACATGCAGAAACAACCCCAACGCATCGTGAGTCGTCTCAAAGAGAGACACTTGAGCTTCCACATGGGTGAGGCGTGAGAAGAATTCCTGAGAAAGGACTTTGAAAGAAAGGACGAAGTAAGTATGTCAAGTGAACACAGCAAGAAGCCAGGGATGCCCTCCAAACAAGGAGACGTTGGCCTGCTTCAAGACCCGGTTGCCCAGCAATTGTTGCAGGTGAAGGGTCCCGCCCATCTGGCCTACACCTGGCGCGACGGCACACCCCGCGTCATCCCCATGGGGTTTCACTGGAACGGACAGGAGATCGTGATGGCAACCACGGCGGATGCCCCCAAAACGAAGGTGCTCACCAATGGCTCACAGGTGGCGGTGAGTATCGACCGTGACTTTGCGGCCTCCCAGATTCTCCTCATTCGCGGGACGGTCCGTACCGACACGGTTGAGGGCATCGCCCCAGAGTACGCCGCCATGATCCGCCGGACAATGAGCGAAGAAGACGCAGAGGCGTTGCTCAAGGAAGCCGCTCGCCTCTATCCTCGCATGACGCGCTTCTTCATCCATCCAGACTGGGTTGGCATCCTGGACTTTGAGACGCGTCTGCCCAGCGCCGTTGAGCGTGCGCTCAAACGGACCTCATAAGTGTAAATTTGATAATTAAATGGGACAGATCGTGAACATTTTTGACAATTATGTGGGAGAGCAAGCAATCAGTAGGGAAGAGAAAGCCTCGCTGTAAGAGGCGATTCGTCACTCCACTGTCCTCTTCTTTTGTAGTCTCATGCTCGTTTTACCGCCCACATAGTTGCCAAATTTCCGCCCACTGATTCTCAAGATTTACAGGTTATGTCAGTACCACCTGCAAGTGGAACCTCTCTGCGCATGCACTGGAAAAGGGTTGACATATCTCGACCAATTGTGCTATATTTCGTCCATGCAGACGAAAGAAACATCGGACGGACAGAAGCGCCCCACCTTCATTGAGGCTGCCAGGCGAGCACAGCTCATCGAGTGCGCGATCGAGACGATGGCCACACTGGGCTATGCCCAGGCATCTTTGGCTCAAGTCGCCAAGCGGGCGAACATTAGCAAGAGCGTGATCACCTATTACTTCACCAGTAAGGAGGAGTTGATCGAACAGGTCGTCACCGAGATCTACACGGCTGCGGTGCAGGCCGTGACCCCGCAGATCGCGGCCCAACCGACGGCTCGACTTCGGTTGCAAGCCTATATCCGCTCGGCAGTTGACTATATTGGCACGCACCGGATGCGGATGGTGGCGCTCCTGGAAATCGTCCTCAACTTTCGCACGGCCGACGGCAAGCTTCGCTACAGTGGAACCACCGAAGAGTGGATTCTGACCGCTTTAGAGGCCCTCTTGCGTCAGGGGCAAGAAGAAGGGGAGTTCAGAGCATTCGACCTGCGTGTGATGGCGGTGACCATCAGACGGGCCATTGATGCGGTGGCGCCCCTCCTCGCGGCTCATCCAACCCTTGATACCGATTCGTATGCGCGGGAACTGGTGACGCTGTTTGACCGGGCAACCCGCAAGGAATGAACTCTCTCCTGCTCTAGAGTATGAGAGAAACCGATTCGCCGAACGCGCAGGGCCTCGTGGCAGGTTCTCTGAGAAACAGTATGTTTAGCTGATACATGACACTGTGGGCAAGCAGGATGTTTGTGACCCGGAAAGGAAGCTGGCAATGGCACAAGATCAACCTGGCGCCGAGGTGGCAGCTGCGACCTTCTCAGGTGTGGCCGAAGCTTCGAACATTGGCTTTGACTGGACGTTTATTCTGCTCTGCACCTGGCTCACCGGGGGCATCTTCCTGGATGGCTGGGCGCATGCGCATGGCAAGGTCGACCAGAGCTTTTTCACGCCCTGGCACGCTGGACTCTACTCCGGCTATCTGGCGGTGGCAATCTTCCTGGCCGTCACGTTGGTGCGGACCCACACAAAGGGCGCTGCCTGGCGACATGCCTACCCGGCGGGCTATGGGTCGGCCATCTTCGGCGCGGCCATCTTCGCCGTCGCGGGCGTGGGCGATCTGCTCTGGCATACCCTCTTCGGCATTGAAAAGGGCATCGAAGGCACAATCAGCCCGTCGCATCTGGCGCTGGCCCTCGGTGGCACGCTGATCCTTACCGGGCCGCTGCGCGCCGCCTGGCGACACACCGCTCCCGATGCCGCGCAGCGCTGGCTCACGCTGCTGCCCCCGCTGCTCTCGCTGACCTACATCTTCTCGCTGCTCGTCCTCTTCACCCAGTTTGCCGACTCCATCGTCATGTCGCGCGCCAATCTCCAGGTGAGCAGCATCACCCTGTACATCACCGGGCAAGGTGCGACGCTGGAAAACGACCTGAGCACCAAGCTGGGCGTCACCGGTATCTTGCTTGAGGCAGCCATCATGACCGGCGTGGTGCTGGTGCTGGTGCGGCGCTGGAGGCTGCCCATCGGCAGTTTTGCCTTGATCTTCGGCCTCAATGGGCTGCTGGTGAGCTTTCTGGCAGGCAACGCATCAGCCATTGGGGTTACCATTCTCTCAGTGCTCATCGGCTTGCTCATCGATCTCATGAACATCACGCTGCGGCCATCGGCAGAGCGCGTGGCGCCCTGGCGGCTCTTTGCCTTCGCGGTGCCGTTCGTCTACAATCTCCTCTACTTTGGGGCCCTGCTGCTCGCAAATGGCAGCTTTGGCTGGTCGGTCCATCTGTGGACCGGCTCCATCGTCATGGCAGGCATCGCTGGCCTGCTGATGAGCTATCTGATGGTCCCGCCGCAGATGCCTACAGAAGCTGGCGGTTAAAAACGGGGGGGGTGTCGCACTGGAAGCCAAACCCGATATACGCCCTTTTCCCAGGGCTGAAAGCCACCGAAAAAGCAGGCAGGCTGAGAAAATCTGTCGCTTGCATTGGGCGTATGGGGCCAGGTGTTGCCTGGCCTCAACGGCTTATCCCCATTTCCTGGTCCCGTGCGACACCCCCCCAATAGTGATGTGTTCTGCTCTAGTAAGAGCAGATAGCTATATTCAACTTCGTCGTGATGTGTGGCAACAAACCGACATCGAGATCTGGTGCTTGAGAAGGCACGGACGCAACACAGCACTTCGGAGAGCAAGGAGTTGTATGGGAATGCCGGAGCCGATCATTCGCACCGAACACCTTTCCCGCTTCTTTGGCACGGTCAAAGCCGTTGATGATCTCTCGCTGGAGGTGCCTGCGGGCATCGTCTTCGGGTTTCTCGGGCCGAATGGGGCGGGCAAAACCACGACCATCCACCTGCTGCTGGGCCTGCTGGAACCAACGACGGGTCAGGCCAGGGTCCTGGGCTTTGAGACCCGCACCCAGGCCGAGGCCATTCGCGCCCGCAGTGGAGCATTGCTCGAATTTGCCGGACTCTACGAGCGCATGAGTGCCCAGGACAATCTCGACTTGTACGGGCGCATCTACCGCATGCCTGCGCCTGATCGCCAGGCCCGCATCAAAGAACTGCTGACCCACCTGGATCTCTGGGAACGCCGCCGCGACCTGGTGGGAACCTGGAGCCGGGGCATGAAACAGAAACTCGCGGTCGCCCGCGCGCTCTTGCACCACCCGCCACTCGTCTTCCTGGATGAGCCGACTGCCGGGTTTGATCCGATAGCGGCGGCGGCCTTGCGCGATGATCTGGCCAGCCTGGTCGCCCGCGAAGGAGTGACAGTCTTTCTCAACACCCACAATCTGACCGAGGCCGAAAAGCTCTGTGCCCAGGTCGGCGTGATTCGCCAGGGCAAACTCGTGACAGTTGGCGCCCCCGATGACCTGCGTGCCAGGACCGGCGGCCCGCAGGCAGAGATCGTGGGGCATGGCTTCACCCAGCAGATGCTGGCCACGCTCCGAGAGCGGCCAGAGGTCGCCCATGCCGAATTGCACAACAGCCATCTCCTCCTGGAACTGCGCGGGGAGAGCAAGATGGGTCCGCTCGTAGGCCTGCTGGTGCATGCGGGCGCAGAGGTGGAGGAAGTGCGCAGGGGCAAGGCCAGCCTGGAAGAGGTGTTTTTGACCCTGATGGAGGAAGAAAGCAAATGAGCGATCTCTTGACCATGATGTGGAAAGAATCGAAGGATCTGCTCTTCCAGGGCGGGTGGAGGGCATTGATCCGCCCCGTACTCCTGGTCGGCATTCTGGGTGTCTATCTCCCCTTGCAGTTCGGGCTTCAGTGGCTAGCACTCTCGCCTATCGAGCTGTATGTGATTCTCTGGATTCCCTTTTCTGTCATCATTAGCTTTATTGGCGATGCCATCGCTGGGGAGCGTGAGCGACATACACTAGAAACCTTGCTGGCCAGCCGCATATCCGATCGAGCGATTCTGCTGGGGAAGGTGGTTGTGACCGTGGGATATGCCTGGGGAATGGCTCTCGGT
>WNFC01012093.1_pt1 | contig 16812 bp, 21 predicted proteins | sample 5400541 | NCBI WGS metagenome assembly WNFC01 (sample SAMN13153342, study PRJNA577476) | soil metagenome | isolation source: 120 cm saprolite under Douglas fir tree site 2 hole 2 replicate 1 | place: USA:California | collected 2015-04-18
ACCCTCGAGCGCACCGGCCTGATCCGACGCCAGCCGGGCGTCGCCCGCAGCATCGAACTGCTCGTCGACCCAGCCGCCCTGCCGGCTCTGCGGCCAAGCCCCGATCAAATCGTCAAATCCTCTGTGCAGAGGTACTAGCGTATCCGATAGCCAGACTCGCGTGTTTCATCATTCCTCCCCTTCGCGGAATCCGCGAAGGGGAGGTGTCGCCGTCATACGGCGACGGAGGGGTCATGAGCGCAATACTTGACGCATGACCCCTCCGTCGGCGTAAGACGCCGACACCTCCCCAGCGCTGCTGGGGAGGAATTTGAGACGCCATTTCGGATCGCTTTAGCTGCTCTCGCTCGACAGCACCTCGCCGAACAGCTTCCACGTCTCGCCGTCGAAGCGCGCCAGCTGGACCGACTGGATGGGATAGAAGTCGGTCGGGCTGGTGTTGATCTTGATGCCGGGCAACAGGATCGGCACCACGAGATCCTTCATGCTGGCGGCCTGCTTCATCAGGTTGGCGCGCGTGAGGTTGTCGCCGCACTCGGTCAGCACGTGGCGCATGGTCGCCGATACCGAGTAGGCATAGGTGTACGAGGCATCCGACATGTTGCCTTGCGGCAGGTACTTCTCCATCCATGCTTTCCATTCGAGGAAGTCCGGCGCGGTGGCCCATTGCGGGTCGGTCGGATCTTTCAGGTAGGCGGCAGTGATGATGCCCTTGCTGTTGTCGAGGCCCGCGGGCTTCAGGGTCGAGGCGACGGAGGCAGAGACATTGGCGAGGTAATGCGCCGGTTTCCAGCCGAGGTCGGCGACCTTGCGGATCGCCTGGGCCGCGGCCTTGGGTGCTGCGTCGTTGAAGAAGACGGTGGCGCCCGAATCCTTGAGCTGGATGATCTGGCTGTCGACGGTCGGATCGGTGACCTCGTAGCTCACCGTGGCGACGAGCTGTTTCATGCCCTCCGGGCCCAGCCCCTTCTGGAAACCGGTGAGGTAGTCCTTACCCGAATCGTCGTTCTGGTAGAGCATGCCGATCTTGGCGCCCTTGTGGTTGGCCAGGATGTGCTTGGCGTAGATCGCGGCCTCGGTGGCGTAGTCGGGCTGCCAGCCCATGGTCCAGGGAAACTCCTTGGGATTGCCCCACTTGGACGCGCCCGTGGCGACGAAGAGTTGCGGCACCTTCTTCTGGTTGAGGTACTTCTGCACCACCGTGTTGGTCGGCGTGCCAAGCAGCTGATAGATCGCGAAGACCTGGTCGTCCTCGACGAGCTTGCGCACCATCTCGACCGTCTTGGGCGGCTGGAAGCCGTCGTCGTAGGTGATGAAGTTGATCTTGCGGCCGTTGATGCCGCCCTGGTCGTTGACCATGTTCCAATAGGCCGTGATGCCCTTGCCGATCACGCCATAGGCCGATAGCGGCCCGCTGTAGGGATTGGTGTGGCCGAGCTTGATCTCCTTGTCGGTGACTCGCGGATCGACCTTGTTCTGGGCACGGACGATGGCGGGAGCGAGCGCGAAGGCCGCGCCCGTGGCGACGAGCGCACGGCGTTTGAGTCTCGACATGGCGAATCCTCCTCAACCGCCCCGTTTCTCGGGGTCGTGGCGGGAGTTTAGCGGCTTGCCATGGCCAAAAAAGGCCGCCGGATCCGGCGGAGCCGCTACGCGGCCAGCGCCTCGGGCGGCGCGAAGGGCAGGCCGAGTGCCTCGGCGACCGGTTGGCAGGTGAGCTGGCCGGCATGCACGTTCAGCCCGTTGCGCAGATGCGGATCGTCGTTGATTGCCTTGCGCCATCCCTTGTTGGCCAGGGCCAGGACGAACGGCAAGGTGGCGTTGTTCAGCGCGAAGGTCGAGGTACGCGCCACCGCGCCCGGCATGTTGGTGACGCAGTAATGCGTCACGCCTTCCTCGACGTAGGTCGGATGCGAATGCGAGGTCGGCCTGGAAGTCTCGCAGCAACCGCCCTGGTCGATGGCGATGTCGACGATCACGCTGGCGGGCTTCATCGCCGCGACCATCTCGCGCGTGACGAGCTTGGGCGCCGCAGCCCCCGGCACCAGCACGGCGCCGATCACCAGGTCGGCGCGGCGCAGGATGTGGCCGAGCGCATCGCGCGTCGAGAAAATCGTCCGCAAGCCGGGCATTTGCGCCGCCAGCCGGCGCAGCGCCTCGGCCGAACGGTCGACCACGAACACCGTGGCGCCCATACCGAGCGCGATGGTGGCGGCATGCGTGCCCGATACGCCGCCGCCCAGCACCACGACCTCGGCCGGCGGCACGCCCGGCACGCCGCCCAAAAGCACGCCGCGCCCGCCTGACGTGCGCTCGAGATAGCGCGCGCCGACTTGCGGCGCGAGACGGCCGGCGATCTCCGACATCGGCGTCAAGAGCGGCAGGGTGCCGAAAGGGGAGGTGACCGTCTCGTAGGCGATGGCGGTTACGCCGCTCTTGAGCAGGTCGTGCGTCTGTTCCGGGTCGGGCGCCAGGTGCAGGTAGGTGAAAAGCACCTGGCCGGCCCGCAGGCGCTTGCGCTCGGCCGCGAGCGGCTCCTTCACCTTCACGATCAGTTCGCTCGATGAGAAGATCTCGGCGGCGTCGGCCGCAATTCGCGCGCCGGCCGCCAGGTACTGGTCGTCGCCCAGCCCTGCGCCTTGGCCGGCGCCGCGCTCGATCAGCACCTCATGGCCGTGATGGACCAGCTCGGCGACCGACGACGGCACCAGTCCGACGCGATCCTCATGGTCCTTGATTTCCTTCGGGACGCCGACGCGCATGGTTTCCGCTTAGAGCAAATGGCCGGCGCGCTCGGCCTTGGTGCGCAGGTAGTTCTCGTTGTGCCCGTTGGCCGGAAAAGAGTGCGCCACCCGCTCGGCGACCTCGATGCCGTAGCGCTCGAGCTGGGCGATCTTCTGCGGATTGTTGGTCATCAGCCGCACGCGCTTGATGCCCATGCGCGCCAGCATGGTGGCGGCCGGCGCATAGATGCGTTCGTCGGCATCGAAGCCCAGCTGTTCGTTGGCGTCGATCGTGTCGAAGCCGTCGTCCTGCAGCTCGTAGGCGCGGAGCTTGTTCACCAGGCCGATGCCGCGGCCTTCCTGGGCGAGATAGAGCAGCACGCCCGACCCCTGCTTGGCGATCTCGGTGATGGCGCCGCGCAACTGCAGGCCGCAGTCGCAGCGCAGCGAGCCTAAAAGGTCGCCGGTGAAGCACTCCGAGTGGAGGCGGATGAGAACCGGCTCGGTGGGATCGATCTCGCCGACGACGATGGCGAGATGCTCCTTGCCGCCGTCGCTCGGCCGCCAGGCGAGGATGCGGGCGTTCTCCGCGCCCTCGAGCGGCACATGCGCCTGCGCCACCTGCTGGAGGTTGCGCGAGGCGGTGTCCTCGTAGGCGAGCACGTCGGCGGCATCGACGTAGATCAAATCCTGCTCGCGCGCCCAGTCGCGCCGCTTGTTGCCGTGATCGCGGCTGAGCGGCCCGAGCACGACGGCGGGCAGCAGGCGGGCGAGCTTGGCGAGCTCGATGGCGGTCTGGGCGATGCGCGAGGCGTGGCTTACCACCGGCCGCGACAGGGAGCGCAGGGCGACATGTCGCCCCGCCCTGGTGGTTGGGAGGCGTCCTTTCGTGCGGCTGCAGGATGACGTCGACCGGTACGCCCTCGGGCAGGTCGAGGGTAATGGGTTTGTTGGTCTCGCCCATGCCGCCCGCGATATGGGGCGGGATCTCCATGCCGATCGCTTCGGCCCGGCGGCGTGTGGTGACCAGGACCGGGGCGTCCTGGGCCAGGCCGTGCAGGCGCTGCAGGGCGCGCGGGCCGCAGGATTCGGCGGCGATCACCAGGCCGCCGGCGCCGTCATCGTCGCGCAACACGACGATGCCGCCACGGCGCAATTCGGCCAGGGCGCGCTCGACGGCGGCCAGTGCAGTGGCGGTGCGGGAATGGAGCTGACCTGGGGTCATGCGTTTCTTTAACATGGCGCGGCTTTTTGCCGAAGTGAACCGCTTTTGCCGCCGCTTCGTACCAGATAAGGTATCCGGGGACGCTCGCAGGTAGCAGCAGCATGTCTGTAAACAATCGTGGCAAGAAAATTCTGCTGGTCGACGACGATCAAGCATTGCGGACCGTGCTCGCCGAGCAGCTCGACCTCTATGATGGGTTCAACACCATCCAGGTCGGCACCGCCGCCGAGGGGCTGGAAAAGGCCAAGCTCGCGCACTACGACGCCATCCTGCTCGATATCGGCCTGCCCGACATGGACGGCCGCGAGCTCTGCAAGCTGATGCGTCGCCAGGGCGTGCGCTCGCCGGTCATCATGCTGACGGCCGCCGATTCGGACGCCGACACCATCCTCGGCCTCGAATCGGGCGCCAACGACTACGTCACCAAACCGTTTCGCATCAACGTTCTCCTCGCCCGGCTGCGCGCCCATCTGCGCCAGCACGAGCGCAGCGAGGATGCGGTCATGACCATTGGACCCTACGAATTCCACCCGGCTGCCAAGATGCTGGTGGAGAAGGGCGGCAAGAAGAAGATCCGCCTCACCGACAAGGAAGCCTCGATCCTGAAATACCTGTTTCGCGCCGGCGACCGGCCGGTCGCCCGCGACGTCCTGTTGAACGAGGTGTGGGGCTACAATGCCGGGGTTACCACGCACACCCTGGAAACCCACATCTATCGCCTGCGCCAGAAGATCGAGAAGGATCCGGCGAGTGCCGCCATCCTGATCACCGACCGGGGCGGCTACCGGCTGCAGCCGTGAGTCGCTGGCGGCTCTGGCCGCCAGCCGCTTGCCAGAAGGTGAGCGGAGCGTCATCTTTTTGGCACCCAGATAGAACACCCGCCCGGGAGGGCCCGTCATGAGCACCCAACGCATCTACGCCCTGCCCGTCGAGATCACCGACTGGAAGTTCGACGGCGCCGCCGACATCCAGTTCAACTGGGAATATGACGACGGCTCGGACGCCCTGCTCGAGCTCTACGACAAGGGCAAGAAACAGCAGTGGGACGCCAGCACGCGCCTGGACTGGTCGCTCGAGCTCAATCCCGACAACCCGATGGAGCTCAAGGACGAGGCGATCTCGATCTACGCCACGGACTATTGGCGCAAGATGACCGACAAGGAGAGGTCGTGGCTGCGCCGCAACCTGCAGGCCAACTCGATCTCGCAGTTCATGCATGGCGAGCAGGGCGCCCTGATCGCCACGGCCAAGATCGTCGGCACCGTGCCGGACATGAACGCCAAATTCTATGCCGCCACGCAGGTCATGGACGAGGCCCGCCATGTCGAGGCCTACAAGCGCTTGCTGCATGAGAAGTTCGAGCTCGCCTATCCGATCAACAAGGCGCTGAAGACGCTTCTGGAGCAGACGTTGACCGACCGCCGCTGGGACATGACCTATCTCGGCATGCAGGTACTGATCGAGGGCCTGGCGCTCGCCGCCTTCCAGTCGATCCGCGACAAGTCGGGCAATACCCTGGCCGGCGCGGTCAACGCCTATGTCATGCAGGACGAGGCGCGGCATGTTTCGTTCGGCCGCCTGGCGTTGCGCGAATACTACCCCGGGCTCTCCGAGGCCGAGCGCGACGAGCGCGAGGAGTTCGTGGTCGAGGCGCTCTATTTCATGCGCGACCGCTTCAACCAGTCGGAAGTCTGGGAGCGGCTCGACCTGCCGGCCAAGGTGCTGGACGACATCCACTACAATTCCAAGCAGATGAATTCCTTCCGTGGCCGGCTGTTCAGCCGGGTCGTGCCCACGGTGAAGGATATCGGCCTGTGGGGCCCCCGCGTGCAGAAGGCCTTCGCCGAGATGGGCGTGATGGATTACGCCAAGATCGACGTCAGCGACCAGCTCGCCAATGACGGCAAGGTCGCCGACGACTTCGACAGGAAGATGTTCGTCCAGAAGGCGATCGCGGCGGAGTGACGCCGCACTTTAATCTCCCCGCACTTCACCTCCTAGTGATGCCGCGTTGGCGGCGCGATGGGCTAGCATTGCGCTCCATTCGCGCCTTCGAGGAGGATCGCCATGCACCGGATGCTGCGGCGTACATTTGTCGTCTTCACCTTCGCTGCAACCTGCTCGGCCTCGTCGGTTTGGGCGCAGGAGGCCACGCGCGTGCGTGGCACGATCGAACGCCTCGACGGCGAGGTGTATGTCGTCAAGACCCGCGACGGCAACCTGGTGAAAGTGGCGCTCACCGACAAGCCGCTGTTCGTGGCGATGGTCAAGACGAGCATGGCCGACATCAAGCCCGGCATGTTCATAGGCTCGACGGCGATGCCTGGTCCCGACGGGAGCCTGCGGGCGGTCGAGGTGCACATCTTCCCCGAGGCGATGCGCGGCACCGGCGAGGGACACCGGCCGTGGGATCTCGAGCCGCAGGCCACCATGACCAACGCCAATGTCGAGGCGGCCGTGACGGGCGTGGCTGGCCAGACGCTGACGATGAAGTACAAGGGCGGTGAGAAGACGCTGGTCGTGACGCCGGAAACCGTCGTTGTGACCTATGCGCCGGGCGACAAGGCCGAGGTGAAGCCCGGTACCGGGATCTTCATATCGGCCGCCGAGAAGAAGCCCGACGGAACTCTGCTGACGCCGCGCATCACCTACGGCAAGGACGGTCTCGTCCCGCCGATGTAGGCGTGCCTCGTCAGAGGAACAGCAGCAGCGCCAGCAGGGCGACCGGCGCCAGCAGCGGATAGGGCGTGACGGCGAGCAGCAGCGCGCCTGCCACGGCGCCGGCGAGATAGCCGATCCAGGTCAGAAACAGCAGCCGCAGGTTGGTGACAACAGGCAGGTGCTTCTTCTCGCCGGGCCACAGCCGGTCGAGCACGGCGTCGGCGGTGCGCGCCAAGGTGCTGGTCACCACGACGGTGCTGATCGCGTTGCCGGAGAAGTGGGTGATGGCCGAGGCCTGCACGCCCATCGCCATCGCCACGATCAACACCGCAGGCTCGGGACTGATGGGCAGGAAGCCGACGACGGCGAGCAGCGCCGCCTCGACCAGCAGGCCGGCGGTCGGCTTGTGCGACAGCCGCAGCAGCAGGCGCGACAGCATGGCGCCCAGGAAAAAGGCGAGCAGCGGTGCCAGGTGGTGCCAGGCGTCGGTGTAATTGCGCTGCGCGGCGGCGATGCCCGCCAGCACCGTGTTGCCCGTCATGTTGGCGGCGAACACGCCGCCCATGGTGATGTAGCCCACCGCGTCGGCGATGCCGGCGATGACGGTCAGGATCGTCGCTCGCAACGTGTCGCGGGTAGGGGTCGCGAGAAAGCTCACACCACGTCGTAGGTGATCTCGACCTCGGGGCCGAAGCAGTGGCCCTGGCAGGTCAGGATCCAGTTGTTGGCGAGATCGTCGGGCGTGTAGATGTCGTTCTTGGCCAGCACGATCTTGCCCTTGATGCGCTTGGCCGCGCACGAGGCGCAGAAGCCTTCCTCGCACGACGACAGCGGATTGAGCCCGGCAGCGCGCGCCGCCTCGAGGATGCTGAGGCCCTTGCGGTACGGCACCTTGTGCGCCTTGCCCTCGAAATGGATGATGATCTCGCTCGGAATCACATCGCCTTCGGCGGGCGGCTCGATCGGCACGGCGTCGTTGCCCGAGGCTTCGAAGCGTTCGATGCGCACTTTTTCGCGCGGCATGCCGGCGCCGAGCAGCGCATTCTCGACCAGGGTCATGAACGGACCGGGGCCGCAAAGATAGGCCTCGGCGTTCTCGAAGCCTTTTAGCGCCGCCGTGACCTCCGCCGGCTGGGTCAGGCCTTGCTCGGCATCGAGATGGTGGATCACCTCCAGCCGGCCCTGGTGCTCGGCGAGCAGCGCCATCAGCTCGCCATCGAAGATGATCGAGGGCTTGTCGCGATTGGCGTAGAACAGCCGGATGCGCCGATTGCCGGCCTTCAGCGCCGACTTGATCAGCGACATCATGGGCGTGATGCCGCTGCCGCCGCCGAACAGCAGCAAGGGTGCCTCGCCGTCGCCCAGCACGAAGCGGCCGGCCGGCGGCAGGACCTCGAGCGTGCCGCCCTCCTTCAGCGCGTCATGGAACCAGTTCGAACCTTTGCCGCCTTCGACGCGTTTCACCGTCACCTTGGGCAAGCCGTCGATCTCGGGCGCGCTCGACAGCGAATAGCAGCGGTTGAACGCGCCTTCGGGATGGGGCACCCGGAAAGTCAGGAACTGGCCGGCCCGGTAGCGGTACTTTTCGGCAAGATCGGCCGGGATTTCGAGGACGAAGGAGCGCGCATCCGGCGTCTCCTGGACGATCTTGGCAATGCGTAATTGATTGTAAGACATCGATAAATCCGCGTTCAGCCAGCCTGCCGATTCCGTGCGGGACTCTCCTAGCAGAGTGTGATAGCTTCCGCCCAGAAAAATGAACGGAGCGTCATCTTTGCCGCTCCGGGTTGGGCATGGGACCCCGTTCAGCGCCAGGAGGCAAGAGCTATGACGACGCAGAAGATTTACCAACTGCCGGTCGAAGTCACGAACTGGAAGTTCGATGGCGCCACCGAAATCGCCTTCAACTGGGAGTACGACGCCGGCTCGTCCGACCTGCTGAACCTCTACGAGAAGGGCAAGCAGCAGCAGTGGGACACCAGCACCCGGCTCGACTGGAGCCAGGAGCTGTTCGAGGGCAACCCGATGGGCATGTCCGACGAGACCATCCCGATCTACGGCTCGCCATTCTGGGACAAGATGACCGAGAAGGAGCGCGACTGGCTGCGCTTCAACCTGCAGTGCCATTCGATCTGCCAGTTCATGCATGGCGAGCAGGGCGCGCTGATCGCCACGGCCAAGATCGTCAACACCGTGCCGGACATGAACGCCAAGTTCTATGCCGCCACCCAGGTCATGGACGAGGCGCGCCACGTCGAGACGTATAAGCGGCTGATCCACGAAAAATTCAAGGCGGCCTATCCGATCACCGAGTCGCTCAAAAGCCTGCTCGAGCAGACTTTGTCCGACCGCCGCTGGGACATGACCTATCTCGGCATGCAGGTGCTGATCGAAGGCCTCGCACTCGCCGCCTTCCAGCGCATTCGCGACACCGCCAAGAACAACCTGGCCGGCGCGGTCAACGCCTACGTCATGCAGGACGAGGCGCGCCACGTCACTTTCGGCCGCATGGCGCTGCGCGAGTACTATCCGCAGCTCTCCGACGCCGAGCGCGCCGAGCGCGAGGAGTTCACCGTCGAGGCGCTCTATTTCATGCGCGACCGCTTCAACCAGGCCGAGGTCTGGATGCGCTCGGGCCTGCCGGTCGATAAGCTCATGGAGTACGCCTACAACTCGGGCGCCATGCAGTCGTTCCGCACCCGCCTGTTCACCCGCGTCGTGCCGATCCTCAAGGAGATCGGCCTGTTCGGGCCCAAGGTGCAAAAGGCGCTGGGCGACATGGGCGTGATGGAATACGCCAAGATCGACGTCGAAAAGCTTTTAGGCAACGACCTCAAGGTCGCCGAGGATTTCGACGCCAAGAAGTTCGTCAAGGACGCGATCGCCGCCGAATAGCGGCCGTTGTCATCCCGAGGGCGAAGCCCGAGGGACCTTTAAGGCAACAGGAAAGGTCCCTCGCTGCGTTCGGGATGACAAGTTGTAACGCCTCTCGTGCGTCAGTAGGGCCTGTCACCCTTGATCGTCACGCGATGGCCGTGGCGCACGTGCGGGTGATAGTCGAACGTGGCGCGGTGCATGACGCAGCGATTGTCCCAGAAGGCGACGGACTGGCGGTCCCAGCGGAAGCGGCACTGGAATTCCGGCGTCTCGCAGTGGCGCACCAGCATCTCGAGCAGCGCGTCGCTCTCGTGCTTGCCGAGCCCTTCGATGCGCTTGGTGAAGCCGCGGTTGACGAACAGGCATTTGCGCCCCGTCACCGGATGGGTGCGCACCATGGGATGGACCGCCTCGGGAAACTTCTTGTCGCTGCGGCCGTAGTCGTCGCGTGAATAGACGTGGGCGCTGGTGTGGAACGCACTCAAGCCCTCTACCAGGCGCTTGATCGGCGCCGACAGCGTCTCGTAGGCGAGGTACATGTTGGCGAAGGCGGTGTCGCCGCCGACCGGCGGCGTCTGGTGCAGGTAAAGGATCGAGCCCATCGGCGGCTCGGGCTCGCACGACAGGTCGGAGTGCCAGACTTCGCCGGTCGCCACCTTGGTCTTTTCGTCGGCATGGACGACGCGGATCTCGGGATGTCCCTCGACCTCGGCCCGGGCGGCGGGATGGACTAGAAGCTCGCCGAACAGGCGGCCGAACGCCTTGTGCTGCTCGACGCTCATGTGCTGGTCGCGGAAGAAGATCACCTGGTGCGCCATCAACGCGTCGTGCAGCTCGCTCGCCTGGCGATTCGATAGCGGGTTGCCGAGGTCGACGCCGGAAATCTCCGCGCCGATTGCCGGGGTGAGCTTGCGAACGTCGATCGTCTCGTAGGGCATGGCGCGATGATCCGCTCTCGGGCGGCTATTTGCAATTCTCGATCCGCGGCGGCGCGTCGAGCACCGTCGCCACCTTGGAGATGTCGAGGCAACGCGCGCCGATCCAGCCCTTGCCCTGCACCAGGATGGCGAAGCGCGCGAATGTATCGGCCTGCTCGGCTGGAGTCGGCCGGGTCCGGGCCAGCAACCAGGCCAGCGCGTAGAGGTTGCCGGTAGCGAAATCGGCGGCCGCCACATCGAGGTCCTTGCTCCACAGATTGGCGTTCTTGGCGGCGGCACCCGTCGGATCAGGCAGGCCCGCCAGCCAGGCGTTCGCATTGACGGCCACGCCGTATGGCCCGCCCTGCTGGAGGCGCAGCGCCTTCACCTGCTCGGCCATGGCCAAGTAGCCCTGTCCCTCGATCGTGTTGCCGGCGCAGCCGCGGCGGCACAGGACGACGAAGGTGAGGTACTCCGCCAGGATGATCTCGACGTTGCCGTTGTTGTGCTTGCGCCACGCGCGCGCCAGATGCCAGCCTTGGGTGAGCTCGTTGCCCCACGGCTTGGCGGCCTGCGGCGTGTCGCGCTCCAATTCGCCGATCACCGCCTGGGCCGCGGCCTGCCATTCCGGCGGGATCTGGGCCAAGGCGCGTCCAGCGGCGAGGAAGGAGATGAGCAGGAATGCGATCAGGATTTTCATCGCGAGGCCTCTTCAGTATCGGCGGGCACGCTTGCGGTCGCGGCTATCGTACTGCACCAAATCGTCGGCCCTGAGCTCGGTGGCGTCGCGCGGCACCAGGCGGCGTGCCTGGGCCGGCGTGATCAGCCGATAGTGGCGCACGTCGTCGAGCGCGGCGCCGACCTCCCAGCAGTCTTCCTCGTTGGAGACCCACATCTCGGTCGGGAAGCGCCGCAAGTCGACCGGGGCTGAGTAGGTGCGCAGCGATTTACGCTGCTTGTTGGTGTATTCGTGGAAGTACGACATCGCCAGTTCGCGCAGGCTGCGATAGACCGGATCGCGCCAGCGCAACCAGACATGGTTGCTCTTGGAGATGGCGCCCCAGCAGCCGTTGCGGCGAAAGACAGCGATGACGTGATCGGAATCGCGCTTGGCGGTCATGTCGACGATCAGCGGCGGCTCGCCGTGCAGCCACAGCGCGCAGGCGGCGACGAAGGCGGCTTCGATGCAGTGCGCGCGGCGGTGGCGCAGCACGCCGCGGACCGAGCGCAGCGTGTCGCCGCTTTCCTCGAAATTGGCGTGCAGGCCGATGACGAATTCTTGGATGTGTTGCGGCGTGGTGAGCGCGCGCAGGATACGCCCTTCTTCGGCGGCGAGGCCGATCTCGGCCGGCCGAGGATGGCGTTTGGAAACACGCATGGGACCCTGAGGGTCCCTCGCCACGGTCGGGATGACAACAGTCCGGTTGGTGGAGCTGAGGGGGATCGAACCCCTGACCTCCTCATTGCGAACGAGGCGCTCTCCCAGCTGAGCTACAGCCCCCCATCAACCGAAACAAAAAGGGTCCAAGGAAGGCGCGGATAATGGTTGCCGCCTCCGCTGTCAAGCAAACCGCCCTGTGTTAGCGTCTTTGCCGATCCTTCAGGGAGAGTTGGCCCGTGGCAAACAGCAGCAAAAAGGTCGTCCAGTCGGACGCCGCGCCCAAGGCGCTTGGTCCTTATTCCCAGGCGATCGTGGCCAACGGCATGGTGTTCTGCGCCGGCCAGATCCCGCTCGATCCCGCGACCGGCGATCTGGTCGCCGGCGGCATCGCCGAGCAGACGCATCAGGTGCTTAAAAACCTGCGGGCGGTGCTCAAGGCGGCCGGCAGCGACCTCGACCGCGCGGTCAAGACCACGGTGTTCCTGAAGAGCATGGACAGCTTCGTCGCCATGAACGAGGTCTACGGCCGGCCGGAATATTTCGGCGCTCCTCCGCCGGCGCGCTCGACGGTCGAGGTGGCGCGCCTGCCGCGCGACGTGCTGGTCGAGATCGAAGTCGTGGCGCTCGTCTAAGCGATGACCTATTTCGTCGCCTGGGTTCTCGGTTTGGGCTCGCTGGCGCTGCTCGTGCTTGCGATCGGGCATCTCCTGGTGGCGCTGGTTCTCATCATCCCGACCTGGCGCATCTGCACGCGGGCGGGCTTTTCCGGCGTGTTGTCGCTGTTTCATCTGGTGCCTTTCATCGGCTCATTGATCGTCATGGCCGTGCTTGCCTTCAGCCCCTGGCCGAACGGCGAAGCCTCGCCGCAGCGGCGCTGAGCCATGGGCGTGGAGATCGCGGCCCTGATGAGCTTTTTCGGGCTCACCAGCGCCTTCGCCTTGATCGGCGCCGTGCTTGCCGCCTGGATGGCCTGGCGCATCGTCGAGAAAGCGGGCTTCCCGGGCTGGACGGGACTGGCCGCGATACTGCTGACGCTCACAGCCGTCGCCTCGATCGTGCCGCTGGTGTTGTTGTGGGTCTTCGCCTTCATGCGCTGGCCGCGCGACGAGCCGGCAAGGCAGCTCGGATATGACGCACAAGCCGGCGGACCGGCGCGGCCTTCACCAACCCCCGCGCTCGCGCCGCCGCCGGTGACATTGGCCGATCGGCGGGGATGGCGGTTGACCGGCAGTCTTCCCGGTGGCGGCGGCGTGGCCTTCGCCATCGACGGATCGGCGGCCGCCTACGTGTTGACCGGGGCGCCGGCCGCGCAAGCGGGCGAGCTGTCGCTGCCCGACCCTTCGGTCGGCCAACCGCATGCCCGTCTGCTGACGGCCGCCGGCCGGCTTGGCCTGGAAGATCCCTGTCGAGGGCCTGAGGTGCGGCCGGAAAGAGACTTGTGATCGACAATCGCCGCCGAGTAGGGTGCCCGGCCGGCGCCTGCCGGCAAGGGAGACGAAGAGCCAATGTTGTCGCTGCTGTTGCTGATCGACAAAGTTCTCGAGATCTATTCGTGGGTCATCATCGCAGCCGCAATCTTGAGCTGGCTGGTGGCGTTCGGCGTCATCAATGTGCGCAACCAGTTCATCCGCGTGGTGGTCGATCTGCTCTATCGGCTGACCGAGCCGGTGCTGCGCCCGATCCGGCGGATACTGCCCAATCTGGGCGGCGTCGATATTTCGCCGATCGTGGTGCTGTTGCTGATCTTCTTCCTGCGCCATCTCATCGTCGAGTACATGTTCGGACGGTAGCTCGGTTGCGGGACGATCCGGCATTCCTGCGCCGCACCGACAAGGGCGTGACGATCGCGCTGCGCGCCCAGCCGCGCGCCCGCCGCACAACCCTCGACTGCACCGGCCGGCATGCGCTCAAGGCCTCGGTGACGGCGCCGGCCGAGGACGGCCGGGCCAACAAGGCCGTGATCGAGCTGCTGGCCGCCGAGTGGCACCTGCCGAAATCGGCGTTCGAAGTCACGCGCGGCGCCGCCGCTCGCGACAAGGTTCTAAGCATTTCCGGCGATCCCGCCGGACTTGCCGGACGGATCGCGGCGTGGCTGCGGCAACGGGCGGGGGATCATGGCTGAGGCGAAACTGATCGACGGCAAGGCATACGCCGCCGGCCTGCGTCACCGCGTGGCCAAGGGCGTGGCCGACCTGATCGCCAAGGGCGGACCGACGCCGGGCCTGGCGACCGTGCTGGTCGGCGCCGACCCGGCAAGCCAGGTCTATGTGCGCAGCAAGGGCAAGATGGCGGCCGAGCTCGGCATGGCCAACTTCGACCATCGCTTGTCCGACAAGACCTCCGAAGCCGAGCTGCTGGCCTTGATCGCCCGCCTGAACGCCGATCCCGACGTCCACGGCATCCTGGTGCAGCTGCCGCTGCCCAAGCACATCGACACCGGGCACGTGCTGCTGGCGGTCGATCCGGCCAAGGATGTCGACGGCTTTCACCCCTTCAATGCCGGACGGTTGGCCTCGGTCGCCCCCGGCGCACCGCTCGACTTCCCCGTGCCATGCACGCCGCTCGGCGTGTCGATGCTGCTGCACGATGTGCTGGGCTCGCTTGCAGGACTAAAAGCCCTCGTGATCGGCCGTTCCAACCTTGTCGGCCGTCCGGTGGCGCAGCTTCTGCTGCGGGCCGACTGCACGGTCACTATCGCCCATTCTCGCACGCGCGATCTGGCCGCGCTCAGCCGCCAGGCCGACATCGTGGTCGCCGCGATCGGCCGGCCGGAATTCGTGCGCGGCGACTGGATCAAGCCCGGTGCGGCGGTGATCGATGTCGGCATCAACCGGGTGCCGACCGAGGACGGCAAGAGCCGGCTGGTGGGCGACGTTGCCTTTGCCGAGGCGCTGAAGGTGGCGGGCCATCTCACGCCGGTGCCGGGTGGCGTCGGACCGATGACCGTGGCCTGCCTGATGTTCAACACCTGGCAGGAAGCGCGCCGCGTGGCGGGACTGCCGTTCAGGTCGGCGGACTAACGCCCTCCCCCGTATGACGGGGGAGGCAGGAGACTCGTTAGTTCTTCAACATGCCGGCGACCAGCGCCGTCACGTTGTGGCGCGAACAATGCCTTGATCTTCTGCTCGCGCACCTCGCGGATCAGCGCCGCCACGTCCCTGGCCGACGGTTCGCTCTCGGTGCTGTAGCCGCGCGGCGAGTGGAGCTGCACACCATAGGCGCTGGCGAAATAGTGGAACGCATCGTGGCCGGTGATGGCCTTGCGCTGGGCTGGCGGGACCTTGGCGATTTCCGCCTTGATCCACTGGTCGAGCTGGGCGAGCCGTTTGTCGTAGGATTGCGCGCGCTCGCGGTAGGAGGCGGCGTTGACGGCATCGGCCGCCACAAGACCTTCGGCGATGTTGGCGACGTAGCGGCGCGTGCGGGCCACGTCCTGCCAGCAATGTGGGTCGGGGCCGTGGGTGTGGCTGTGGCCGGGCGACGGCGTGGCGTCCAGGATCGGCACGCCGACGGTCGCCACGATGGCGCGGCCCTTGAAGGGCGCCGCCTTGGCGAGGCGGTCCATCCAGCCCTCGAAGCCCAGCCCGTTGCTCACCAGCGCCTGCGCGCCGGCAAGCGTGCGCGCGTCGCTGGGCTTGGGCTGGTAGGTGTGGGCGTCGGTGTCGGCGCCGACCAGGACGGCGAGATCGACGCGCTCGCCGCCCACTTCGCGCACCAGGTCGCCGAGAATGGAGAAGGTCGCCACGACCTTGGGCCTGGTTTGGGCAAAGGCCGGCAAGGCGCCGAACAGCAGCGCTGCCGCAAGCGAGCGACGACCGAGCATCATGTTATAATGTTACATCAGAGCGGGAAATCGAGCCAGCGCGGCGAATGCCCGGTGGCTTCGAAAAAGCGCAGGAGGTCGGCCGGCGCGACGGCCGTGGTCATGGTGTTGACCAGGGGATGGACATTGACCGGCCCGCCGTCGGCGAGACCGCGATCGAGCACGAGCTGCACGGCCTGGGCCTGGTCGTTGATCAGCGCCAGCGGCGTCACCGATCCGGGCTCGATGCCCAGATGTCGCCTGAGCCGCTCGGGACTGCCGAACGAAAGCCGGCCCGCGCCCAACGCTTCGCCCAAGCGCTTGAGGTCGATGGCGCGGTCCTCGAGCGCCACCACCAGCCACATCTCCTCCTTCTTGTTGCGCAGGAAGAGATTCTTGATGTGGTGCCCCGGCAGATCGCCGCGCAGCGCCTTGGCCTCCTCGACGGTGAACACCGGCGGATGCTTGACGGTGCGCTGGGCGATGCCCAGCTCTTGCAGGCGGGCGAATAGTTGTTGCGGGCTCTGCATCGGGTCGCGTTACATGGATCGAATGAAGGGCATCGTTCTGTCCGGCGGCAGCGGTACGCGGCTTTACCCGATGACACGGGCTGCCAACAAGCAGCTCCTGCCGGTCTACAACAAGCCGATGGTCTACTACCCGCTCACCACGCTGATGCTGGCGGGCTGCCGCGAGATCCTGCTGGTCGTCAATCCGCAGGACGAGGAGGCCTACCGCCGCCTGTTCGGCGACGGCCGCCAGTGGGGCCTCGAGATCAGCTATGCCGTGCAGCCCAAGCCCGGCGGCATCGCCGAAGTGTTCCTGGTCGGCCGCGGCTTCGTCGGCAAGGACAGGGTCGGCCTGATCCTGGGCGACAACCTGTTCTACGGCGATGCGCTGCCGGCGATGGCCGAGCGCGGCGCCCGCGGCAGCGGCGCGGTGATCTATGCCTACTGGGTGTCCGACCCGTCGGCCTACGGCGTGGTCGAATTCGATGCTGCCGATCGGCCGGTCGGCATCGTCGAGAAGCCCAAGCAGCCGCGCTCGAGCTGGGCGGTGACGGGACTCTATTTCTACGATGCCGACGTCTGCGACATCGCCGCGGGCCTGCAGCGCTCGGCGCGCGGCGAGCTCGAGATCACCGACGTCAATGCGCAGTACCTCAAGCAGGGCCGCCTCACGGTCGAGAAGTTGGGCCGTGGCTATGCCTGGCTCGACACCGGCAC
>WNFC01003588.1_pt1 | contig 16809 bp, 14 predicted proteins | sample 5400541 | NCBI WGS metagenome assembly WNFC01 (sample SAMN13153342, study PRJNA577476) | soil metagenome | isolation source: 120 cm saprolite under Douglas fir tree site 2 hole 2 replicate 1 | place: USA:California | collected 2015-04-18
GCATCCAGAGATGCGGTCGGCTCATCCGCGAGAAGAATCGGAGGATTACCCGCAAGCGCTCTTGCAACGGCGACCCGCTGTCTTTCTCCCGGACTGAGTTCATTAGGCTCTTGGTTGCATTTATCACCCAGACCGAATTGATCCAGCAGGTGTCGCGCCATTTCCAATCGCTGAGACTGCCTCGGGTCGCGAAGTTCGAAACCAAGCGCAACATTGTCGATCGCCGAGAGAGAGTGGAAGAGGCGGAATGCTTGAAACACGAAGCCGATTTTCTTTTGGCGAATGGCGGTCTTCTCTGTTTCGGTTAGCTGGTTCACCGTGACATCATCCACGAACACCGATCCTTCATCAGGTGATAACAAGCAGCCAAGGATAGACAGCAACGTCGTCTTCCCGCTCCCCGAAGGACCCATGACCAAGGAAAGCGTACCGCGCTCGAACATAAGTGAAACTCCGCGCAACGCACAAACACGCGCGCCCCCTTTGCCGAATGAGACACTTGCACGCTCGACGCCCAGAAAATGACTGGAACTTACATCATGGACAGTGAGACCAGGTTCTAACTGATCCTCAGTGGCTAACGCCTCAGGATTGGCAGCGCCTTTCGGCAGATCTACGTCGACTGCGCTCGAAGCAAGCTCCGCTGAGTCTTCACAGACGGTATTCATGAGGTGACTTTTAGGCACGGAACACCCTCCCAGGCTCTACGGTAAGAGCATTCCGAACCGAAGCGATGGATGCCAATGAACACATGGTCATACTTGGCAGGACCATTACAGCCGGCAACCACCAGGGCATGTAGATCCAAGGAATCAGCGACTTTGCATAATTGATAACCGGAATCACCGTGAAGAGCCCCAGAATGCTGCCGACTGCACCACAGAGCAGGGCCTGAGTGAGGACGATGCGCGCCACGAGCGACTTGGGCGCTCCTAAGGCTTTCAAGGTCGCGTATTCCTCGATGTTCTCCATCGTGTTCGCGTAGATGGTTTGAGAAACAACAACCAGCCCGATCAAAAAGCCCAAAACCGCGGCGGTCAGAATCGCGCCGCCAGCCCCCGTTTTTATCGTCCAATACATTCGAGATTTGTGAGCAAATTCGTCCCTAGTCAGTACGTCGACCTCCGGTAGCCGTTCCTGCAGGCTTTGTTTAACATCCGAAACGGAGGAGCCCTCGCTGACTCGCAAGACGATGTACATGGCGTCCTCAGGTCCGAAACCCAAGTACCGGATCGCATTGCGATACGAAGTAAACAAGAAAGGGACGCCGAGGAATGCGCCATAACCTTCGACCTGGCGCTCGATACTCGCGCGGTGACGATTAATTTCAACTTCTGTCGGCAATGCCGACACCGCAATCAGGTCCCGATCGCTCACGTCGTAGAGAACCGCGTCAGGAGATACCTCTGCGGCCAACCCGGGCACATCGGGAACTGGGAAGCGCTTTCCTACATTAGGGTCCGCTCCGACCAAGGCAACGACCTGTTGCTTTCCATTGGGAGTACGATAGACCGCAAACGCCATGCAGACGCGGTCCGCTGCCATCACTCCTGGAACACCAGCCGCCATCTCCCTAACACGGCTTTCCAGAGTTGTTCCAAATTCGAAGGCCTGCACTCCTCTCGCTGTGATCCAGATATCCGAGTCACTGGCATCGATTAGCCTGGACGCAGCCCGCAGGAAGCCGACCAGGAGACTGCCTTGAAACACCATCAGAAATACCGCAAAGGTCACGCCGAGCACGGTCACCGAGAAGCGAGACCGGTCATGAATGATATTCTGCCAGGCTAGTTTCATGGCATCCCGCGTAAGCTCGAAACTGTTTCTCGTGGCGCACGATAGCGGCAACGAGACGGAATTTTCCTGGACGCCAACAAAATGCTTGATGAGATCTTCGTCATAGCCCAGGCCCTATTTCCACGCCGGCTGTCCCACCAATAGCGCTCCCGCTTCCTCCGCCGCTAACGGTTTGGAGAAATAAAAACCCTGCGCAAACTTGCAGCTTAGCTTCTTCAGAAATGTGACTTGTTCAATCGTTTCCACTCCTTCCGCAACGACATCGAGCCGGAGATTATTCGCCAGCGGCATAATTGTCTTGGCAATCTCCATACCCTCACCGCCTTCGCACATGCCGCTGATGAAGGAACGATCGATTTTCAAGGTATCAAGCGGAAAACGATGTAGGTAACTCAATGAAGAATAACCCGTCCCGAAATCATCGATGGCCAGACGGATCCCCAAAGCTTTCATTTGCAGCAACATTTCCACCGCCGCCGAAGGATCACCCATGACGGTGCTCTCGGTGATTTCCAGCTTCAGAGATTCTGGAGGAAAAGCGAGTTCACGGAGCAACCCCTTTATATCTGCGACCAGATTCGGCTGCAGAAACTGTTTGGCGGAAAGGTTCACGCTGATGATTAAGTCGGGATCGGCATCGGGTTGGGCCTTCCAATCGCTGATCTGGCGGCAAGCTTCACGCAAATTCCACCAGCCCAGTTCACGAATGAGCCCCGTTTCCTCGGCAACTGTAATAAATTCTTCCGGTCCGAGTAACCCACGAGTCGGATGCTGCCAGCGCAACAAAGCCTCAAAGCCGGCAATTTTCCCCGAAGCAAGAGATACGATCGGTTGATAGAAATTCCGAAATTCCTCCCGTTCGAGGGCGCGGCGCAAGTCGGTCTCCAACTGCAAGCGAGCCATTACACTCGCGCGCATATCTGCATCGAATACTTCGTAACGGGCCTTGCCAAGAGACTTTGCCCGGTACATAGCCGTGTCAGCATCTCGCAAGATTTCTTCGGGTTGCTCGTAGGCGGGATTACTCAAAGCAATTCCGATGCTCACCGAAGTAAATAACTCTTTGCCCCCTAAGATGAACGGGGAAGCCAGTGACTTCATAAGCCGCTCGGCGGCTCGCTTCGCATCGTTCGGATCTTTGAGATCATCAAGCAGGACGGTAAATTCGTCTCCACCTAGCCGCGCAACAGTGAAGGATTCACCCAAACGCGCAACCGTGTCGGTGGACCTCAGGCACTTCTCCAATCTGTTAGCGACACCGAGCAAGAGTTGATCCCCGATCAGGTGGCCGACACTATCATTGATCATCTTGAACCCATCAAGGTCCAGGAAGAGAACCGCAAACAAATGGTCTTTGCGGCGCCTCGCATGTTTGATGACGCGTCCGAGTCTATCAATGAATAGCAAACGATTAGGTAAACCCGTCAGCGGATCGGAGACCTTTCCTTCGGTGATGTCGGTCTGCGATCCGGCCATTCGCAAAGTTTTTCCCGAAGCGTCACGAACTCCCAGCCCTCTGCTCAACATCCAACGGAACGATCCGTCCTTATGCAGCACCCGATGCTCGCTCTCAAAATGGGGAGTCAAACCTTTTTGGTGAGCGATGATCTCCTGTTTGACCCGTTCTCGATCCGCGTCATGAATCCGGCCGAACCATTCTTCCGGTTTGTCCCCGATTTCGCCCTCCTGACAGCCCAACATGGCCTTCCAGCGAGGCGAGTAATGCACAAAGTTAGTAAGAACATTCCAGTCCCAAAGGCCATCGTTGGCGCCTTGAGCCGCCAAGGCATAGCGCTCCTCACTCTCCCTCAATGCTTCCTGTGCCCGTTTGTGTGATAGCTGGGTGCCTATGCGTGCGACAGCAACAGGAAAGTCAATCGGCTTGGTCAGATAATCGTTGGCTCCCAAGTCCAGCGCCCTCACGATATCGTCACTCTGGTTCTTTGCGGTCACCATAATGACCGGCAGTTCGATCGGAGAGTAAGCCTCACGCAGCGTTTTTAGTGCATCAAGGCCGCTAATTTCCGGCATTTCGATATCTAAAAGCACCAGATCGACACCGTCTTGCTTGACGCGTTGCAGCAACTGCCGCGCGCTTTCCGCCAGCCCGATCTCGTAGCCTTTCCGTGCCAGCCTGCGGGCAAGCATGTCCCGGTTCATTTCATTGTCATCTACGATGAGTAATCTGCTCGTATGTGTTTTCATGAGACTTTCTTTGCGACCAGTAAATTCTCAATCTTCTCGCTCAAACGGCTAAAATCGACCGGCTTGGTGTCATAGTCATCGCAACCGGCATCAATCGCCTTTTCCCGGTCGCTTACCATGGCGTGAGCGGTCAGCGCGATGATGGGGATGTGGCGAGTAGATGCGTTGGCCTTCAAGAGGCGAGTAACTTCCCAGCCGTCCATTGCCGGAAGACTTATGTCCATAAGAATGAGGTCAGGTGCTTCCGAACACGCCAATGTATGACCTCTTTCGCCGTCCTGTGCCGTCACGACGGTATAACCTCTCTTCTGCAGCCGCCTGGAGAGCATGTCCCGATTCATTTCGTTGTCTTCGACTAGCAGGATCTTCGGCATGTCAGTTTCTCCTAGTCTTGGGAACCCTACTTCCGACAGTCTTGCGGCCGGCTGGACCCTCTGCAACATAGGAAAAGGGGACCGTACTGGCGTCCGTGATAGTAGAAGAGCGAGCGACACGGTGCTTTTCTACAAGAACAGCAAGACGGTCCCGGTCGACCGGCTTGATAAGATAATTCGAGGCTCCCATGTCCAGGCCCATGGCCTCATTGTCGACGACGGTGACCATAATGACCGGAATCTCCGCCAACTTGGAATCGCTCTTGAGCTTGTTTAAAACGGTCCATCCATCGCAGTCAGGCATAACTACATCAAGCGTTATAAGTAGCGGATCAACTTGCTTCGCAAGGCGAAGGCCTTCTTCTCCGTTCGCGGCCGCGACCACGTGGAAATCCAGTTTTGTCAGGAAGCGCGACATCAGGTCTCGGACCGACGGGTCATCGTCTATCACCAGAATCGTTTCCAGGCCGGTTTTCGTCTCGGACGATGCCGCCGGGACCTTGCTGGCACGATTTGACGGCGCGGACTCAGCTGTCTCGATAACGACTTGCGCGGGCAGCCGGACCGTAAAGGTGGCTCCCTGACCGGACTCACTCTCGACCCAGATTTGCCCTTTCATCAGTTGAACGAAGCGGTGCGTAATGGCGAGTCCTAGGCCCGTTCCGCCATACTTGCGGGCAATTGAGGCATCCGCCTGGGCAAACTCTTGAAACAAGTTTTCCTTTTGCTTGGCAGAGATGCCAATCCCGGTGTCCCGCACCTGGAATTGAATCCACTCTCGATTCTCCAACTGGATTGGATCCACACTCACGGAGACGCTGCCGTGGTCTGTAAATTTGCAGGCGTTGCTCAGCAGATTGAATAGGATCTGGCGGACTTTTGTGACATCCGCACGCATCGTGTTCACGTTGTCCGCAAGATGGACTTGAATTGAGTTGCCATTCTTCGCTGCGGCGGGCTGAAGAGTCGTGACCATCTCTTCGATCACTTGTGACACGTCGAAGGTCTCTAGGTGAAGCCCCATCTTGCCAGCTTCAATTTTCGAAAGGTCGAGCACATCATTGATCAACGACAACAAGTGTTTCCCGGCCCCCTGAATTTTTCGGAGGTCCTGGACATTCTCGATCTTGCCTGTGTCCCGGGTTTCCTCTTCTAGCATTTCGCTATATCCGATGATGGCGTTGAGAGGAGTGCGCAACTCGTGGCTCATATTCGCGAGAAATATGCTCTTGGCCCGGTTGGCCTCCTCGGCTGCATGTTTTGCCTTGAGCAGTTCTTCCTGGGCCTGTTTGCGCTGAAATACTTCTTCCTCCAGCTCTTGCGTGCGGGTCTTCAACTCACCATTAGTGCTCTGCAGCGCGGTATCCCGCTGCTGGATTTCGGACAGCATGGTGTTAAATCCATCAATCAATCTGCCGATTTCGTCGCTATACGTTTTGACGGCCCGGACAGCGTAATTCTTGTTTGAAGAAACCATTCGCATCGTGTCTTCCAAGTGCAGAATGGGCTTTGAAATCAAACCTTGAAGTTTCGAAGAGACAAGCAGTGCGAACAGACCGGAGACCAGCACAAATATGATGAGAATATTTGCGTACCGTTTTGCGCGCAGACTCCATTGGCGCATATCGGATTGTAAGAACAGCGTTCCAACGTGTTCTCCATTGATGGTGACTTCCTGGAAGACCTCCAGGTATCCCGATTCAAAACGGTAGCCTTTCTCTTGCAAATGAGAAGGAAGAAACCCTGGGAACGCCGTGTTGCTTCGAAAATAGTGGGCAAAGATCTTTCCGTCGGGCTTATATAAGACAGCAGTGACAATGTCTTCTTTTGCCGTGAGGGCAGCCAATGTTGCGGTTGCAGCGGGCTCGTCCTTGAACTCCATGGCCCCCGCGCTGTTGTACCCGATAATCTCAGCCTGGGTCATTAAATCCTGGCTAAGGAGGTGACGAAACGAGACGAGATCGTAGATAAGAAAGCTAACCGAGGAAAGGATTAGAGCGATGCTGCTCGTTAGCATCGTTATCAGGGTGAGTTTCCGCTTGATGGATAGATTTTGGAGGATCATCCCGGCTTCCTCGTGTCAGCTGGGGCTTGTTGGATGATTTTCGCCAGGGTAAGCAATCTGGAACTGATCGTCAGGTCTGCTTGGCGAGCTGCCTCAACGTTGATCTCAAAGCGCACTCTGTTGTCTTCCAGGACAAATCGAATCACGCCGCCGCGCTCTGCAAACCCGGTTGTTTCGCCGACTGTCAGGATTGGCAGGCTCTTCACAATCTGCACCAAGTCATCTAGGTGTGCTTTTTCTGAAGCGCCCACAAACAGGATTTTGCACTCCTTGAGATCCTTGAGATCCGTGCCCCACTTCAGCCGTTTGACGACGAATCCCCGGGCACCGATTTTCTTGTTTTCGACGATTCGATCGATGAGGCTTCCGAACGGATCTGTCCCAAGAATGCCGATTACAATTGGGGAATCAGGCTGGGCAAAAGCGGCCGCCGGCCATTCCACGAATTTGGCGAAATTGTAAATAAAGCCCGCCTTGATCAAGTATTCTGAGGAATCGGACGAGTCCGGAACCTGTGCAAAGGTCTCGGGCGCCCAACTCAGCGAAACACTGAGTGCCACGATCAGAATTCCCAGTCGTCTCAACATCAAATTAACCGTCCGCTGGTAGCCGACAATCTGAAAGCTCACAAGTCAATCAACCTAAAACTTCACAGTAATACTTCCAAAAATGCTGCGCTTCACCACGGTCGGCGAAGTGTTTACAAAATCCGGCATGAATTCAAAGTGCCAGTTATTCAGCAAGTTCTGGCCGCCGATCGACAGCTCCAGGCTCGTAACCGGCCTCCAACCCAAGTGCGCATCCAAAGAGTAGTAATTGGGCAGGTTCAGGCTGGGGAGGTGGTCCACAAATCGAAGCGTCGTGTCTTGCTCAAAATGCTTGGGCAAGTCGATTGAAGACCTCAAATACCATTGATGACGAGGGCTTGAGCCGTTTGGATTGTCGGGAGTTGGGTCCTGACTATCTATGTTCTTGTGTATGTCCATCTGCAGATAGCTGTAGGAGCCCGCCAGCCTCCACTTCGGAACGACTTTCCAGTCTGCAAACAGTTCAACGCCGTAAGTTCCACCGCTCATCTTGTTGGCGGCGACAAAGGGGATCACGAAATCGGTTGGAGCGGGGCTCCCTTCCACGAAAGGCGCACCCGGCTCCGCAGTGCGAAGGTTTGAGTAATTGTTGTAAAAAGTTGCAATGTCGAGCGAAAGAGTACTGGTTGCCTGCACTCGATAACCTAGCTCGTACGCGAGAAGGTCTTCCGAGTTGAACTGGTGGCTGCCGAAAACCGCCACCATCGCCGGCAATGGCGTCGGGTTCGAAGGCGTCCCTGGGGGTATAACTGCTGAATTTAACCGCAGGCCCTCCTCGGTTAGGGCCGGGGTCCTGACGGCGCGCGATACCGCGGTCCAGATCGATTGGTTGGGAGTGAGGTTCCAGAGCAACCTTGCGTTGGGCTCAATTTCAAACCCTGTGAATTCGTTGCGCTCGAATTTGGAGCCCAGCGTTATTTGCAGGCGATTGTCAACCAAGCTAATTTCATCCTGAACAAAAGTGCTGAACTGATTCAGAGCGACCTGATTAGGCTGCAGGGAAACCGTGAAACTGGCGTCGTTCTTGTCACGGATCGAGCGGTAACCGAGCCCCCATACGAATTGTTGCGAATCGCTGGCGTGAAACCCGTGCTGGAAATCGATGTCCAATATGTTCTGGTGGTCTCCGAAAAGAGAATGGTCGGTAATCGTCGTGTTGTCGTAGTACATCTGCAACGACATCGAAGATCCCTCGGAAGTATGATTCCAGCGCCCGAGGATGTTTCCTCCACTGTACTTCCCATCATTTGGAAACGTGTTGGAATAGGGGGCAGATAGCGACGCCACAGTCAGAGTCTCATCGAATCTGCTGCGATAGACGTCTCCTTGCAGCGTCAGCGAGTTAGCTCCAGCGGGTGTCCAATCCGCGCGGAATCCACCGCGCAAGGCATCCCAGCCGTCGTGAGCTGTCATCCCTGATGGGTATGCGGAAGGCCCCCAATTGAAATACTTTGTGTAAGCTCTGTAGTACGTATTGTCGCCCACTTTGCTGCCATAACGAACACCGCCAGCTGCTCGTTCCTCCGTTCCAGCTCCGGCCGTCATGACCGCGGACTGCGTGGATTTGGCCTTCTTGGTGATGACATTGATGACGCCATCAACGGCATTGGCTCCCCACAGCGTTGCTCCGGGACCGCGTATCACTTCGATCCTGTCCACGTCCTCCAACATCACATCCTGAACGTTCCAATACACGCCCGAAAACAGAGGAGTGTAGACACTTCGGCCATCAATCAGAACCAGCAGTTTATTGTCGAAACGTCCATTGAAGCCACGCGAGCCGATGGCCCACTTGTTCTGGTCAATCCGAGCCACCTCAAGACCCGGCACCAGTCGCAACGCTTCCGGAATGCTGGTCGCCCCCGACCGTCGGATATCTTCTTGTGTTATCACGAAAATCGCCGCTGCGGCGTCTGCCACTTTTTGCGTGCGCTTGGAGACGGAGGTCACCTGCAAATTCATCAGGTCTTCCATGCTCATCGCAGTGACGTCGGGGACGTTTCGTGAATTCTGGGCTACCGTGCTACCGGCAAGTAATACTGAGAGAAAACCAGCTAAGAAAATACGCCCAGCTTTCATCGCTGGGCCGGTCTTGTGGTCGCGATTGAACAGCATATTTAGCTTCCCTTCTTGAAAGTGGTCAGCAAGACCAGCGCACGATTCCCGGCGCTGAACCATCTCAGACAGTCGGAACGGGTCTTTTTCTCGTTCCAGATGATGTCGATTCTGTCGGTCATTCATGTATGCATCCCAGACAAACGCTATCGGCAATCAGAATTGAGCTATTGTTCTAGTCCCAAACGTGGCCCACTTATTCTGTAAGCCTTGAAGCACATCTCCAGAAACATCCCGAATTGATGGCGACAACTTCCGCAGCGCAAAGCTTCGTCAGTGACTAAGCCGATTTCCCCTGCAGGCGAAAATCGCCTTTGTGCTGACGAGGAGTTCGAACTCATATAGTTTTCTCCCCTGCTACTGTGAAGACGGTGGAATAAGTAAGTGTGTCGGGCCGCCGAAGATATTCCAGGAACGCCCGTGATTGTTCCTCGGCTTCGCTTTCGCTGCCGAGCGCCCGAGCCAGCTGCGGTCTGGCAATCTCCAGTTTCAATTCCCACTGCTTCAAGATGTGTGGATCTGCCTCGCCTGCAATTAAGTGGTAGCACTCCGCATGGACTTCGATATTCGTCAGTCCCGCATTCTGCGCCAGCCAAAAGAGTTTTCTCCCGACAAACGGGTCAAAGCCTGTAGCACCCAGGGCTGCTACAACTTTTTCAAGTGTTCGCTGGACCGAGGGATTCTCCGGGTAGTGCCACAAAAGTTGGCCGTCCAGGTCCTGCAGCAAAACGGTGCCTCCGGGCTTGCAAACTCTCGCCATTTCAGACACTGCCTGTTCCTTTTCCTTCAGGTATTGCAGCAACATGCGGCAGTACACCAGATCGAAGCTATCGGACTGAAGCTCCATCGAATGCGCATCCCCGCAAACAAATTGCACGCGGGAATGCTCGCGATTTTTCTCCATCGCTTGCTGCAAGCGGCCCTCGCTTACATCTATGCCTGTTGCCTTAATTGACGAATCCAAATTGGCGACCGCGCGCAAAATGACGCCCGGACCACATCCCACCGAAAGGACCTCCGCCCCCGGGCAGACTCGATGCGCCAAGTACTTCTGCACCCAGGCATCGGGATCAACCTTGAGCTCAAGGCGCAATCCCTCGCGGGGATCCTCCATGATGTAGTCCGCCGTTGCCGTGCCTTTATGCATCATCGTTCCTGGGCTATGAGTGTTGGTTGCATGGTGTGTTTCTCAACCCGCGCCTGTAATCTCGAATAAAATCCATCCACGTGACGGTAGAAGCGGAGCTGTCCTTCCTGTAGCCACGTTCCCTGACAGTAGTGGCGGACGAACTCTGCCCCCAGCTGAAATAAGGCCGGCGCGGCGAGTTCCTCGGCAATCACCGGAATCGCGTCAAGCTCAAAGTCTTCATAAGCGGAAGAAGATGCTCTGAGGAGCGCAGCCACGACGTCCACAGCGTCACCTTCGGGAACCGTAGGGTGAAGCAGCAGGTCGCAGCGATTTTCTATGTAGCTGAAGTTCAGGCCCAAAGGACCGCGATACGCGATAACCGCACCGATTGGTTCGTCCTTGTACTCCCGGTAGGCTAACCAAACGTGACGTGTCCGTCGAAGCCCTACAGCGCTATACAGCTCGTCGACCTCGGTCAATTCTGGATCAGTAGTAAGCTGCTCGGCGGTGACGTAAATACTGCCGCGCGCGACAGAAGCGATGAGGGAAAGGGCGTCTTCATGAGAAGGATCATAAGGGACAACGCGAACTCTGCCCCCCGAAGGTAGTGACGAATTCCTCGGCAATGCGAAATACATGTGCCTCTGAACGCATGAGAGAGACTGGCCGATCGTCTGAACCATGGATCCGAACACTCTCGAGGGGAAGCGGTTCTCTGGCCGAAACCAATTTTGATGTGATTCGTCAACGCCTCTCAGAATGCTTGCAGCCGTTCCTGCCAGCATTACTGCGCGTGACGCGATTGGATTATTCTCAGAAACCAGGTGTTGAGAGGTCCAGCCATAATGAGTCGTACGCCAAACAGCAATCGAGGCGCGGCCTCTTTTTTTGTCGCCAGCCGTCAGGACGTAAAGAAGAGAGTCGCCCCCACGCAACATTCGCCGCCAGTTATCTCTGACTTGTCCGAGGTGTGGAAGGAGCCGGGCAGCTTTCTCGGGATAGAGAAAACCCGTGCGTTCGTACAGCGCAAAGATCTCGTTCACGGACAAAGCATTGACCTGGACGCCGTACGCGTCGTAAACCTCTGAGAGCCGCGGAAGGCTGCTCAGCGTTTTCTGATCTAGCGCATCTAAGGGCATATCGCCTCCGCGACTTTCCTCGCAACTGCGAGTCGCACCCGGAGCCCAGACTGTCTACATTCGTCCGACAGCTACCCTTGGCTGGTCTGTCATTTCCCGGGACCCCATCACACCAGGCATAGGTCTCAGGAATAACTATCCCGACCACCAAGGCTGCTAGCGACATAGATTTAGTACTTATGGTACTTAATAAGAGTTCTTGTTAGGCGAAAATGGGTCTTTCGTACCGTTCTACACAGTACAACTGGGGTGGCTAATAGCATCTTGGATACAATCGCGGGTTTGACGCAGGATACGGACTCTGGCCCCCGTGTCCGTCGCGTCCTTCGCGAGTAGAGTAGATGTCTCTACTGTAAGTGGCTGTATGGCAATAACTTAGCGGATCGCGCCGACGGGTTTTCACCGAGATAAAACCCATTAGCGGCGTCAGAACGGCTCCCCCAACAATCGCCATCACGAGAAGGGAGCCGCCCAACTTGGTGTTCGGTCCCAAGCCCTTCAGCCCAAGAGCAAAGATTGTCGGGAACATGAGCGACATGAAAAAGCTGGTCAGGAACACGCACCACAGACCGAGCCAGCCGGGAGTAAACACCGCAATCCCAACAAGCAGGATATTCGCGACGCTATAGGCGCCCATCAGCTTGCTCGGGCTGATGAAGCGCATCAGCCAGGCGGAGGCAAAGCGGCCTATGCCAAAAGCAGCTAGCGTGCCAGTCAGAAAATACCCTGCCATCTTTTCAGACTGATGGGCATACTCCTGAACGTAAGAAATGAAGTAGCTCCAGGTTCCCACCTGTGCGCCGACGTAAAAGAACTGCGTGACAACCGCGAGCAGAAAATGCGGATAACCAAAAAGGTCGCGAAAATGTCCATGGTCACCGGACTCATTTTCGTGCTCACTTTGAATGGAGGGAAATTTAGTTCGAAGGATGAGCATCGCCCAGATGATGGCAATCGCCCCGATAACCAGATAGGGCTTCACGACGCGCAGCGTTTCAGATCGAAGGTACGCTTCGTGCGTGTGACGCGCTTGTTGAGCTGCGATTTCCTGTGGCGTTAGCTCGATCCCGGAAAAAATGAATACGGTTCCGATCAATGCTCCGGTAATCGCGCCGATCGGATTGAAGGCCTGAGCGAAGTTCAAGCGGCGTTCCGAACTATCCGGATCGCCCAACTGGGCGATGAACGGATTGGATGCGGTTTCCAGGAGAGAGAGGCCGCTGGCTATTACGAAAAGTGCGACGAGAAAGAAGCTGTAACTCCCAGCAAGTGCGGCGGGCCAGAACAAGAAAGCACCAGCCCCAAAAAGAATCAGGCCAGTGACAAAACCGGATTTGTACCCCACTCGGCGCATTAGAAGCGCGGCGGGCATCGCCAGCAGAAAATATCCCATGTAAAAAGCGGATTGCACCAGGCCGGCCTGGAGGCGCGAAATGGCGAACGACTTCATGAAATGGCGAATCAGGACATCGTTGAGGTTGTTAGGAATGCCCCAGAGGAAGAACAGGACGGTGACAAGAATGAAAGGAACGAGCTGCCCTGCCGGGAATAAATGGGATCCCGCTCGAGCATCAGGCCGGTAAGAGTCAGCGGGTTCGTCCGCCTGAGATAGTATTGGCAAATTCTGTCTCACCTTCGCGGGCGAGCTGGAACAGATCACTAATTCACTGCTCTAAATCGCGTACTGTAATCTATGGTCTGGCTGCTCGCAATGCCGAAATGTTTGTGGCTCCATTCCGCGCTATTTGACAGGCTTGTCGTTCTCCGCTTTGGAATTGAGCCAAAAAAGCGGCGGCTCGAGGACATCGATTAGGACTAGAATGCAGGGCGGTTCCGGAGGAATATCAATGAAGCGCGCGGCCATCTATTCTCTGCTCGTAACTCTCGTCGCTGCTTATTCCGTACGCCCACAATCCAAGCTCTCCGTGAAGTGGGAAGAACTGACTGCCGCGGAGTTTCGCGACGCCATCCAGCTATCCAAAGGCACGTGTCTCTTACCATTCGGAATCCTGGAAAAACATGGCCCGCATCTGCCGCTGGGAACCGATCTTCTGAACGTACGCCATGCCTCATTACAGGCGGCGCAGCAAGAGTACGCCCTCGTCTTTCCGCAGTATTACTTCGGCCAAATTTTCGAAGCCAAGCACGAACCTGGAACCGTCGCCTACAGCATGGAACTTCAACTGAAGTTACTCCAGGAAACCACCGATGAAATGGCGCGTAACGGCTGCAAGAAGATCGTAATCGTGAATGGTCATGGCGGAAACGAACATCTGCTTCCCTTTTTCGCGCAAGCGCAACTCGATCGGCCGCACGACTATGTCGTCTATGTCCTTGACGGCGAAAGGAGCCGCCCCGGCGGGCCGCCAAAAAAATCAACCGGCATCGATTATCATGCCGGTGAAAATGAAACCTCGAATACCATGGTCTCCCGGCCCGACCTGGTCCATCTCGATCGCGCCGCTAGCGAATCCGGCAGCGACCAGAAACGCGTGAAGTTGCCTGAGGACGTCTACACCGGCATCTGGTGGTACGCCCGTTTTCCGAACCATTACTCCGGTGACGGCTCCGTTGCCACCCGCGAGCTCGGCGAATGGAACATGAACAATTGGATCGCCGCCACCGTCGAAGCCATTCGCGCCGCAAAGGCCGACGATCAGAACCTCAAGCTACAAAACGAATTCTACGAAAAAAGCAAACATCCGCTCGACACACGGCCATGACATGCGGGCTCAATGGGCAACCCGGCCCCGCGCATACGGCGTCCCTTAAATCACAATGATTGGCTAATTAGAAATGGTCAGCGGGCTTTATTGACTTGCTCCACCCAGCGGCGCAGCACTTCGTGGTATGGCGCATCTAGGTCGATAAATTCAATGCCCATGCCGATCCGCGGCTTCACGATTCGAACTACGCCCAGCGCTTCCACCTTCTGGTCCTTCCGCGTCAGCGTCATCCGAACTCGCGCATTGGACGGGAACGGCCGGCTCGTGCAGATAAACGCGCCGCCCATCGAGATGTCCGACGTTACGCCCTCCGCTTTTGTGCCGCTCTCCAAGTCCAGCAGTTCAACATCCGCGGCAAACGGATAGCGAATACAGTACCGGCGGTCGCGAAGAGACAAGCCCCGCGCGTCGCCTTTCGATGTTCGGTCGTCCATGAAGATAACGTTACTCACAGTCGTTTACACCGGGGCGCAAACGGCTCTCAGTTACCGGGGGCGCGTCCGGCACTTCCATAGTTTGCCTCAAAAGCCCTGCTCCAATAGTTTTTCGACCTGGCGAGCACACCAAAAAGGCAACAGCCTGCACCACGGGTCGGCACCCAGTTTTTCTCCAGCGTGTTATTACTTGGAACGACAAACCCGCGCTTCTCCAGCCGTCCCGCCTTGTCCTGGCGTGCTAGCCTGATTTCTGGACTCTTATTTATCGCGCCATGACCACAGAATCTGACGGACTCCGGCAAAGTGACCGCGTGCGATTCCGCATGCCCGTCGAGGCCTCCTGGGTCTCGCCCGCTGGTCACGCTGTCAAGCAAAACGCCGAAACTCTGCTCGTCAGCCGCAATGGCGGCGTCCTTCGCCTCACGGAAAAACTTTCCACGGGCCAGGAGCTTCACCTTCGCCGCACTCTCGACGGCGACCACACGAAAAGCACCCGCGCCCGCGTTGTCGCAGAAATCGACCAGGACCCGCCCAATCACTTCCTCTACGCCGTCCACATCCTTGACCCGCGCTCCGACTTCTGGGACATCGATTTCCCCGCCCCTCACAAGGGCGAAGAAGCCCTCGCGCGTCTTCTCATGGAATGCAGCTTTTGCCAGCGCCGCGAAGTCGTCTATCTCAACGAGATCCAGTTGAAATCCTTCGAGGTCCGCAAATGCGTCGCACGCGTCTGCCGCCTTTGCGAATCGCCTTCCATCTGGATCGAATCCCAATCCGAGGTTCGCGATCCGGAAGCCGGCTCGTCCGCCCCCTCCGTCGAAGAGCGCGTCATTCCCCGCCGCAACCGCACGCGCATCAAAGCCCGCGTCCTCGCCTGCATCCGCCACCGCGGCTTTCAGGAAGAAATCGCCGTCTGCGAAGATCTCTCCAAAGGCGGCCTCAGCTTCCGCAGCCGCAATCAATATCCCGAAGGCACCCGCGTCGAAGTCGCCGTGCCCTTCACTCCCGGCACCGGCGCCATCTTCGTCCCCATCCGCATCGTCTTCTCCCAAGCCATCCCCACCGCCGGCCTCTACCGCCACGGCGCCTCCTACATCAAGCCCCCCCTCGACGCCTGATTTTCGTATTTTTTGTCGTTCCGAACGGAGCAGACCGACTTTTTCTTTCCCGTTCGCTCCCGCGAACGCGTCGGCCAGCACATGTGAGGAATCTCTCCTCTCTTCCTTCTGTGAACCTTCAAACGTTCCAACGTTTAAACGTCCAGACGTCTTAGACTGTCCCCGCGCCAGCTTCACCCTCGCCAACATCATAAAATATCTATTGACATACTTTTATTACTCCGATAAATACTTCCCCCATCCTGCCAATCGACCGGCGGACCAAGTTCCCCGCGTCCCGCCGTCCTCTCGGTCACGATCCGCCCGAGAGCCATCCTTGAACGCGCTGCCTATGCGGTTAGTAAGGCCCTCACGGACGCAACATTCGGAATAGGACAGTAGTAGATGTAGCCGAACGTCCAAGTATTAAGGTGACGGAGGATGGATGCGAAGAACGATTGCCATCGTGGTGGCCATTGTGGTCGGGGCTTCATGCCTTCCTTGGCTTCGCCACCAGCCCTTCTTCTCACTGCTCGTGGGAGTAACTGCTGTTGCCCTCATCGGGCTTATCGTGTTCGGGGGCGCTCGTGCGTTATCTTCTTGGTCCAAGCAGAAGCGCCAGCAAGCGGACTCGGCGCAATCTGACTGGTGGTCGCCAAGGTTCCGCAATCTGCTGGTGGGTGCCGTGCTTATCCTCGTGCTAATGCTCACCGTACCGCATTTCATGGCAACAAGTAGCGGTGCCTACAAGCTGGCTGTAGCGACGGCACATCAGTCGCCGCAGTTCAGAGAGGCGCTAGGTGTTCCGGTTACGGAAGCTTGGTTCTCCGAAGGCACATTTGAGTTGGGGGATCAGGCGAAAGCCGAGATGGTAATCCCTGTGCACGGCCGGACGCGCCAGGGAAATCTGCGGGCGCTAGCAATCAAGGACCGTGGGACTTGGAGATTGCAAGAGCTGACCTTGGAACTCACTCAGTCGGGCGACCGCATTGATCTCTTACCAGCAGCTAGCACACCCTTAACGCACAGACACGCTTAGATGGCCGATTACGATGACGGCGTCGGAGTGATTTGTCCCTCGACTCCCCGGAACCATTCAACCCGCCCCCACAGCCGTTCAACCCTCATTTTCGACTAT
>WNFC01014710.1_pt1 | contig 16806 bp, 16 predicted proteins | sample 5400541 | NCBI WGS metagenome assembly WNFC01 (sample SAMN13153342, study PRJNA577476) | soil metagenome | isolation source: 120 cm saprolite under Douglas fir tree site 2 hole 2 replicate 1 | place: USA:California | collected 2015-04-18
CCAACATGGCCATCGTGCTGGCGGCCGAGCTAGGCCGGTATGGAGTTCGGGTAAATGCGATCTCGCCAGGCGCGCGCACCCGCATGACCGAGACGATCCGCCGGCCGGGGGTGATGGAGACGCCGGCCGACGGCTTCGACGCTGGTGATGGTTCCGTCTGCCATAAGCGTCGATTTTACGAGGTGAAACTCACTTGCGCTACGTGCAATGCGCCTCGATATACTGGGCGGCCACGGGAGGCCAGGATGGCAGGAATCTGTGCAGGGCGCGTCGTCATCGTTACCGGCGCCGGCCGCGGGCTCGGCCGCGCCCATGCCCTCGAATTCGCCCGACAGGGCGCGAAAGTCGTCGTCAACGACATCGGCGCCGAGCTCGACGGCACCGGCTCGTCGAGCGGTCCAGCCGGCGAAGTGATCGACCTGATCCGCGTGTCCGGCGGCGAAGCCATCGCCAACGGCGACGACATCTCCGATTTTGACGGCGCCAAGCGGGTGATCGACGCCGCCATTGCGCGATGGGGCACGTTGGATGTGCTGGTCAACAACGCGGGCATCCTGCGCGACCGGATGATCTTCAACAATCCAAGGACGGCACGCCGGTGGACGCCGCGATCATCAACACGAGCTCGCCGGCCGGTTTGTACACCAGCATGGGCCAGAGCAACTACGGGCCAGCCAAAGCGGGCCTGGCCAACATGGCCATCGTGCTGGCGGCCGAGCTAGGCCGGTATGGAGTTCGGGTAAATGCGATCTCGCCAGGCGCGCGCACCCGCATGACCGAGACGATCCGCCGGCCGGGGGTGATGGAGACGCCGGCCGACGGCTTCGAGGCCGACGGCTTCGATGCCGGTGATCCGGCCAACATTTCGCCGCTGGTGGTGTGGCTCGGCAGCTCCGAAGCCAAGGACGTCACCGGGCGCGTATTTAACGTACGCGGGGGGTCGATCAGTGTGGCTGAGCCGTGGCACGCGGGGCCGAATGCCGACAAGGGCGAACGCTGGGACCCGGCCGAGCTCGGCCCCGTCGTGCTCGACTTGCTGTCGAAAGCACGGCCGAAGGTCGGCCCATTCGGCCAGCCCGAACGTACCAAAGTGGAAGCGAGCTAATGGTCTGGCGCTCCACCATCGACGTCGACAACCTGACCGCGCTGGACGTGCACGTGCACGCCGGCAACTCCGCCAAAGCTACCCCGGCTGAGGCGGCCAGCGGACCGACCCGCGACGACACCCTGGCGCGCACGACGCAGCGCTCCGGGGTCGGCGGCCAAACGCCCGATCAGACCGCGGCCTACTACCGCGAGCGCAAGATCGCCTGCGCCATCTGGGGCGTCGACACCGGCGGGACGCGCGCTGCCCGCCCAGGCGCGGTGAGCAACGACGAGATGCTCGAGGCGGCGGAGCGCAACTCGGACGTGTTGATCCCCTTCGTCATGGTCGATCCGTGGCGCGAGCATGCCGGCGCCGACGAAGCCCACCGCCTGATCCAGGCCGGCGCGCGCGGGTTCAAGTTCCACCCGCCGTCACAGGGCTTCTACGCCAACGACCGGCGTATGTACGAGCTGTATGACGTGATCGCGGCGGCCAAGCTGCCGGCGCTGTTTCACACCGGTCAGACGGCGGTCGGCCAGGGCGCGGGCGCCGGCGGCGGCATCCGGTTGAAGTATGGCAATCCGATCTACCTCGACGACGTCGCGGTCGATTTCCCGGACATGCCGATCATCATGGCCCACCCGTCCTTCCCCTGGCAGGAGGAAGCCCTGGCGATCGCGCTGCACAAAGCCCAGGTCTTTATCGACCTCTCCGGATGGTCGCCCAAATACTTTCCGCCGCAGCTGGTCCAGTACGCCAATACGCTGCTGAAGAACAAGGTGCTGTTCGGCTCGGATCACCCGATGATCACGACCGACCGCTGGCTGGCGGACTTTCAGACGGCTGGCTTCCGCGAAGAGGTGACACCGTTGATCCTGAAGGAAAACGCCGCCAAGCTCCTGGGTTTACGCCCGTAGGGCTGCTGCCCATGCCGTTCGACAACTTCTGGGGGTTTTCAGCCCGCCATCCGAACGCCGTTGCCGTCGTCGATGCCGATGAGTTCACAGTCTCCCAGGCGGACATGCTGGCGGGCGTCAACCAGCTCAGTCACGGCTTGCGCTTGCTCGGCCTCGGGCGGTGCGACTCCATCGCCGCCATGCTGCCGAACTCGCGCGAATCGCTCGAGGTCTACCTGGCGATGCAGCAGGGCGGGCTGTATCTCACGCCGATCAACTACCACCTGATCGGGCCCGAGATCGCGTACATCCTGCAGGACTGCGAGGCGCGCGTCTTCATCGTCCATCAGCGCTACGCCGAGGTGTGCCGCGCGGCCATCGAGGAGACGGGATTCCCGGCTGAAAACGTTTTCATCGCTGGCGGCACGCTCGACGGCTTCCGTCGTTACGACGAGCTGAAAGCAGGTCAGCCCACGACAACGCCCGAGCCTCGCTCGCTCGGTGCCGTGATGAACTACACCTCAGGGACGACTGGTCGGCCCAAAGGGGTCAGGCGGGGGCTGCCTGAAACTTCGATCGACGAGACCGATCTCGGCGTCGCGCTCTATGCGTATAAGGTCGCGCCCAAGGAGAACGACAACGTTCATCTGCTCGCTTGCCCGTGGTATCACACGGCGCCCCTGGTGATGGCCGCGCCGTCGGTTCATCTCGGCCATCCGCTGGTCATCATGGAGCGCTTCGACGCGCTGCGCGCGCTCGAGCTGATCGAGCGCTATCGCGTCACGATCACCCATCTGGTGCCCACTCAGTTCGTGCGCCTGCTGGCGTTGTCTGAGGATGAACGGCGGCGCTATGACACCTCGTCGCTGCGGCACGTCATTCACGGTGCTGCGCCGTGCGCGCCCGATCTGAAACGGCGCATGATCGAGTGGCTCGGTCCGGTGATCGACGAGTACTACGCGTCGACTGAAGGCGTTGGCGGCACGATCATATTCTCGGACGAGTGGCTGCAGAAGCCAGGCTCGGTCGGCAAAGCGCGCAACGACAACCGCATCGTGATCATGAACGACGACGGCAACATCTTGCCCGCGGGCCAGATTGGCACGGTGTATTCGACCAGCATGAACCGCGCCCCGTTCGAGTACTTCAAGGACCCCGAGAAGACCGAGCAGTCGAGGCGCGGCGAGTACCGCACCGTCGGCGACGTCGGCTATCTCGACGATGACGGCTACCTGTATCTGAGCGACCGCAAGGCCGACATGATCATCTCGGGCGGGGTCAACATCTACCCAGCTGAAATCGAGAGCGTGCTGATCACGCATCCGCGCGTGGCGGACGTCGCCGTGTTCGGCATCCCCAACAGCGAATGGGGAGAGGAGGTCAAAGCGGTCGTCGAGCTGTTGCCCAACAAGCGCGCTGACGACGACCAGGTGCGCGCCGAGCTGCTCGAGTTTCTACAGGGCCGCGTCGCGCGCTACAAGCTACCCCGGAGCATCGACTTCATGGCCGCGCTGCCGCGCGATCCAAACGGCAAGCTGTACAAACGCCGCCTGCGCGACCCGTACTGGGTGGGTCAACAGCGCGCGATCTAGCACAGGGGAGGTTTTTCAGATGGCCGATCGAGAGCATTCCGGGCAGATCAACCGGCGAACTCTGCTGATACGTGGTGGCCTACTGGCGGCGGGTGCAGTCGGCGCTTCGCTGATCGAGGCCTGCGCGCCCGCCGCACCGAACGCGCCGGCGGCTGGCGGAGTCCCCGCGGCGACTGGGGGCGGCTTGAAGCTCCCGAGCTACGTGCCGTTCGAGGGGCCCAAGCCGGACCTGGCGGGCAATCCTCAGGGTCTCGATCCGGCCTTCTACAAGTTCCCGACCGACCTGGTCAAAACGGTCCCCACGCCGCCCGGCGATGGCAGCACCATCAAGGCCATCACCTACCTGACCCTCGCCCCGCCGCCACCGATCGACCAGAACGCCGCCTGGCAAGCCGTCAACAAGTCGATCAACGCCACCTTACAGATGGACCAGGTCACGGCGGCGGACTATCCGGCCAAGATCAACGTGGTCATCTCGGGCAACGACCTGCCCGACTTCATCTACAACCCGACCACCAATGTGCCCTGGGGAGTAATCGCCGGGCTGCCTGGATTCGTCAAAGCCAAGTGCGCCGACCTGACGCCGTACCTCAGTGGCGACGCCATCAAGGACTATCCCAACCTGGCCCACTACAACAACTACACCTGGCGCTCGGCGGTCATCGACGCCAAGATTTACGCGCTGCCGATCCAGCGGCCGCCGATCGGCCCGGTCTTGATGTACCGCCCAGACCTGTTCGAAAAGGCCGGCATCCAGATGGACAAGGCGCCCAAGAACGCCGACGAGTTCAAACGCATGCTGGTGGCGCTCACGCGCCCGCAGGAAAACCAGTACGGCATCGCCGCGGGCCAGTTGTCGTACTTCGCCACGACCCCCAACAACGCGCTGGGCGGCATTTTCCGCGTGCCCAATAACTGGAAGCTCGACGCCAGTGGCAAGCTGGTCAAGGACGTCGAGACCGAGGAGTTCAAGGCGTACGTCGGCTTCGCGCGCGACTTGTGGGCGGCCGGCGTGTGGCACCCCAACACGCCGACCTACGGCGGTGCATTCAACGACGAGTTCATGGCGGGTCGCTTCGCGGTTGGGCCGAGCGTGTGGGGCGCCTACGTCCAGCTCTGGGACATCGAGGCCGTGCGCATCCCCGCGGCCAAGATCTATCCCATGCACCCGTTTGCGCACGACGGCGGCAAGCCGTTCTACCAGGCGGGGTCGGGTCAGTTCGGCGTGACGTACATCAAGCAGCAAAGCTCGCCCGAACGGCTGAAGATGCTGCTGCGCGTGGCCAACCACTTCGCCGCGCCGTTCGGCAGCCAGGAGTGGCTGCTCAACTACTTCGGCGTCAAGGACACCGACTACAACTTCAACGCGGCGGGCGCGCCGGTCCTCACGGAACAGGGGCGCAGCGAGCTGACCGCGGTGTGGCGCTACGTTTCGTCACCGGCGTATGCGTTGTTCAGCGCGAATCGTTCACAGGAGTTCGCGCAGGTCTCCTATGCCGCCGAGCAGGCGATGATCGCGGCAATGGAGGTCGACCCGACGCTCGGCCTGTACTCGGCGACCGCCGCCGGCCAGGGCCAGCTGGCGCAGGACGCGCTGCTCTCCGGGGTCTCCGACATCGTTCAGGGCCGTCGCCCCGTTGGCGATGTCGACGCGCTGGTGGCCGACTGGCGCACGAAAGTCGGCCACAAGATGCGCGGCGAGTTCCAGGATGCGATCGCCGCCGCGGCGAAGGCCTAAGGGGCAAAATCGCCTCGGAGATGGGTAAGATCGCATCCCTGTGGCCGCCGACGAGTCTCGTGCGTACATGGACGCGGCGGCTGCACATCTTCGGCCAGCGCTCAGCGGCGATTCCACCGGGACTGTCGGTCTGGTGGCTGCTGCGCCAGGTTGTTACGATCGGCCTGGTCCACGCCGCCGTCCTGCTGACTGTGTATTTTCTGCTGCTCCTGGGCGACGCCCTCTTCACCAGCTACGCGATCGTCATGCGCGATGCGGTATTTGTCAGCTACGTGGCTCAGCTGGGCTGGCTGCAGCGCATGGCGTCGGACGTCAAAGGCGCCATCGCATTTGTGGTCGGCTTCAGCGCGCTCATGCAGATGCTGCTGTTCCTGTGGCGGGTGTTCATTGACTAAGCCGCCAAAGCGCCTCTGGGTAGAGGACCTCAGGTTCCATTTCGCCCGCGCGCTGCGGGTGGTGGGCATTGGCCTGGTCGCCGTGGCCTGGGTGTCGGTGATCGGTTCGGAGGCCCAGCAGTCGGCGGACACGCGCGCCTACGCGCAAGTGATCGCGGCAGTTCTGGCAGTGTTGGTGACGCAGTGGTTCACCCGTTTGCCGCCCTCGGCGACGGGCGTGGTTTCGCGCGCTCGCCTGCCTGGCGGGCGACGATCGGACCGCCGCTCAGTCTCGCCAGGCTCACCACAAGCTTGAGGTGTATCAGGCCGGCAACGCACAGGCCGATCAAGAACACCGTCGCCGCGGGTAGAAACGGCAGCCAATGGAGCGCCGTGGCCGCGATCACCAGGATCGCCACAATGCGGTGCGTCCACAGGCGGATGAACGTGTTGTAGGTAGTGATCAGGCCGATCAAGCCGACGACACCCAAGAGGGCCGTCGCGGCGATACCGGTCCACTGCACGAACGTCGCGCCTGGAAACATCAGGAAATAGACGCTGTGGGCGCCGGCGAAGGCGAGCGCCAGCCAGCCCAATAGGCGGTGCTGGCGGCGGAACAGCAGGAAGATCGATTGGACTGCGCCCATCGGCTCGAAGCGGGTGCGCGACGCCTGGTTTGAAAACCAGCGCGTAAAGAACAGGACACTGCTGGCGAGCAGGGCGATCATCGACGGCAAGAGCAGGAAGTTCGAAAACTCCAGGTCGTTGAGGACGTCAGGGATGCGCTCGTTCCAGGGCAGCTCGGCCCACAGGACGGCCGCGGCGTCCAGCGATGCGCCGATGGCCGCCACCTGGGCGACGGGGCGCAGGCACTCCGCGAGACCAGGAAAGCAAGCGAGCGTGAGGAGGACGCCGCTGGCCGCCGCGCAGAATGCGCCGCTCGTGGCCAGACCAACGGTGAGGGTAGGGTGCTGCCCAATCTTGCCGCCGACGAACGCGGCAAACAACGCGATCGCCCAGACGAGCGTCAGCAGGAACGAGAACACGCCGATCTGGGTTCTTCGGCTCACGCTTTACCCCTGTGGGACCCTCTCTGGGCACGATTGCCGAGTGAGTTTATCGATCAACCCTTCGTCGCGCCAAGCGTCAGGCCGCGGACGAAGTGGGCGGTCAAGGACCAAAAGAAACTGGGATGTCACAATGACCAGCTTGCCCCCTCTCAATCCACGCCTCAAGACGATCTGGCACGGCGGTGACTACAACCCCGAACAGTGGCCGCCGGCCACCTGGGACGAAGACGTGCGGCTCATGCAAGCCAGCCACTTCCGGGTGGCCACCGTCGGCGTCTTCAGCTGGGTCAGCTTGCAGCCGGCCGAGGATCGCTTTACGTTCGAGTGGCTGGACGACGTGCTCGGCCGCCTCGAAGCTGGCGATCGTCACGTGTGTCTGGCGACGCCGACCATGGCCCAGCCGGCGTGGATGTCGCGGGCCTACCCGGATACCTTGCGCGCTGACGCCACAGGCGTGCGGCGGCATCATGGGCGGCGCCAGAATTACTGTCCGAACTCACCCAACTACCGCCGCCTGGCGCAGGGCATCGCCGCGCGCCTGGCCGAGCGCTACGCGCAGCACCCGACGCTGGTCGCCTGGCACGTCTCGAACGAATATGGCGGCAACTGTTTTTGCCAGACGTGCGCGGTCGAGTTTCGTCACTGGCTGCAGCGACGTTACGTCAATCTGGACGAGCTGAACCAGCGCTGGTGGACGGCGTTCTGGAGCCACACCTATACCGATTGGGAACAGATCGAGCCACCCTATGCGGACGGCGAGTCGCTGACCGCGGGGTTGACGCTCGACTACAAGCGCTTCCAGAGCCAGTCGCTGCTGGCGTGCTTCAAGCTCGAGCGCGACGCTATCCGCCAGCACTCGGCCGATGTGCCAATCACGACCAACATGATGGGCGCGTACCCACACCTCGACTATCGCGAATGGGCACCAGAGCTGGATGTCATCTCGTGGGACTGCTATCCGTGGCCGACGGCCGACCCGGGCGACATCGCGTTTCTGCACGATCTCAACCGCGGGCTCAAGGACGGTCAGCCGTTCATGCTGATGGAGCAAACGCCCAGCAGCCAGAACTGGCAACCCGTGAATGCGCTCAAGCGCCCGGGCGTGCTGCGGCTATGGAGCTACCTGGCCATGGCTCATGGCGCCGACACGGTCATGTACTTCCAGTGGCGGCGCGGCCGCGGCGGGTCCGAGAAATTCCACGGGGCGGTCGTCGAGCACAGTGGCAGCTCGGACACACGGGTCTTCCGCGAAGTCACCGCGCTAGGCGCCGAGCTCGAGCGCCTGGGCGAAGTCACGCTGGGCGCGACGACGCCAGCGCGGGTCACTGGTGGGCCATCGACAATGCCGTCGGCCCGATCGAGCACAAGGAGTATGTCGCGACGGTGCGCAAGCACTATCGTGTGTTCCATCGGCGCAACATCGCCGTCGACGTTGTCTTCAGCGACTCGGAGCTCAGCCGCTACGACCTGGTCATCGCGCCAATGCTGCACATGGTCAAAGCGGGCGTCGCCGAACGGATCCAGGCGCAAGTCGAGGCGGGTGGCACGTTCGTGGCGACCGTCTTCAGCGGCGTGGTCGACGAGACCGATCTGGCGTTCGAAGGCTACCCCGGCCCGCTCCGACCCCTACTGGGCATCTGGATCGAGGAAATCGATGCGCTGTACGAGGGTCAGGTCAACCACATCGTCTCGAGCAAACGCAGCGACGAGTGCAGCCGCCTGTGCGAGATCGTGCGGCCCGAAGGTGCCGAGGTCATGGCGACCTTCGGCGACGATTTTTACGCGGGTAGCCCGGCCGTGACCCGTAATCGGGTTGGCCGTGGCCAGGCGTACTACATCGCCACCGATGCAGGGGAGGCCTTCCTCGATGGCTTCTACGGTTCGTTGCTGGATCAGCACGGCATTCGACCACCACTGCATACGCCGCCGGGCGTGGAAGTGGCCGAGCGGACCGCCGCTGACGGGCGCCGCTTGCTCTTTGTGCTCAATCACAACGCGGTGGGGGTACGGGTGCATCTTTCCAGCTCGTTTCAGAACTTGCTGACCAATGCGCCGACGTCGGGCACGCTCGAGCTCAGAGCGACCGACGTTGCTATCCTGACCGACGCATGACCTCCGCTCCGCCGCCGACCCCCGCGCCATTGACCCTTGACCTGAGTCGGTAAGACGCATGCGCGCACTGGTCGCCACTGGCTCCTCGGCTACGCCGTTGGAGATCCGCACGGTTGACGAGCCGGCGGCTGAGGCCGGCCAGTCGATTGTCGAAGTACGCGCGATGTCGATCAATCGTGGCGAGCTGCGCCTGCTGGCGATGCGACCAGAAGGTTGGCGGCCGGGCCAGGACATCGCCGGGGTCGTCAGCCATGCCGCCGCGGACGGCTCGGGGCCGCCGGTGGGTACGCGCGTGGTCGCACTGGTCGACCAGGCGGGCTGGGGCGAGCGCGTGGCAGTGCCATCGTCACGACTTGGGGTGTTGCCGGATGGCGTGTCGTTTGCGCAAGCCGCTTCTCTACCTGTGGCTGGGCTGACAGCGCTGCGCACGTTGCGGTTGGGCGGCATGTTGCTCGGTCGGAATGTGCTGGTGAGCGGCGCGACGGGTGGCGTAGGCCATTTCGCCCTCCAGCTCGCGGCGCGGGCGGGAGCGCACGTGGTGGGGATCTCGCGCGATCCTTCCCGTGGGCAGGGGCTGCTTGGCTCTGGAGACGTGCAGGTGGTGAGTGATATGAGCACGCTCCAGGAGCGTTTCGACGTCATTCTCGAGTCGGTCGGCGGCGAGTCGCTGACCGCCGCGTTGCGGCTGGTGGCGCGCGACGGCATCGTGGTGATGTTCGGCAACTCGTCTGGCCAGGAGGCTCGTGTCGCCTTCGGCAGCATCATGTCGGCGCCGCATGCGCGGCTGTACGCGTTCTTCATCTATGAATCAGGCGAGCCACCAACGTTCGGCGTTGATTTGGGTGTGCTGGTCAGGGAGGTCGCGGCGGGCCGCCTGCACCCCCAGGTCGGCACCGAAGCCAGCTGGCGCGATCCGCTCGGCGCCCTGGAAGCCGTCCGCCAGCGCAGCCTGGAAGGCAAAGCCATCCTGCTGGTCGACTGAAGGGACCCACCTTGGCTTTCAGTGCCGACCGCATCGCTGCGCTCGCTGCTTGGCGAGTGACGAAACTCCCAGAGGGAGAATTTCTTCGCCTGCGGCGGGCCGTCACGCTGAGCGCGAACAGCGCGGCAGTCTTTCCGTGGGTGGGGGCATTCGGCGGCGCGGTGGCATGCTGAGACTCCAGGGAACCTGGTTGCGCTGGCTGGCGGCGGCTACGACGGTGGGGATGTTCGTCGTGCTGGTGATGGGCGCGACCGTCACCAATACGGGCTCGGCTGAGGGCTGCGGGCGGTCTTGGCCGCTGTGTAACGGGCAGTTCGTGCCCGAATTCACTGTGGGGACGGCGATCGAGTACAGCCATCGGGCGGTGACGGGCGTCGAAGGCGTCCTGGTGGTCGCCCTGACGGTGGTCATGCTGGCGAGGTGGCGGTCCGCGCGTGAGGTGGTGGTGCTCGCGGGCCTGATGCTGGGGACTTTGCTGCTCCAGGCGGGCCTGGGCGCGGGCGCGGTGCTCGTGCCGCAGTCGCCATTGCTATTGGCGACGCACTTCGGCGTCTCGCTAATCGCGTTCGCCTCGACGTTCCTGAGCGCGGCCGTAGTCTTTGAGCGAACGCGCGGAGTCGCTCGGAGCCCGAGGGCTGTACCGCACCGATTGAGAGTCTGGGTGACCGCCGTCAGCGCATACGTGCTGGCCGTCGTCTACCTGGGCGCGTATGTCCGCCACGCCGGCGTGAGCCTGGCCTGTGTGGACTGGCCGTTGTGTAACGGCCAGCTCGTACCGGTTCTCGAGGGCCCAACACTGGTGGTCTTTGCCCACCGCCTCGCCGCCATCGGTGCGATCGCGTTGCTGGGCTGCCTGGCGTATCTCACCAACAAAGATGGCGCGGGCCAACGCGCCGCGCGTATCAGCCTCGGCCTGGTCGTCCTGCAAGCGTTGAGTGGCGCCGTCGTCGTCTGGACCCGCCTGGGCCTGTTCAGCACGCTCGCCCACGCGGCGATCATGGCGCTGTTATTCGCGGCGCTCGCCCGGCTGGTGCGCCAGGCGTTTACGTCGGCCAAACGTAACGATTCTGTCGCCGATCTGTATCCTCTGAGTGACGGCGCGGCACACGGCTTGCAGCCGACCGGCGCACTTGAAAGCACGCGGCCGCATGCCCTGGCGACGTCGAGTTCTGGCATCTCTCCTGCTGGGGAGCGGGGCGTTGCTGCTGACCGCCGCAGCGGCGAGCGCGCAGACGGCACCAGCACCTCCAGCTCTGAGTAGCGTCGCGCCGGCGGTTAGCCAGGCGGTGCAGGCGCAGCCCGCAACTCAGGCGGTCACGCAAGCGGCGGCGAGCGCGGCTGGCTCCGCGACCAAAACGGCGGCGCAGTCCGCGTCGACGGCGCGCAAGGCGGTGGCCTCCGTGCCCGCCGCCGTGCCAACCGTGGTTAGCGTCCCGCCTGTGCCCGTGCCGCCGCCAGCCGCGCCAATTGTCGACGCGCTACCCGCGCCGGCACCGATCGAGGTGCCTCCCGCGGTCACAGCGGTTGAGCCACTCGTGGTGGCGCCCGAAGTCGTCGACGATGTGGTGAACCAGGTGGCCGGGGTCTCTGCGGCAACCGATGAGATGGTCGCGGACGAGATTGCGGCCACCGAAGCGCTAGCGCAAGACGTGCAGGGCGAGGCCCAGGCGACCCCAGCGGTGCTGCCAGCCCACGTAGTGGCCGCGTCAGCGCAGGCGATCGAGGCCTCAACGAATCACGCAGGTGATGTGGTGGCTCCGGACGTGGCCGACGATGTCGACAACGCGGTGGCCACCATAGCGCCGTCGCCAGTTGATGTGCCATCGCCGCAGGCGCTGCCCGTCCACGATTCGTGGGCGATCCAGCCGAGCGCTGCCCCGGTCGTCAGCGAGGTCGTCTCGAGCGCGCCGATGGCGCAGCTGTCCACGTTGGAATCGCTGGGCGGGCCATCCGACCAAGAGACAGCGGCCCTCTCGATCTCCATCTCCGTGGAGCCGTTGACTTGGGCGGGCGTTGGCCGTTCAACAGGGAGTTGGACCGCGGACACTCAGAACACACCTCTCCGTGACGACTCGTTGGACAGTTCGCCGATCGTTCCAGACACGGAACAGCCGTTTAGAGCAGTGCCTGCAGGGATGGGGCTATCAACATCAGCGGTTGCTGGTTGGATGGCCCCCTTCTCAGCGTTAGCTGGCACAAGCGCTTGGCGCCCGTGGATGCAAACGGCGTCAAGCGGCAGGGCGTTCATCGTCCTGCCCAACCTCTCACCTCCTGGTTAGAGCAACAGCGGAATCTTGCGCCCTTCTTGAGTTCGAAGGGCCGCAGTTACGTCGAGTTCCGCTGATTTTCTGCGCTTTTAGCGCATGCCAGGAGCACTATGCCGCGGCTATCGCACCGGGCTGCTACCGCAGCCGGGCCATCTCTCCCGCATGCTGCACCGTCGCGGGCGCCTCTTGCGCGCCACCGCGCGGCAGCGATCACACACCCACCCCGCCGCTCGAGCAAGAGCGAACGCGCGAGCGAGCGCGACCTCGGGCTGGGCCCACTCTTCGTCCACACCCGCGATGCCGTCGTCGTCGGCAACGTCACGACCGGCCGGATCACGCTGTGGAACCCAGCCGCCGAGCGTCTCCTCGGCTGGGCCGCCGCCCAGGCGATCGGCAAGTCGATCGACCTGGTCATCCCCGCGGCCATTCTCCGCCTGCACCAGCTCGGGTCCATGCTGGACCACGTCACCGGCCAGCGCCTCGAGCCCGATCCCAATGTGCCCATTGACGTGCCGCTGCAAACAAAGCGCGGCGACGTTATTCGGGTGGAGCTGTCGCTAGCCCGGCTCGAGTCCGAGCCCGCGAACGGCAGCGGCAGTACAGCTGAATTCCTGATCGCGATGATGCGTGAGGCCGCGCCGCGCCGACACGCCGAGGCCCCAACGCCCGAGCGAGCCAGAGCCGAGTCGCACCGCCACGGCGCCGAAGAGGCGCTCAAACGCCAATGGCGGCACCTCCAGGAAGGCGGCGACGATCTGCGCCGCGAGCTGGGACGCCTGGAGCGCACTACCCAGCACCTGGCCAAAGAACAAAGCGCACCCCATCGCGCCTCACTCGCCTGCGTCGTCGGTGCTCGTACCGACAAGGTCCGACGCATGTTCGACGAGCTCATCCTCAGCGCCGCCGTCGATGCCGAGGCGCTCGAGGTGCAGCCCGAACGCGTCAACCTGGTGCCGTTGGTTGGCCGTGTCCTGGCCGAGATGCGCGCCCGCGCCACACCCTGTCGCCTCAACCTGGCCATGCCCCAGGGACTGACTGCGCTCGTCGACCCGGCGCGCCTCGAACTGGTGCTGCGCACGCTCATCGAGCATGCCATGGCGCGCAATCCACGCGGTTGCTGGATCGACGTCGAGCTGAAGCGACCGCTCGTCGGTCTAGTTCGGCTCGAAGTACGCGACGTCGGTCGGCCAGTGTCAGATGCCGCGCGTCGGCGGCTCGAAGGGTCGGCCGCACAACGCGGGCTGGCCGTGTGCCGCCATATCGTCGAGCGGCACGGCGGCACGCTCTCAGTTGAGGTCGATCAGTCCGCGACGGGCGGCGTGCGCGTCGTGATCATGCTGCCGACGCAGCGCGGGCGCGTGTCTGCGACGGCGGTGAGTTAGTTGGCGGACGGCGCGCTGGCCCCGAGCAGGTCCATGGACGGCTGCACGAGCCGGAACGCCAGGCCAACCGAGCGGGCGTCGTCGATCTCGACCTGGCGCACCACGAAGCCCAGCACGGTGATCGGCGTCGGCCGACCCGGCGGGGTGAAGCGCAGCTCGAGCTCAGAGCCAACGGGCAGGTCGATGCCTTCGACCCGCGCTCCACCGGTGCTCAGATCGATCACTCGGACTTCAATGGGCTCGGGTAAATGCGGCGCGCGCGCGACGCCCGGGAGATCCACAGCGAACCGGCGCGAACGGCGGATCGCTCGTTCGCCGATCGAGACCAGAAAACGACCTGCCGCGCCATGCGCGGCCAATCGGCAATTCAGCAGCTGACGGTCCCATTCGACGCGCAGTCGCACGGGCGCGCCGAGCTGGGCGATCTTCGCTCCCATGTCCGGCCCCTGCAGGAGCAGGACACTCGCCGTCGAGCCGATCACATCGACACGAACCACGTTGCCGCTGCCAAAGTCCGCCGTGACCGGCACACGAATGGGCAGATTCGGGCGGCTCGGCTGTGGGATCAACCCGCTCGAAACGGGCTCGCCATCGTCCGTCGTGGGCACAGTGTCAGGCGGCAGGGTCATCGTCACGGGAGCTTCAAATCGAGTATCGGCACCGCTCGCGAGATCAATACGTCCTCGCCACCAGGGGCCGAACGGCCCGCCCGCCGATCCTGGCGTTTCGGGGCTGCCTGGCGTAGTCTGAAGGTATGTTTAAGTTCCTCATGGGCGTAGCGTTCGGTGCCGCGGGCTATTGGGCCTGGCAATCGTTCGGCCGCGACCTCCTGGGCATGAGTGGTGACCAGGACACGACGTATGGTGGCTTCAGTGGCGGTTCCTCGAACTCCAGCTTCGGGTCGTCGGATACGGGTTCGAGCAGCTACACGCCGGGCACGAGCTCGGGCAGTTCTACCCCGAGCAACAGCTCGGGCAGCTCGACGTCCAGCGACGCGACCAAGACCCCATCAGGCGGGACGACGTAGCTGTCCGACGCGGCCAGCAAGAGCGGCGCAACTAGTTTTTCCCCGGCGGGGACCCCTTGTCCTTAAGATGGCTCCCCGCCGGGGTCAAAGCGCGCTGCGCCGCCTCGGCGACCAGATCGGCGCAGTAGCGTTTGTCAGCGGGCAAGCCGCCTAAAGCGGCGTCTAACTCCTCGGCGGATGGCGCCACGGTCAGGCCAACGAGCAGCTCGGTGGCGATGCTGCTCGCCGCAATGCACGCACTGCAGCCGAATGTTCTAAACGTAGCGCGCGCCACCACCCCAGCTTCGAGTTTGACGTAGATCTCGACCATAGTGTCGGTCTCGGCATCGTCGACGCGCCCGACAGCGTCTGCGTCGGCGAGCCGGCCGACGTTGCGCGGGTGTTGGAAATGGTCAACCGTGGTCGCCGAGAAGCGAACCTCGCTCACCGATCACTGACCACTGACCACTGACCACTCGTGCTCAGCTCTCCACAGGCAAGCCCGCCGTCCGCCAGGCCTGCATCCCACCTTCGAGGTTGAAGACGTGCTGCATACCCAGGGCGGCGGCCATCTCGGCGGCGACCGCGCTGCGCTGGCCGACCTCGCACACGAAGATGACGTCGTCGGACTTGATCACGTCTTGCGGTCGGGCGATGATCTGGCCCAGCGGCGTCAGCGTGGCGCTGGGTATGTGATCGCGAGCGTATTCCCAGTTCTCACGGACGTCGACGATTTTCAACTCGCCGGCCGTCACGCGTTCGTTGGCTTCCTTCGGACTGAGCCGGCCGAAAGGCTCGGCCTGGTTTTGGGTCATGGTCTGCTCCGTCGTCCCCTGAAAACACGAAGGATACAGCGAGTGGTCAGTGGTCAGTGACCGTTGTCAGTAGACGTCGGCTGTCTGACCACTGGCCACTGACCACTGAGCACTAAAATCCGTCAGCTAATGCCATCGAAGCAGCTGACGCTGGACGAAGCCATCGACCGCTTCGTGCCCGATGGCGCTTCGGTAGCAATGGGCATGGCCCTCGAGTCGCTGATCCCGTTCGCGGCCGGGCACGAGCTGATCCGCCAACAGCGGCGCGACCTGGAGCTCATCGGGCCGATCTCGGACATGTTGTTCGACCAATTGATCGGCGCCGGCTGTGTGCGGCGCGTCACCGCGGCCTGGGTGGGCAACGTCAGCGCGGGACTCGGGCACAACTATCGTCGCGCCGTCGAGCACGGTGTGCCTGGTTCGCTCGAGCTCGAAGAGCACTCCAACTTCTCGGTTGGTCTGGGACTGCTGGCCGGCGCGATGGGCGTGCCGTACTTGCCCACGCGCACGCTGCTGGGGTCGGACCTGGCGCGCTACAACCCGCGCATTCACCTTGCTGAACCCGGTCTGCTACACGTGAGCGCGATTCGGCCCGATGTGGCCATCCTGCACGTCCAGCGCGCCGACGCTGAAGGGCATGCTCATAGCTGGGGCAATCTCGGGCTTACCCGCGAAGCGGGGCTGGCCGCGCAACACGTCATCCTGGTGGCGGAAGAGATCGTGCCCGCTGAGGTCATCCTGAGCGATCCGAATCGCATTCTGCTGCCGCCGCACCAGGTCTCGGCCGTCGTGCACGTGCCGGGCGGAGCGCACCCGTCGCCGGTGCAGGGGTACTACGGGCGCGACCACGCCGCGTTCGGCGAGTACCACCGGGTGTCGCGCTCTTTGGACGGGTTTCGTGGCTGGCTCCAGGAATGGGTTTTTCAGGTGCCCGACCGAGAGGCATACCTCCAGAAGCTTGGTGAGCGCTTCGCGGCGCTGCGACCGCGGGAACCAAGGCTGGCGGCCGCGGTTGATTACGCGTGACCGGCGACTACACGCCGCAGGAGCTGATGGTCGTCGCCGCGGCGCGCGAGATCGGCGATGGCGAGGTGGTCTTCGTCGGGATGCGGCTGCCGCTGCTGGCCTTTGGATTGGCCAAACGCACCCATGCGCCGCGCGCAATTGGGCTGTTCGAAAATGGACTCGTCCGGGACCGCGTGCCGCCGCCGGACCTGTACACGATGAGCGACGCGCCGAACATTCTGGGTGCGGCGTGGGCCACTGGGCTACTGGACGTGATGTACGTGCTGCAACGGGGTGACGTCAATTTAGGCTTCATCGGCGGCGCTGAAGTGGACCGCTTCGGCAACATCAACACGAACGTGATCGGCACTGTTGACCAGCCGCAGCTGAAGTTGCCGGGCAGCGGCGGCGGCGCCGATATCGCCTGCCTGGCGCAGCGCCTGGTGTCGCTGATGGAGCATGAGCCCCGCCGCTTGCGCG
>WNFC01003593.1_pt1 | contig 16802 bp, 14 predicted proteins | sample 5400541 | NCBI WGS metagenome assembly WNFC01 (sample SAMN13153342, study PRJNA577476) | soil metagenome | isolation source: 120 cm saprolite under Douglas fir tree site 2 hole 2 replicate 1 | place: USA:California | collected 2015-04-18
AAGCGGGACCATGTAAGATTCGCAGCACGGGCGCGATGGGTACTGGATTTTTCGCGAGGGGGATGTACCCTATGATAGCGTCACTGTCCCCATGGGAATTTCCTGCCAAATCTCGGGATGCAAGAACGATGCGCCCCAGGCGCTCGCCGAACAGCAGCTTTGCGTGCTGCACTTCACGCTGTCGGTAGAGGCCAGCTGTTCGGAGATGCGGCGGGAAACCGCGCTGGGCAACGCGCCGCATGAGCGCCAGAGTGAAATCATGAAGTTCATCACGGAGCACGGGGAACGGCTGGCACGTGTGGCAACGAGCGGCCTGCACCTCACGGACGACCTGAAGGCACGAATCCTGAGCACATTTCTGACGCTGATGAACCTGCGCGAGAATCTCGACCGTTCGAACATGCGCAGCTCGTTCGGACGTTCCGGGCACCTTCCCCGCTGAACGCAATTCCTGACATGAGGTAGAAATGAAGGATCAAGCGCCAATGTAACGCGAGTAGAAGGAGCGCGCCACGGCGGGATCCCTGGTGCCCTTAAGGATGGCTCGCCCGTCGGCGAAGACGGTCATTTCATAAGGCGCAATTCGAAAGCGAAGCAGAAAGTCGTTCTGACGCATGTCGTCAACGAGAGGCTTCAATCGAATTCCGAGAGTGCCGAGGTCAAGAGCCCGGGAGCGTTCGTGAATCTGCACGGAATCACGACCGCACATGGTGATGTGGGGCTGGGCTTCTCCTTCCAGATAAGTGAACTCGCGGCGGACACAGGCGCGGCATTGGGGATGGCGCGCCACTTGGATGGATTGCATGCGGCCGGTCCAGACGTCGCAAGAAAGCAAGCGGCCATGAAGAGCCTCAGTGCCGCCGGCGAGAAACTTCAAGGCTTCGGCGGCTTCCAGCGAGGCGATGAGATTGACGATTGGCCCGAGGACGCCGACAGTGTCGCAGGTCTCTTCGAGGCCCGGGGCGGTGGCGCCGGATTCAAGAAGACAAGCGAGGCAAGGAGTGGCGCCGGGACGAATGGTCATGGTTAGCCCGTAACTGGCGACGGCGGCGGCGTAGATCCAGGGGAGGGCGGAGTTCACGGCGAAGTCGTTGATCAAGAAGCGAGTCTCGAAATTGTCGGTGCCGTCGAGGAGCAGATCGACTCCCGCGAGGAGGGCTTCGGCGTTGCGCGGGCTGAGATCGGCGACGATGCCTTCGACGGCAACGGTGGAATTGATCGAGCACAATTTGCGCTCGGCGGCGACGGCCTTGGGAAGGGCATTGAGAGCGTCGGATTCGTCGAAGAGCGTCTGCCGCTGCAAGTTCGAGGGCTCCACGAAATCCCGATCGATGATTCTGATATAGCCGACGCCGGCACGGACGAGAAGATTTGCCGCGGCAGCGCCGATGGCGCCGCAGCCAACAATGGCTGCGCGCGAGGCGAGCAGCCGCTGCTGGCCTTCCGCGCCGATGCCGGCGAAGAGCACCTGGCGCGAGTATTTATCCTGGAGAGAATCGTTCACGAAAGGCCCCGGCAGGCCGGCGGAAGCGCCTGCTAAACTACATGATAGCTCCAAAGTGGACGGGGCAGGCAACGCTGCCGTGCTAGGCTTCGTCTGAGCGAAGAGAAACATGAAATCGAGCTGGGCCAATGGGTTGCGAGGAATTGCCGCACTCGCGCTCCTGACGGGAGCCGCGCCGACACCCGCGCAGGCGCCGCAAGACCCTTCGTTGGCTAGCGTTGCGAAGGAAGAACCGACGATCGTGGCGATCCGCATGGTCAAAGAAGATGGCCAGGTTCTGTCCAATTCGCCGTCGGGTCTGCCGGTAGAAACAGGCAAAGCGCTGGACCGTGGCAAAATCGCGGAGAGTTTGCGCGCGCTATACCGGCTGGGCGATTACGCGGATCTGCGAGCGGTTGTGACTCCGGAAGGGGATGGCGTGCGTTTGGATTTCGTGGTGCGGGAGAATCTGTTCTTCAACAACGTGCGGATCGAGGGACTCACGGCACCACCGAGCGACGCCTCAGCGGCAGCGGCGATGCAGCTTGCGCTGGGGCAGACCTACCGGCAGGCGGCGGTCACCGAAGCTCTGGAACGGCTGCGGGATACGCTTCATGACGAGGGCTTATATCAGGCGGAAGTCTCCGCGGAAACCTTGCCACACCCTGTGACGCATCAGATGGACGTTGTCGTGCATGTAAAACCCGGCCCGCGCGCACGAGTTGGAGTAATCCAACTCAAGAACGGCACGGGATATCGCGATGCGGAGATCCTCTCGCGATTGAAGATGAAAGCGGGCAGCGAGATCACTTCAGTCCGGCTGCAGAAAGGGACAGACCGCATCAGGAAATTCCTGGTGAAGAAGGGACACCTGAGCGCGCGGGCGGGAGTGCACCGGGGCAACTACGATGCCGCGAAGAACGCGATCCCCCTGGACCTGGATGTAACGGAAGGACCACGCGTGCAGATGACCGTGACGGGGGCGAAGTTTTCCGCGGGCGAGCTGAAAAAACTGATTCCCATCTATCAGGAGGGCGCCGTCGATGCGGATTTGCTGGAGGAGGGAAAACGCAATCTTCGGGAGCGACTGGAACGGCAAGGGTACTTCGATGCTGAAGTGAATTACGCGACAGATATGCATGCGATGAAGTCCGAGGGAGGAACCGCACGGGGCACCGAAGAGATCATTACTTACACGGTAGAGCGGGGCGAGCGCCACAAACTGGTGGGGATAGAAATCACGGGGAACAAGTATTTCGACACGGAATTGCTGCGAAGCCGATTGCAGATCTTCGGCGGAGCTTTCGGTTCGGCGGGCCGCTTCAGCCGAAGGCTGGTTGCGTCGGACGCGGAATCGATGCGAAATATTTATCAGGCGAACGGGTTTCTCGATGCCAAGGTGGAACAGCAGACCGAAGACAACTACAAGGGCAAAGAGGGCGATCTGTTTATTCGATTTGTGGTTCAGGAAGGTAAGCAGACGCTCGTGGCTTCCCTCTCCCTCGAGGGAATTCATGCCTTCAAGGAAGAGGAACTTCTCGGTGATATCGGGTCGACTCGAGGACAGCCGTATTCCGATTTCAACGTGACGACCGACCGGGACAATATACTGGCGCGTTATTTTAACGAAGGATTTCCGGAGGCCAGCTTCACGGCAACTGCGGACCGCGTCTCCGCTGAAGCAGCGGCGCAAAAAGAGGACGCGAGCGGGAAAGCGGTTTCTTCACAGGAAAATGGAAAAAAGGAGCAGAGGGAAAATTCGAAGCCGGCAATCGAGCAGGCCGACGCGGTTCGGCTGGTGTATCACATCCATGAAGGTCCGCAAACGCGCGTGCGGCAAATCTTGATCGGCGGCTACCAGCACACGCGACCCGGAGTGATCCATCGAGAGGTGCGCATCAAAGTCAAAGAACCATTGCGCGAACGCGAAGTGGTGGAATCGCAAAGGAGTCTGTACAACCTGGGCGTGTTCAATCGCGTGACCATCGAACCGCAGAATCCCACGGGCACGAACCCTGAGAAAGATATCGCGGTTCTTGTCGAGGAAGCCAAACGCTACACGCTGGCCTACGGCGGGGGATTCGAAGTGCAGAGGCTCGCCAGTACCACGAACCCGACGGGGTCGCAGATCGAAGCCGCGCCGCGCGGAATTCTCGAACTCAGCAAGCTTAATCTGACGGGGCGCGGAGACGCGCTTTCCTTCAAACTGCGTGGCAGCACGTTGCAGGGCCGGGCTCTGCTGGGATATTCGGCGCCGAACACGTTCGCCAATTCCCACTTCAGCTTTCAAGCCACGGCGTTTGTGGAAAAAACGCGCGACATCAATACCTTTACGGCAGAACGCTACGAGGGTTCGCTGCAACTGACAGAACAAGTGACTACGCGGACGACGCTGCTGTATCACTACGCTTTCCGTCAGGTCCGCGTCTTCAACCTCAATATTTTGAGCCAGGAAGTTCCGCTGTTCAATCAACCCACGCTGGTTTCCCAATTCGGGGTGACCTGGCTCCGGGATTCGCGGGACAATCCCGTGGACGCTTCGAAAGGCAGCTTTAATAGCGCCGACTTCAGCGACGCGGATACGAATATCGGTTCCAGCGCGAGTTTCCTGCGGTTTTCCTTTCAGAATTCCACGTATCACCCGATCAAGCGCCGGTTCAGTTTTGCGCGTTCCGTTCGCTTCGGAATTCTCGTGCCCTTCCGCGACACTGTGTCGCTAACCTTCCCCGCTCCGACCTGCCCGGCGGGATCAACCACCTGCAAGCTTCCAACGGTTATTCCACTCCCGGAGCGATTCTTCGCAGGTGGCGGTACTTCGCTGCGGGGATTCGCGCTGAACCAAGCGGGACCGCGTGACGCGGTAACAGGTTTCCCGGTCGGTGGCCAAGCTATGCTGGTGCTTAACCAGGAATTTCGCTTCCCGATGCGCTTGCCGTTCATCGGGACGGCGCTTGGCGGCGCCATTTTCTACGACGGGGGCAACGTGTACAGTCGGCTTAGCCGAATCTCTTTCCGCTCGACGCTGCCAGCGCCAACTTTCAAACCCGTGCCCGTGGACCCGACAAATCCAACTGGTCCGATGATACCGGCGTGCCAGACCAACTGCTTTAACGAACTCAACTACTTTGCTCACACCGCCGGCTTGGGCTTTAGATATAAGACGCCGGTAGGACCGATTCGCATCGATCTCGGCTATCAGCTCAATCGGCCATCGTTTGTTATTCCGATTCCGTGCCCGAGCAGTGTCAAGACTTGCCAAGTTGGCTCACTGGGACAGCAAGGCACGCGGCTCCCCGGTTTTCAAATCTTTTTCAATCTGGGGTCGACCTTCTGATGCGCGAGCTCGCGATTTGCGTTCTCCTGCTCTCACTGATCCCTGCGAATGCGGCGGGATTGCTGGCGCGGCAGGAGACCGTGGACCGCGTAGCCGCGCGAGTCGAAAACGACGTCATTCTCTTGAGCGACATCCGGGCTCTGAGCCGCTATCAGCAATTCGTGGACGGAAAATCGGAAAGCGACGCCCAAATCCTCGAGAGGCTCATCGATCAGTGGATCGTGCGAACCGAGGCAGGGGTAGCGCGTTTCCCGCACCCCTCCGATGCCGAGATTGAACGCAGCCTGGAGCGAGTGAGGACATCGTTTCCGTCGACGGAGGAGTACGAAGCGAGGAAAAAACAAAGCGGGCTGAGCGACACAGCAATACGGGAAATGTTGGCCAGCCAGCTCTTTTTGAGCAATTACCTGGATTCGCGTTTTCGGGCCGGAGTGCAGATTGATCCCAAGACGATTGAGGACTTTTACCAGAAGTCGGTTGTGCCGACGGCGAAATCACGCGGTCAAGAGCCGCCAACGCTGGAGGCTGCTCGCGACTTGATCCAGGAAGCCTTGGTGCAGCGAGGAATCAACGATCAAGCCGATCGATGGCTCATAGAGAGCAAGGCCCGATTGCACATTGAAAAGCTCCTCGAGGAGGCGGCGAAGTGAAGCACGAGGCCCGGCACCCGATTTGGAGCTGGATCATTCACACGCCGTGGGTGCTGGGGGTAATCGCTTTTTTGGCGGTCGTTGTATTTTTCGGGAGCGGCGCGGGGAATCCGCTGTTGAGCCGCTTGCTCGTAAGCCGCCTGGAACTGATGACCGGCGGCAAGGTGGAGTTCCGCGCTTTGTCGATTCGGTGGTTCGCCATGCGCGCCACCATAAAAAACCTGGTGATCCACGGGAGAGAGCCCGCCGGCACGGAACCTCTTTTTACCGCAGAGGAAGTGCAGGCGGGTCTGCGCATCGATTCTGTCTGGGGCCGCAAAATCTCGCTGAATGAACTCGTGGTGCAGCAGCCGCATGTACACATCCGCGTGCAAAAAGACGGTTCGACCAACGTGCCCGCGCCTCCCCGGCCTGCTTCCGTAAGCAAACCGTGGGGCGAAAAGCTATTCGAATTGCACATCCGGCGCCTGCTACTCGCGGACGGGTGGCTTCTCTACAACGACACAAAGACGCCGATCACCATCCACGGAGGAGATCTAAAGTTCGGGCTCGATGCTGGGGGAACCCTGGACCACCCCTTGTATCTTGGCAACCTGGACTGGCAGACCCTGCAATTCACATCGAGCAAGTTTGTCCCGTTGCGGGTAGGCCTGGCGGCGAAATTCACCATTTGGCGGGAGGGGTTCACGCTCGAACAAGGTGTGCTTACCGCCGGGCGCTCGCATCTCGACGCGCAGGCAGAAATGAACAGCTTTTTGAATCCACAGTGGAATTTCCGGTACCGCGGGTGGATCGATCTGCTGGATTTCAGGGAAACCCTGCGTGAACCCACGGTGCCAACGGGGCAAGTGGATGTGCGGGGAGAAGGCCAGTTCGCAGGTGGCCAGTTCAAAGGGAACGGAAGTTATGCCGGGCAGAACATCGCACTGCCGTACGAGGACTTTCATGCGACCGGGCTGACCAGCCGCGGCAGCTATCGAATCGACAACCGCGGCCTCGAAGTGCCTGATTTCTTTGCCGGGGCGTTTGGCGGGAAAGTGACCGGGCGCGTGACGATGCTTTTCGACGGGCAGCAATTCCGCGCGGAGACGCATGTGCAAGATGTACCGCTCGCCGCAGTGCTGCCTTCGATGGAGCATCACAACTTCCCGATCGACGAACTGCACTGGGATGCGCGAATCTCAGCGGACACGGCCGAAACGTGGAGCGGCCCGTTCCGGCACTTTGAAATATCAGCGAAAACCATCTGGGAGAATCCAGAAAAACTAGCGGAGCACCATCAACCGGTGAGCGCGGCCTGGAAATTTCGCTATCGTTACGATTCCAACGTCCTGACAATCGATTCTGGTGAGTTCGAAACGCCGTCTTCGCGCGGCAACATCGAAGGGGTTCTTGGACCTCGCAACTCCGCGATGGGAGTAAAGTTCGAAACGGGAGCGCTGGAATCCTACAAGGATTTCATCGATGCGGTGCGGGGCGCGAAGCCCGGCTCCCGGGAGGCGGCAAAACAAATCTCAGGCAGCGTGCGATGGGACGGCAAAATCGCCGGCCCCTCCGCAGGTCCCACGTTTCAAGGCCACCTCCGCGGAGAGCATGCGCGCTACGACGGCGTCTTCATGGACTACCTCGACGGCGATCTCACCTACTCTCCGGTGGAGTTCGCTTTCTTGCACGGCCGCGCCCGGCAGGGGGAAATGGAAACAGGTATAGAGGCCAATCTTTCCCTGACGGATTGGAATTTTCTGCCGGAAAACGAATGGACAGCTGAAATCAATCTCGAAAGAGTTCCCGTGGGGAGTATCGATAAGTTGCTCGGGCTGTCGTATCCGGTGAATGGAACGTTGACGGGCCAATTCCACGGGCGAGGCACGCGGGAAAAACCCAGCATCACGGGCTTGTTTGATCTTGCCGATGGCAAAGCGTACGGACTTTCCTTCAATCGTCTTCGCGGGCAGCTCAACGTCTCGCCGGAAGAAGTGCGCATCGGTGACGCGGAGTTGCGATTCTTCCCCCCGGGGAAAGAATCCGGGCGCGGCGCGGGGATTATCACCGGTGCGGCTGGTTACCGGTACGCGGATCAGACGATTTCGGCGAACCTCGTGGGGGCGGCGCTGCCACTGGAAAATTTTGAAAAATTGCAGTCGACACACTTCCCCGTGGGTGGGCAAGTTAGTTTCCGGCTGAAGGCCAATGGCCCGGCGAGAGCGCCGCTGGGCGATGGGACATTTCGAGTGGTGGACCTCCGAGTTGGCCAAGTGGTTGTGGGCAGCTTCGACGGCAAACTGACGTCGGACGGAAGCACGGCACGTCTCGAATTGGACTCCGCGATGACTACAGGAGAAGTTTCCGGGGGCTACACACTCGGACTTGCCGACCCGTACCCGGTTAGCGGAAAAGTTTCGATCAAGAACATCAACCTGGATCCATTTCTGCTTACCGCCCTGCACTTGAAGGAATTCAGCGGCCACGCCAACGCAGATGGAGATATTTCGGTAAATGGATCGCTGAAGCAGCCGGAAAAAATCATTGTGGATGCGAATTTCTCTCGCCTGACCATGAACTACGCGAACGTGCGGCTCGAAAACGCGAGCCCGGTCCATTTCCGATCGACGAAGGACAGCCTGGAGATCGACCCGGTCACAATGCGTGGAAAAGACACCAATTTGCAGATTGCGGGTTCGGTGCAATTTGCGGGGCGCAGGAGCGTTGGATTGCGGCTGAATGGAGCGTTGGACTTGCGGCTCATCAGCGGTTTTGTGCCAGACCTTGACGCACGCGGTCCGGCGCAAATTAATGCTTCCTTCGAAGGGACGCTGGACCACCCGCGCATCACCGGCCGCGTGCACATCGAAAGCGGTTATGCCCGCGCCACCGATTTCGCCACGGGTCTCAGCGGGATCAACGGGGATGTGGTATTCGATGCGACGCGGATGTACTTCGAGAACATGAGCGCAGAATCCGGCGGAGGAACGCTGCATCTTACAGGCAATGTGAATTATGGGGAGAGCCCGCTGCGGTACGACGTCAGCGTTTCTACCGATCGCGTGCGCATACGCTATCCGGAGGGGATGAGTTGGCTGCTCGGGGGGTCGCTGCGGCTGACGGGCACACCGGCCGCCGGGACGCTCTCCGGGCGGGTGACGATCGAGCGCGTCACCTTGACGCAGGGCTTGGAGGTCGCGGGATTGCTGGTTTCCGCGAAGGAAGGGGCCAGCAGCCCCACCACGAGTTCCCCGTACCTGCGCAACCTGCAATTTGATATCGAGGCTCTTTCCGCGCCCGATGCGCGCATGGAATGGGCCAGCGCGCAACTGCAGGCCGAAGCGAATATCCGCGTGCGGGGAACCTGGGAGCATCCCATTCTCCTGGGGCACATACACATCCTGTCCGGTGACTTATATTTTGCGGGCAACCGTTACCGTGTGACGCGGGGAGATTTAAACTTTGCCAATCCGTTTCGGATTGACCCGGTTATGAATGTGGAAGCAACAACGACGATTCAACAGTATGAAATCACTTTGAATTTTAATGGGCCGGCCAGCAAACTCACGCTGGCGTATCGCTCCGATCCTCCCCTTCCCGCGAACGACATCATCACCTTGCTGGCCCTGGGGCAAACCAGCTCCGAAGCGACGGCGCGCAGCGGCGGTACGTCCCAGAGCGGGACCGCGGGAGCATCGGCGATTCTCTCGGAAGCGATATCGAGCCAACTGGGCGGGCGGCTGGAGCGGCTGTTCGGCATCACGCGCTTCCGCGTGGATCCTGGTCTTTCCGGGGTAGGTTCAACCGGCTCTGAGCAAAACGCGGCGGCACGGGTGACGGTAGAGCAACAGATCGCGCGCAACCTTACCATTACTTATGTTTCGAATGTGAGCTCGACGCAGCAGCAGGTGATTCAAGTGGAATACAACGTGGACCGCAATGTGTCCATTGTCGGACTGCGCGATCAAAACGGAACGTTTGGAATCGATATAAAGATCAAAAAGCGCTTCAAGTAGGAAGCGTTTTCAAACGGCCATTCGTTCTATTGCGGATCTTGCTGCTGGGCGGCGGTCTGTTGGTGAGGGGATTGCCCCTGCCCGCGAAGTTGTCCGCGGCGCTGTTGCCAGCGGTTTTGGCCCTGACCATTCCCGAGCCGTGCAGACTGCCCAATCTCGGGATTCTGCTGCTTCATTTCCGCGAGCGACTCCTTGGCGGCTTTGGCACCGGTCGAGCGGATAGCAGCTTGAGTTTCACGGCCGATCTTGGGCATCTCCGCCGCCATTTTCTGTCCCAGCGGTGAACCGTAAAACTGGAGGAGCCCCTTGATTTCATCTTCAGTGAAATGCTTGTCGTAAATCCCCACGAGTTGATCGGTTACCTGGTCGAGGTCGAATTTCTTCTGGTAGCTGGCGGCAAAGGTACTGACAAACGCTTGGCCTTTGTCGTTGTTGGGAACAGTGGCGACCAGTTTCTCGCGGGACTGTTCGATAGCCGCGCTGGCGCCGTCCTGCACAAGGTCTCGCGCACCGACAAGCTCCATCAGGGACCGAATATCCGCTTCTTTCGCGGGGTCAATGGAACGAACTGTTTGAGGAGAGGCAGCGTTGTCCTGCGCCGAGGACGCGCTTTGCGACACCCCTTGCACGGGGTTCTGCGAAGCTCCCTGAATGACCAGAAAAAAAGTGCCAACGTAAATAATAACCAGCGCAAGGACCGCTTTCATGACTGCCTCCGTGGCGGGATTGCTCGTGTTCGCGCCACAATGGTGATTTTAGGAAAAGCCGGGGAGCGGCGCGATAGGACTGCAGTACAGTCGTGTGCCGAGTGGTTTACTGGCCTGGCGTTCAGGTCGGGAAGCCCGGATGAATTTCTGCTAGGATGCCTCGCCATGAGCAAATCGGAAATGCTGGGCAGCGGGCCCCTGGAAGCGCCTGCACCCGCTGAGGTCATCGAGCGCGAAGCAGGTCTACAACGCAGCTTGACGCCTGGGCAGCTTGCCATGATTGGCCTTGGAAGCACCATCGGAACCGGTCTTTTTCTAGGAAGCGCTATTTCTGTAAGACTTGCGGGGCCCGCGGTGATTCTGAGCTTTGTCGGCGGCGCATGCCTCGCGGTAACGATGATGTGGGCGCTGGCTGAGATGGCCGCAGCGCACCCGGCAGCAGGTTCGTTTGGGCTCTACGCGGAAATGTACTTGCATCCGTGGGCAGGATTTGCGACACGGCTCACCTATTGGTTTTGCATGATGGTCGTAGTTGGTAGCGAAGTGGTAGCGGCGTCAATCTATTGCAAGTTCTGGTTTCCGGGAGCACCGTCGTGGGTTTGGATCGGCTTGTTCTCGATTGTGATTCTCTACGTAAACTCCACCAGCATCGGAAGTCTTGGAACATTTGAATATTGGCTCTCGATGATCAAGGTAGTGACCATCGTCGCCTTTCTGATTCTGGGGACGGCGCTGCTGTTCGGCGTAGGACTTCCGAAAGTGGGCCTCACAAACTACACGGCACACGGTGGTTTTCTTCCGAATGGGTGGAAAGGCGTCGGCCTGGGGGTCATTTTGGGGCTTTTCAGTTTTTTCGGAATCGAAGTTGTTGGAAGCACGGCCGGCGAAGCCGCTGATCCGAAGTCGGCGGTGCCGAAGGCATTGGGGAGAACGCTCTTCGCTTTAGTGCTTTTTTATGTAGCGGGACTGGCTCTGGTCGTCGGAATTGTCCCGTGGACACAAATCGGGCTCGGCGAGAGCCCTTTCGTGCGCGTTTTCAGAACCGTTGGCATTCCCGGCGCGGGCCACATCATGAATCTTGCGGTGCTGACGGCGGCGCTTTCCAGCGCTGTGGCCAACTTGTACTTCGGGGCCCGGCTGGCGTTCTCGCTGGCGCGCGGCGGTTATCTTCCGGCGATTCTTGGTCGATTAAGCAGGAAAGGCATGCCGGTGGTTGCAGTGCTGGCTTCGGCGGGGGGAATGGCCGCAGCGCTAGTTTTGTCGGAGTACTTTAAGGATTCACTTTTCGTTTTCATGATAGGGCTTAGTACGTTTGGGGCGCTGTTCGCATGGTTGATTACGCTATTGACTCATCTTGCGTTCCGGCGTTTTCACAAAAGGCATGCAAAACCATACCTGCGACTGGGACCGCCTGGCCCCTGGGCGTCTCTCGTCGGCCTAGGAGGAGTATTGGCAGTCTTGGTCTCAACCTGGTGGGTTCCGGGATTTCGCATTACCTTGCTGGCTGGCATACCCTGGCTGGCCTTCATCACGGTGTGTTACTTTGTGTGGAGAAGAGTCCGATCACGCAGGCTGATCCCGGGAGAAGCGCATGATGGATGAGCTTCTGAGGTGGCGCGGAGAATTCCCGATCCTGGACCGCACCACGTATATGATCAGCAATTCGCTCGGCGCGATGCCGCGGGGCGTCTACGACGAGATGCGTTCTTATGCCGATTCGTGGGCGGAACGAGGAGTTCGCGCGTGGGAAGAGGGCTGGTGGGAGATGGCCGTTGGCGTGGGCGACCAGATTGCGCCGCTGATCGGAGCGGGCCCGGGCGAGATTTCGCTTCACCAAAATGTGACGCTAACGCAGGCCGTGATTTCGTCTTGTTTCGATTTTCGAGGCCCGCGCAACAAAGTAGTCATGGTCGAGCTGGAGTTTCCTTCGATTCAGTATTTTTACCACGAGCAGCGGCGGTTCGGGGCGCGCGTCGAAGTGGTCCCGACTCGGGATCACATTCGAATCGATCTGGACAAACTGCTTGCGGCCATCGACGAAACGACGTTACTTGTTCCGATCTCGCAGGTTCTTTTCCGGAGTTCCTGCATCGTCGACGCGCGCGCCATTGTCGAACGGGCTCATCGAGTAGGCGCGCATGTGATTCTCGATGTTTTCCAGGCAGCGGGCTCGATTCCTCTCGATGTGCGCCATCTCGGTGTTGATTTTGCCGTGGGCGGAGTCCTCAAGTGGCTGTGCGGCGGACCGGGTGTGGCATACCTATACGTTCGCGAAGATTTGCGCGCCAGGCTGCGACCCGCGTTAACGGGCTGGATGGCGCATCGCCGCCCATTTGCTTTCGAAACCGGCGCGATCGATCCACGCGAAGATTCCTTCCGCTACCTGAACGGGACACCGCACATCCCCGCGCTCTACGCATGCCAACCTGGACTGGAGATTCTCAACAGAGTTGGCATACCGGCGATTCGCGACAAATCGGTGCGCATGACCACCCGCCTCATCGAAGGCGCCCGGTCTCGCGGCTGGCGCGTGAACACTCCGGAAAATCCCGCGGAGCGCGCAGGGACGGTTTCGATTGAATGCCCGCATGCTCATGAAGTTTGCCGCGAACTCCTGGCGCGGGACATCATCGTCGACTACCGCCCCAAAGCCGGCGTGCGCGTCTCGCCCCACTTCTACAATAGCGAGGATGAATGCGACTTTACCCTCGCGCAAATAGAAGAGATTTTGAATACGGGTGCATGGGAAAAACCTGCGCCAGCAGCCACTCATGCTTGAACGAAAAGAGTACGAGCCTCAGCGCGCGCAAATGATTGAAAAGCAGTTGCGCGGGCGCGGAATTCAGGACGCCCTCGTGCTTGCAGCGATGAAAGCAGTACCGCGGCACGAATTTGTGCCGGAAGGGCTGCGCTCGCAGGCGTATGGGGACTTGCCCTTGCCCATCGGCAGCGGTCAAACCATTTCGCAACCGTACATTGTAGCGGCCATGACGACGGCGTTACATTTGCAGCCCGGTGACCTGGTTCTGGAGATTGGCACAGGCTGCGGCTATCAGGCTGCCGTGCTTTCGCTTTTAGTCAAAGAGGTGTTCACGATCGAGAGGCGGCCGGAGCTTGCTTCCACTGCTGCCGCAACGCTCGCGCGGCTCGGGTACGCAAATGCGCATGTACACTGCGGCGATGGCACATTGGGTCTCACGGAACTTGCCCCGTTTGATGCCATACTCGTAGCCGCGGCCGCTCCTGGGGTCCCAAAGCCGCTCCTCGCTCAGCTTGCGGAAGGCGGCCGCATGATTCTCCCCGTGGGAGACGCGGAACATCAGGAACTGCGGCTGATTGAAAAACGCGGCGATGCATTCCCTGCAAAGATGCTGGAAGGCTGCCGATTCGTGCCGCTGGTCGGCTACCATGGCTGGCAGGAACCTCCCAAACGATGAGCGCAACGGCCTGCGATCTTTCCGTCATCATTCCTGCCTACAACGAGGAATTGCGACTTCCGGCCACGCTTGAGCGGATTGCGGCATACCTTTCGACTTTCGCGCGAGAAGCGGAAGTCCTGGTGGTTGACGACGGCTCGAAGGATGGCACAGCCGCGGTGGCGGAATATTTTCGCGTCAAGATCCCCACGCTGCGCGTGGTGTCGAATGGCGTCAACCGGGGCAAAGGTTACAGCGTACGGCACGGAATGCAGGAGGCCCGGGGCCGAATCGCGCTTTTCACGGACGCAGATCTTTCCGCGCCGATTGAAGAAGCCGGCAAGCTCATTGACGCTTTGGAGTCCAATGACGTGGCCATCGGCTCGCGGGCGATGGACCGCAGTTTGATCACCGTGCACGAGTCTCCCTTCCGCGAATTTGCCGGGATTGTTTTCAACAAGATTGTGCGAAGCATCCTGTGGCTGCCGTTTGTGGATACCCAGTGCGGATTCAAAGCGTTCCGGCGCGAGCGCTGCAGAATCATCTTCGAACAGCAGATGATCGAGCGTTTCGGGTTCGACCCGGAGTTGCTGTATCTGGCGCGACACCATGGATTGCGCGCGGTTGAAATTCCCGTGCGCTGGGGGCATTCACCGGCCACGAAAGTGAGCATGCTGCGAGACAGCCTCCAGATGTTCGTCGATGTATTCACGATCCGGTGGAATTCGCTGATGGGCCGTTACCCGCGAAAAGGCTAACTCGCAGGCTTAACTTTATATTATAAAGTACTTGACAGGCCTGCTCCCTTGCGATACGCTCTTGCTATGGCGACCTCCGGTCCGCTTTTTCGCACTCCACAACGTGAACCCATCCCCATCGACGCTCGCGCCGCCGATCATCTCCGCTACATCCGGGAAACGATGGAGAGTGCGGCCGAATTTACCGCTCTGCCCGGTTGGGGTGGCGTAGCTATGGGGGTTACCGCGCTGGTGGCCGCATTTGCTGCTTCGCGTCAGACTACACCTCGCGCCTGGCTGACCGTCTGGCTGATCGAAGCCTTCGTTGCCGTCGCCATTGCGGCACCCGCGGCGGCTACGAAAGCGCATCGCGCCAACTCGGCGCTCTTCTCTGGGCCAGGCCGCAAGTTTGTTCTTAGTTTTGCGCCGCCGATTGTCGTCGGAGGCCTTTTGACTTTCGCCCTCTTTCAGGCCGGCATCCTCGCGGTCCTGCCGGGTGTTTGGCTGTTGTTGTACGGGACCGCCATCGTTACGGGCGGGGCGTTTTCCGTGCGGATTGTGCCGGTGATGGGTTTGTGCCTGATGTTGCTTGGGGGTGCTGCCCTTTTGGCGCCGGCCGCCTGGGGAGATGCCTTCATGGCTGCGGGCTTTGGGGCCGTGCACATCTGCTTTGGCTGGTGGATCGCCCGGCATTTTGGAGGCTAGCAGGAGATCGCATGGCTAAGTCATCTGCAGCGCATCAGGAACGTGTCCAGAGATCTCGCGAGCGCGAGCCTTCGCTGGAAGCAATCCGGAATCCCGCGCGGGAAACAGTCCCCGCGGATCTGGACCGGCTGATTCACGAGCGCATTCGCTTGGGCATCGTTAGCGCCCTGGCAGTCAACCGCTCGCTCACCTTCAATGAGCTGAAAGCGCTGTTGAAAACAACCGACGGCAACCTGAGCGTTCACGCCCGCAAGTTGGAAGAGGCCGATTATATCGTGTGCACGAAGTCTTTCGACGGGCGCTTACCAAAGACGGAATACCGCCTGGCGGCCGCAGGGCGGAAGGCCCTGGAGCGCTATCTGAATCATATGGAAGCGCTGATCCGCGCGACGCGCGAAGGGTGAGCGGCAAAATTTTTTGGGTCTTCACTTTGCAGTGTAGAGTAGTTTATGAAGCTTCCTCCGCGGCGGAGAAAGAACATGCTCATGCAGCAACTTACAGTACGCCAAATTCCCAGCGTGGGGCCGGCCATCTCCGAGGCTCCGCGGCTTCACGTGGCCATCATCTCGGACGGCAACGGGCGTTGGGCCGCTTCGCGCGGGTTGCCACGGTCCGCCGGCCATCGCGCCGGTGCGGAAACAGCTCGGCGGGTTATCGAAGCGGCGCCTCGCCTGGGCATTCACACGCTGACGCTTTTCGCGCTTTCCTCCGCGAATTGGAAACGTCCCGCTGCGGAAGTTCATGCGATCTTGCGGCTCCTTCACGAATACCTTCTTACAGAAACGACACACTGCATCGACGAAGGTGTTCGGCTCAGCATGATCGGGCGCCGGGACCGTTTGCCCGCCACTCTGCGCCAGGCCATCGCCGATTCGGAGGCCGCAACCTCGAAGGGCACGCGCCTGCATCTCCGCCTGGCGGTGGACTATTCCGCGCGCGAGGCCATCTATCACGCGGCTTGCCGCTATTACAAAGTTACCGAACTCTCGCCGGAATCCTTTAGCGCGGTGCTGGCGGAGGTGTGCCGCGGAGGTTCGACGGAAGTTGATTTGCTGATTCGCACCGGCGGGGAGCAGAGGCTTTCTGATTTTCTCTTGTGGGAATGTGCCTTCGCGGAATTCGTGTTCCTGCAAAAGCGCTGGCCGGACTTTACCGCCGCAGATCTGGATGCGGCGGTGAAGGAATTCGGCAGGCGCGAACGCACCCGTGGGGCACTTCCAGACGCCGTTGCAGGTTAGCGCGGCTAGATCTGTTCATAGGAGTTACTGACATGAAAGCTTTCGGCCAGTTTTCAGACCATGTTTCGGCTGTGGTTGGATTTGTCCTGTTGCTGATACCAACGTACTTCGTCGCGATGTCGACTCTGCGGTATGACGCTCCTGGGCTGCAATTCTTCGGTAGCCCCATCCTCATTCTGGGGACATTGGCAATCGCGTTCGCTGTAAACGCACGATCTGTTCTCTCGGTGAAGCTCGAGCCGGAGAAGCCGCCTGTGTTGAACATTGCTCTGTCGCTCCGGATATGGAATGTGGCGGAAATCATCCTTGCTTTACTTCTTTTGGGTGCGTTGCTCACATATGGGTTCGTGGAGAATTTCGAACTACGCCCAATCAAATAAGCCAGGGGGTCGCTAAATATGGAGAGTGTAAACAAACAGCAATCCTTCTTGTTCCGGTTGCCGCTGGTTGCCGTCTGCGAGTGGCTGATTGTGTTGCCCGCCACTCTGTTGCTGGCAGCGGCGGCGCTTCGCATGCTGCAACCTCGCGAGTACG
>WNFC01008520.1_pt1 | contig 16799 bp, 10 predicted proteins | sample 5400541 | NCBI WGS metagenome assembly WNFC01 (sample SAMN13153342, study PRJNA577476) | soil metagenome | isolation source: 120 cm saprolite under Douglas fir tree site 2 hole 2 replicate 1 | place: USA:California | collected 2015-04-18
AAAGTTCGCAAAGCCCTGGAGACTTACGGAAAAATTTACGGCGAATACGGATTCATCGATTTCACTCCCGAGCCGGATACCGAAGTCGACGATGCGACCAAAATCATTAACCTGACGCTGCGGTTTGACGAGCAGAAACAGTATTTCGTCAGGCGCATCGACTTCAGCGGCAATACCACCACGCGCGACAAAGTCATTCGCCGCGAGCTGATGATCGATGAAGGCCAGCTCTTCAACAAACGCCTCTGGGAACTGAGCATCCTGCGCCTCAATCAGCTCGATTACTTCGATAAAATCGAAGCGGACAAGGCCGCGGAGATCAAGCGCAACAGTAAAGAAGGCACGGTAGACATCAACCTTAAGCTCAAGGAAAAGGGCAAACAATCGATTGGCTTGCAGGGTGGCGTCAGCGGCCTGGCCGGCAGCTTCATCGGCCTCACGTACCAGACCAACAATTTCCTGGGCCTTGGCGAGACGCTGACCTTTTCGGCGCAGTTCGGCGATCTTTCGCGCAGTTTCCTTTTCGGATTCACCGAGCCGTATCTATTTGACCGGCCCATTTCCTCCGGCTTCACGATTTTTTCCAGCCGCTACAAGTTTGACCAAGCCCGTCAGGCCGCGCTCCTGACTGGCCAGTCCGTCAGCATCAACCCGCAATTCATTCAAAATTACAACCAGGACAGCACCGGCTTCACGCTCTTCGCCAGCTATCTCATTCGAAAGCTTTCGTTCACGCGCGTGGGGCTGCAATATGGCCTGACGCGGACGAACATTACGGCATTTAACGACGCCTCCAAACTGCTGTTTACGCAGGTGCAGTTCCGCAGCATCGCCGGTCCAAGCGCGCTGAACGGAATCATTTCAAGCACGATTACCCCCACGATCACCTATAACACTGTCAACCATCCGATCAATCCTACCGGCGGAAAGAGCTACTTCTATTCGCTTGGATTTTCGGGGCTCGGCGGCAACGTCAAAAGCATCGCTAATGTCGTCGATTGGAAGTATTACCATCCGGTAAACAAGCGGCGCAATGTTTTGGGGTTCCACGCTTCCAGCGCGTTCATCACCGGGTACGGCGGAGGGGAACCGCCTCCCTATAGCCGCTTCTACATGGGCGGTGAGTCGGACATTCGCGGTTTTGACATTCGCTCCATTACCCCGGTCACCTTTATCCCGGTCGCCACGGCGCAGCAGTTTACCTACAATTGCAATACCTGCCTAAACGGCTCTGGTGGGCCGACCCTGCGAACGGTCAGCGTGCCCGTTCTCGCCTATACCATCACTTTTCCAGGAGGCGACACACAGGGCTTTGGAAATGTCGAGTACCGCATCCCCATCATCGGCAACACGTTCCAGACCGTGCTGTTTTTTGATGGCGGCACCAACGGCATTTTCCGAAAGGGCGCATTGCGGCTTGACCCTACGGGGTTCAGCAATCTCACCACGAACTTTCCAGACGCGCTTAGCTCGGGCGCGCTCGCCGCCGACCGCCGGCTGGGCATTTCTCCAGGAACGAATTTCCGCTTGCGTGGTTCGACGGGCATCGAGTTCGTCGTGCAGTTGCCGATCATTCAGGCGCCCTTCCGGGTCTACTACGCCTACAACATCCATCGTTTGCATTCCCAGCTTTTGGCGCCCCCGGATTTCATTGAGGCCAGTGAGATTTGCGATCCCTCTCTGGGGGACAAGTGCACGACGCTCGGTCGCCTGCCCGCCACTCTGCCTCCGGACGTGTGGAGGTTCCAGGTGAGGCCGACGATCGAGCAGCTTTTGAAAAACCCGGGGAGTCTGAACTATTTCGAGCCGGCGCGCACGTTCCGTTTCACCGTGAGCCGGACGTTCTAGGGTGTGAGTATGATTGTGATTTTCGGAAAGACTTGGGAAGTCAGCAGCGCGGCAGAAGCGAAACACGCGGAAAGCGCGCAAACGTGGGGGAGACACTGGGTATGAAGTGGCATAAGAATGCGAGGAACATCCTGCTGGCCACGGCGTTCGCCGGCCTTTGGGGCAGCGGATGCGGCAGCAGCGGCACGGCCAATCAGGTGGTTGTCAACGTCGTGGGCCCGTTCCCGGTTATGGTGCCGACGCAAACGCAGACGATCACCGCCGCGGTCACCGGCGCCACCGACGTGTCTTCCACCTTCGACTGCTCCTACACCACGACTCCGAATCCGACGACGGCTACCCCGAGCCCGAAGCCTTCTGCTTCTGCCGAATGTTCGACCCAGAACGGCGCCGTCGGCACGCTCTCCAACATCCAGAATACAAGCACTACGGCCGCCTCCACCGCTACTTTCACCGCCCCTCCGGTCTTTCCGGACCAGACCAAGCTCCCCAATGTAACCGTCACGATCACCGCAACCTCCAACGCCGACAAGAAGAAGACTGGCAAGTTCAACATTGCTTTCGACTCTGGCATTCGCGTTCATCTGGTTCCCGCAACGGCGACCCTTGCGACGTCTGCAACGCAGTTGTTTCTTGCGGAGGATCTGAACAACAACGTCATCGATCCCAGCCAGCTTACCTGGGGCGTGACATTTGAAGTCAGCGCGAGGACGAGTAGCGCAGACTGCAGCACCGGGAGCAACAGTTGCGGTTCCGTCGATGCTACCGGACTTTATAAGGCTCCTGCAGCCGTTCCCACGGCGGCGCCGTCTTCAACTACAATCCCTGTTAATGCGGCGGGCATCGTCACTATGTTCGCTTTCTCGAAAGTTGACAACGCGCGCATCGCCCAGGCGGCCGTCACCCTCGTCACGGCGGGTAACATTACCTTCAGTGGTATCTCACCTTCTATCGCGCCCCAAGGCGCTCTTCAGCAGGACATCTTCCTCGCTGCTACCAACGCCAACTCGCAGCTCGGCGTTAATCTTGTGGACTCGTCTAATAATGCGATTACCCTTGATCCTCAAACGCAGATCAAAGTGGTCTTTGCCGCGGGATCGACTTCTACGTCCATCGGTGCTCGCGTTCGCCTAAGCGCGGACAATTTGAAGACCCCCGGGCACTACACCATGCAAGTGACCAGCAGCAATCCTTCCGTCACTGTAACGGGCGGGCCGTTCCCGCTGGACATTGTTCCGGTGCGCCCTACCATCGTCGGCTCCACTCCTGGCAACTTTGAGGAATCCGCGTTGGGCCAGACCGGTGGCGTGCCATTCACGATCGATGGAGGTTTCTTCGGCCCTCCGGCTACCCCTACGGTCGCCACTAATTTCAACGGACAAGCGCTGCTCACAAACTCTTCCACATTGGCCGCTTCGGCGGCGCGGCGCCTCACGGGCTTTCTGCCTGCTCCCAGCGGCGCCGGCCATACCGCAGGTTTATACTCATTCGGAGTGCGGTACACGACGTCGCCAGGGCCATTCACTGCTCCGACGCCGGCAACTGCCTTCACCAACGTTGCCGTGATCCCGGACTATGGCGGATCGAATTCTTCAAATCCGAATCCACCCTTGGACGTCAATAACAATCCTTTGATTTTGAATCCCGTGCCTTCGCCGCCTCCGCCGAACCCTCCAAAAATATACGCCGGACCCGCCCCGTTGATTTCCTTTGGGGCGTCCTCCGCGCCCAGTGGCATTGCTATCGACCGACCGGACGGCCTGGCCGTTGTGACCCTTGCCGGCGTGAGTTCGAATAACGTCCAATTCATAGGTCTGGCCACTGGATCGCCCGCGGTGACGAACCAGGTTTCGTCAGGCGGTAATGTCGCAACCGGCGTGGCTGTGGACGACCAACTCGCTTTTCTGACTCCGGCGCAGCCTAACGTTGCCGCCGTCGTGAATTATGCGAGTAGGTCGCTTTCCATTCTTTCTGTTCCAGCGGGTGCGTTGCTTGGAACCGTGGACCTGAGCTGCGTGATTCCGCAATCCGATGCGACCTGCCAGGCGGTCACGGAGCCGTTCCCATACTCCGTGGGCATTGATCCGTTTTCGCATCGCGCGGTCGTGGCCTTTGCTTCCACAAACATCGGGCTTATCGTGAACTTGAACGCCGATCCTAATGTAACGGCCAACCTCAAGTGTCTACCGAGCCCGCCGACAACCACTTGGGCGTTGCCCTACTGTCCCATTGCGTATGTCACGCTGAACACCGGCGCGAACCCACAAGTCGCTTTTGAGCCCGGCGCGCGCCTGGCTTATGTCACTCCTGGCGGAGCTGGTCTTTTGTCTGCTGTGAACCTGGCGAATCCATCCGCCGGTTCAGTTGACATTGTCAGTGCTACCCGTGCTTCCAATCTTGTTACCGTAACGACCAAGGAGTCCCACAACCTCAATTCTGGCAACCCCGGGACCGTGCTCATTAGTGGTTTGCCGCTGGGCGGCACCAACAAAACGGATTTCAACGGTTCGTTTTCCGTGGGCGCCGTCCTGGATTCCACTCATTTCCAATATTTCCAGGCCGACAAAGACGACACGACCACGTGCTCCTCCTCCTGTCTTGCCAGTTCCGGAACTCCCTTCCTGACCTACACGATCTCAGCTTCCATCGTTGGCATCGCTATTAATCCGGTGACGCGGCAGGCCGTCCTTGCGGACCCGAACGCTATCGGTGGCCCTACCGGTAACCAGATTTTCTTTATCGATCCCCAGAGCGAGTCGGTCAGCTCGATGACCCTATTCTCGGAGACTACGGGCCAAGCTACCACAGGTGCGTCAGAGTTGGGAGCAGAGACCGTGGCGTTCCAGCCGTTTTCCAATACCGCGGTTTCCTTCAATCCCAAAACGAACGAAGTCTCGCTGCTCGATCCTTCCCTGTTCCAGCGTCCCGCCATCGTCACTACTGGCCAGAACGGCCTCGCTTGCTTTACCGGGGCGGGAGTGCTGGTAAGTTGCACTTCCACCAATCCTGTTCCGACACTCACCATTTTCGGAGCGATCGCCGTAGATTCCGTCAGTAATCTGGTTCTAACGCTGAACTCGGGCAGCGGCACAGTCACCGGCTTCAAACTTGGCACCATTAAACCCGTTCACATCGAACGTGTGCTAACTCCGGCGATAGACGCTGGGAGCGCTAACGTCACAACGCCGGCCAGCCTCAGTCCTGCCGTGAAAATCACGCTGGGCACGGCGCCAACCGCGGTGGGCGGCGTGAAGATTTTCGGCACGGGTTTCGACTCCGGCTCCCAAGTCCTGCTGGACGGCGTTGCCTTTGCCTCGAGTTCTTTGGGCAATTTTTCGCCCGTGAGCGTCCAGGAAATCGATGTAACCATCCCGGTGTCCGTGCTCAACGCCGGTCCCCGCCACTACGCGCTCAGCGTTATCAACAGTTCGGGCGTCAGCTCGAACGTCATCGACTTCACCGTTCTCGAAGAAGTCCTTTTGGCTCCCTGCAACGTGACCACCGCGGCGCCCAGCGGTACTCCCGCTGCTCCCGGAGGAGTTGCCATCGACGAAGTCAACAATCTCGCGGTCGTCACCAACACGGGCTCGGGCTGCGCTCAGGTTTCCGTGTTCAGCCTGAATCCCACAAACATTTTCAATCAGACCGTCAACACCATCGCCACTGGCGACACACCCACTGGCGTCGCCGTTCTTCCCCGGCTGGCGTATACCGGGCAACCCGCCGGAACCTCGGGCGTCGCCGTGGTCACCAACAATGGCTCAAATTCCGTCTCTATTCTTGACCTCGTGAACGGTGTTCCGGTCAAGGACGCATCCGGAAATGCCCTCACCGTGAATGTCGGCACGGCTCCCAGTGGTGTGGCCATCGACCAGGAAACGAATCTCGCTGTCATCGCCGACACCAGCTCAAACACTGTTTCCACCATCGATCTCACTCCCCTGGCCGCCAGCCCGATCGGGAGTCTTACTCGCCAATTCGCAGCCGTGGACCAGAACCCCATCGCCGTCGCCATTGACGCCGATCGCGGTACCAACGGCCGTGGCCTCGCTGTCGTAACTTGCCTCGCACTCAACGGCGCCTCCAGCCCGTTCGGCGCTCTGGATGCCGTCGACATCGGAGCGACCACGCCCATCCGATCCGCCTCCGGCTCGACTTCCTTCCTTACTTCTACCCCGACCGGAATTGTCTTTGATCCTTCGGTCTCTCCGGCGCTCTTTTATGCGGTTTCCACCCAGGGCAACGTGATCACCGCATTCAATCCGGACACCACGCAGACACAAACGATTAAAGTAGGCATCAATCCCAACGCCATTGCCTACAATTTCCAGACCGGCACGATCCTGACGGTGAATTCGCTGAGCAACACGATCTCGATTGTGGACTCGCAGACCTTTGCGACCAAGGCAACTCTCGGTATTGGCGGCACATCGAAATTTGCAGCAGCCATCCAGACCTTTACGAACTTGGCGGTCATCGCCGATCAGGCCAACAACCGGGTCATCCTGTTCCCGTTGCCGAAATGACCGGTAGTCCGGAAGCTCTTGGCGGTGGGGCCGACTTGCTGTCTGGGCTGTTGGCGAAGGCTTGCTTTCTGATTGCAGGAAGCAAACCGCGTCGGCTATACTCCGAGGTTTGCGATACGCTCGTAAAGCCCGCTGGGAGCAGAATCAGTTTTCAGCCAAGCTGACTTGGCTCAGGTTCGTTCCGGTTTTCCGTGGCGGACCACAACAAGGAGAGAAAAGTGAATTCTAGATTTGTAGTTCGTACAGCTGCCCTGGCTGCCGCGTGCATTTTGGGTGCCGGAGCCTGGGCACAGTCACCTGCCGCAGCCGGCTCGGCCGCAACAGGCAAGGTCGGCGTCATCAGCATTCGCCAGGCCATCGTTACCACGGCGGAGGGCAAGCTGGCATCCGCGGAGTTGCAGTCGCAGTTCGCCTCACGCCAGAACGAGATCGAAAATCTGAACAAGCAGATCAGTGATCTGCAGCAGCGTCTTCAAGCTAGCGCGAACAAGCTGAGCCAGGAAGAAGAAGCCCGCCTCCGGCAGCAGGGCCAGCGGCTCGCGCAGCGGCTAGATCGCATGAACACCGAATACCAGGAAGACGTAAACGCCGCGCAAGCCGACGTCATCGACCGCATTGGCCGCAAGATGGTGGACGTGCTCGACCGCTACTCCCGCGAAAACGGATACGTCGTGGTGCTGGATTCCTCGGCGCAGAACACTCCGATTCTCTTCGCCTCCACGCAGATCGACGTTACCCAGGACATTGTCCGCCTCTACGATCAGGCCTACCCGATCAAGGCCGGTGCGACCACTCCGGCTAAGCCGGCTGCAACAAAACCCGCGCCGGCGCCAGCTGCGTCTCAGCCACCCGCTTCCAAGCCCTAGCGGTAACACGGCTCCTGGCCGAGCTCAAAACATTCCTAACGTGCCCCGGCTCTGCCGGGGCGCTTCTTTTGTGCACCGCTCTCGATGATGGCGCCTCGCGACACACCTACGTAATGCAGGTCCTTAGACGCATCCTTTCTTGCCTCTTCATTGTCTTGCGCTGACAACATGAACTTCTCGCCACTTCGCTGAACGCCCCACGGCCACGCTGACCCTCTGGTCAGGTTCTTGATTCGAACGACCCTGTACCATTTCTCCGTTGCCTTCTTTTGCAGCAACGTCTTAATGTGGTGGTGTACTGGTCTTCCCCTTGGGAACAAGGAATCAATGCTCGGTATTCGCCTGAACAAATCCAATTCCTCGCCGCTTGAAGGGCCGGACACTTTCCGGGCGCAACAAGCGGAATCCGCCCTGCGGCAACTGGCGCGCCGCGAGTGGTGGCTTTGGCTGTCCGCATTTTTCGTCGCCACGCTCTCGGCGATCGCCTTTGTGCTCTCCTCATTCCCCGTTTTATTCAGGCACAGCCAGCATTTTTACGAAATCCGTTCCGATCAAGCTCGTTGGGGCGTCCTTTGCCTGCTTCTCCTATTCAATGGCTGGATGCTTTACCGTCAATGGTCGTTCCGCTGGCAGAGAAAGCAGTTGAGCGCTCTCAACGGCGGCGCGGACGCGCCTTCCGCTCAAAGCTCCCCCGGTTCCAGTATTGATCCCATTACGGGCCTTCACACGCGAGGCTTCATTGAGCAGCAGCTTGGGAAAGAGATTGCCCACGCGCGGCGGCAGAATACGGCGCTAAGCTTAGCCACGGTACATTTGGACGAATTTGACGAAGTCACCAAGCGCTACGGTCTATCAGCTGCGAACGAGGCTTTGAAAGAGCTGGCCCGGCGTCTGAAGAGGGCGTGTCGCGGCTCCGATTTCGCGGTGCGCCTGGCCGGCGACGATTTCCTGCTGGTGCTGCCCGAATGTAACCTTGGCGAAGTCCAAGCCGTTTTGAACCGGCTCGGCGCTCTCGAAATGGTCTGTTCCGGCCGCAAGATCAACCTCGCCTACACCACAGGGTTTGTGGACTACCAACCCGGGGACATGCCCGCAGACTTGCTCAAGCGCGCCGCGCAACTCCTTCACTTGTACGAAAACGCCGCCAAGGAAAGTTACTCCGCGACGCTGGCACCGCACTAAGCCGCGGATTGATGCAACGCGTCTGCGCCTTCCACCAATGTCTATGACTTTGCGGCGAATCACGAGCATAGCTGAGGTTTCTGAAGCAAGGCTTTCCCGAAGCAGGTCAAAGACAAGGCCCGCCGAGGCCAACAAGGCTTCTCAGTGGGTGGAACTGCGCGCTGGCGCGCGGTATTTACTCCGGGCGTACGTCAGTTTCCCGCTGGGGACTGCAGCCACCGGATCGCTCTACGCCAGGGAGCGGGGCCTCCGCTCTTCATCGGCGTGTTTAACCACGCGATCAGGCCGTGCCGGGCAACTGGCAACTGGCTCGGATCGCTATCTGATGGCATTGGCTGGCCAGCAGAAGGCACTTCCGACGGCGTAAGCCAGTACGGGCTCCCGCTTGCGAACGATCGCTCCGCGGCGCCATTTGTTGATTGCCGCTCGGGGACCGCACCCGTAAGCGAGAGCTTTAGCAGCGCCCCGACCTGCTCCTGGGACGCCCTTAGCGTTCGCAGGACTTTTCGCGCAAACCAGATACCGACGGCCAGGAAGACAAACTCAGCAAAGAGGTTTCCTAGCTCATACCAATTGCTTTGTATCCATGCGGTGAATTCGATCATAGCCTCACCTTTGACTGGGACACCTTCAATTTACAACTCCGCTCCGGCCGGGGAAACTGGCAGAAAGTCCAGTAAATGGTCAGGTAGTTATACTGCCCTCGCGGCCCAGCCTCCCGCGCGCGCCGCATCCGTACGCAGCGTGAGCGAGAATTTTGCTTTTTGACTTTTCATTTCTCGAATTTTTATTTCCTCCCCGCACTCCCGAACATCGAAAAATCGCTGTAGTCCTCAGCCATCCGCGGTCCGCAAATCTAGGTACTCATGAACACCATTGCCTTGCCTCGCCGCCTTGCGCGAGCCAATAATCCGCTACTATGAACTTTGGAGATGGGGTGGACTCCGCAGCGTGTTCAAGCGGCTCATGATTTTTGGCATCGCCGGTCTCTTTTTCGTCCTGGGGGCAAACTACCTCTTGGTTTACACCCTTAACCGGCAAGTGACGCGAGAGCGCCAGCGGCACGATCAGAACTATTGGAGCGCCTATACAGCTATCGTGCAGTTCGGTCAACATCCTGATAGCGCGTCCGAGCAGAGGGCAAAAGCCGCATTGGACGAGGCCTCCCGAAAAGGCCTGAGCAAGACGCGCGCAAAAATTCTCCAAAATTATCTTGAGGATCTTGAGCGCTGCTATCAAGGCCAGCGTGATTCCTGCAAACAGGCCACCAGCGATATGAATGAAGCCATGCGAGCGCCCGCCGGGCGTCAGTAAACGGTTAGTCAGCAAGACGCCCCCTCCCCCAATCCCAGTGATGAATGATGAGCGGCGAGTTGCGGAATGCGGCGAGAGGGCGAGTACACCCTCCGTCGCGGTGGAAAGAGTGCGGAAGCCCTTGAAAACAAACGGGTTGAGCTTTTGGTAAGTGCAAAATAGTGCGCAAGAATTATGAAAAGAAAAGGGATAGTTCGGAAACACGTTGAAACGACTGAAGGTCCGAACGTCGAAGAAGCGCTGCCCCCCACCCCCTATGTTTTTTGTAAGTGTTGCATGTAAAGGACTTAGGTGTTCCGCAAGTTCTTTGTTTGCAACACATAGGAGGGGGCTCAGAAGTGTTGCATCCAACGAACTTAGATTGCACCAAAATTGTGCAGAAAATGCCCATCTCCGCTTGCGGGAATGGGCTCTCGCATCTGCTCGATCTTTGCTCAAACGGTGCGCGAAAGTGCTGAAGAAAGGACGAGGAGTCGAGCGGCAAGTGAAGAGACGGATGTATCCCGGAGAGGGGTCCTTTCCAACAAGGTCGAAACCTTCCCGATAAGATCGGAACAGGTCGGTCGACTCGCGATGCGCGCTCAGGATGCGCATCCTTGATGGATACGCGGCTCGCGGGCCGATGGATGTGGCTGGCGTCCAGCTCATACAAGAGTGTAGCACGGCCAGCGCTAACTGTCAACAACTATTATTGTATAGATATCATTCGAATGGAGCTGTAAGACGTTGAAATGTCCCGGCTTAGACGACCGGGATGCAAGAGACTCGCCCTGCTTAAGGATGTCCAGGTCGGGATCCAAAGTTGTAAAAATCCTACGGCCAGAGCATGTCGAGTGCGTAAATCTCCTGCATGCTGGTGTCGCGGACCAAGAGAGGAGAATTGTCGGGCGCGAACCCAGTCCACGTGCCGAAAGCCCCCCACGCCGCTCCCCGGGTAAGGTTAGCGTCCGCTACGTGTTCCAGCTTGTGGTCCGCAACGCGCAATCGGTAGAAACGTACTCCGTTTTCGTACGAATCTGAAAAATAAATGTATTTCGCGTCTCGGGACCACAGTGGGTAGCTATTGCCATGGCCGCGATCCAATTCCTTCCAGGTCTGAGTGGTCAAATCGAAGAGCGACATCTTGAGCGCGTCATAGCTGTTAACGCTGATGAAGCGGCCATCAGGCGACCACCTGGGAGAGAACAGTCCCTTGGACCCGGGAAGCGCTGAAACCTGACGTGTTTGCAAATTCAAAACAGAGATTGACGAGGCAGGAGATCCAGCGAACTCGCCAAACACCAAGGACTGTCCATCCGCTGACCAGTTTGGATCTAATTCCGAATTCTCACCCGGCATCAACTTTTCCGGGCTGCCGCCATCTGCTGAAATCACGAAGATTTTCCAGGCTTCGCCGGAATTTAACCCCGAAAAGGCTATGCGCTTTCCGTCCGGCGACCAGCGCGGCAGGGCCGCTTTCATAGGCAAGCTGGTAAGCTGAAGCCGTTCGCTTCCGTCCACTCGGCTGCGCCACAGTACCCCCTCGGGAAGAGTCACGTAAGCCACCCATTTTCCGTCCCTCGAAAAGTCGGTCCTGCTGTCAACTGCACGGGCTCTGATCGGGTCCTTCGGAAGAGGCCGCGGCTTTCGCGAATGACGCTGATAGTTGCCAGGCCATCGCGGATGGAGTTATATACGAAGTACTTCCCGTCGGGGGTCCAGGCTCCGCAGCATTCGCTGGCCCCACGAGGATTACTCCCAGGAGCAAACAAGGGATGCAGATCCCTGCCGCTCGCGGAAACCTCCCACAACGTACTCCGCCCGTTGTCGGTGGCAGTGAAACGCAACACCCTGGCGTCAGGGGACCAGCGCGGCATAACAGGGAGTCGGAACGCCGTTGCGAGTCCAGGTAACGTTACGAGCTTACGGGAGCCGCTTCCGTCAGCATTGGCCACAAATAAGCCGTCGCCCTTGCTGTAAGCAATGCTCTGTCCGTCCGGCGACCAAGTGGCATCACTCACAGTCAGGTCGCCCAACCTCCGAGCGAACCCATCAGGGAGATGTAGAACCCAGAGCAGAGCTTCCAACCTGAGCCCTTTCTCAACGGGCTCAGCGGAGACCAGAAGCTGGGATCGGTCTGGGGAAATATCCAAGACGTTGACGTACTGAGCGCCTCTAAAAGTCGCAGGAAGCCGCACAACCTCGCCACCGCCGACAGAGGTTTGGGCAACTACCCAGTCAAGGGGTAGGGTTTCCGTAAAGTAAACTCTGGATCCGTCGCTAACCTGGGCTGGAGGACCACAACCATTAACGCACTTCGCGACACCATCATTCGTGATCTGGACGTAACGCAGAATTTTCGGTGCAGCGGGCACGCGCAGGATCGGTACTAGGATGGAGGCAATCACGACGACCCCTACGATAGCTGCTACTCCAGCCCAAATCCGCGTAATTCGATTGCTCCGCGGTTCTGATTCCGATTCGGATCGCGCATTCAGCGGAACTTCTTTCGGGGCGTTCGCAGGGGTCGCCTCCACCCATTCCACTGCCACCATCCAGCGATAGCCCCTGCGGGCCAGAGTTTCGATGTAGTGGGGGTTGTCCGCGGTGTCGCCCAACGCCTGCCGTAGCCGATTCATAGCGGCGCTGATGCTGTGTTCAAACTCCACGATTGTGTCGTTTGGCCAAAGGCGGTTGCGGATTTCGTCGCGCGTGACCACCTCGCGGGGATGCTCCAGCAACATGACCAGGATTTGGAACGGCTGCTCGGAGAGGCGGACGACCTTGCCTCCGTTCTGGCGCAACTCACCGGAGGGAAGGTCTAGTTGGAAACCTTCGAAGCGAACCACACCACCGGGCAGCTTGAATCCTGGCACATCACACCTCAGAGTTTCGAAAATTCTATCACTTCACGGTCTTCTGAATCGGTAAATCCAGGGCCTTAGCCCGCAAGGTCACAACTCGGGATTCCTCGTTTTCCCCTCCACGACGATGGCTAAGTCATTGCAAACAAGCGAGATCGCTTCATGACACGAAAATGACGCGATTATGAATCGCCTTGCATTGAGGCACTCCTCGCCCTACCCCACTGTCGCCCTCACAGCGTGATGCGCGGAGGTGAGGACGATGAAAACGAAGCAGGCGGTAGGGTTAATTTTGAGTTTGTTTGTTGCGGCGACTTCGCACGCCACTCCACAAGCTGATCAAACGGCCCGACGGAATGAAGAAAAACAAATGACCGTGCGCGTTCGTAACTATGCCCGGATTGAGCCGGGCGTTTTGCTCAAAGCCGAGAGGACCGCGAATAAGATTCTGCAGGATGCTGGGGTAGATACAGTTTGGGTTCTGTGTTTCGATGGCAGCACGTGGTCCAGGGACGTGGTATGCACGGACCCGCTTGGCCCCATGAATGTGACGGTGAACGTGCTTCCATCCTCCATGTCGCAAGGCTTCCGTCTAAGGGGGGAAGCATTTGGCATGGCAGCCGAAGACGGAGAGCTGGGATTCGGGTGTGACGCATGGGTTTTCAGCGGCCCCATAGCGAGTTTCGCTGTGGAGAGAGAACTGGGCGTAGCACAACTGTTAGGGCACGTGTTCGCGCACGAACTGGGTCACTTGTTGCTGGGACCGAACTCCCATTCGGGGATGGGCCTGATGCGTGCCCGGTGGTCTAGCAGAGAGCTGCACGCGGCCGACCATGGAGTGCTTTTCTTCTCGGCTTCCGAAGACAGGCGAATCCAGAAGGCCGTGCTTGCTCGCTGGCAGGCGGGCTCTCTGGGGGTCCAGAGCGTTAGAGCGGGTCAAATAAGCACAATCCGAGTGCTTCCGCAGCTGTGATAAAAGGTACTTTCCAAGTGTGTGCCTTCTCGGCTTCGCCATTTGTTCCCCGCTCAGCGACAATCCACTTGGACGATAGACGCGGTAATTGGAAACTGATCTACTACCGTCCTCCCCGTATCTTGCTTTTACCGTGCAGCGGGAATATACTCTGGTTTCGCTCTGAAGCGGGTCGAACGGATGAGTGGGCGCGAGCCCACTTTTTTGTTGGGCCGGTTGGAGTGCATTGCAGACCGGCTAGGGTCGTGGAGTCTCTGCGTGGATTTGGAAAAAATCCGCGGCGCTGCCGAGAGAGTGGCGCGCTCGGAAGGCCTGGAAATCGTTGATGTCGAATGGAAAGTCGGCAAGCAGCGGTTCCTGCGGGTGTACATCGATCGGATCCCGAAGCCCGCAGCGGTGATGAGCGACGCGGCGGGGATGATGGGGGCGGCAGAAGTTGTGCATGACCCCTATCCGAAGATCAGTCACTCCGATTGCGAGCGCGTCAGCCAGCAGCTGAGCGTGATTCTCGACGTGGAGGAACTGATACCCGGGCCGGGCTACGTCCTGGAGGTCAGTTCGCCGGGGATAGACCGGGCGTTGAAGAAGCCTGCGGATTTCGAGCGGTTCAAGGGGCGGCTAGCGAAGATTTCGACCAGCGAGCCGGTGGGCGAGGCCAAGTTTTTTGAAGGACGGCTGGCAGGATTTGCGGACGGGAAAGTCCGCATGGAGCTGAAAGGCAAGGAAGCGCGGACGGTCGAGGTGCCGCTCGAAGCGATTCGGAAGGCGAATTTGGTCGTGGAGTTTTGAAGAGGAAGAGCAGGAAAAGATAACGCAGAGACGCAGAGGACGCTGAGACGCGCAGAGAATGCTGCAAAGACGGCGCGACAGGCGAAGAGAACTTACGGGATTAAGAACGGGAGATTTTAGGGAAAAGAAATGGCGAATTTGCTCTACCAACAGATCGAAATGTTGAGCCGCGAGAAACACATCGAGCCGGCAATCGTGGTGTCTGCGATCGAAGACGCGATGGTGGTAGCGGCGCGAAAGTATTACAAGACGGAAGAGGATCTGCGCGCGAAGTTCAACCAGGAAACCGGGCAGGTGGACGTGTTTACGGTGTACACGGTGGTCGAAGAAGTGACCGATCCCAAGAAAGAGATCACGCTGGCGGAAGCGAAGAAAAAGAATCCGGAGGCGGAGATCGGCACTGAAATTGTGGCGGCAAAGCCGACTGACGTGCTGGGACGGATTGCGGCGCAGACTGCCAAGCAGGTGATTCTGCAAAAGGTGCGCGAAGCGGAGCGCGACACGATTTTCAACGAGTATCACACGCGGGTGGGCGAGCTGGTGACGGTCATCGTGAAGCGCGCCGAAGGGCCGGACCTGATCGTGGACATGGGACGGACGGAAGCGCGTCTGCCGAAGCGCGAGCAATCGAAGCTGGAAACGTACAACATCGGCGAGCGCTTGCGGGTGGTCATCAAGATGGTGGACCGCGCGGCGAAAGGGCCGCAGGTAGTCGTTTCGCGCGCGGATGCGAGCCTGGTGCAGCGTTTATTCGAGATGGAAGTGCCGGAAATTTATGACGGCACGGTGCAGATTCGTTTTGCGGCGAGAGAAGCCGGCGAGCGGACAAAAGTGGCGGTCGCGAGCCGCGACAAAGACGTCGATCCAGTGGGCGCGTGCGTGGGAATGAAAGGCATGCGCGTGCAGTCCATCATCCGCGAGCTGCGCGGAGAGAAAATCGACATCATCCCGTACAACGAAGAGACGGTGGCGTTCGCGCAGAAAGCCTTGAGTCCGGCGAAAGTGACGCGCGTACAGATTACCGATCCAGAGAACAAGAAGCTCGAAGTGATCGTCGAAGATTCGCAGCTTTCGCTGGCCATCGGCAAAAAAGGACAGAACGTCCGGCTGGCAAGCAAGCTGATTGGCTGGGACATTGACATCAAGAGCGAGGAAGAAAAGCGCCAGGAAATCGAAGAGCAGATGACCGCGCTGACCGCTCCGACGACGCCGTTGACATCATTGGCGGGAGTGGGTGCGAAGACCATCGAAAAAATTGAGGCGGCGGGGATCAACTCTGTCGAAAAGCTCGCGGGCATGACGCCGGAACAGTTGATGGAAATTCCGGGCATCGGCGAAAAGATGGTGGACAAGATTTATCAAGCCGTGAATCGCTTCTACGAAGCGGGCCCCGAAGCGGGGGCTGCGACTGCGACGGGGGAAACTGCGGCGAGCGGTGAAGTTGCCGCAGAGGAATCGGAAGCTCCTGCCGTGGCGGAAACGGCAGAACATTCCGAGACGGCCAACGCGGCTGAGGAAGCTCCTGCGCGCGGTGAAGCTCCCGCAGAGCAGTCGGAAGCTGCCGCAGAAGCCGGGACGGCGGACACGGCACAAAATTCCGAGACTGCCAACGCGGCTGAGGAAGCTCCTGCGCGCGCTTCGCCCGCGGGTGATGAAGGCGATGCCGCGAAGGCGGAAGAGGCGAAGTCGTAGTCAAGAACGGAGCGCATGACTGACGCAAATCAAGTCCGAATTAACGAGCTGGCCCGCGAACTTGAAGTCAAGGCTAAGGCCATCATTGACCTGTTGCCGGGCTACGGCGTCACGGAAAAGAAGACGCATTCGAGCTCGATCCCAGCGGACGTCGCTGAGAAGGTGCGCAAGAAGATTCAGGGTGCTGCTGAAGCTGAAGCTCAGGCAGAAGCGGCAGCCAAAGAGGAAAAAGAAGCCAACGAAGCAGCTGCCAAGGCCGCACGCATGAAGCCTGCCGCGTCTGCGGCACCTCCGCAAGCGAGCGTGGCGCCAGCCGCGGTGAAACCAAGCACGCCTGCGACTCCCGCTGCTGCGCCTGTGGCAAAGTCAATCGCACCGGAAGCGTCCGCGGGTGCTGCTCAAGGGGCACCCAAGACCCCTCCTCATGTGCCAGCAGCGGTGCCGCCGGCGGCGAAGCCTTCCGCCCCCGCAACGACTGCGGCTGCAGTAACTCCGATTCGTCCGCCTGCGGCGCCTACAGGAGCGGCGGCAACGCCTGCAGCGGCACGGCCTTCTGCACCTGCGCGACCCGCAGCACCGGCTGGGACGCAACCTTCTGCTATTCGCCCTGCCGCGGCTGCGCCCGGCGCAACATCTGGACGCGCCGCCTCGCCTGCGAGAGCAGGCGCTCCCGGTCGGCCATTGCCCACGGGAAATCGCGGTCCGCTGCCTTCTGGGAATCGCGGCCCCCTTCCTGATGCAACTCGGGAATCGCGGCCGAGCGGTC
>WNFC01014727.1_pt1 | contig 16793 bp, 13 predicted proteins | sample 5400541 | NCBI WGS metagenome assembly WNFC01 (sample SAMN13153342, study PRJNA577476) | soil metagenome | isolation source: 120 cm saprolite under Douglas fir tree site 2 hole 2 replicate 1 | place: USA:California | collected 2015-04-18
CGCTCCGCCAGATCGCGCCGCCCGGCCAGATCGGACCAGTCTCCTTCAGGTACCACCAATCGGCCGCTGGCATCGAACTGTGGCAAGAGCGATTCCGCCGTGAAAGTCCGGCCTGGCTGATGTCGGATGAGCGAGAGGACGATCGCGAGCCGATAGAGCGAGACTTTGAACGGCGCATCGCGAGGAAACCAGCCGGGAGAGCGCAACGCCTGCAAGAACGTTTCCTTCGCGACCTCGCCTGCCTTGGACTGGTCCGGCAACATGTTCCAGGCGATGCGGTGGACGGCGGCCCAGTAGCGGGTCGTGAGCGTCGCGAATGCGCCTCGATCGCCGCGGCGCATCCGCTCGGAGAGGACGTCGTCGTCCAAAGCCTTCCTCATCGTCACACCTCGCATCTCATCGGCGCAGCATGAGTGCGATGGGCAATCCGACTCCGACCGCGTGCCAGGCGAGCATCACGAAAAAGAGAGAGGACGCCGGCGGCGTTGCACGCGCTCGGGTCAGGGGGATCAACACCAGATCCATGGCCAGCCAGACACAGCAGCCAAAGACCGCTCCCGCCACCAGCACTCCAGCCGTCGAATGCGTGAGCTGCCGAAGCGGCGCGGCCGCGAGGCAAAGGATCGCGTATACGAGCGTCCAACCGTATGCGATGCCGAAGTGAATGCCGATGCCGAGCGCCGCACTCGCCAGGCCTCCGCGATAAGCATCGGCGCCGAGCAACGCCGCTGCGATCGACTGGAGGACCTGCTTTGCGGTGGCAAGCCGTAGTATTCCGGCGTAGAGGACGATCGCGAAAGCCCCGTCGAGCAATCCGACGACTGCACCCGCGCTCCAGAACCGCACCGATAGTATCTCGCGCAACATGGAGCTTGAGGTAACGGGGGACTGGATGAACCGAAAGGACCATGTTGTTGACGATCGATTGGTCCAAGCGTTCGCTCTGCTCAGCTCCTGCGCACCTGCGCGAGGGCGGCTCGCAGCAGGGGGACCGCGCGGCGGCTGCGGGCGGCGGAAACGGCGGCAAACCCGAGCACAAGACCTCCGCGGCTGGTCGGTCGGATGGCGTACCTCGAGAGCGGGAGCAGCTCGACTCCGAGCGGAAGCGCAAGCTTCGCGACCGCGCGGTCATTCACCAGCGGCGGGAGCCGCGCGACCACCTCGAGACCCGCGCTCGAACCAACGATCTCGAGCTGATCGCCGAGCTCGGACTGCAGCGCGCCGAGCAGGGCCTCGCGCCGCTCCGCGTAGAGCAGCCGCATGCGGCGCAAGTGGCGCGCGAGGTGGCCCTCGGCGATGAAGTCGCAAAGCGCCAGCTGCGGCAAGACCGGCACGTAGCGGTGAAGGATGGACAGCGCCGACGCGAATGGATCGACCAGCGCGTCGGGCAGCACGGCGTACGCGATGCGGAGCCCCGGGAACATCGTCTTCGCGAAGGTGCCCGAGTAGATGACGACCCCGTGTCGATCGAGTCCCTGCAGCGCCGGCAGGGGACGGCCCTCGTAGCGGAATTCGCTGTCGTAGTCGTCCTCGAAGATCCAGGCGGAGCGCGCGCGGGCCCATTCGAGCAGGCGGGCGCGCCGCTCGAGCGAGAGCACGGCCCCGAGTGGCGACTGCCGCGCCGGTGTCACGTACGCGAGGCGCGCCTCGGGCGCAGTGGAGAGACCGACCTCGACGTTGATGCCGGAGTTGTCGACGGGCACCGGGACGAGCCGTGCGCCGGCCGCGAGCAGCACGTCGCGCGCGCCGAAATGGCCGGGGTCCTCCATCCAGACGGCGTCGCCCTCGTCGAGGAGCAGCCGGCTGGTGAGGTCGAGGATCTGCTGCGTGCCTGCGGCGACCACGATCCGATCTCCGTCGCAGGCGACGCCGCGATGGACGCGCAGGTGCTCGGCGATGGCCTCGCGCAGGGGGCGGTAGCCTCTCGCGTCACCGTCGCGCAGGCGATCGGGCCGCGGGTTGCGCGCGTGCCGCGCCACCAGCCGTCCCCATAGCTCGCTCGGGAACGCGTCGACCGCAGGCGTATGCGGACGGAACGGACGCGGCGCGGGCAGGGCTTCCAGCGGGAAGGGCGAGCGCGCGAGCCGCTCCCCGCGCCGCGAAAGGGCGAGGGGCCGCTCGGAGACGGGGCCGTCTTCGCGCACCCTCCTCGCCGACAGCCAACTCTCTGGCAAGCTGTCGACCACAATCGTCCCGGCGCCGCGGGCGCCGTGCAGGTATCCCTCGTCGGCGAGTTGCGCGTACGCCAGCACCACGGTGCCGCGCGCGACGCGGAGTTGCCGCGCGAAGTCTCGTGTCGAGGGCAGCCGTGAGCCGGGGAGCAATCTGCCCTCCTGCATGGCGATCCGCAGGGCCTCGCAGATCGCGACCTGGAGCGGCCGGCCGGCGGTCCTGAGCGAGAGGGGAAGTTGCCGCAGCGCGATCGGGGGGCCCAAGGTGGACCAAGGCTATCATCAAGATTTGCAGCGATCCAGCGGACCATGTTCACCGTGCGAGAACGAAGATCGGGATTGTTGATCCCCGTTGCATGTCCTTGTCGTCGTACGCCTGCTAGACTTGGCTCATGAGGCTTGGAAAGCCGTCGGACCCTGCGCCTCGCAGCGTGACGTTTCACGTCGGCTCGCACGAGTTCGCCGTGATCAGCTTTCCGGTCGCACCGGCCCGGCTGCCGGCAGGGCTCACCGACGCGGAGCGTGCGATTGCGACCGCGATCCTCGCCGGTGCCTCCACCGCCGAGATCGCGGGCCGGCGCGGTACATCGCCGCGCACGGTTGCCAACCAGCTGGCGGCCATCTATCGGAAGCTCGGCGTGCAGTCGCGCGCCGAATTCGCGGCGCGCTACGGAGGCAGCATCGACGGCTAGGGCCCGTCGGGTTGATTTCTCGCCCCCAACAAGCCGACGGCGCGGATGAGCGCGATGCGCGACTCGACCCCCAGCTTCGAGGCGGCCGCTCGCAGATGCATCGCCACGGCGGAGAGCGAAAGTCCGAGCGTGTAGGCGATCAGTTTGTTGGAGTGGCCCAGCGCCGCGTAGGCGACGACCTGGCATTCCCGGGGCGACAGCCCGGCGTGGCCGGGGGCGGAGGGATCGTTGCGTCGTGCGAGCACGTAGCGGCGCCCATCGCGGTCGAAGTGGTCCGCGACCGACCAGCGTCCCGCCACCAAGCCCTTCCAGATGGAGACGGCTTCCTCGGGATCCCTGCGGCGCAGGCCGCTGCGGGCGCGGTCCAAGGCGACGACCGCCTCGCGGAGCGCTGCCCGCGCGGCGACCGAGGAGGCCGGAGGCTGGGCATGCTCGACTCTGCCGTCAGGGTGAAGCACCGCCTCCACGCTCTGCGCGTCGTCTGCCCCCGCGAGATCAGCGAGCTGGCGCCGGATGCGGAGTCCGGCCGCGAGGTGCGCGGCGACCCTGCTTCATAGCTCGACCTGCCGCGCCGAGAGCTTTATCACTTCGTTCACCATCGCGGCCAGGACGAAGCCGGTGCGATGGGGATCGATCACCGTGAACCCGATGACATCAGAGTAACCGAGGGGGTGTATGAACTCGCGCGCAATTCCTTCGAACCTGGGCCCGAAGGCGTCGCTCAGGGTTCCCACGGTATGCGCGAGGACCGTCTTCTCGGCCACGCCGGCACGCTGCGCAATTCGAACCGCTAGGTCGAACCACGCGCTCGGGAGCCCTACCGCGACTTTGATTCCCACGCGCGGGTGCCGGAGATCAGATGCATCGAAGAAATAGGCTCCGACGCCTTCGCCACGATCAGGGCTCAAACCGAGCGCTGGCCCGAGTCGCTCGCAGATTCCCTTCAGCCAGTCCGACTCATCGGGCTCGGTCTCATGAGCGGCTTCAATGACGGAAACGGGGTCACGCATGCGGCGCCTGACAAAATGACCATAGACGTAGATCGCGGCCGCAAGCAACGGTGGGTCAGAGCTCGCGCTGGCGTCGCAGGACGTATGTCGGAGGACGTATGCAGCGGACGATCAGTCTTATCGCGCTTTGCGTAGCAATCGGGTGCGCTCAAGAGAATGGTGCCGGCACCGATTTCGCCCAACACCATCAGGGCCGCGAGGAGCTCGCGCCAGATACATTCGTTCCCAATCCCCTCTGCACGAACAACCCGATCGGCAGCACGTGGGATCCCTTCATCGGTTTGCCGAGCAGCGCTGCGCTGAGCCAGCTCTCGCCGAGCGGGACGGCGCTTCGCATCGGGATGGCGACCACCAACCAGCACTACGCCACGCTCAAGAACGGCGTTCCCGTCGGTCCGGCCATCGACATCTCCTGCCGGCTCGGAGTGAAGCTCCACCTCCCGATCGAGTTCACCATCTACAGCACTCTGCCCGACCTGCTCACGGCCTTTCGCGCGAATAAATTCGAGATCGGCTGGGCGTTCGACCCGCTTTTGGCCGACCCGGATCTGGCGCTCGCGAATCCCTACGTCAGCGTTCCCAATACGTATGCGGTGGGCATCAACTCCACGTTCTTCCACGTGGCCGATGTGGATGTGCCGCGGACTCCTCAGGTCCAGGTTGGCGCCGGGCTGGGCAACTCCCCTGCGGTGTATCTGGCTCAGCACTTGAAGTACGCCAACTTGGTGTCCTTCGCCGGAACCGCTGGGCAGACGGCGCTGCTCAATGGCCAGATCGATGCCCTCGCATCGGGCCGCGCGGGGCTCACCACGTTCGTCGCCGCCAACGCGACGAAGCTCCGCATCCTGCCCGACAACATCTTCTACGCCCATCTCGCGCCCTTCATGCACCTCAACAATGCGGACGGCGGCTGCTATCTCGGCGACTACCTCGAGGCCGCCAAAACATCCGGGCTGGTCCTTCAGGCGCTCTCGCGCATCACGCCGTCGGTTCTCGCCAACGGCTCGATCGTCGAGCCGGCGCTACCGACCTGCGCTCCCAATCCGAGCTGCTTGATCAATCCGATCGGGTCTGCCTGGGATCCGGTGATCGGCAAGCCGAGCGCGGCGGCTCTCGAGCAACTCGCTCCGAACGGCGTGCTCACGGTCGCGATCAACACGGGCAACGGCAACGTCGGGACCTTCAATGCCCAGACGGGCGCGCTCTCCGGCACCGGGGTGGACCTCGCGTGCCGGATGGCGGCGCAGCTCGGCCTGTCCCTCCAGTTGTTCAACGAGTCGCAAGTTTCGCTGGCGACGAACTTCCCGCTGAACAAATGGAACATCGGCATCGCCGCCAGTTCCGTGAACTCGAGCGTTGCGCTGGTCAATCCCCCGCCGCAGTTTGCCAACGCGTATATCGGGGTCGAGGTCACCTACCTCGTGCCTGCGGCCTCGTCGTTCCAGAACGTCGCTGATGTCGATAAGCCGGGGGTGAAGATCTCCGTCGTCATCGGGTCCGCGGCCGAAAACTATCTCGCCGCAAATCTCAAGTTCGCCGAGCGGGTGCGGTTCACCAACGCCAACGACATCACCAAGGCGCTGGTGGCGGAAACGGTGCAAGCCGCGGTGAGCGGGCGCCCCTTCCTCACCAACTTCATCAACTCGGGCTACCCGGGACGCACCCTGCCCGATTACATCTTCTTCGACGACAGCGCACCCTTCATGCACCAGGGCAACGGGGACGCGGTCTGTTTTCTCTCCGACTACGTCGAGGCGGCCAAGACTTCCGGTTTGATCGCGCAGGCGATCGTCCGGACGGCCGCGCTTGGCTCGACCGCCGGTCGCCGCGCCGAGCCACCGCTGCCGATCTGCCCGCCTCAACCGAAGTGTCAGAACGTGACGGTGACTGCCGACGGCACCTGCCACGCCTCCGCCTCGATCAACGCGGGCTCGAGCGACGACGACAGCGACGCCAATTGCGTCCAGAGCCCGGCCGGGCCGTACGCGCTCGGCGCCACGCCCGTGACGCTCACTTGCACCGACGCTGAAGGGCCGAGCGCCTCCTGCACCGCAACTGTCACTGTCGTCGACACGACGCCGCCGGTGATTGCCTGCCCGGCTGACCAGACGCTCGAGTGCACCGACGAGGGTGCGGTTGCCACCTTCGCCCCGACGGCCACCGACAACTGCGGGGTTGCTTCGGTGCAGTGCTCGCCGCCATCGGAGACGAAGTTCCCGGAGGACCCCTCTCCAACGCCGGGTAACTGCGTGGCGGTGGACACCTCTGGCAACCAGGCTTCCTGCGCCTTCCAGGTCCGCGTGCAGGATACGGTCGCGCCGGTCGTCACGACCAAATCGGACGCGAACGGCTTCATCGCTTCGCTCTGGCCGCCGAACCATTCCTTGCAGACGATCTCACTGAGCGACTGCATCGCGAGCATCACCGACCAGTGCGACGGCACCGCGCCCGCCTCGATCGTCCGCGTGACCTCCGACGAGCTGGTCGAGACGCACGGCAAGAAGGGCGAGGACATGGTGATCGTCGATGCACAGACCGTGCAGCTGCGCGCCGAGCGAGACGGCTCGGGCGATGGACGCGTCTATACGATCTTCGCCAACGTGACGGACGACGACGGCAATACCACCCAGGTCGCTTGCAAAGTGCAGGTCCCTCACGATCAGTCCGGCGTGCCAGCCGTCGATAGCGGCGCCGTCTCCTGCGTCGGCGTGGGCTGCTGAGCAAATGCGCGTTACTCCGCGCGGAGCGAGACCGCGGGGTCCACCCGGGTCGCGCGAAGGGCCGGCACCCAGCTGGCGAGAACGGCCGAACCCACCAGCACGGCGGCGGTGACCGCGAGCGTCAGCGGATCGGTGGTGCTAACCTGGTACACGAGCGAGGCCAGCACCCGCGTCCCGAGCAGCGCCCCCACCACGCCCACGGCGACTCCCAGCAGCGAGAGCTTGAGCCCACCGCCCACAACCATGCGGAGCACCAGCGACGAATCCGCCCCCAGCGCCATGCGGATGCCGATCTCGCGCGAGCGCTGCGCGACCGAGTAAGCCATCACGCCGTAGATCCCCAGCGCCGCGAGCGCCAGGGCCACCAGCGCGAAGAGGCTGAGCAGCGTCATCTGGAAGCGCCGCTCGCCCACCGACTCGTTGACCACTTGCGACAAGGGGTGCGGAACCGAAAGCGGGACGTCCTTGTCGAGCGCCGCCACCTCGGCTCGCAGCGGCGACAGGAGATGCATCGGGTCGCCGCTCGCCGCGCGCACCGCCACGCGCAAGGAGGTGACCGGGTACTGCAACAGCGGCACGACCACGATGGGTCCCGGAACGCGATCGAGCCCCTTGGTGCGCACGTCGCCCATCACGCCCGCGATCTCCCACGGATCATTGCCGGGCCCGAGGATCTCACCGATGCGCCACCCGAGCGGCTCGCCCTTCGGGATGAAGCGGCGGACGAACGCGTCGTTGACCACCACCACATGCGGCGCGCTCTTCACGTCGGTCCAGCGCAGGTCGCGGCCGCGCAAGAGCGGAATGCCCATCGTCTCGAGGTAGCCGGGCGTGGCCCACAGGATCTCGGTCTTGGGCGACTGGCCCGGGGGAAATGCATCGCCGCCCTGGAGCGCGAACCCGTATTCGGAGCGGGAGCGCGGATCGAGCGGCACGCTGGTCATCAAAGCGCCGCTGCGGACGCCGGGCGCGACTGCGAGGCGCTGCATCAGATCCTGCGCGAGCGCGACGATCCGCTCGTCGGGGTAGCGGGCCCGCGGCAGATCGAGGTCGGCCACCAGCACGCGATCCGATGCGGCGAGACCCGTCGGCACCTCGAGCAGGACCGAGAGCGTGCGGATCATCAGGCCTGCGCCGGCGGCCAGCACGAAGGCCAGCGCGGTCTCCGCGACCACCAGCGCCGCCCGCGCGTTGCCCTTCGACGCCGTGCCGCCCGTGCCGTTCTTGAGCACGTCCAGGAGGCGCGGCTGCGTCACCTGCAACGCCGGGAGGAGGCCCGCGAGCAGGCCCGCCGCCATCGACGCGGCCATGGCGAATCCCAGCACCACGCCGTCGACGTGGATCTCGTCGAGCCGCGGCATGTCCTGCGGCGCGAGCGCGAGAAGAGCGCTCAGCGCCCAGGGAGCGATCAGGATGGCGAGCCCGCCGCCGAGCACGGCGAGGACCATCGCCTCGGTCAAGAGCTGCCGCACCAGCTCGCCGCGGCCGCCGCCCAGCGCGGCGCGGATGGCCAGCTCGCGCTGCCGGGCCATACCCCGCGCGAGCAAGAGGCTGGCCACGTTCGCGCACGCGATCAAGAGCGCCAGCACGACCGCGCCGAACAGCGCCGTCAGGGCGGGCTTCACCGGCCCCACCAGATCGTCGAGCAGCGGCTGCGCCTCCATCTTCCAGCCGTCGTGCTCGCCGATGCGCGCGTGGATGCGCGGGGCCAGCACGTCGAGGTCGGCCTGCGCCCCGCGCACGCCGAGGCCTGGCTTCAACCGGGCGACGGCCGTAAGCCAGTTCGTTCCGCGGAAGTCTTTCTCGAAGCCCTGGAGCGCGAGCGGGATCAGCACCTCTGCCTGGCGGAGCAGCGGAAAATGGAAGTCCGCCGGCATCACGCCGCCGATGCTGTACGTGCGCCCATCGAGGACCAGGGTGCGCCCCAGCGCGGCGCGATCGGCCCCGAACTCGCGGCGCCAGAAGCCGTCGGTCAGGATCGCCGTCCGCGGACCGCCGGCGATGTCCTCGTCCGCGCCGGGCCCGCCCCCGACGGCGGGGAAGACCCGCAGTGTGGCGAAGAAGCTGGAAGTGATCCGGGCGACCCGCAGCTGCACCGGCGATCCGTGGCCGGTGAGCGTCTGCCGGTCGGCGCGGATGCCGGCCACCCGCACCAGCTCCTCGGGATGCGGCATTCCCAGCGGCCGCAGCACCACGCCGCGCAGCACGCTGAAGACGGCGGTGCTCCCGCCCACTCCGATCGCGAGCACGAGCACGGCGCTGACAGTGAATCCGGGAGCGCGAAGGAGCGCCCGTGCCGCAAGACGCAGGTTGTCCATACTCCCGGGAGAAGCGAAATGGATGCCACCATTCCCTGACTGCAGAATCAGGGAATCTTCGTGGAGGCCTGTGCGGCCGCGGGACCGCCCGTCCCAAAAGCGGGCACCCGGCCCGCCGGCCCCCCTGCGGCACGGATTGGCACGAACTTCGCTCTCTCCTCCGCCATGGCCGAGCCCCAGCGCGCAGCGAGCATCGTCGACATCCCGCGCCAGCCGCGCAGCAAAAAGTGGCGCCGGCTGGGCGCGGCCGCCGGCGTGCTGGTCCTCGTCCTGGTCACGGTGGCCCTCTCGCGCCTGCGGTCCGCGGCGCCGCTCGTCGATCGCGCCGCGCTCTGGACCGACACCGTCAAGCGCGGCCCGATGCTGCGCGAGGTGAAAGGCCCCGGCACGCTGGTGCCCGAGCAGATCCGCCTGATCACCGCCGACACCGCCGGCCGGGTCGAGCGGATTCCGCTGCGGCCGGGCGCGCAGGTCGAGGCCGGCACGGTGCTGCTCGAGCTCTCCAACCCCGACGTGATGCTGCAGGCGCTCGACGCCGAGCGGCAAATGGCGCAAGCGAAGGCGGATCTGATCAACCTGCGCGCCAACGCCATCGGTTCGACGCTGGTCACGGAGTCGGGGCTGGCCACGCTGGAGGCGCAAGCCGCCGACGCCGAGCGCCGCGCCAAGGTCGACGCCAGGCTCGCCCAGGACGGCGTGATCAGCGGAGTCGATGCGCGCCAGCAGATCGAGAAGGCGGAAGAGCTGTCCCGCAGGCTCGCGCTGGAGAAGCGGCGGCTGGGCGTGGTCTCCGGTAGCGGCAAGGAAGTGGTGGCCGCGCAAGAGGCGCAGATCGAGCGGCTCAAGGCGGTGGTGGCGTTCCGCCGCAAGCAGGTCGACTCGATGAAGGTGCGCTCGGTGGAGAAGGGCGTGCTCTCGGAGCTGCCGCTCGAGCTGGGACAGTGGGTCACGCCCGGCGCGCTGCTCGCAAAAGTGGTGCAGCCCGAGAAGCTGAAAGCGGTGCTGCGCATTCCCGAGACGCAGGCGCGCGATCTGGCGCTGGGCCTTTCGGCCTCGGTGGACACCCGCAACGGCGTGGCGCAGGGAAAGGTCTCGCGGATCTCGCCCTCCGCCAACCAGGGAGCGGTCGAGGTGGACGTCTCGCTGCCGGGAGAGTTGCCCCGCGGCGCGCGGCCGGACCTGACCGTCGAGGGCACAGTCGAGATCGAGAAGCTCGCCAACGTCCTCTACGTCGGGCGGCCTGCAGGGGCGCAGCCTGAAGGGCAGATCGAGCTCTTCCGGCTGAACAAGGAGGGCGAAGAAGCCCGCCGCATCAAGGTGAAGCTCGGCCGCAGCTCGGTGTCCACCGTCGAGGTGATCGACGGGTTGGCAGAAGGCGACGCCGTCATTCTGTCCGACATGTCCACGTGGGACCAAACCGATCGAGTGAGGTTGAAGTGAGCGACGCGCTGATCCGGATGCAGGAGATCGAGAAGGTGTTCCTGACCGACGAGGTGGAGACCCATGCGCTCTCCAACATCCACCTCGAGGTGAAGAAGGGCGAATGGCTCTCGATCATGGGCCCCAGCGGGTCGGGCAAGACCACGCTGCTCGCCATCCTCGGGTTGCTCGACACGGCGACGGACGGCGAGTACCTGCTCGATGACAAGCCGGTGCGCGATCTACCACCCTCCGGCCGCGCGCACGTGCGTAACCGGCATATCGGTTTCATCTTCCAGAGCTTCAACTTGATCGGGGACTTGACGGTCGCCGAGAACGTCGAGCTGCCGCTCACCTACCGCGGCATGCCGCCCGCCGAGCGCAACAAGCGCGTCGAGGAGGCGCTGGCGCGGGTGGGCATGTCGCATCGGGCGCGGCACATGCCGGGGCAGCTCTCGGGCGGCCAGCAGCAGCGGGTGGCGGTGGCCCGCGCGGTGGCCGGCGATCCGCTCATCCTGCTCGCCGACGAGCCCACCGGAAACCTCGACTCCAAGAACGGGCAGACGGTGATGAAGCTGCTCTCCGAGCTGCACCAGTCGGGGTCCACGCTGATCATGGTCACGCACGATCCCGCTTACGCGCGCCTCGCCACCCGCACCGTCTCGCTCTTCGACGGCCGCATCGTAGAGGAGAGCGGCACCTCGGTGGCGTGACGGCGAGGCTGACGATGTTTCAGGACTTCAAGTTCGCGCTGCGCATGTTGCGCAAGAGCCCGTCGGTGACGGCGGTCGCCGTCCTCACGCTCGCGCTGGCGTTGGGCGCGACGACCTCGATCTTCAGCGCGGTGAGCGCGATGCTGCTGCGGCCGCTCGCCTTGCCAAACCCGGACCGGCTGATCGTTCTTCTGGACGAGGAGCCGCAGGTGTCGCAGCAGCACGGGCCCTCCTGGCCCGAGTTCGAGGACTGGCGCGCGCAGGCGCCCGACCTCGCCTCGCTGGCTGCTTATCGGCAGGAGACCTTCAACCTCTCGCAGCGAGGCGAGCCGCTGACCGTCGACCGCCTGCTCGTCTCGCGCGGGTTCTTCGAGGTGCTCGGGCTGCAGCCTCTGGCGGGACGATTCTTCACGCCCGACGAGCACGTGCCCAACGCCGCGCCCGTGCTGGTGGCGAGCGAAGGCTTCTGGCACCGCGTGCTGGGAGGGATGCAGCCGGGCGGCACCGTAGTGCTCGACGGCATTCCCTTCACGCTGGTCGGCGTCGTTCCCGCTGCAGCCTCGGTGCTGACCATCTCCGACGCGTACGTGACGCTGGAGCGCAAGCTGCCGTGGACCGATCGTGGCACGCACTACCTCGACACGGTGGGCCGGCTGAAGCCGGGAATTTCCCTCTCGCGCGCGCAAGCCGATCTGAAGATCGCCGCGCCGCGCATCGCCGCGGCGGCCAAGGCCACGCACCTCGTCTCGCTCGTGCCGTTGCAGGAATATCTGCACGGCAACGCCGCGCCGCTCTTGCTCCTCCTGCTCGCCGCGGTGGGGCTGGTGCTCCTCATCGCCGCGGTGAATCTCGCCAATGTCGAACTAGCGCGGGCGACCGGCCGCCTGCGGGAGTTCGCCGTGCGGCGCGCGCTGGGCGCGAGCGGGCCGCGGCTGGCGCGGCAAATCCTGGTCGAGAGCGCGGTGGTGGCGCTCGCCGGCGGCGCGCTCGGATTCCTCATCGCGCTCTGGGGACGCGATCTCATCCTCCAGGCCTGGCCCCCGTCGCTGCCTGCGCTTGCGAGTGCGCCGCTCGACTGGCGCGTGCTCGCCTTCGCGGGGCTGGTCTCGCTCGGCACCGGAATGGGCATCGGCCTCCTGCCTGCGCTGCACGCGGCGCGCGGCGATCTGCAGGCGGGCCTCAAGGAGGGCGCGGGCGCATCGTCGCGGGGCCGGGCGCGCGGCGCGCTGATCGTGGCGCAGAGCGCGCTCGCTGTGCTCCTGCTCTCGGGAGCGGTGCTGGTCTTGCAGAGCTTCTCCCTCATGCTCCGCAAAGGTCCGGGCTATCGCAGCGAGCACGCGCTCTCGGTGCGCGTGCCGCTGCCGCCTTCGAAGTACGGCCGCGAGCAACGCATCGAGTTCTTCCGTGCGTTGCTCGAGCGCGTGTCGGCGCTTCCCGGCGTACGAGCGGCAGGGGTCGTGTCGCGCGTGCCGCTCGGCGGCGGCAGCACCAACGGAAACTACAGCGTGGTCGGGCGCCCGCCGCAGGACGACGAGCACCAGACCTACGCCGAGAAGCGCGTGGCCTCCCAGGGCTACTTCGCCGCGATGCAGATTCCCATCGTGCGCGGCCGCGCGTTTGCGGACAATGCCCCTGCGCGCGAGATCGTCATCAACGAAGCGCTTGCGCGCCGAACGTTCCCGGGCGAGGACCCGATCGGCCAGCAGCTCGCCGAAGGATCAGACCCCGGCCACGACGACGCCACCATCGTCGGCATCGCCGCCGACGTGAAGCAGCAACGACTCAACGTCGAGGCGACGAGCGAGATCTACTACCTCGAATCGCAGAAGGGCTTCTCGGAGTTGGACCTGGTGGTGCGGACCGACGGCGATCCGATGGCGCTTTTGCCCTCGATCAAGGCGCGGATCGCGGAGCTGGATCCGTCGCAGCCGGTCACCAGGGTGCGCACGCTCGAGCAAGTGGTCGAGCGCGCCTCCGGACCGCAGCGCCTTCTCGCGGAGCTGCTCTCTGCATTCGCCGCTGCGGCGCTGCTGCTCGCCGCGCTGGGCATCTACGGCGTCGTCGCCTATACGGTCGGCCGGCGCGAGCGCGAGATCGGCGTGCGCATGGCGCTGGGCGCGCGGGCCTTCGACGTGCTCCGCATGGTGCTGCGCGAGGGCCTGCAGCTCTCGCTCATCGGCGTCGCCTGCGGCATCGCGGCGGCGCTGGCGCTGGCGCAGCTCCTGGCGAGCTTCCTCTACGGCGTGTCGGCCACCGACCCGCTCACCTACGCGCTGGTGGCCATCGCGCTCTCGTTGACGGCGGCGCTGGCCAGCCTGCTGCCGGCGCTGCGGGCGACTCGCGTCGACCCGGCCATCTCGTTGAGGGCTGAATGATCCACGCGCTGCTCACCATCGCCTTGCTGCAGGCCTGCGCGGCCGCGCTGCTCGCCTGCGGCCTGCTGGTGGCGAGGTGGCTGCAATGATCCGCCTGCGCAACCTGGAAAAGACGGTCAAACAGGGCGCCGGGCAGATCTGGCTGTTGCGGCGCATCGACCTCGAGATCGCGGCGGGCGATTTCGTCACCGTGATGGGCCCCTCGGGCGCAGGGAAGTCGACGCTCCTCGCCATCCTCGGCCTGCTCGATTCCGGGTTCGCCGGCGAGTACCAGCTGCTGGGAGAGAACGTCCACGAGCTGCCGCAGAAGAAGCGCGCGGAGCTGGCCAAGCGCAACGTCGGCTTCGTCTTCCAGAAGTACCACCTGCTCGAGGACCTGACCGTGGCCGAGAACCTCGAGGTCCCGCTCTCCTACCGGGATCTCAAAATCGCCGAGCGGGCCTCGCTGGTGGCCGACACGCTCGACCGGTTCGGCATCGTCGGCAAGAAGGACCTCTATCCGTCGCAGCTGTCCGGCGGCCAGCAGCAGCTGGTCGGCGTGGCCCGGGCGGTGATCGCCAGCCCCCGGCTCTTGCTCGCCGACGAGCCAACGGGCAACCTGCACTCGCAGCAGGGCGAGGAGCTCATGCAGCTCTTCCGCAAGCTGAACCGGCAGGGGACCACCATCGTGCAGGTGACGCATTCGGAGACCAATGCGGCGTTCGGCAACCGCGTCATCCGCCTGCGCGACGGGTGGATCGAATCGCCGTGAAGGTGATCGCGGCCGACGATCAGCCCGACGTGCTGGAGGCGCTGCGCCTCTTGCTCAAGCGCGAGGGCATGGCGATGGTGCCGGCCACCTCCCCCGGCGGCGTGCTGGCGGCGCTGGAGGTCGAGGACTTCGACGCGGCACTGATCGATCTCAACTACGCCCGCGACACCACTTCCGGCGGCGAAGGACTCGATCTGCTCTCGCGCATCCGCGCCGCCGATCCGACGCTCCCGGTGGTGGTGCTGACCGCCTGGGGCAGTGTCGAGGGCGCGGTGGAGGCGATGCGGCGCGGGGCCCGCGACTACGTGCAGAAGCCGTGGGACAACGTGCGGCTGGCCGCGACGCTGAGGACCCAGATCGAGCTGGGCCGCGCGCTGCGGCGCTCGCGCAGGTTGGAGGAGGAGAACTCGCGCCTGCGGGGATCGGCGCCGCGCATGATCGCGCGCTCGCCCGCAATGCAGGCGGTGGTGCGGGTACTGGAGAAGATCGCGCCCTCCGAGGCCAACGTGCTGATCAGCGGCGAGCACGGCACCGGCAAAGAGGTGGTGGCGCGCTTCCTCCACGCCTCTTCCCGGCGCGCCGAGAAGACGCTGGTGACGGTCAACGCGGGCGGCGTGGCCGAGGGCGTGTTCGAGAGCGAGCTGTTCGGCCACGTGCGGGGCGCCTTCACCGACGCGCGCGCCGACCGCGCCGGCGCCTTCGAGGTGGCCGACGGCGGCACGCTCTTCCTCGACGAGGTGGCCAACATGCCGCTCGGCCAGCAGGCCAAGCTGCTCCGGGTCCTGCAGACCGGCGAGTTCAACCCGGTCGGCTCATCCAAGGTGAAGCGGGCCGACGTGCGCGTGCTCGCCGCCACCAACGCGCGCCTCGAGGAAGAAGTCGCGCAGGGCCGCTTTCGCGAGGACCTGCTCTACCGCCTCAACACCGTCGAGGTGCGGCTGCCTCCGCTGCGCGAGCGGGCGCTGGACATCCCCGACCTGGCGCAGCTCTTTCTGCAGCGGCTGATCGATCGCGGCGCCACCGTGGCCCGGCGCTTTTCGCAAGAGGCGTTGGAGGCGCTGGTGCGGCATCCCTGGCGCGGCAACGTGCGGGAGCTGGAGCACGCGGTGGAGCGCGCGGTCCTGCTCGCGCCGGCGGAGGAGATCGGGACCGCCGACCTGGCGTTCGGCAACGCACCGCAAGGTCCGGCGCTGCTCGAGCGCATGTCGTTGGCCGACGCCGAGCGGCACCTGATCCAACGTGCGCTGGTCCGCTGCAACGGCAACGTCAGCGAGGCGGCCCGCGAGCTCGGGGTCTCGCGCAGCGCCCTCTATCGCCGGCTGCAGCAGCATGGTTTGAAGGCCGAGTGAAGCGGAAGCTGCCGCACGACCTGCACGTCTTCGTTCTCTCGCTCTGGGCCGGGCTGCCCGCCGTGGTGGCGTCGCTGATCCTCCTCTGGCTGCGGGTAGAGGACCGCAAGATCAGCTGGACGGTCGGCGCGCTGGTGGTGCTGATCTGGCTCTTCGTCTCGCTGGCGGTGCGCGAGCGCGTGCTGCGCCCGCTGCAGACGGCGGCCAACCTGATCGCCGCCTTGCGCGAGGAGGACTTCTCGGTGCGCGGGCGCGGCGCCGGTTCGGGCGACCCGCTGGCCGAGCTCCTGCTCGAGATCAATCAGCTCGCCGACACTCTGCACGCGCAGCGCATCGGATCGCTGGAAGCGGGCGCGTTGCTGCGCCGGGTGATGGACGAGATCGAGGTGGCGGTGATCGCTTTCGACGAGCGCGGCAAGGCAGTGCTCGCGAACCGCAGCGCGGAGAAGCTGGTGGGCGTGCCGCTCTCCCGGCTGCTGGAGTCGGGCGGCCTGGATGCGGAGCGGCTGCGCCTCTCGCGCGCGCTCACCGGAGAGTCGCCGCAAGTGATCGATCTCGACCTGCCCGGCGCCAGCGGGCGTTTCGAAGTGCGCCGCAGCACCTTCCGCCTCGGCGGTCTGCCGCATCGGCTGGTGGTGCTCTCCGACTTGCGGCGCGCGCTGCGCGAGGAGGAGCGGCAGGCCTGGCAGCGGCTGGTCCGCGTGCTGGGCCACGAGATCAACAACTCGCTCGCGCCCATCCACTCGGTTTCGGCGGGACTACGGCAGTCGATCGGCAGCGTTTCGCAGGAAGATCTGGCGTCGGGGCTGGGGGTGATCGAGCGGCGCGCGGAGTCGCTCATGCGCTTCATGGCGGCGTACGCGCGTCTGGCGCGACTGCCCCCGCCGCAGTTCGCCCCAGTCGACGTTCCGGCCTGGGTCGGACGAGTGGCGGCGCTGGAGAAGCGCACCTGCGTCCGCGTCGTGGAGGGGCCGCCGGTCGCGCTCGAGGCCGATGCGGACCAGCTCGATCAGCTTCTCATCAACCTTGTGCGCAACGCGGCCGACGCGGCGCTGGAGACGGGCGGAGGAGTCGAGGTGACGTGGGCGGCGGTCGACAAGCACCTCGAGGTCTGCGTGGCGGATGAAGGGCCGGGCATTGCCAACACGGCCAACCTGTTCGTGCCGTTCTTCACCACCAAGCCGGAGGGGTCGGGGATCGGGCTGGCGCTGTCGAGGCAGATCGCGGAGGCGCACCAGGGGTCGCTGGCGCTGGAGAACAGGAAGGATGGGAACG